>SDBV01012856.1_pt1 | contig 10688 bp, 15 predicted proteins | sample 2277081 | NCBI WGS metagenome assembly SDBV01 (sample SAMN10402039, study PRJNA504765) | marine sediment metagenome | isolation source: marine sediment core GS10_PC15, 223 cmbsf | place: Arctic Ocean: Southern Knipovich Ridge | collected 2010
GATGAGAAGCCTCCTATAGCCTGGACTAGTAAGGGTTCTACTAAACTACTAGATCCTACAGAAGTAATACCTGATCCTGATGTGACGACGGTACAGGATTTAGACTCTACAGAATACGCAAGGGCTTTTACTTCGTTGGAGACTGGTGATGTAAAAGTAACATTACCGTTTCTTGACGCTGCCGAGTGCCAAACTGTCGCTAGTTTTATATATGATATGCAAAATGAGAAGATAGAACAGACTACTTATACTTTATCACCTGATGCAGAACCAATATTAGGAGAACTCATAGATGGTAAGACTATAAATTCTATAGACTATTCCTACCAAGATAGTAGTCAATATCTGATTTCTGTAAATGCTGGTCCTAGATGGGCAGGTATATCGGGCTGGGATACTGCTGTTTACCAAAATAAAACAGAACGAATACAGTTAGAAGGAATTATTATGTATGTCTACCCCGATAATACAAAATGTCAAGTTCTGTTGGAGCAGTTGGGTATGATGGATTGTATAAATGCTTCGAAAGAAATATTAGAGAGGGGAGACCGGGTGGCAATTACCGTACATAATAATCCCGTGGCTAAATAATGGCAAGTATACAAGGACAAAAAATAAGGGCCGAAATAAATTTGGGGGGCATAGAGATTGTGACACCGAACGTAGTGTCGTTCAGTGTGAGGCGAACTAGAGGTCAGATGGCAGCAACATTTTCAGCTAGTTTAAAAATGCCACATACTACTGCTACTGATATAGGCGCAGACATAGTTATAAAAGCTGGTATAGCAGGCCGTTTAAAAACAATATTTACTGGTATGGTTGAGAAAAGTACTATTAACCCAATTAGGACCGATGCGTCTATGGTTATGTTGAATATTTCTGGTAGAGATGTATTAGGAATATTAGAAGGCCAAAAAATAAATAGACGAGTAAAGACTTATAGAGATGGTAGCAATCCACCGGAGAGGTGGGGAGTAATCAATAGTGTTATTAAGCATGATACAGCTAAACTGGAAAAATTTCCTGTGCGTATAATCGATAAGAAACCTAAAGTAGCTCAAGACATAGGTGGTTTGCCATTAGATACAACACCAGATGCGTATAGACAAAACAATAAGGTTGATAGAAATACGCAGTATAAGAATTATGGTGGCCTTAAAATTGATAAAATAATAGAACAATAGGAGATTTTATAGGATGGCAACAATAGAAGTAAATCTTGATAGTGAAAATATAGTTGAATTTACGGTTAGTATTGGTGATAAGATACGCTTATGCCCTCCTATTGCGCAGCCGGCTATTGAGTTTACAGCAGATCAACTTTCAGAAAAGCCTGACCATAGATTAAAAGGATTTACTATTTTAAATGATAAACTTGGTGAGTTCACGGGGGAAGATGGAGATTGTGTTATATACTACCATACAAAGAGTGGTAGACAAATAATACAGTATAACTCAATGGGAATAGGGTATAAAGTTTACTATGCTATTGTAGATGGAATAATTGTTCATGACCATGCAAGTATACACGAAGGCGGTCCAGCATTTGCGACATACTATGCTGAAACGCCTAGGGAAGAATAAGGAGAAATAAAAATTGGCAATAGGACTAACACCGACATCAATATGTAGTTGTAATATAGCAGCTGAATTTCCAGTTTTGCGTAACTTAGGTATTATTTCTGCTAACTTACGGACTACTACTGAAGTAACACTTACTGCTGATAACACAGCTTTATACGGAGCTACTAGTGGTGACTTGTCTATAACAGCTTATGCGCCACTAGCTTCCAGTGATAATTTGAAATGTCCAGCACGAGCCGGTGTTAGTTTCAGTTGGGATAGGCGGCAGGAGTGTGATACTGGTGGTATTATTATTCATTTTATACCGCGCGGAGGAATAAAAGCTTATAGGGAAGGCCCAGTGACTTCATTTATAACTATGACAGATGTAGTAGGGTATACGTCTTTTAGTGCGTCTGCCTCTAGTGGGCCTACTACACCGTTTATATATAATACTCACTATGATGGGTATAATTTTCGGTATGCTGGAAGTCCTATTGCTGTTAGTATTGCTGACAGTAAAAGTCCAAAAGCGGTGAATATTTTTACAAATAATAATATACCCCTGTTAGCCGGAGCAACATTTTACTTACAGAGTTTTAGTTGGGAATACACCCCACCTAATGTACCGACAGTGACTTACTCATTTTTACTTTCATACGATGGATAAAAGGAGATAGACATGGATGGGAAATCATACACAACAATATCACTCAAACTAAGATCATCTGGTGCGGTGCCTATAGGACCCGGTAAGTTCTTGGTGCAGTCTTTTGGAGTGGATGAAAACGAAATAACTATATGGCCGTCTACTAGTACAATCACAGAGAGCGATGATTTTACTGGAGCTGCCCTTGACGGAGAATTTACCTCTGCGAATTTTCAACGGCTGCCGTATGTAACAGCTGCTGGTAAGGAAATCTGGAGTGGACAGACTATAGGAAGGACAGAGTTTGATGAGTCGAGAGAGAGTGCGTTTTTAGGTGAGATAACCAGGTAAAAGGAGGAAGATGATATGTCAAACTGTGAGTTTATTGATTGTGGTTCATTATCTATAAGTTACGATGCTACAGGAAAGGCATCTGTTTCATTAACCGTTCTTAGGTGTGATGCTAATGAAATAGATTACAGCTCATATAACTCTGGTAATACATGGGGAGGCGTGAGATTTAGTTTGATTACAACGGCAGCATCACAAAAACCCATCACCGGTAGTAGTTGGCATGAATGGGGATTGTCTATGGAGGGGGTAGGTAATTAATGGGGTGTGGATGCGCTAAGACTAAACGTAGACTTGTTATGGACCCGGGTGATGTTATGGGTGGGTACAAGTACCTTAAGCCTCATCAGGTAAAAGCTAGGCTCGAGGTGTTCAAAAAGAATCACTGCGCAGATTGTAAAGATAGGTATGATTGTGACTATGCAAAATTTGTAGAATGCAAGGGCAAAAAATAAGGAGGCAATGATATGTCGGTTATTATTGGTAGTGCCACAACAGTGCTGATAGATGGTGTCGGTGATGGGTATCAATCAGTGAATTGGAATATAAACAGACAGCCAAATAGGTTGTGGGAACTTGGTTCCTGGACACCGTGGAAAACTCAAGTAGGCGCTACGGTTACTGTTAGTGTGACTACTTATGCAGGTGTACTGACTTCAGTATCACTGCCGGCGGTGACCTCTTGTGTTGATAGTTCCGCTACAAAAAATGTGCTTATAAACGCCTCCACATGCGGTAATAGTACTACAAAAACTATTAACTACGCTGGAATGTATTTAACAAGCTATTCGTATTCAAAGGGAGATCCTATAGGCTTCGGTACTGAGTCCTGGTCATTTCAGAAATGGATTGATAGTGGTGTGGGTGGCAATAGTTTTATAACTGTACCTGTACCGACACTTGTTGTACGGGGTCAAACTGAGGGTAGTAGAGTAGGAGATGTTGGAAACGGGTCTACAGACCTAGGCCTTAGATTCATAGCGGATCCTGGGCCAGCGCCAGCCACTAATTACCACATTGTTATAGGCGAGCAAGGCAGTGTATCTGCTGGATTTCCTGGCCTTGGGAATGCGGATACTACGCAACTAGGGTTAGTAGATCTAGTTGGTGGTGGTAAATTAGAAGCTGGTGGGGAGATTGGACAATCCTCAGCATCGGTGCCGCATACTCCTCTTTATCTTGGCTAAGGAGATTATTATGGAATTTAAAACTTGTTCTCAATGTAAAAAGGAATTACTAGCTACGGTTGAATTTTTTCATAAGGGGAATAGCAAATACGGGCTACATTCTTTGTGTAAAAAATGTAGAAAAAGTAATTCAGCTGAATACTATGTGAGTCATGTGGATGAATATAAAGAAAGATGGTGTAGGTATTATAAGGATAATCGAAACGCTATAATAGAGAAATCTATGGCCTATAACAAAGAATATAGAAAAACTGAAGTAGGCAAAGAATCTAGTAGAAATTCTTGTAAAAAATATAAGCAAACTGAAAAAGGTAAAGCGGCTATAAAAAGGTATGATCAATCGCAAAAAGGAAGGGCAACTCAAAAGAGATGGTCGTCATCAAAATCTGGTAAAATGGCCAGTAAAAAATATGATCATTCAAAAAAAGGTAAGAAAGTAAAGCTAATATCAAATAGGAAATATCAACAATCCGATAAGGGTAAAGCAGTGCAGAAAAAAGCCCGCAAAAAATATTTTAATACGGAAAACGGCAAAAAAGTTATACAGAGGGTATCAAGAAAACATTATGAAAATAATAGAATATCAAATTGTATATCTCGTAGAATAAGGGCATCTTTAGGGACCGATAAGGACAACAATCATTGGGAGGATATTGTTGGGTATTCATTGAATCAGTTGAAAAACCATCTTGAGAATTCATTTGAATCGGGAATGTCATGGAATACTTATGGAAAAAACGGTTGGCACATTGATCATAAAATTCCTGTTTCTGCATTTAATATTATATCATATACTTGTGAAGATTTTAAGAGGTGTTGGGCGTTAGAAAATCTACAACCCCTATGGGCTATGGATAATTTTAGAAAGGGGAGTAAGATAAATTATAATGATTAACAATTTAAGGAGAGTATTATGAAATTTGGAATTGCAGAAAAATACAGACTTGAAATTCATTGGAGCGATGTTGTACATAGCAATGATGATGAGGATGTACTGATAGGATGTTATCTTAGTGGCCCAGTTGTAGTAGAAGTACAAGAAATGGAGCAAGCGGATTCTATTGCATTAGATTTTGGTAATCAGTATAAAATATTTGTGCCGCAATATTACGTAGCACGTTTATCGTGGCGAGGAGTTAAACATACTCCGAATAAGATTTATCTTGATAATGTCGATCTAGTCAATAAGTTTACTAATTATATTCCTAAGTTAAATAGAGATGATTTTATAGTAGTTGATACTAAGAATCACACAGATATTAAGCATGAGTTCTATCTTACATATGCTGCGTATTTGATAAACAAAGAAGGAGATATGTATAATTTCAGGGGATAAAAAATGCCAAGAAACCCAATAGAAATATGTGAAACTACATGGCACGAGAAGTATGGTACTACCAATAGTGGTAACTTCCCTACTCATAAGACTAAGGAGTGCATCGAAGACACTGTAACTATAAGTGGTGTACGAGCCGAATTTCCGTGGGTTAGAGAAGACTACGGGGATTTCAAATACTACCATTTTAAGTGCCCCTACTCTACTGAGGCTGAAATTAACTATGTGAGAAATGGAGATAGGTCCGATCCAAACTATTGGAAGTTTGAGTTAGTGATGCCTGTGGATAGAGTGTCTCATGTTGATACAGGCGGATTAATGATTAAGCAGTCACGAGGATCAAGACATGGCTGGATGTGCGTTGATCCAGTTTGTCCGTATTATATATCAAACAGTACTAATTTTTTCTACATTTAAGGAGGAGTTAAAATGGCAACTAATGTCAGTGTTTATGATTTAGAGAATTACCCTGATAATGGTAAGACAGTAACTACTGATCAAACTACTGTTGTGCCTACTGGTGCATACGGTGATGAGAAATGGATATTGTCGTTTTCTACTAATGGCTACAGTGATATTACTAATCTGACAGCTATACAGGATATTTATGTACAGGAACTTAAAGCTGGGTGGGCTAAGAGTTCTGGCTTGACTAGCATCCCATATGCTGTGGGCGCTAGTAGTAGGCATCTAGGTGTGAATATAGATAACAGTAGTAAGATTTACTATGTAGCAGTGGCAGCAGCTTCTTATGGCGGAGATAGTTTGGCCAGTGCGTTGCAGACTGAAATTAGGGCTCTTCCCACAGCGAGTGGTTTACAGGCGTGGAGCTCTAGCGACGATTCGTTGGCTTATAAGAACGTGATTGTTGAATATACGGATGGTAAATTTTATATTGTTTCTGGTAATGTAGGGGCGTTTTATACAGGTGCTACTAGAACATCTGTTATAGTTACAGCTTCAGGGGCTGATACCCTTTATAATATTATGGGGTTTAATCTTGGATATGATAGCCAGACTATTGCGGGCATGTCGACTCCAGAGACTACTGTAGCAAGTAACTATACGTCAGGTACATCACCACTATCTATAAGTGCTGATGTAGGTGCTACAGCTGGTGATGCGATGATGATTACTGATGGTACAAATACGGACTATTTTACAGTTCTATCTGGATCATCCACTAGCCTGGAAGTCGCGGTGTCTGCAACACATACGTTTGATGGGATAACTAATTCGTATACTGCTAGTACATCAAAAGTACAGTTATTGAAGGAACAAGATCCAGATAGTGAGCCTAAGACTTACCACAGCACTGTTGATAGTATTACACGATGGGGCGTGATGTCGGTTACGAACCAATTGGACTTTAGCGCGTAAGGAGTATATCTGATGGCAGAGTTCTGGGTTCAAAATTCACTCAACTATAACAAGGCAGTCAAATTCAATATAACGCTGAGATATATTGGAGTAAAGAGCGAGGGCGGAGCTTTCACATGGGTTTTGGAGATAGGTACTACGTATTTAGATGCTAGTGGGGATGATATCTCCGCCGCGAAAATACACAATGTATCAGTAGAGGATCTTGATGAGATTATTGAAGATGCTTTGGCAGGGCTATGCGTACAAATAGACTGGTCTCCATTAGTACAGGATAAGGAACCACCCTATGTAGATTCGGTTACACCGACCGGGTCTGGTGTGAGCTTATATTCTGATGTAGTACTGGTTTTAAAGGATCTTTTACCATCGGCGGGTATAGATATATCCAATCTAAAAGTAACACTTAATAATAGCATGACTGATTTTGATATAACCAGCGAAGTAGTTATAGAGGGCGATCCATATGGGTATACACTAAAGTGGGCGCCGGCGATAAGAGTACGAAATACATATGATTAAGGGGTAGATAAGCATGGCTGAAAATATTAAACTAATATCAACTAATAATCAGCAGGGCAATTTTGCTGTAGATGCTGGGTATTTTTATACCTTTGACAACCAGCAGGATAACCTAATACAGAAGACGGATGATGGTAATACAGCGTTTTCTTATCCATTAGACACTTTGATGAGTGATACAGCGAGCGACGCGGTAGTTAGGACTGAATTTGACGGCATTTATTTCTGGACGTTGCAAAATTTCACATCAACTACCATAGCTATAAGTAGATGGAAGATAGATAACTTTGTGTGTAAGCTTCAACAGACTATATCAGGGTCTGATATAAATGCTGATGATTATGATTCTGAGGCGTTTTCTGTGGCGCATTACCATACTAGTTTTTCTGGAACGACCAATAGTGGTACTAGTACTATCTATATGGATAAATATGCCGATGATAGTACTCTGATGGGATTTACTACAACAGTTGGAGATGGGTTGACTTTGCATCTTGGACCTAATACTAATGGTCAAGAAGAAGACGTAGAGGTGACGGGCACTGCTGGTGATGGAGTAACAATATCAGGCACAACACAGTATGATTATACTGCCAGCGACGAAATAAACTTCTATACTTATCTATGGATATTTAATGATACTGCTGGAGGTGCGTTGTATAAGGCAGATGCATACACTGGAGTGTATATTACTAAGTATACTGGTGGAGCATATAGTGATATTAGTGCTGCTACTTTTTATAATGTGGATTCTTTTGCGTCGTACGGAGCAGTGGATACATTGGCTTATATAAAGGGAACGAATATTCTATTTGTAAATGTTGGAGCTGCTGGAGCTACTCTGCCTTATTATGGATCAATGGTTATGGAGAATATTGAGAGTGATGAGACTACTGTTATACCAGTACAGGATTTAGCTATGGATGATCAAAATGTTTATAGACTACAGCTTACCGGCGATGGCGCAGGGAGTGTTTGGTCAACTTATAGTTATGAACTATCGTCCTTGGATGCGTTTATAACTTCTATTTCGTTGGCTGCTTATCCGGCTATTCTTGCTGCTAATGGTATAGCTACGAGCAATATAACAGCTATAGTTAAAGACCAATTCTTACAGCCTATAACTAGTAGACTAGTTACGTTTACAGAGGATGATGCGAATGGAACTGTAGCGCCTGTAACAGATAATACAGACTCTAATGGCACAGCTAATACTGTATATACGTCTGGAATTACTGCTCGAGAGGTACTAATAACCGCTACAGCTGAGCAGACCTAAGAGGTATAAATGGCTTACGAAAATATTAATTTAAGACATGCTAATATGACCTTTGTAGATGGATATTTTTATACTTTCGATCATCTATGGGACGTTCTGCTGCAAAGGCTCGATGATGGTGGCACAGCTTTTAGTTATCCTCTGAATACTGTACTGAGTGTTGAGATACAAAGTTTAGAACATGACGGCGTGAACTTCTGGACAATGGAAGATATTTCCGGCGGAGTAGATATAAAAAGATGGCGCATAGAAAATAGTATAGTAGAACTAAAAGATACTATTAGTCTCACCCCATCCTTCAGCTCAGATACATTTACAGTAGAACATTACCACACCTCATTAGCTGCTACGGCTTCTGGAGGATCTATAAGTATACAAACAAATGGATACGAAACAACAATTATAAGTGGAACAATACTGACATTAGGACCAAACTCCTTAAGACAACAAGAAGATGTAACAGTAACCGCAATAAGCGGTACTGATATAACACTGGTATCAGGTACTCAGTATGCCTATAGTACTGATGATGATATTCAGTTTTATAATAACTTGTGGGTATTTAATAGCACTGGAGATGGCACACTGCATAAGATAAATGCAAGAACTGGTGCAAACATAACAACCTATAGTGGTACTGAATATGATAATATAACCTCATGCACTTTTGCGCGGGTAAGTAATGTAGCATCGTCGACTGTAGATGCTCTTATATATTCTAAGTCTACTAATCTTAAATATTTGAATATAGGTAGTATGTCTTTCTATGGTACTATGGGTATGGATAACGAAGAAACTAATAGTAATCCTATTCCAATTTACGACATAGCTTTAAGCAGTCACAATATTTATAGGCTACAAAATAAAGCTAATTACTATGATACAGATATTAACTGGTCAAATTATAATTATGTGTTGTCTACTGTGCGTAGATTTATAGATGACGTAGCAATCACATCTGCTGACCCGTCAATTTTACCAAACAACGCAGTAAATGTGTCTGAAATTACTGTTGTAGTTACTGACCAGTATAGTGACGGTATAGAAAACAAACCGGTGACTTTTACTGACACGGATAGTGTAGGATTTATAACTATAAATCCAGCATATACAGACTATTTTTTCGGAACCGGCGAAGCTATTAGTTATTATAAAGTTGGGATAGTAGTAGCTACTGTGACTATAACTGCGACGGCTACCCAATATGATTAAAAAATAAAAAAATAGGGGGCATGAGCAAGGGCATTGAATTAATATTGCGTGGGAATAGCGTACAAATATATTGTTACTGGTAATTGCAATACCCTTGAATTATAGGTATAAATGAGTATAATACTAACTGGAGGGCGGGGCGACCCTTTTTTAAGGGTTAAAAAAGGAATTCAAGCAATAACAGAGGGTACAAACATCGTTTCAGTTGTTTTTGCATTACCTTTTCCAAATACGACTTATTATATAATGGTGGCTATGGAAAATATTGTTGATTTTCCAGTATCAATTTATAGTTATATTATAACAGATAAAACCATGGATGGTTTTGAGGTTTCTTTTTCAGGTGATATGGATTCAGATAATTATAAATTAAATTGGATTGCGCAGAAATATTAATAAAAAGGGGGAATTGAAAAGATGGCTAGGTTTAAAAGTAATAGTTTATATTTAAAAGACGACCAAAGAATTGTATTTGGTACTGGTGACGATTCTAACTTATATTTCGATGGTATTGAACTACAGCTTGACACTGTTATTAGTGGTGTTGATCCTACCCAATCTTATCATTTAACGACTAAGTATTATGTTGATGGTCTGATAAATACACTTAGCGGTAGTATGGATGACCATAACGAGTTGAGTAATATACAGGGTGGGGATATTAATGACTACTATCATTTAACATTAGCTCAGCATACTGACTTGACAGGTGGGGGTGATTCTACTTTACATAAACATGACGACAGGTATTACACTGAAACTGAAGTAGATGCAGCGTTTGTAACTTTTTCAGGCACTATAGATCATAATACTATAGTCAATACTCACAACTTAACAACTGATATTGACCATGACTTACTAACCAACTTTGCACCTAATGAGCATTTTACTGAAGCAAGCATAGACCACGGAAATATAACTGGGTTGGGAGATGATGATCACGTACAGTATAGCCTTGTCAATGGACTAAGAGCATTTACTGCTACTGTATCTGGAGTAACTCCTACTTTAGATGACCACCTTGCTACTAAAGGATATGTTGATTCTGTATCAGTAGATAAAGTTCAGTCGGATAGAATAGGTTTGTCTATCAATGATACTGAAAAAGCGGTTATTTTTGATACGCCTTTCGCTGATACTGATTATACCATTAGTGTTATACTAAGCACTACGGATGTTACCCCTTCTATTTATTCTATGGTTATAACT
>SDBV01012857.1_pt1 | contig 10687 bp, 8 predicted proteins | sample 2277081 | NCBI WGS metagenome assembly SDBV01 (sample SAMN10402039, study PRJNA504765) | marine sediment metagenome | isolation source: marine sediment core GS10_PC15, 223 cmbsf | place: Arctic Ocean: Southern Knipovich Ridge | collected 2010
GCGATCTTGCGAGCCAGGTGCAGTTTTCGCGGCCAGTCCCTTTTGAGCATGGGCCTACTGATCCCGCTGATCCTTCCGCCGTTTGTCGGCGCGCTGTCGATGAAGCGGCTGCTGGGTCAGTTCGGCTCGGTTAACCTGGTGCTTCAAAAGCTTGGACTGATCACAGTCGGCCCTGGATCCCTGCCGCCCGATTGGCTGGAAAGCGGGTTTGTCGGCGTGGCGATACTCCAGATACTGCACCTGTTTCCGATCGTTTTCCTGAACGCCTCAGCGGCCCTGGCCAATATCGACCCCGCCTACTCCCAGGCGTCGCGCAATCTCGGAGCCGGACCCATCAGGACGCTTACAAAAATAACTCTGCCCCTGATGAGGCCGGGGCTGTTCGCCGGCGGGACGATTGTTTTCATCTGGTCGTTTACCGATATCGGCACGCCGCTGATCATGAACTTTCGCGATTTGATTCCCGTGACGATTTTTCACGAATTGTCCGGCGCGCAATATACCGGCAGGACATTCTCGCTGGTGTTTATCATGCTGGCAGTGTCGGTTTTACTTTACGTTCTGGGCAAGTTCGTATTCGGCCGAGCGATCCCAGCCGGTGCATCAAAAGCTACCGTACAGGTAGATCTGCGCAAACTCGGGGCCATCGGCACGGCCGGGGCGTGGGTCGCTTTCGGATCGGTCATTCTCCTTGCAGTCCTGCCGCATATCGGCGTGATCCTTCACGCACTTGCCGACCGATGGTCGGGCACGATTCTCCCGTCGTCTTACACACTGGATCACATGAAACGAGTAGTAACCAGCGAGGGCACCTACCGCAGCATTATTAACTCGTTGCGTTACGCCGGGACATCCACGTTTATCGACCTTGCGATGGGCTGCCTGGCTGCGTGGCTGATTGTGCGAGCTCGCGTAACCGGCAGAGTTGCCCTGGACGGATTGTGCATGTTACCACTGGCTGTACCGGGCCTGATCTTAGCTGCCGGGTATGTAGCCATGACCGTACCGGGAAGCGCACTGGAATCCATCGGCCCCAGGGGTAATCCATTTATAATTCTGGTAATCGCATATTCAGTTCGCAGGTTGCCCTTTGTCGTGCGCGGCATCTCGGCCGGGCTGGAGCAGGTTCCCGTTGAACTATCGCAAGCGTCGCGAAACCTCGGAGCGGGCAAGTTCACCACGGCAAGGCGAATAACGGTTCCGCTAATTGCAGCGAATCTGGTAGCCGCCGGCGTACTGACGTTTGCGTTTGCGATGCTGGAGGTTTCAGACTCGCTGATCCTGGCGCAGCGACCACCGGACTATCCGATTACCAAACAAATCTATACGCTATTCGGTTCCGGCACGGGCGAGGGGATAAACACAGCCGCAGCACTTGGCGTTTACGCCATGGTGATGCTGGGCGGGACCATGGCTGCGGCGTCGGCGTTGCTGGGACGCCGGCTGGGCGCAATTTTCAGAGCGTAAGAAAGCGATTGTGGAAAAAATGGCTGAGATTGAGCTTCAAGAAATTAAAAAGATATACCAATCAGGGCATGCTGAAGTAGCCGCCGTTGACGGAGTTTCGCTGGGTATCGATCCGGGCGAGATGTTTTTCCTGCTGGGCCCCAGCGGCTGCGGCAAGACGACCTTGCTGCGGATTATCGCAGGCCTGACCGAGCCTACATCGGGCAAGGTGCTGCTTAAGGGCCAAGACGTAACGAACATGCCCATCGAACGCCGCCACACGGTGATGGTGTTTCAGAACTACGCACTCTGGCCTCATATGACGGTCGGGCAGAATGTGCGTTTCGGCCCAAAAATGCAGGGGAAGAATCGGGCTGAGCAATCGCGGATCGCACAGGCTCAACTCGACCGCGTGCAGATGGGTGAACTTTCCCGCCGAAAGCCCAACCAACTTTCAGGCGGTCAGCAGCAGCGGGTGGCCCTCGCACGCGCTCTTGCCGGCGGCGGGGATGCCTTATTGCTGGACGAGCCGCTAAGCAACCTCGACGCACAACTTCGCCTGCACATGCGCAGCCAGTTGCGAAAGCTGGTAAAGGAGACCAATCTCACCGCAGTCTATGTAACGCACGACCAGGTCGAGGCCCTTTCGATGGCTGATAGAATCGCAGTGATGAACGCCGGGAAGATCGTCCAGATCGGCACGCCGGCGGCACTATACGACAGGCCTGCAACGCGATTCGTCGCAGACTTTATCGGCGAGGCGAATTTTATTGATGGCCAAGTCAAGCAAACCGGTGAGACATTGAAAATTGAAACACCTGCCGGCCTGCTGGCCGCTGAAGGTGCGGGCGGGCTCCATGAAAAAAATTCGGTAACCTGCTGCATCCGTCCAGAGCGGATCAACATCGCACCGGCTGGGGCTCAAATCGCAACGGGCCCCAACTCGCTGGATGTCACCGTCGAATCGACAACATACCTTGGTCAGATGAGACAGTACCGGGTTCGGTTAAGTTCGGGCGAACTTTGGAAGGTAACGGTCCTGGCCGGCGACCCAGCCCAATTGGACCAAGGCTCGGTGGCACAGATAAGTTTCAGCCAATCAGACCTGATCGTACTTACCCAGTAGGCACATCCCGGCCCTACTGCTTGGCGGCAATCTGCTGTTCGATCAACTCGCACAGGATGTGATAGATAACGACTGTGGCTTCCTGGATGCGTGGGGTATCTGAGCTGGGGACCGCCAATAGCACATCTGCCAGAGGCGCACACTTCCCGCCGCCATCACCGGTGATAGCGATTGTCTTAACGCCCATCTCGCGCGCAGCAGCCAAGGCGGCTACAACGTTGGGTGAATTGCCTGACGTGCTCAGGCCGATGGCGACGTCGCCTGCGCGGGCTTTGCCTTCAAGTTGGCGGGTGAAAATCGCATCGTAGCCGTAATCGTTTGCGATGGATGTAATCGTAGCAGTGTCGGTCGTCAGAGCCTCTGCCCTAAGTGCCGGCCGTTCTATAAGGAACCGCCCGACCAGTTCGCATGCAATATGCTGTGCGTCTGCGGCCGAGCCTCCATTGCCGAAGGTGAACACTGCACCGTCGTTGGCGTAGCAGTCGATAACCAACCCCGCAGCCTGGGCGATAGCCCCGGTGAGCTGGTCTGCCGACTCGCCTAGAAGGTTTCTCGCCTGATCGAAACGCTGACGAATTATCTGTTCCATTGATTGCTCCAATTCGGCCGCATGATAGCTCAAATAAGCTCTTTTTTGCAGGTAAAATTGGTATTTTCAGGTCATTGTTGTTCCGTTGACGATTTGCCTGTTTTCGGGTATACTCTTACCTGGAGTCTAGCAGAAAGAGTCTAGGCATATCTTCGGCAATGCAGGCCGACGGATATGGCTCGGTATTTGTGCTTTGGAGGTTTAATTGAATGACGTTATCGAGGCCCGGCATTATTGCTGTCTGCTTGGCTGGGTTATTTACCGTCTCCTTGATGGTGTCCCCCGCATCGGCCATCATCCTCCAGGACGGAAACCAACCCACCGACATCCCCGGCGTGGACATGATCGGCACCGTCGGAAGCCAAGCCGGCTCCGTTGTAATTGCCCCAAACTTCATCCTTACCACAAGGCATCAGGGATTTAATAGCAATGTAGTAATCAATGGCGTTGACTACACAGTAGTTGATACACTGCCCCACTCAGCCGATTTCCGTATCTCAAGAATTGTTGATTCTAGTGGCGACTCACCTGACCTGAATACCTGGGCTGAACTATGGACCAGCGCACAGGGCAGCGAAGTAGGCCAGGAAATAGTTCTCGGCGGGTTTGGAAAACCTGCTGGTTCTTATTTAGGCAACGGCTACAGCTGGGGGGGTGGTACCTCGGTCGATCAGCTCAGGTGGGGAACGAACGAAATTGATTCAGCTCTATCGAGGTCTTCCTACGCAAGCGGAACATCTGACGTAATCGAGCTTGATTTCTCACGCCTGGCAAATGGCACGACTTATGAAGCATCGGTCGCCACCTACGACTCCGGAGGCGGATGGTACATCGACCAGAATAACACGTGGTACGTTGCAGGTCTTACACGCGCCGCCGAGCGAACTGGTGCTACATTGTTCGGCGACTGGGCCGATGCAGTGCGTATCTCCAGCTACGCTGATTGGATCTATAACGTCACTAGGATACCCGGCGACGCTAACTGGGATTTCAAGGTTACTCTAAGCGATTTGACCATACTGGCTACAAATTTTGAAACGGGTTCTGGAGCAACGTGGTATGAAGGCGACTTCAACAATAGTGGAACCGTTACCCTTGCTGACCTGACCATCCTTGCTACCAATTTCGGCTTCGATGGAACTGACGGATCGCAAACGTTGCTTGACATTTTCAATGTTGGCCCCGCTGGAGGTTCAGGAGTACCCGAGCCTACAACCGCTCTATTGCTGGTGCTGGCCTGGCCTGCGTTGCTGGCAAGGAAAAGACGCACCAAGGCTCATTGACTAACTCATCTATTTAGAGCAACTTAAGCAATTCTTGTCGCATCCTTGCTACTGTGATGCCTTGGTCGCTTCGTCCGGCTGCATCGACATAGCTACAGCTATGTCTCCTTCGCCGTCCTCGGGCCAAGACATCTCGCTACGCACTGCTACGACAATCATTACTTAAACCGCTCTAGCCCCGGCAGATATAATCTCCGCGCAACTTGTTCGCGCATCTGAAAGTATACCGTTGAAAAACTACCGATTAGGCCGATAAATTCGATAGGATTCGAAAGCAAAAAAAAAGACAAGAGATTATGGACTCAACATCTACAACAGACAAAAAAACAGGCAAGGGCGGAATCGACAACCGAATAAAACTTATCTTTGTCCTGATCGCAATTGCGGGGATTGTAGGCATCCAACTGCTCCAACGATCTGGCCAGGTGCTTCCCGATTGGGATGAAGACTTAGACTCTGCCCTATCGCAGGCCAGGCAAGAAAAGCGTAAGGTACTTGTCTTATTCTCTGACCATCCACCAGGTCAAATTACGCTCTGGCTGGCAAGTGGAACGATTCCCAAAAATGAGCTGGCGATCCGGGAAGGGAATTTCCTTCCAGTTCTGATCCGATTAGGTTCGTTGGATGACCCCTTGGCTAAAAAATACAAAATCAAGTCACTGCCTACTATGCTGATACTGAGCTCAAGAGACAGGGAACTAAACAGGCGAGAAGGCAAAATCGGGGAAGTGCCCTTCAGGGATGAATTTTTGAGCCTTCGAAAGGTGGTCCGGCCAGGCAAGTAGCTTGAGCTGATCCTACCTGACAAACAGGCCGTACTTGAAAATACACCAGATTGCATTGAGGCCGTCGCGAAAACCGATCTTCTTGCCCTCATCGCTGCTCCTGCCCCGATAGGCGATGGGAACTTCACATATCTTAACCCCCAACCGTGCGATTTTAGCGGTGACCTCGGGCTCGAAACCGAATCGATCCTGCTCGAGCTTTAAATTCTCTAACACCTGTGCTTTAAAAAGCTTGTAACAAGTCTCCATATCGGTCAGGCCAAGACCCGTCGTTAAATTAGACAGGATCGTCAAAAACCGATTGGCCAGGTAGTTCTTCAGCGTCCCGCCCCGGCGCCCGTCGGAAAAACGGCTGCCGTAAACAACGTCGACTTGACCTGCAAGCATGGGCTCGAGCAAGCGAGCGTAATCGGCAGGGTCATATTCCAAATCCGCGTCCTGTACGATTATAAAATCGCCGTCGGCCTGATCGAAGCCGGCTCGCAAGGCAGCGCCCTTACCACGGTTTTCCACCTGGTAAATAATCTTTACCTCAACCGGCTCGGCCCAGATCTCAGACAACGCCTGGCTGGGATTTACGCCAAATTCTTCGAGCTGAGCCCGAGTACCGTCGGTCGATCCGTCATCAACCAACACGAGCTGCTTGGTAACTTCCCCCAGGGGAACCGATACCACACGATCGACGAGTTCCCGCCAGGTGCCAAGCTCGTTAAAGACCGGAATGACGATCGAAAGTGTTTTTAAGCTCGCCTGAGAATCGCTCATTGATAATACCTGCTACCTGTCCATCACGATCGATGTGCTGATCGTAAATATCTGGTCTAAGAAGTAATCAGATCCATATCCAAAATCGATCTAACCGCATCAGCGCTTCCGTAGACAAGGATCAAACCTGTGGCTACCACATATCCCGTCAGCACCAGCCACATTATCCGATCACGCAGCAAAACCCCTGCAGGATCATCAGAGCCCCCCTGGCCGGTAATACGATTGAAACGAAACATGCCGTAAATCACGATCGGTATCGTCCAGACCATATGGGCCGAGCCGATCCGATTAACAGTACCAGGGGCAAGGCAGTAAAGACAGTAGGTCAGAATCGCCATGGACGACGAGACCGTCACCATATAATCAATATCTTTAAGCTCATATCCCCTACTGGCGGGCCTGGCCTGGGCTGCCATCTCGGCCGGGAGGGAAAGTATCTCACCTCGCCGCTTGGTAAGTGCAATAAATAAACACAATGTGAATGTGCATACAACCAGCCAGGGGCTAACCGGCGTTGATATCGCAGCGGCACCGGCCATCGCTCGCAGGACAAACCCAAGCGCTACGACAATTACATCGATAATGGTGTGCGATTTAAGCCAAAGCGAATAGAGCAGGTTCAAGACAAAATACGCCCCTGCCCAAACAACCAGTGCCCACCCACCCAGTGGCTGGGTTTGATCGACCGGCATTGCTACCGAAACCGCAACCGCCATTGCCGCTATAACCAACACGACAGCAACAACCGCTGCTACCGCCACAGAAAGCTGCCCCGAAGCAATTGGCCTATCGCGCTTTACCGGGTGCGCCCTGTCACGATTACGATCGCAGATATCGTTGACCAGATACACCGCCGAGGATAGCAACCCGAAAGCAAACGTAGCTGCAAGAGCCTTTAGCCATGCATCAGGATCGTTAAAGGACATAGAAAACAGCAGCGGCGCCAGGACAAAGCCGTTCTTGATCCAATGGCCCACCCGCATCGAGACGAAGATCGCACTAAACAGCCCGGTTTGTTTTGACTCTTGCGATACCATTTGTATTTCAGTTCTTACGCCCCCGCCGGGGAGAAAGTTCCACCTAAGCGCAGGGACCGATTAACTAATACAGCTCACTTGTATGTGATATCGACAATTGAGGGTAACTAGCTGCGAAAATAATTAATCCATTGGTCGGCAGGAGAGCTAGAACTGGAAGTAGATGAACTCGACCTTATCGAAAATCCCGAAAAAGATAATGCTGTAGAACATCCCGCAGTAGCAAAGCCTGCGGAATACCGGGCGATCCCAAAGTACTCTGACGCGTGACTTATCATTAGCTAGGACAAAATCAACCATAACCAAAATGATGATGACCATGAATGAAAGCATCATCTCAAATCTGGGCAGTCCAAGTGACCAGAGGTCGGATGTGTGGATCATGCCCGGGTTTGCAAACTGCTTGATTATGTATGTAGCTTCACTGATCGAATTGGCACGGAAGAAAACCCATGCAATCAGGACAAGGCAAAAGACCGCCGCAGTCTTAAAGAGATTGACGACCGGTGTAAATCGCTTGGGAATCAATGCATCGCCGATCTTCTGTCTGATACCTCCAAGCAGCACCGCCGAGACCAGATACGCTCCGTGTATCGCGCCCCAGATAACGAACGTCCAGCTAGCTCCGTGCCATAGCCCACTGACTATAAAAACCGTCAGGATGTTACAAAGCCAGCGAAGCTTGGCAACGCGATTTCCGCCTAATGGTATATAGAGGTAATCACGGAACCATGTCGAAAGTGAAATGTGCCACCGCGACCAGAACTCAGAGACTGACCTTGCAAGGTAAGGCTGCTTAAAGTTTGTCATCAACTCAAAGCCCAGTATCCTCGCTACGCCAATAGCGATATCCGAGTAGCCGGAGAAGTCACAGTAGATTTGGACGGCAAAGAAAAAAGTTCCCAGGAGCAGTATTGATCCACTGAACATTTGCGGCTCGGCATAAATATTGTTAACCACAGTCGAAATCATATCGGCGATTACCATCTTCTTGAAAAGCCCCCATAGCACCAGGCGCCCACCCTTACGGAAACCTTCAAAGGAGACCTTATGTTCCTCGCGGAACTGGCCCAGCAGTGAACTGGATCGTTCGATAGGCCCTGCCACCAGCTGAGGGAAAAATGAGACGTACGAAGCGAAGTAGCCGAAATGTCTCTCGGCAGATCTTTCACGACGGTAAACGTCAATTGTGTAACTGAGTGTCTGGAACGTGTAGAAGGAAATACCAACCGGTAAAAAGAAATCGTAATAGGGCATATCCACAAAGACATTGAATCTCTCGAGGGTCCCTTCTACAGACGCGCTGAAGAAGTTGGCGTATTTGAAGAAGAAAAGCAGACCCAGGTTACAGAGCAAACTCATTGACAGAAGGAACTTCCTTCGCCCAGCCCGGTCAGTCTTCTCCAGTAGGATCGCAACAAGATAATCAACGATCGTAGAAGCGAGGATCAAAACTATATATTCAGCCTTCCAGCACATGTAGAAGTAATAGCTGGAGGCCAGGATAAGAACCCAGCGGAAGCGCTGCGGCATAGAGAAATATGCAACAAGCACACAAATGAAAAAGACAATGAAATTGACTGAATTAAATAGCATTAATAACTAATCAATTAACCACATTTTTTAAACTAACCGTGCCCACTTGAGACGGCTTATCAATCGAAGCCTGGTACTGCTGGAATATTTCATGCAACCGCTTGGTATATTCTCGAGCCCCTTCTGGGTTCAGATGCTGAGAATCGGCGAACCGGCTGTTTGGGAAGCTGAAATAGTCCGGGCCGAGAATCGTAAAACAATTCTGTGAGGCAAACAATTTCGACAGTTCTTCATTGGGTAAAAGCGATGGAGCAAACTGGCCCTGCCGGCAATAAACGGGGATTATGTAATATCGAATCCCATACTGCTCGGATAGCTCACACAAACGCTCGAAGGTCTCGTTATCGATGGAAAAATCCCTGACCAATAACCTTTCAGGCGTATCGGTCTCCAGGGAAAAATCTTCGGGTAGCCGGTCATTGGGAAAGTGGCTTTGGCCTTCTATGAAATAGTAACCCCGCTCATGGAGCATCTTCTTTTTGCTTTTCCGCGAGAACTCGTAGAACTGGGCTATCCCTCCACGGGTTCGGGATCTCAAACAGAAAAGAACAGCATCTCTTACCATTCGTCTGAAAGGAAATAGATTCGTGATTATCTGACCGTCACTTGGCCTGGCCGCGTCCTTCTGGTCAACCCAGGGAAGTGTTATGAAAACATCAGTCGGGCGGGACCCCTCGGCCAGGACAGTTTCTAACTCTTTTACAAGCGGATTGAAGTTTGGCAGGCCAAGATTATATGAAGCAACCGTTCCACCTGATAGTTCATCGAAATAGGAAGGAACAAAGCCGGAAAGAATCTGGCTGTCTCCAAAGATCAGGACGCGATGCTGGGAATCCGCATTCAGGATCGGTTGAGAAAGGATTAAGTTGCACTTGGCTTCATAAATAACAACGTGGCCTGAGCGAATAAATGGGACAAAGGTATGGATCGCCATGAACAGTAGCCAGAAACCCACCAAGTAACAGACTACCCTCAGGCAGGATTTGGCCGTCTTGGCGATCTCTTGTTTTTCCACTTCACAACGCAAAATATATACCCTTTGCAGATTACTTACCGACAGAGATTGCTGCTGTGGCAGGCAACTTCCAGATAATTGCGCCGTCAATTATCTCACATTATGCCTGATTGCCTAGGGGTAATTCCACTCAATCTGAATCCCAAGCCAGCCGATTGGGGTATTTTAAAGCCATGTAAGCTATCAAGATCAAATAATCTACCCTACTTACTTTCAGGATCGACCAAAAAACCTACTTCATAGACACTTTTTCATTTGCTGGATATAATTGCTTCCACATCCCTGTCCAGTCGATAATCACAGTCGTTAGTGCAAGGCCGGAATAAAATATGCGAATTAGATTCCTTCATACATTCTTCTATCCGGACAAGTCGTCAGTATCGCAGATAATAAGTGACCTCGCATTCGATCTAGCCGACAAGGGTCACGAAGTCGAAGTAATCGCTTCCCGCGGAACATACGAAGGCAAGGGCCAGAAGCTACCGAAACGCGAATCCGTCAATGGCGTGGCCATCCGACGTATCTGGAGCCCAAACAAGGGCAAGGATTCTATTTTCGCACGCCTGAGTGACCAGGGAAGCTACACCCTCGGCAGCGCATGGCGGGCACTAATTTCGCGCAAAGTCGACCGCCTTGTGGTACTGACCAACCCACCGATGTATGCAGCAGTGGCAACGATACTGCGACTGCTTCGGGGCCAGGAATATGTATTCGTGGTGATGGACCTTTACCCGGACTTCGCCGTCAAAGGTGGGGCGCTCTCGCCAAACGGCCTGGTTACGAAAATCATGCGATGGATCACCAAATGGACCCTGAAAAAGGCTCACCGGGTGGTGGTTCTAGGCAGTTGCATGGCCGACGCTGTCGCTGCCCGTGGCGTACCTCGCGAGCGAATCGCAATCGTACAAAACTGGGCGGATAAAGACGCAATCAAACCGATCGACCCGGAAACAAATCCGCTTCGAAAGGAAATGAATCTTGGTAACGCCTTCGTAGTGATGTACTCGGGCAATATGGGCCTGAGCCATTGCTTTGATGACAT
>SDBV01012858.1_pt1 | contig 10687 bp, 7 predicted proteins | sample 2277081 | NCBI WGS metagenome assembly SDBV01 (sample SAMN10402039, study PRJNA504765) | marine sediment metagenome | isolation source: marine sediment core GS10_PC15, 223 cmbsf | place: Arctic Ocean: Southern Knipovich Ridge | collected 2010
CTGGGATTCTTATTCGGGATCGGCGTGAAGCTGTACATCCAGTTCGCCGAATCGTACCCCCGGTTCCTGCCCGAGCATCCCGCGTGGCTGGAACCCTACGCCAATCAGGCGGCCATTAACTGGCTGTTGTGCGTGGTGATCTGCGTTGTCGCCAGCCTGCTGACCAGGCCGCCACGGCCCGAGCAGATCACCGACCAGGTGACACTCAACTGGAAGCGACTGGGCGTGTTTGAGAATCTCGGCACCCGCTGGTATAACAGTGTGCTGACGTGGTGGGCCCTGTTCGTGGCCGCCATCCTGACAGTGATGTTCGTTTTCTCCGGTCTGTGTTTCCCGACGGACTAAATAGCCTTGCGTGATTCCCGGAGGAAACTTCGCCCGGGGTGGCTGGGGTCGAGCGAAGCGAGCCCCCAGACGTCGGCTCCCTGGGGGCTCGCTTCGCTCGAGCCCAGCCACCCGAAAACTCCTGAAATCACACAAAGCTATTCAGCAGCCCGTTGAAAAAGTAGGGTGGGCTTGAACGGCTGCTGGCCCAAGGAGCGGCGATGCAAATCCACACCGCCGCAACGACCCACTGCGAGCTCGGCGAGGCGCCGCTTTGGCACCCGATCGAGCAACGCCTTTACTGGACCGATATCACTCGCGGCCGGCTATACGCCTTCGATCCGCTGCGGGGTGAGCACGAACTGCTCCTGGAAGGCCGCCCGATCGGCGGACTGACCTGGCAGGCCGACGGCTCCTTGTTGTTGTTTCGAGATCGAGGACGCGTCGATGTCTACCGCGACGGAAAGACCGTGGCCACCGTCTTGGAAGAGATCCCCGAGGAGGTCGATTCACGCTTTAACGACGTGATCGCGGCTCCTTGCGGCCGCGTCTTCTGCGGCACGATGCCCACTTCAGATCGTCCCGGCCGGCTCTATCGGCTCGAACGGGACGGGTCTTACCATGCCGTCCTGGAGGGGATCGGCTGTCCCAACGGCATGGGTTTCACTGCCGAGCTGAAGCAGATGTACTTCACCGACTCCACGGAGCACACGATTTGGGTCCACGACTACGACCAGGACACCGGCCGGCTCGACAACCGGCGCGTGTTTGCCCGGACTGAGGCCCCGGTCATGCCCGACGGGCTGACCGTGGACGCCGAAGGCAACGTCTGGTCGGCAATGTGGAACGGCTCGAGCATCGTAAGCTACGACGGCGACGGCACGATACGGCGCAGCGTCGACCTGCCGACGCCGCGGATCACTTCCGTGGCGTTCGGCGGAGAGGATCTCAGTGATTTGTACGTCACCTCGGCGGCAGGCGAAGGTCAAACCGCTCAGAGCGAGCAGCGCGGGGGCAACCTTTTTTGCATCAGACACGCGGCCACTGGCCGTCGGGAGTTTCCGTCGCGAATCGGTCTGTGAACCGTGAGGCCGCCCAACCCAACCTTTCTGACACCCGGCTCGCGACCGGTTCGGCCAGCCCCTTCAAAACAGGGCTGGGGCATGAAGCCACGGAATAACTGAGCCGCTATAATCGTGGGTGCCGGCATTTCTTGAGAAGCTACGCCCATGACAAAAGCAGGTCAGCAGGACGCTCTTCGCCGAGCCGAAGTACGCTGAAACAATAACCACAAATCCTGATCTTGAGACGCTGCTGCCGCATAACGAAGGTACCGGCGTCAAGAAAAGGTAGGACCGGTTTCCGGACCACGTCCCTGCCGCCAGTCACGATTACTGAAAGGAGGTTGCGATTATGAGAATGCATGTATTTGCCGTGCTGTCCGCAGGTGCGCTTTGCCCGTTATCCTTAGCCGCCCAACCAGGGACACAACATGTGGGAAGGCTTCTTTCAGCGCCGGGATCCGGTCGACTTCGTCGTCGCCCAGGCAAGTCGGGCGAATCGGGCAACAAGTCAGCCACCCAAGGGCCCACTTCCTCAAAGTCGCCATCACTTTCCAGAGGGACACCTGCCATGAAACATCGATACTTGACGATCGCTCTTGTTCTTGTCGCGCTCAGTGGCATCCGCGTGTGTGGCGAGGACAACTTATCCACACTGGTCGAGTCGGCCCTGGCACGGGCCGGTAAGAACGCGGACCAACTTCGCCAGGCCCTCGACGACGCGCCGGAGGATCAGAAAGAAGGCGTGAGGTTCCTCGTCGCGTACATGCCCCAGCGCGACTTGCAGAGCCTCTCCGCCGATTTCCTCTTGGGCAATGTTCGATTCGCCTACCGGGCATGGAAAGAGGCCCCGTGGAAGGACGGTATCGCCAAAGATGTCTTCCTCAACGATGTGCTTCCCTACGCCAGTATCAACGAGCGACGCGACGACTGGCGAGAGGAGTTCTACAAACGATTCAAACCGCTCGTGGCCAACGCCCAGTCGCCCGCCAAGGCCGCGGCGATACTCAATCAGAGGATCTTCAAGGAACTGAATGTCCGCTTCTCGCGAGCGCGTCCCAAGGCGGATCAAAGCCCCCATGAGGCGATCGAAGCGGGCATGGCGTCGTGCACGGGGTTGTCGGTGCTGCTGGTCGACGCCTGCCGGGCCGTCGGCGTGCCGGCTCGATTTGCGGGCACGCCGTTGTGGGCCGACAAGAGCGGAAACCATTCGTGGGTAGAGATCTTCGACGGCGACTGGCATTACATGGGCGCGGCCGAACCAACCGGAGACAAGCTTGACCGGGCGTGGTTCACCGGTCGAGCGACCACCGCCCAGCGAGAGCATCGCCTGCACGCGATTTACGCCACCAGCTTCAAACGCACAGACGTGACGTTTCCGTTGGCTTGGGACCGCAAGGTCGATTACGTCTACGCGGTGAACGTCACCGAACGCTACGCAAGCCTCGAAGAGCGCGACGACGAGAACCTACCCGCGCCCAAGCCATCATCGCGCGTCGACGTCGAGGCGTCTCTGCACGCCGTTGCTCAGTTGAAGAAGTACTTGGAAGCGGCCCCCGCCGAACGGCCGGCGCTGGCCAAACAAGAGTGCGCCAACGTCGCGCTCACGCGCGGGCATGCTCAACAAGCCGAAGCGTTGCTCTGGGACGACCACACTGAGCGAATCAAGCAGACCCGCGCTGACGAGATGCAGGCGAGGCGGCTGACCGCGGGAGACCTGCAAATGCCCTTCTATTACACCGTGGCCGGCGACAAGCCGAAAAACGGCCGCAGCCTGTACATTTCGCTGCACGGCGGCGGCGGTGCGCCCAAGCAAGTGAACGATCGACAATGGGAAAATCAGAAACGGCTCTATCGGGTCACCGAAGGTGTCTATCTCGCGCCCCGTGCGCCAACAAACACCTGGAACCTGTGGCATCAGGGCCATATCGACGGACTGTTTGACCGGTTGATTGAGAACTTGATCGTGTTCGAAGACGTCGATCCGAATCGCGTGTACTTGCTGGGGTACTCTGCGGGAGGCGACGGCGTTTATCAGTTGGCTCCACGCATGGCCGATCGCTTTGCTGCTGCGGCCATGATGGCCGGCCATCCCAACGAAGCGTCGCCGCTAGGGCTGCGGAACGTCGCCTTCACGATCCACGTGGGCGGCAGTGACTCGCCGTACAACCGCAACAACGTCGCCCGCCAATGGGGGCAGAAACTCGACGCCCTGCAAAAGGGCGATCCCGACGGATACGTTCACTGGACGAAGATCTACGAGGGCCGGCGCCACTGGCTCGACGGTGAAGACGCGGCGGCGCTGCCGTGGATGGCCAAGCATACCCGCAACCCGCTGCCGAACCGCATAGCCTGGAGGCAGGACGACGTGACCCACTCGCGCTTCTATTGGTTGGCGGTCAAGCCGCAGGAGCGCCTCAGGGGGGTCGAAGTTCGCGCGAATCTGAAGGGACAGCAATTCGACGTGCAGTGCGGCGATATCAAGCAGCTCATTATCCGGGTGAATGACCGGATGTTGAATCTCGATGAGGATATCACCGTTACATCACAAGGCAAAGAACTCTACAAGGGCCGCATTCGTCGAACCATCGGTATGCTGGCCAGAACGCTTTCTGAGCGCGGCGACCCGGCGTCGATCTTCAGTGGCGAGATCGTCGTGACGCTAACAGGGTTGCAGGACGGCCGGAAGACTGGCAAAATGTGACGGGTGTTTTAGCCACGTTTACGAACCGGAGAACAATCATGTCGGAAGCAAACAAAGCGTTGGTGCGTCGTTACTATCAGGAAGTAATGGGAGATTTGGCCGGAATCGACGAGCTTGTTGCCGTCGATTTCGTGGACCACCATTTTCCGCCCGACATGCCGGCCGGTCCGGTGGGCGTGCGGAAATTCTTCACCGAATTCGCCGGCGGCCTCTTCAGCGACATGCGGGTCGAGATCGACTTCCTGTTGGCTGAGGCAGATAAGGTGGATTGCCACTTCGTGTTCTTCGCCCGCCACACGGGCGATTCTGGCGACATTCCGGCACACGGTAACGCCATTCGTCTGCCGGCGATCAGCACTTTCCGGATCGCTGACGGCAAGTTGGCGGAAGCCTGGGAAATCTTCGACAGCGGCAGCCTGTCGCAACAGATGCAAATGGAGCAGTCACCATGAAGGCTCGCGTACTTCTAGGACAGGTTCTGGCGGTGGTTGCCGGCTGGGGGTCATCGGTGTTCGGTCAGCAGGCGGCCTCGCAAGAACCGGACACCAAGGTGCTGCGGGTACGGCAGACGGAAGATTTTGTCGTCAATGGCAAGGGCGACGCGCCGGCCTGGACAAAGGCCGCTTGGGAACCGCTTCACCTACGTACGGACGACGGTCATCGATATCAAACGCGCGTCAAGGTGCTCTATTCCCGGACAGGACTCTACGTGTTGATGGACGCCGAGGACCGCACGATTACCGCCACCATGAAGGCGGACTTCCTCGACCTGTGGACTGAAGACGTGTTCGAGTTCTTCTTGTGGCCCGATGGTCGAAAGCCCGATGGTCGAACGACTGGCGCGCGGCAGGCGATCTACTTCGAATACGAGATTTCGCCGCTGGGTTTCGAGCTGCCGATTCTGATTCCCAATTTCGGTGGGAAGTTTCTCGGCTGGCGGCCGTGGCACTACGAAGGGAAACGGAAAGTACAGAAGGCCACCACCGTCACCGGCGGCCCAAAGCGGTCGGGGGCCAGCGTATCGGGTTGGACGGCCGAGGTGTTTGTGCCGTACGATTTACTCGAGCCGCTGCAAAACGTTCCCCCGCGACCCGGCACGCGATGGCGGGCCAACTTCTATCGCGTCGATTACGACGACGGCAAGACGGCTAGTTGGGACTGGGCCCGGGTCGGAGAAAGCTTTCACGAGTTCGACAAGTTCGGTACGCTCGTCTTTCAGTAGAGCCGAGCCAATCTTGCAGAGAAAGGATGGACAATGAACGCTCGACAACTGAGGTTCGCAGCCGTTGCGGTCCTATGGGGTGCCGTCGCCTGGTTCTCGGCAACCGCAGACCGGGCTACCGCGGCCGATCCCGCAGGCGCTGTCGTGGGTGTGGCCAAGATCGACATCACGCCTCAGCGCCCCGTGCGAATGTACGGCTACGCCGCCCGCAAGACGGAATCCGAGGCCGTCGCCGGCCGCCTGACCGCCGGGGCCCTGGCCATCGGCGACGACACGGGCCACGGACCGGCAGTCCTGCTGGCGGTCGACTGCGGCGCGGTTCCCCGGGCGATCCGCGACGAGGTTTTCAACCGCGTCGCGACCAAGCATCCGATCCGGTCCGAGCGGTTCGTACTGTGCAACTCGCACAATCATTCCGGTCCGAATCTCAAGGGCATGGGATCGATCGGCGGCGACGAATACAAACGACTGGCCCAATATGCAGATCGCTTGACCGACCGGCTGGAGTCGGTGGTGCTTAAGGCCCTGGCGTCGCGCCGGCCGGCGAAGCTGGCGTGGACGCGAGGATCGGTCGGTTTCGCCGCCAATCGCCGCGTGCTCACCGACGGCAAGTGGACCGGCTTCGGGGCCGTGCCCGATGCGCCGGTCGATCACGGCCTGCCGGTGCTTCGTGTTACCGGCGCAGACGGCGCGCTGATGGCCGTGGTGGTCAACTACGCCTGCCACAACACGACGCTGCGGGGTAACTTCAAGCAGATCCACGGCGACTGGGCCGCTTGCGCCCAGACGGCCATCGAGGCCGCCCACCCCGGCACGGCCGCGCTGATGACCATCGGTTGCGGGGCAGACGCCGATCCCTGCCCGCACGGGACCGTCGAGCTGTGCGAGAAACACGGCCGGGCCTTGGCCACCGAGGTGTCGCGGCTGCTGGCGGGGGCCACCTGGCGGCCGCTTCCCACCACGCCGACCGCTGCAGCGACAGTTCTCAAGGTATCTCACGGCAAGAACCCCGGCTCAGAGACGTTCCAAGTCGTCGTCTGGACGTTTGGTGACGAGCTGGCCATGGTCTTCTTCTCCGACGAGGTGGTAGTCGACTACGCCCGCCGGCTGAAGCAGGAGCTCGACGGCGGTCGGCTCTGGATCTCGGCCTACACCAACGACGTTTCCCGGTACATCGTCTCCAAGCGGCTGCTGAGTGAAGGCGGCTACGAGGTCCGCAGCTCGCTTAGCTCCCGTGTCACCGACGGTCACCCCGAGCAACTCACCCCGGCCATGGAAGACCGCATCGTTGGGGCCGTCAAGTCGCTCCTGCCGGCGGGCTATCTGAGTCGGTCGAAGCCGTCGGTGGTAATTCCGGCCAAAACGGCCGCTGATGTACGTCGAGAACCCAAGGGTTAGCGGCACAGGCAGCGCGCGGCTCGATGTCCGCCGAATGTGGCCAGAGGCATACTCTCCTCGACCAATTTGGCTCCGCCGATCTCCTCGCATTTACCGAAGTTGTCTCATCAATCGACCCCTTTCTCGGAATGTCTCCACGATCCCATCAAACGGTGCCGGCGGAGAATCTGAGACGGAGGCGACTTCGCCTGGCAGACAGGCGCCAGCGAGCGGCCTATCAAAGCGACGGTACCCTTGACCGACGGCCTGCACCTGCTATTCTGACGGGAACATGTTGCCGCCTGCAGGACCCAACAAACGATCTTTCCTTTGCGGTGGAGCCAATCATGAAGAAGTGTTTATCAGCAATCACCGTCGGTTGCGCCGTTCTCTTTCTCGGGATTGCGCTGCCGGTTCGAGCGGCTGAAACGAAGGTGAAGGTGTTCATTCTTGCCGGGCAGTCCAATATGGAAGGCCATGGGCAGGTTCGCAGCCTCGATCGGCTTGGCGAGCATCCGAAATATGGTCATCTGCTGAAGAAGCTCAAAAACGCCGATGGATCCTTGGCCGTCCGCAAGGACGTGACCATTTCATGGACGACCAAGGACAAGAAAAGCGGTCCCCTGACGGTTGGCTGGGGGTATGGAGAAGAGGAGATCGGTCCCGAGTTGATGTTCGGCACGATCATGGGCGAGAAGTATGACGGACCCGTTTTGCTGATCAAGACAGCCTGGGGCGGCAAGAGCGTGTGGTGCGATTTCCGCTCGCCGGGGGCCGGCGAGATGACCTGGGATGAAAAACGCATTCTCAAGCGGGACCACTGGCTCAAGCCGGGCCACTTCTACGGCAAGATGGTTTCGGAAATCAAGGAGTGCCTGGCAAGCATCCAGGATGTTGTTCCTGGCTACACGGGACAGGGTTATGAGATCGTTGGTATGGCCTGGTTCCAGGGCTGGAACGACTTCAGCGAGTGGCACCTCCAATTGGACGGCCGGCGCGTCGGTATGGGCCTCATCGAGCGTTACCCGCACAATCTCGCGGCCATGTTTCGCGATCTGCGCAAGGACCTCGATGCACCCGACCTGTCGATCGTGATTGGCGAACTGGGTGTCGGTGGACGTGAGATTCAGAAGCGGGCGGAAAACCCGGATGACCACGAGGCTTGCGCTATGATGGCCTTCCGCCGGGCACAGAAGACCGTAGGCGAGGACGAGACACTCGAAAACGTCACCTTCGTGCCCACGGCCGACTTCTGGGACACTCGCCTTCAAGAGCTGCGCGTTCTCAGTGACGCCTACTGGAATGAGAAACAGAAGAAAGGCATTAAGGATACGGAAGACAACCATCTGCCGACCAAAGAGCTCAACGATGAGTTCTCGAGACTGGGTGTCCATTGGTACTGCCACTACAACGGTTCGGCCGCCAACTACTCGCTGGTCGGCTACGCGCTGGCGGAAGCACTCAACCAGGGCTCGCGCCTGGCCATCACACCGCCGATGGGTTGGAACAGTTGGAACGCGTTTGAAAAGGACATTGACGAGAAGAAGATCAAGGCGATTGCCGACGCGATGGTCAATTCCGGCATGCGTGATGCAGGCTACACTTACCTGGTTCTCGACGACGCGTGGATGGCAAACAAGCGGGACTTCAACGGTCGCCTCATGGCAGACCCCAAGAAGTTCCCCAGCGGAATGAAAGCGATCGGAGACTACATCCACAGCAAGGGACTGAAGTACGGCATCTACCAGGACCGGGGAAAGATGACCTGCCAGCAGTTGCCGGGAAGCTTTGGCCATGAGCAGATTGACATGAAGACCTTCGCCGGGTGGGGTGTCGATTACATCAAAATGGACAGTTGCTTCGCCGAGAGCAACGGCCGGATGAGCTCGGAAGACTATGCGATTTATCGCCGGCACATCCAGGCAACGGGCCGCCCGATGGTGTTGAGTATCTCCGACTTCGGCAACGCCGCTTGGGCGTGGGGCGGAAAGGAATCCTCGCAACTGTGGCGCACCTCACATGACATCTACCCTTGGATGGATTCGATCTACGCCTGTGCGGATACTTCCGCCGGCGATCGGGCCATTCATCCGGCCTTCGGCGGGCTCTGGCAGTTTGCCGGACCCGGACATTGGAACGATCCGGACATGCTACAGGTTGGCAATCTGAAGGGCATGGAAGCAGCCCGCAAGAAGGTCGCCGACCGGGCCCACTTCAGCCTGTGGTGTATTCTCGCCGCGCCTTTGATGGCCGGCAATGATCTGCGCACGATGAGCGAGGACGTGCGGAACGTCTTAACGGCACCGGAGCTTATCGCCGTGAATCAGGACAAGCGTGGAGTCCAGGGATACAAGGTCTTTGAGGTCGGTAGCTGTGACGTCTACAACAAACCGTTGTCAGATGGGACCACCGCCGTCTTGCTCCTGAACAAGGGACGCGAAAAGGCCGACATTACGGTGCCTTGGGACACGATCGGTCTTTCGGGCAGCCAACCGGTGCGAGATCTTTGGGCACGCGAGAACCTCGGCGAACTGAAGGATTCCTTCACGGCCGATGGCCTCGGCCAGCATGAGCACAGAATGATCAAGGTGGGCAGGCCGGGACCGCTGCTGCCGACGCCCGCGCCGATGCCGCTGGAGAAATACGCCGTGACTCGTCGAGGGGAGACTTACCTGAGCGATCTCTACTACATCTGGAAGGCCGGCAACGCGCCAGCGTACGACGCCACGTTCGGCGGCGACCCGATCCGCATCGCCGGCCGGACCTTCAAAAAGGGGATCGGCTGCCGGGCCAAGTGCGCCGTGATGTTCAAAGTCAATGGCCGCGCCGATCGGTTCCGTGCGATTGTGGCCATGGACGAATCTTCCACAGAGGACGCCACCGGGCGATTCCGAGTATATAATGAGGATTTTTTCGCCAACAAGGTTCTCTGGGATAGCGGACCGATGGCAAAGGACTCACCCGCCAAGGAAATCGATATCGGCCTAAAGGGAGTGCAATGCTTGATGTTGGTCTTTGATGGAAAAGAGTCGCTTGGCAACTGGGCCGATACGCGTGTGATTAGCCACCTCGTCAGTGAGTAGAGACAGCGCCGTCCACTTCTATCCATTGCAGCGGGAGACCATTCTGAAGAATGCACTGCTCACTATCCTTGCCCTGATGATCCAGGCCGGGACGTGCCGAGGTGAAGAACTCACCACCAATCAAGAGGACGAGAAAGGCGCCTGGAAATCGACGTTGAAGACGCGCACGCCAGGTTTCGATCAGGCCGGCAAGAGGATCACGGGGGTTGACAAGGTCTTCAGTACCAAGATGTTCGAGGGCAATGTCTGGGGCCTTCAGTGGAACAACAGTGATGTCAGCCCCAACGGCGTCTTTCCACAGTATTGCAAACATGTTGGGGATCAGCGCGTGGCCGTATCCACCGCAGAGGTTCCCGTGGAGACAGGACTCCTGTCCAAGGAGTTCAAACTGGCAGTTCCGGGTAAGCCCTACACCTCGCCCACCGTCGGCGCATGGCGTAATCCCGGCCCGGTGCGCGGGCCGCTGAGGGTCAATCTCGCCGACGGCTCCATGGTCACCTACTGCTGGTATCGTTTTGTCGATCAGCCGTCGTTGCAGCAATATCTTCCTTTCCGAAGATGTGCCTTCCATTTTCTCCGAATTTCTTTCCCGGCCGGTCGGTTTGGGGCGCTGCGGTTGATAACGTGAGCGAGGGTCGGTACGGTTGTTGCTGCCGCCGGTCTGCACCGATTGTTCGCGCGTCGCAAGTTGCGGCAATGTCCACCTTCCCGTATCGAGGCGATGGTCTCGATACTTACGAAACTCGCCTTTGACGTAAGTCGAGTCGGACTCGACTTACGTCGATGGACTTTGCCCTAAGTCGCGATGCGCGCTCGGACGCGATTTGACTTTTGCTCTCACTGGACAGTTTATTCCTGCGTGGAGAACGCACATCGAGCGATGTGACCGCAGAGTTCTCATGGAGGTAACGAACCG
>SDBV01012859.1_pt1 | contig 10686 bp, 18 predicted proteins | sample 2277081 | NCBI WGS metagenome assembly SDBV01 (sample SAMN10402039, study PRJNA504765) | marine sediment metagenome | isolation source: marine sediment core GS10_PC15, 223 cmbsf | place: Arctic Ocean: Southern Knipovich Ridge | collected 2010
ATTCTTTTGGGTGGGTTCTGTTATTGCCCTTTTTTGCTATCGGTGTATTTGAACACGGCCGTGGGCATGATAAAAACGGGTTTTGGAGTCCGCGTCCAGCAATTCGTTTTGTAAAGTATGTTGGTTTTCACAACTGCACTCATTCAGGAGTTTATTAGATGGTAGGTTGTAAAGATTGCGGATTACCTTATGATGATTTTGGCCTAGACACCGTTCTTTCTAGGCTTCAGTGGTCAACAGTAAGTGACGAAATAGAGGATATTTTGTGCGCAAACTGTATGGTAAAAAGAGCAAGTAAATTTAATAATGTAATAGTTACACATATGTTTTTTGAAACAAGGATTGACACACCCCCCGAAAGGATAGAAGATGAAGATAATTGTTCCCGTATATAGAGGTAAAGGCATGGAGATTAGAGTGCCTGATGGTTCAAGTTCGGAAACCATTCAGGAGCATATTAGATTAATTAAGGCAAAGGGCAACCCACCAATAACATCACCAAAAAGAAAAGAGTGCGCTTATTGTGGCGCACCGATAGCCCCCTCCCCTTGACAAATAACCACAACTAATGCTATAAATACTACACATCTCCGAGATCCCTGAGAGGACAGCATTAGCCGGAGCATACATTAGAGAGCCAGAGAGCCCCATAGCAAAGGGCTCTTTTTTTATGCCAGGAACAAATCCAAAAGCAGAACAGATTTATTTCGAAGGAATACCGGACAATTTCGTCAATGTTGTCGCTGGTGACGCAATTCGGTTATTCCCGTTTGGGAAGTTTTTCAAGGGCGGAAAGGCAAGAGAATTTACCCGTGAACTAGCGAGTAAGTTCAAGCTCCCCCACTTCAAACCACCCATCAAGTTAGGAAGCCACGAAGACAGCACAAAAGCAGGCGGGGTTATAGTTGGGCTCGAAGTAAGAGAAGATGGTTTGTACGCCTTAACCGAGTTTACAGAGAAAGGCGCAACGTCCTTCTCGGAAGGCGACTACAAATACCACTCCCCTGAAGTTGTCTGGGAAGGCGGGGTGGAGGATTCCGGAACGGGGGAAATGATAGAGGGACCACTAATTATAGGAATGGCATTATTGCATACGCCCCACTTAGGCGAGGCGGCTGCTTTATATTCATACGAAGTCGGGGATATCCCCGAACAACTAACGGAGGTACAAAACATGACTACTGGTGAAACAGTACAAGTCGATAAGAAACTCTATGAGAAATTCTTAGACTTTTTCAGTAAGGAGCCAACACCCGAACCTGAAAACACAGAGCCGGAAATCAAACCGGAGGAATTTACCGCCGTTGAAAAGGAACGCGACGATTTCAAGTCAGAGATTGAAACAATGAAAGCCAAGGCAACAAAGGCTGAGTTGTTCACCGCTATCAGGGGAGAGTTTGAAGCGGATAAAGAGAAGAAAGAAAAGGACCAATTCGGCGCAGCTTTTCAAGGCATTGTTAAAGAGGATGAGAACGTTGAAATGTTAGCATCCATGACCGCGGAGCAACGCAAGTGGGTAACGACCCAGCTTGGCGCGTTCTCTGCACAGATCGATGAAAGTGAACTGACTGGTGAGCAAGGCGAGAACGCCGATCCGATTAGCGATGATCCGATTGTGGCATACAACGCCGCAATTACCGCTCACCAAGACGAACACAAGACAGATTACCCGACCGCGATGAACGCAGTGAATGTTGAAAAACCCGAACTGGTTCGCGCCTACGGTAATGCAACTAGAAAGAATTAGGAGTAGATAATGCCTTACGGAACACAAGAATCATTACATATTCCTGGTCTTTTAGCCGGAGCAGATTTGTCAGCTAAACAGTTTCATGCTGTGAAGCTGGCCTCAACTGCTAAAGAGGTCGTGGCTGTAAACGCATCCACTGACGCAGCAATTGGGATCTTACAGAATAACCCCACTGATGGAGAAGTCGCCGAGGTGCGCCAAATTGGCGTTTCCAAAATGAAGATGGCGGCAACCATTGATGCGGGTTCTGATTTGGGGTGGGATTCAACTGGACAAGGAACCGCGAGGGATCAAGCCGGAAGTCGGGCGTTTGGGCGCGTAATTGAAGCCTCGACTACCGAGGGCGATCTTTCCGCAGTTCTTTTAACAGGCTACTGGCGGAGATAAGGAGCAAACATGGCACAACCAACAATTACTGATATTCAAGCAGTAGACCCCGTATTAACTAACTTGATGACCTCGTACACGCAAGCAGATGACCGCTTTGTAGCAGATCGAGTATTCCCCAATGTTACAGTTGACAAGGACAGCGGCACTTACTACATCTTAACCAAGAAGTTTCGTTTTCTTGACAAGATGGAAGTTCGAGCGCCTGGCGATCCGTTTGCACAAAGCGGGTACGGAGTCGAAACTGACACGTACAAAACCGTTCAGTGGGCTTTGGAAGAAGCCATTGCAGACGAGAATCGGGCTAACAACCAAATGCCTATGGAGCTTGAAAGTATCTCAACTGAGAACTTGGCGCAAGCTAACCTGATTCGCAAGGAACGGGCATTCGCGGCAGATTTCATAAAAACCGGCGTGTGGGGAACCACAGACGACGACACAGCTACAGACTGGGACGACTTCGCCTCTGGCGATCCTGTTTCAGACATCAAGACAGCCATCCGGACCATCAGCGCAAGCACCGGAAAGAAAGCAAACACCCTGCTTATCGGCGACATCGTAAACGACGCCCTCACTAATCACCCCGATATTATCGACCGGATCAAATATGTTACAGCCGCAACCGCGCAAAACATCGCCGCAGCTATGGCCGCAGTGTTTGGTCTTGATAATTATTGGGTTGCAGACTCAAGCTACAACACTGCAAACGAAGGGCAGGCCTTCTCCGCCGCAGCGATCATCGACGACGACGCTTTAGTGTGTGTTGTCAACCCAAGCGCTGGCGTTAGTGGCGCAACCGCTGGAAAGTCCTTTGTCTGGCCGCCTGGGGGCGGGACTGGATCAATGTTCCGTGTTCGGGTCGACGAACGACACACCGACTTGGTGCAGATCAAATCGCAATGGGACCAGAAAGTAACCGCCGCAGATATGGGCTATTTGTTCCTCAATATAGTGTAAAGGAGATAATGAGATGTCTGGACACCCTCAAAGTTCTCCCCGTGGATTTTTTGCGAAGGAAAAGGTTGCCGTTGGCGGAAACGAAATAACAGCTTCTGGCACTACGATAATCTTTCCCGCCGCGATCAAGATTTCAAACGCGCAGGAAATATCCGGTAATTCTACTGGTATCACATTTGCGGCTAACAGCACAGTCGGATCGCTTCCGGCCAACGTGACAACCGGGATTCACTTCGGAGTTATGGTGAATTCAACCGGCACTGCCCCGTTCGTAAGTCTTGGCGGAACAACTAACAGATTCATTAACGTAACAGCAACACAACCTACAACCTAACATAGCGGGGGGCCTAACCGCCCCCCGGAAAGGTTTTTTTGTGGAAGGCACAATTGAAAGAGTTTTAACATCGGTTTATATCGGTGTAGTTGGCGCAGAACTAGAGTTAGGTGAATGTCGCGACTCAATAGAGAACCTTAAAATCAGACCCGGCGATACACCTCCGGTCTTTTATAGATTTACTAAAGGCTTTGAAGCCAGAGAAGCGCATATAAGAAAGTTTCTGAATGAAACCGAACATGGCGCAATTTTTTTGATGGATGCGGATATGTATTTCCCTCCTGATGCTCTCGAAAGACTTAGGGTGTATGGGATACCCTATTTATCCGGGTATTATCTCAGGCGGCTGTACAATCCCATAATGCCGGTGTGGTTCAACAAATTCACCGAGAACATGGAATTCCCCATGTCGCCCATGACCAAAGACCCAGAAAGAGGGACGCTGCACGAACTTGGCGGAAGCGGCTGGGGGTGTATGTTGATACACCGTGAGGTTTTCGAGGCGGTTCACCCGCTTTTGAAAGGCGAGCCGTTTGTCATAGAAGACGATATGGACATTTATCCTTACGATTTAGATGTAATGATGGAATGCATCAACGGGTTACAGGGCGAGATGAGTTACAGCCGAATACAACAGATCGCCAAAACGCTGAAAGAAGAATTCAAGCCCCTTCGAGGCAGGCGGGATAACGTGGGATCCGACATCCGATTTCCGTACTTTGCAAAGAAAGCTGGGTACACCCTCTACGGTGAGCCGGATGTCAGAGTACATCACAATATGAATTACCCCCTAGCTCCTGATGACTACACAAAAGGCCACAAAGAGCCGGGGCAGCAACGTGTTACAGAAGCGACAAAAAATGCGATTGTAAAGAAACGCAAGAATAACCGTAAACGGTTGAAAGGACTAAAAGATAGTGAGTACAAACAAGGAATCCATATTGAGGGGATGGGATAAATGAAAACCTTATTTCTAGCCGCTGGCCCAATCCAATGGGGAAGCTCTCGCTTCAGATGCTACTGGCCCGCCGAACACATGGACGCGGATGTCCAGAACTTCCAGGAAGGAATAGACCTGGACGACATAAACGAATACGACGCTTACATATTCCAGAAATACACAGATATTGACACAATGAAGATGCTATTAGCTGCTGGAAAACAGGCATGGCTCGATCACTGTGACCCAATGTGGTGGTGGTCTCCCGATGCAGTAAAAGAGACAATTGAACACAGCACAGGGGCGGTCTTTAGTAACGAAGCGCTCCGACAAGATTTCATAAAATGGTCTAGATCAAACATATCCCACGCATATCCCACATTCACAATACCCGACCGGATGAAGCCGGAACATTACCCCAAGAAAAGGAAGCATGAGAAAACAGACCCCGTAAAATTCATTTGGTTCGGGGCTTCAATGAACCGCATGAGTTTGTTTGGCGCATGGACAAATCTTTCGAGGTTAGTAGCCAATGGATACAATATCACCCTCACAGTAATGGACGACAGGCCGGATGCTCAACTGGCGTTCGGAAACGAACTGCAGGTTCATCACGTAGGCTTCAGCATTGAGCAAGAGAATAATATACTTTCAACTCACGACATTGCGCTGCTTCCCCCCTACCCCGGACCGTGGGGGAAGGTGAAGTCTGACAATAAAAGAGTAACGGCTTGTCTAAACGGGTTGCCGTTTCTAAGTGGTTTTGATTATGAACATTTGGTTATGTATCTAAACCCCGTTGCGAGACAAAGCTATGTCGACAGCCTGGGCAACCAAGAGGAAGCCTGGGACGTAAAGAAATCAGCCCAAGACTGGAAGGATATCCTAAATGCTTGACAACCAAGAACACTCAATGGAAAGATTTGTAACGCCTGAAATAAGCCTGCCCAGGTTCATGACAAGCCAGAGACAGTACGAACTCGACTGTCTAATCGATGTATTCAAAAAGATAAATCCTACCAATGTATTAGAAATAGGTTCTCAGGAGGGCGGGACCCTTTACCAATGGATGAAACACATCAGGAAAGGCGGGAAGGTTGTAAATATTGACATCTTCCAGAATCAACCGGCCAACCACGGGTTAGCGGAACGCTGGCTTAGTTGGCGTAGAGACGATACGGAATTTGTATCAATCATCGGACGCTCTCAAGAGGTTTGGGCGCAAGAGATGGTCAAAAAGGAATTTCCCGATGGGATCGATTTCATTTTTATTGACGGCGACCACACCTACGACGGCGCAAAATCGGACTTCGTAAATTATGGATCAATGGTTAGAAAGGGCGGCGTTATCGCCTTTCATGACTTGATGTGTCCTAAGAACGGAAATCAAAACCATATACAAGTCGGTCGCCTGTGGAAAGAAATACAACATTGCGGATATGAGACTCAAGAATTTTGGTGTCACCCCGACCCTGACTGGGGTGGAATTGGAGTTGTAAATGTCTAAGATTATGTGGATCGGCGGAAGCCATCCGAGACATCTATATTATGCGAACGAGATCCATAAGGCGTTCCCGCTTGCTGGAGCAGTCATACAGCAACGCGGAGGTATGATGCCCAAACAACCGCTTGATATTTCAGGGCGGGACGCTAGGTTATGGGATATTCATTTCGGCAACAGGCTAGAAGCCGAAAACAAGTATTTTGGACAACAGGAATTCCCGGATACAGAAACCCGCGTGGTTAGCGGGGAACACCTAGAGAGCAAAATGACCGTGGATTTCGTGAAGGAAATAAACCCGGATATTGTCCTGGTTTTTGGATGCGGAATGATAAGGGGCGAGCTGGCAGGGGTTTTGCCGGAGCTATCGATCAACCTACACCTTGGATTATCTCCCCGATACAGAGGCGCAGCTACGTTATTCTGGCCGTTCTACTTCCTAGAGCCTCAGTGGGCGGGATGCACATTTCACAAGATCGTTCACGAGCCAGACGCCGGAGACATATTGCATCAGGTAGCGCCTACGCTTTGGCGCGGAGACAAGATACACGACACAGCAGCCAAGGCAGTAATAGAGGCCACAGAGGATATGACAACGATGTTGGGTAGATTGGAAGAAAAATATATTTGGGGGTTTACGAATCAGGTAACCACCGGCAAGAACTTCCTATCCCGAGACTTCCAGCCAGCGCACCTCAGATTGATATACGAGGTATACGACGACGACATAGTTGACCAATATCTTGACGGCAATCTAAAACGACACAAACCGAAGTTAGTGAGGCAGTTTTGATATTTGACACTCAAGCATGGTGGAGAAATCCAGAGCAATATGTACACAGATTGATTGTTGATCTTGACAGATTATATTGCTCCCCGTCCTTCTACCTTGACCTCCCTGGCGTTAGCGAGTTGTTGGCTGACACAATAGAGGACTTAGTTGTTCCCCCAAGTAAAATACTTGAGATTGGGTGTAGTTGTGGCAGGAACATGCTTGAGCTACACAAGCGCGGTTACGCAGTCAAAGGCATAGAGATAAACCCGTCCGCGCTAGATGTCGCATTTGAACCAATAGCGGAGTTTATAGAAATCCAATCAATAGAGGATTATCTCACGAACACAAAAGAGAACTTCGACGTTATCCTTTCATCGAATGTACTCATGCACATTCCACCGTCAAACGAGTGGGTGTTTGAGAAGCTGGCATCTAGAACAAAGTATCTGGTAATCCTTGAGCGTGAAGCCTTCTCAAGTCACGTTTACAAATGGGCGCGCAACTACCAAGAGGTTTTTGAAAACTTAGGAATGACACAGTTACTCGGAAGACCATGCGGATTAGACTCGCTTCCACCAACCGTAAATCTGAGGACGTTTATATGAGAATAGCAATTCGTGATCACCAGAATAAATCAGTAGGGTTGGTGAAAGCTATCAGGGTGCACGGGGAACATGAGATAGTTGACGTTGGTGAATTTGCGGATATTCTTTTGATCGATCACGACGTAACCATGTTCTACAAGAATATTATTGAGAGATACCACGCCGCTGGCTCCAAGATTGTTTTATACCCTCACGGGGCAACAGCGCACCTAGCCTGGGATGGCGTTTGGCCCGTTGATTCAAGGGTTGACGCCTACTTAGCGCAATCAGAGGGACAGGCAGAGGTGATGCGTAGGTATGGCTACCCTAATCCGATATACGTTACCGGCTGGCATTGGTGCGAACAAAAGAGATTCAAAAACAAACAATCAGAACGACCATCAGTGTTGTTTGCACCCATCCACCCACAGAACAGCGGATTCATTTTCTCCAAAGTAAGGAACGCGACCAGGAACGCGCTTGATTACCTCTACACGCTAAAGGGATTTGACATCACCGTAAGGCACATAGGAGATATTGCGCAAAACAAATTAAGCGACTACTCAGGGATAAAGTTCGTTCAGGGGCACACCGATAACAGCATAGAAGATATTGATAACGCAGACCTGGTTGTGAGCTTTGGGACGTTTGCTTATTTGGCGATCGCAAGAGGGATACCGACTATCATGTATCGCCAGGATATCCCTTACTTTGACGGACACAGCGAAGAGAGCGTTAAGTTCGCCGCACACTTCTACCTATATAGAGATTACATTCGATACCCCTATGATGTTACAGATGAGTTAGACATCAACTGGGTAATGAGCCAAGAAACAGGAATAAAACAGTGGAAAAAGAATTTCATTGGAGAGATAATCGACCCCGCAAAACTGAATGAGATATTAGAGGATATCTTACATGCCTAACTACACCTACACAGACGACGCCGGTCACTTCCTGGCTGTTCGACACGGGATAGCGGAGAACCCAGTGATCGCTTGTATTTGTAAATTAATCATGTGGCGGATGCCCAGCCGGATAGCGGGCGTGAACTGGGGAGGCTTATCTCCCTCCAGTGCAATGAAAAGATCAAGAGCTGTATCAGAGTTTATTGACCCAAACAATGTCGCCAAAAGACGCGACGAATTTGAAAGGAAACGAGATGACAGACCGTAAATATCGAGTAGTCAAAGCATTCAAGTACAACGGGGTAATGCTAGAGCCGGGTGACACATGGCAACCGACCCCAGAGGGATTGTACGACGACAGGATAATGAGCAACGAGAAATATGTTAAGCCTATCCTCACCGCTGACGAACTAAAAGCGGAGGCCACGACCAAAGAAGAACGCAACGAAATGATGAGGCGAAAGAAAACGAACAAAGGCGGCAAGTTGGCCGTCAAACCAAAGAAGAAACAAACGCCAAAACCTAAGACCAAAGCCAAGACAAAGGCGAAAGCGAAGGTAAAGGCAAAGAAGGAATAATATGACAGATAGAATAATGTTGGCGGGATTGATTCCTACAGCGTTTCAAAAAATATCGCTGGCAAACGGCACGGCAATCGGACTCAACGGCACCATAAGAGAGCTTGGCGGTTCTGTTTTGCGCCTCAGTGTTGAAACCCAGGACGCAAGATTCAGGGAAGATGGGACTGACCCAACCCTGACGACTGGTGTCAGGTTGTTCTCTGGCGTAACCTATATGTGGGAGGGGTTCAACGGGACAAGCGCACTAATGTTCCAGAGGTCTACAGGAATAAGCACGATAAACGTTCAGTCTTACAAGCATGTAGGCGACAAAAAGGACTCATGAGCGGCATTCGTTTTTATGATTTAAACGGAAAACAGGTTTCCGGGTTTGTAGACAATTTCTTTTTAACGATGATTGAGTGGGCGCATAAACGGGTACACGATGGCAAACATTTCAATGTGTCGTTTACCAACACATGCACGAATATTGGCGAACAGACTGTAATCGCGCTCAACACGCCTGCAACCGGACAAATCCACTTGACTATGACTGCCTCTATTACAGCATTGGCAACGGCTTTTATCTACAAAGATACCAGCATTGATGTTGACGAGGGTACTGAAAAAACACCCCAGAACAGAAACCAACAAAGCATAATAACGCCAACTGTTTCGTCAATTGAAGCAAGTCCGTCTGAGGGAGAGGTTACGACATACGATGAAACTCAAGCCGCCAACGCAAACATTACCACGGCCACAGAGATATTAAGTAGGCCTCTTGGCGCCGTTTCTGGACCGTTCCCAGTCGGGGGAGAAGCCAGAGGTCAGCAAGAGTGGATTTTAGAGGCCAACACCCAGTACGCATTTGTGATTAATTCCGATGACGTCAATGACAACATTCACTGGATTAGTTTAGATTGGTATGAGAGAGAATGAGCTTACGCGGAGATAGTTACAGCAGCGCAGAAGATGTGGCCGTATGGACGCGGCATTTGATTGAGGGCGAAACGACCTTTAACACAACCACCGCGCCAACGCTAACGGAGGTCGAAGACCTCATTGACGAAGTTAGCAGTATTTTGAATATTGCTTTCAGGAATGGCGGGTTTGCGCCGTCCGCAATAAAACTCAACTCCACCGCGACCCAATCCGCCGACTTTTGGACTCGGACATGGGCCACGAGCATGGTCGAACTCACCGCCCCGTTTCAGGGGTTAGGTGGGGAAGACGGGGACAGGTCTTCACTTATGCGGGATATTGAGGGAGATGCGGAGGCGTTTGTTAAAAATCACGCGTTGGGCTTCAAGCGGGAGGGCGTTACAGTTTCGGATCCTGAAAGCCAGGGTATTGCGTTCACAGGCGAGACCAAACAATCAGACAGAGTAGACAAAGACAATACATCGCTTGAGAAGCCTTTGTTTAAACGACACCAATTCGACAACCCGTCATGACATACGCAGCCGGAGAAGTCCTAATACTTGCACAGATACGGGCGACAACAAACTTTGATAAATTCAATACGAGTCAAGGTGATTGGACAATATTAGGAAAAGGAAAGGGAGTAGGAAAAGGAAAAAGCTATTGTATCCTTATTCCCGCACCCTTCGATCGGGGACAGGACTCTTTGGGAAGTCTGGGCGTGTCAACTACCTACCTAACTACTTGGCAAACAAAAGCCCAGGTGTGGGTGCATCTAAAGCTATATAAAGACACAAGCCTTGCGCTTCAGGCGAGGCGACAAGAAATAATAGATCGGATAGACGCATGGCCCCATCTTGCGGATACGTTGAACGTAGTCCAGGACGCGATTGTGCGCTCTGGTGGAGAAATAACAGAGATGTCAAGAAAAAACGTCCCTGTGTATTATATGCAGGAATTACTAATTGAATGGAAAGAGGAAAGCAATGTCACACTCCAGGAATAAAATAGAGAAGGATTTGGCGAAGGCAAAACTAAACGCCAAACGATTGGAAAGAAGCGGTAACAC
>SDBV01012860.1_pt1 | contig 10686 bp, 8 predicted proteins | sample 2277081 | NCBI WGS metagenome assembly SDBV01 (sample SAMN10402039, study PRJNA504765) | marine sediment metagenome | isolation source: marine sediment core GS10_PC15, 223 cmbsf | place: Arctic Ocean: Southern Knipovich Ridge | collected 2010
AATCGCTATACTTTCTTTTCGAAAATTGCTAAAAAAGAAGGATATATGTTAGTTTCTAAGATTTTTGAAGAAACCGCAGATCAGGAAAAAATCCATGGAAGCTGGTATTATAAAATGCTTCAAGGATTCAAAAAGGATGAAATTTTTGATGAGTTCAATGTGAATGAGATGTACCCCACGACTTATGGGAATACTATCGAAAATTTGAAATCCGCTGTAAACGGAGAAACAATGGAATACACAAAACTTTACCCCGATATAGCAAATACAGCTAAAAAAGAAGGATATCCTGATGTAGCTAATAGAATTATGGGGATTATTCGTGCAGAACAACATCATGCTGAACGTTATGGAAAGCTATTAAAGTTAATAGATGATGATATCTTTTTTAAACGAGGAGAAAAGGTTGTATGGATATGCTTGGAGTGCGGCTACGAAGTTGAAATGGATGAGCTTCCGGATAATTGGAATTGTCCTTCATGTTCACATGCACGAGCGTATTTTAGAAAAAAATGCGAGGATTTCTAATAAAAGCAATTAATATTTAATTTAAAATCTAAATTTTTAAAAATTAGAATATATGATTTAAAGAACAACAGAATAAGAACTTGTGAAGATATAATGAATCGAATAGTGAAGATTTCTAAAGTGTTAGATGAATTTTATAGATTTTAATCAAAACCATTAAATAATATTGTATAAATTAAGTATCAACAATTTAATAGTGAAAAAAGTATGAAGCAATCTAATGTGTACAAATGTAATGTCTGCGGGAAGACTATCATGATTCTAAACCCGGGTGTCCCTGAAACTGTTTGTTGTGGGCAACCGATGGTTTTAATGGAAGCTCAGACCAAAGACTGGAAGATAGAGAAGCATGTGCCCAAGATTACTATCGACGGTAATAACGTCACCGTTGACGTTGGTATCTCTATGGGTACTCCTCATCCTATGACTGATGAGCATTACGTTCAATGGATAAAGCTACTGTGTAAGGGAAACTGTTACAAACGTAAATTCCTTAATCCTGGAGATGAACCCAAAGCTACATTCGTCGTATCAGATACAGAAGACCTTGTCGCCGAAGAATATTGCAACCTTCATGGTCTATGGAGGTCTTAACCTTAAATCTTTTTTTTCTTTTTTTTTACATAAACATAATCAAGAATCTTATTTTACAATTGAAATGAGGAATAATATTACTGTAATTTGCATAGGCAGGATTTCAGAAAAATAGATTTTTTTTTTTATGATTTTGTACCGAGTAAAATTCTTCAACTCATACAACCACTTGTAATATCTTGAACTTCTACTTCAAATTCTCGTAGGATAGATTTAAATAAAGTAGGATTATCTAACTCATAAAATTCAGGAAAACTTCCTGGTTTTTTATCATCTATCATCTGGGTTAACAAACCATAGCACTTATCTAATTTTTCAGTGATTTCAAGTCCATAACTTGCTAAGGTTTTTCTAATATCAGATAAATGTTCTTCAATTTGTTTTAAAACCTTGGAAGAAATCTGTTTATGTTGAATACTATTTCTTATAAAATTTAGATAATTACTAACTTCAAAGTATTCCCGTCTAAATGAATTCTTTCCTTGATTTTCTAATATTTTTTGAAATATTTTTTCAAGTTTATCAGGTAGATCAGTAACAGATCTGCAAAAAACTATCTCTTCCTTCTGGAAACTCTCTCGAATTTCAGGAGAGTTAAATCTTTGTGTTGAATAATATATTCTTCTCCCTTTTAAGAAAGGGATTATTGCTCTCCCTACAGTTATCATTATTAAATATGGATTATTTCTACTTTTCATTAATTAGTACAATTATTTTGGTTATAGAATCGATAATGGGTACAATAATTGCTGTATCTATAAAGCTTTTAATTGTAGCTAGGATTATATTAATGGAAAGAATATTTTTTAGTTATTTAGGATGGTTACTACCAGATCGGATCGTAAAGCGGTTAATAAAAGAATATGACTAAGACTAATGATGATAAATTGCTAAAAGACGTTAGTTAACATTTTTCTATTTTTAAATATTTTAAAATGGTGAAATTTTAAGTCTTTTCAATACATCTTTAATATCAATATCATGTTATATTAAATCTATTTATTATCTTTATTGTTTTCATGGTATTTAATTACATACCTTTTACATTCTATTGAGTTCTTAAACAATTTTAATTAACTTAATTAAATCTCTCTTTTCCATATTTTTCTGATTGATCTTATAAACCTTATTATTGTCAACCCATTGCTGAAAAATTAACTTAGCGTTTTGAAGGTGTTTTATATGCTCTAACACATCGTCTTCATTCAATTGTGTAGTATCTACAAGACGCATAATCGTCACATCATCTTGAGTTAATAAAGTCTTTAAAATGCTCACTTGTTCCTTCGAACCTAAGAGACTGATAAATTGTAGGAAACCATCTTTTTTTAGGAATAATTTCATTCCTGGTGAACTGGTGGTTTGGAGTTCTTCAACTTTTTTGGTTAAAAGAGTATAAGCATTAATATCACCTTTACTCGCCATTCGTTTTAAGATTAATAACGCTAATGGGGTTGAATTTTCGGACTTCAAGGCATCAATTATCAAATTTTTAAGGTATGTATTAGCATTAGAAAAAAATTCCTTTGTTTCATCTTCATTTAAGAATTTAATATATTCAGGTCTAGATAAAAACCCAATAATACGTAAAGGACCGTGTTTGAAAATATACTTAGCTTCATCTTTAAAAAAATTTCGTGCTTCTGTTATAGAATGAGCCACAAAAAAGGCGACTGTCTTAAGTGGTATTGAAAAGGGATATACCTCACCTTTTAACGCTTTTCTAAAATTGTCTTTAAAGGTTGTACTGTCATTTAAATATCGAAAAATCTGTTCAAAATCATCATTAATTAACCCGAAAGAAAAATGGATAAAATACTCTTTTGTTGGAGGTTGAGTCGCTGTCAAAGGATCAATGAATCGGGGATATCTCTCCCATGGTTTATATTGCTTTCTAAACCAGTGATAAAACTCTTTAAAATCACCACTTTCTAACTCGTTTTGTATCATCTTTTTAAATCGATCTAAAATTGCAGCTACTTCTTTATTTTCATCAATTCTATTCTTAAGAACTATTTGTGGCATGGATGAACTTATATTTGTCAGTAATTTGAGAATTTCATAAGTGAGATGGGTATAGTCAATTTTCTGGAAAATATCCTCTAACTCTTCAGATGTAAACAATTTTTGTAAATCGAATATCTGATCGTATGATTTAAAAAAAAGATTCTCTAACACACTCGGAATAACACCAGGGGATGAAAATATGTTAATGACCTCGTCTAAAAATCTTTCTTTAGCAGCGGTTACCCCCACATCAATCATTAACTTTAAAAAATGTAGCTTCCTTCTAATCTCTTTATCAGGAAATATAGAAAAATCAATGTGACTATAAAGATTCTTACGTTCTTCCTTTGTGAAGGAGTCTAAATAATTATATTGGACGACAGTTATTGGATCATTAAAATTATCACTTAAAAAAAACTTTTTAACAGTGTCCTTCAAGAGTTCAGTTGATTTAACGCTTCCCAATTCAGAAATTCTCCTTAAGAGCAATAAAGAGCTATAGACATCTGCGTTAACAATATTTTCAAAATTGATACGCTTAAAGATTCCTTTTAACTCATCTTGAGAATAAGGTGTTAAATAGTTATTATCTACTAGATATGATATATCTGACACTAAGCCACTATCAATTCTCTCATCGATTTCATTTGAAAATTTTTCTTTCGCCCTTCTATTACCAGTGTCTGCTAACGTTTTTAAAAGCGGGAGAGATTCACGAGCATCTACTTTAGAAAGCAATTTGAAATCAAATTTTTCTAGAATCTGATCTAGTTCTTTCTCATTAAATAAATGTAAATATAATTTTCTGATTACATACAAAATATTTTGGACGTTTCCTTCTAAGAATAGATTTGCTATATATTTTTTCAGAATTTGTGTAGGGATCTGACTCCCAAGCTCTCCTAACATAATGAGAATCGGGAGTAACTTATCAATATCTTCATGCAATATTTTATTAAAGTCAAAATCTGTAAAAAGCACGTGTAATTCTTCTTTAGTAAGTTCATTTAAGTAACGTTCATTTAGTAAAAAAGTAATTATGTTAAAATTCCCATGACTAAAACGATAGGCGATTTCATCTTTATACACTTTTTTTGCCTTAGGGTCCCCCAATTTTGTTAATTCTCGGAGAAGTGGGAAAGAAAAAGAACGATGCAATATACGGGTGTCATAATCATGGGACATCCATGCTTGTAAATTACTACAATGTCCCCAAAACTCTTCTTCCTCCGGAATAGGCTCATGCCTAAATTTTTTATCACCATGTTTCTCAATAATATCTACAATTTCATCAATTGATTCGACATTTTCAAACAGTTCGACTTTAGCTATAGGGATGTTTAATACTAACTGCATGCACTGATGGAATCGCTCTCCGTTTACATATAAAGTAGTTCTACCATCCTCTAAACGAAGAGAGAGAAATTCATTCAACTCAAAAATTTTTATATAGGATTTTAAGACTCTTACAATTTCCGTTGCTTTACGTGACCACTGAATTTCTTCAGAAGAAGCATATTCAGTCCACTCCTCATAATCTTGGTGATCTTCAAGTGGAGTATCTGACTCTTCAAAATATTGTAATATTTCCTTTTTTAACTCCTCAGGAAGAATTGATTGAAGTTTAATTATCTTCGCGGGTGTTAAACGCTGATATGCTTGAGAAAAAAAAGAAACTACATCCCATCTGCTCCACTTATCATGTTCAGAAAAATATGAGATTAATTTTTCAACTAACTTGAATTCGGTATTTTCTATTAATGTTTCAAGATCTTTCCTAGTTATTTTTTTAAAGAAATCTCTTCTAAGCTCATATGCACCATCTCCTAAATCAATTGAAGGTAAAAATAAAATCGTAGCAAGGAGTTCAATACATCTTGTTTGCATTGGTTCAGACAAATCAAACCCTTTTTTAATTAAGAAGTTGATCACATGGTCCAATGTGTAATACTGACTTTCCCCTTCATCAATATCGTTTATTCTCTCTAAGATTTTCGGATCTAAAAAAAGTTGAGCTTTCTGAACATCATCTAGTTTCGTACTTAAGTGAATTACAAAAAATTCAAACATATAATCTGATAAATTTGCTGACTCAAATAAGTGTAATATCTCCTGTTGAACATTATCGGAATACCTTTCCTTAACGTTTTCAAGTATCGCTGCATAGTGTTCTAGCATTTCCCAGTCATCAGTTTTTTGCATTATTGAAAATATAATAGAGGCGGCTCTTGGACCAAAATATTCAAAATTCCTTTCGTCTATGTACAAGTCTTCGGTCTCGTCACTGATAAGAAGAATGCATTCAGCAATGGTATCAACTTCATAATCATTAAAATACGTATTAATCTTATCAGGTGAACACCTAATTCTAAATGCTTGATAAAATAAAAAGTACAACCTTTCTTGCGGGAGTAGGCTAGTGATTATTTTTTTCTTAACTTCTTCCTCAGACACAAAGTTTTTCTCACTTAATATATGCAGAGCTTCTTCTAACCCAGGACAATAAATTTCATAGAGATCGTATTTAGTTTCTTGAAATTGGTTTATGAAGAACTCTATAAAGATTTTTGAAAATGTGTGCACTAATTCTTTATCAAATAAATCTAAGAATTTACTCCTTTGGTCTTTATTTAAAATTTGGAAATAACATTCATCCCCACCAGAAAACAAGTTTAAAATAATATTTTCTTGAAGCTCTGGTGAAGATTTTTCTATGAAATTAATGATATTTAAAAAAAATAAATGACCAAGACGAGAAACAAAAAGAATTACCTCAAGATTTTCTGTATTGGGATTATTACACAACATCAATTCTAATGTCTTAATACTGGTGAGAGAGATGACTTTATACATATCAAACAATTCTTGACCATTAAGGAGATTAAAATATCGAAAAAGTGGAAAGTAGGTAGAAACATCCGTACCCTCCAAAATTGTATGTAACTCTTTAATTAAAAGCTCCTTAGCATATTTTGATTTAAGTTCTATTAATTTCGTGAAGAATTGGAGGATTGGTTGGTCATAAGCTTTTTCTCGTAAGCATTTTTGAATTTCTTTTATTAATTGTAAATTTTTGATAAAGATCAGATTTTCAATTTTCTTAATTGGAAATTCAAGAATTTGTTTATTATTGAGAGAATTTAACACCTCTCGTATTGTCCCTGACTTTAACCTAGTAATAAAATTTTTATGGAGAATTTTTTTTACCAAGGGGCTATCTTTCGTTAAAACTTTCTCTAATAATCGTGTTATTAATGAATAAGGGAGTTTTATTATGGAATCTGGTAAAGAGTTAAAAGGGTTAGTATGATAAATGAAAGATTTCAAGGATCGCAAATCCCCAATAGATTCTGGAAGCGTTAACAATTGATTACTGAAAATGTTAAAATTTTCAAGAAGTGTGAGGTTACCAATTTTGTCAGGTAATTTTCTTAATTTATTCTTTTGTAAGTGTAAAATTGTAAGAGTTTTTAAATTACAAAAAGATTGCGGTAGTTCTTGTAAACCCATCCCTTCTAAATCCAATGTCTGTAGCGAAATTAAGTTTCCGATTGATTCTGGAAGTGTCCCCAAAAAAGCTCTATTCCTTGGGGAACTTGATCCTAAAGTCAACTCAGTTAAGGATTGTAAGTTTCCAATGGATTGAGGGAGGAATACCAAAGGATTATTGCGGAGATTTAATATTTTCAAGTTTTTAAGTGCATCAATGGAATCGGGAATATTTGTAATCATATTATATGACAAATCTAATTCCTCAAGGGTACTCATATCACATAAACTTAAAGGAAAGTTCTCAAGTTTGAGATCTTTTAAGATCAGCACTTTGAGGTTTTTTAATTCTCTTACTTCTTCTGGTATATTCCTAAAATCATGCTTCTCAATTCTTAAATATTTTAAATGTGTTAGTTTTTGAATATCTTTAGGCAAGCTCCTTAAATTAGAGTTTTTAAAATACAGTCCTTCGACATGGTTATTATAAACATAATATTGAGAATAATAATCGGATTGAGATTTATGAAATTTTTCGATAAATCTCTCTTTTTCTGTAATCCCGTTTTGTAACCACGGTGAGAGCTTTTGAACGATTTCTAATTCGTTCGATAGCGTTATATTTGGACTGATCATTTTAAGTTCTTCTTTGGTAAGGAAATTTAAATAGCCACCCTTTTGAAAAAAGAGGAAAAAATTAAGATCCTTACATTTATCAAAAATTATGTCTTTTAACATTTTTCTTGCAATCGGGATGTCGAAATCTGATACCCTCTTTAAGAGAGGATAATAATATTGTTTCGCATGATAATCTCCATAAAGTTCTTGGATGGTGTTTACAAAGTCTTTAGAACTAAAAACAAGTACCCATTCTTCTTTTGTAAGTAGGTTTAATAATCCTTGATTGTCTGTTAAGATATAATCAATAATCGATTTCCTACCCGTTTTTAGTCTCTTAATAATTTCCTTATTTAATACTTTTTTTGTACTAGGAACTCCAATATCTGAAAGCTTCTTGAGTAATGGAATGGCAATTTTACTATATATTAAGCAAGTATCGTAGTTGTTTTTTACCCATTCTTTTACATTTTTTGCACTAATTTGAAATTCATTCTCATCTGAAACTCTCTTTCTAAAAATTACGGAAAGTTTTATATCATCAACGAAAGCGTCAATTGATTTATACTTTCCAGTTTGATCAGATGGAATCTCGATTGATAAATAACGGAAATATCTATTGGGAAAATGTTTTCCCTGTATGTAAATGTTAGTTTCATTTCCCTTAAGGCGTAAACTAATATACTTATCGATTTTTAATTCTTTCATTTTCCTTCATTGGGTGTTTCGATATTTTTTTTTTATTTTGAAATCTGTAATCTCAAATCATACTTTTCTAAGATATTACTGTTTTTTTTAGTACTTGCTCCTTATCCTCACAAAACACGAGATCAGGTTGTATAGGACACCCCCCCCAACAGCTTGAAATATGGTTACATCTCGTACATCCATAATATCGTGGAGTTATTAATAAATGACGGAACTCTTCAAAAGCAGCGGATCTCCATGCTTCAAAAATACCCGTTTCCCTTATATTAATACCATTACTTTCTTGCATAAACGAACATGGCTTCATGTTTAACTTCCAATCTATATATGTGGAATAAATCGCTCCAGTACACCCTTCTATCGATTGCGGAAGAAAAGGAAACTCTTTCACAATAAAAGATGAACACGCGTCGATGCTTAGACGTAATCCATATTTTTTACGTAAAGTTAATATTTTTAAGAGTTCGAGTGATATAGCTCTCCTGTCAGAAGAATCTAAGATTTCATAGGCAAGATTTGTGCCTCTCCCCATTGGTTTGAATAATAAAAGTACTACATTTGCAATTCCCAATTCTGCATATTGTTTGGTGATGTCCGCAAGCCTTGGAATACGAGATTTTAATAAAACAAGATGTAAATTGGTTTGAATTCCATGAGAGACCAATTTTTTTATAGCTTCAATCGTTTCTTTGATACGATCTTCGGAATAACTAACAGCAACAGCCCCGCAATATCGTTTGGTAGCTTGTAGAATTTCAGATGTTAAATGTGATCCATTGGTTGTATAATTGGGGATGATTTTTCCTTCCACCCGTAGTTTTCTTAAGATTTCAGTAAAATGTGGATGAAGCGTTGGTTCCCCACCTCCTAACGCTATTTGGAGGACTCGACTTTGTATCATTCTCTCTAGGATGATGTTAAAGTCTTGCATAGAGAGATTATCTCCTGCTTTTATAGGTTTGGCTGACATATAGCAAAAATCACAAGTCAAATTACAGTAATTATTAAGGGAAAGATCAATTAGAACTGGTGTTTTAGTGATCGGTATTAAACTATTCTTGAATTTTATGGAAGGATCTAATCGTAACTCGACTTTTTTAGGAGATTTAGAATTAAAGAAGAACTTACAGAATTTTTCTTCCTTTTTGCTAAGTTTATCTTTTTTAAGGAATCTTAGTAAGGTCAAAAAACCATCAGTATCAACCATTACCATTCTTCCAGTAGCTTGATTGAAATATACTCCTCCAAACGGTTCATTACGAAGAATAATGTGCGTTATATCCATCATCCTCTTTTTTCAATAATAACACATACTATGAAGTAAGATTAAATCCTCTTCAGCTAAGTTTTCACGTGTTTCTGTTCTGTCATGATCCTCAATAAACCATCGTAATGGATTATCTTCGCCATCCGGTGGTGACCCATTAGCCTCATCATCTCCGTAACATGCTAGTAATGCAGAAGCTTCCAATATATCATATTCGTCTGTTAGATCGTCATATTCAATACCAGAATCAGAATAATCCTCTTCATACTCGATTTTTCCAAAACGGTCAAGAAATTTCGCAGGAATGCCTATTCTTGATAGCAAACTCTTTAAATCCTTGCCTTTTTTAACTGCGATAAGCATTGTCCCACTAAATGAACTAGAATTAGTCACAAATCCATCTGTAATTTTAATGATCTTCATGATTATTTTTGTCTTTTTTATTGATAATAAATAATGATATAATTGTATATAAAAATTTGACCTATCTTACATTTTACTAATTTTTTATCTTTTTTTCTCAATTTTTTTGTTTAGATATAACTTTGGATTTTAAGGAAAATCGGAAACAAAGTTAATGAAGAATAACTTTTTGTTAAAATATATAGGTAATTTATTCTGTAATGATAACATTTTTACAAAGGAAAATGAGAAGAGTAGAAGGATACTTTATTATTATTTTTATATTATCATGTTTGTTTGCTAATGGTGTCACATATCCCGGAATGAATGAAAGTCTCACCATCCCTGGTCTGAATTTAGGGCTTATAACGGGGATACCTTCATATCAACCCAAAATTTTAAAAAAAGTGGGTTAGGATAATGTCAAAAAGGGACGAAACAGGATTACATCTGTATTGTACAAGTAGTAGGAAATTCCATACTCAAGATCACTTTTTTACTATTGAATCTATAATTTATAAGGACTACCAAAGCCAAAGAATAAAAAACTTGATTGTGGGGAAATCTAAACTTTTTTTTTATTTTTAAATATTTTAAAATCATGAAGTTTTAAGTTTTACAACATATATTTTAATATTAAACTTATTCTCGAATATCACAAGAAATATGTTAATCTTCTTACAAATATTTGTAATTTTATGTTTTGTTATTGTAATTATTGCCCTTTTTCGTGAAAAAACCGATTTTTTAACTTATAGCGTTGCTGCAATGCTTGCTGCTGCCACTGCCACTTTCCTGTTTTCTCCAATACCTTTTTCTATTGATGAATTTATTCTTGCAATAGATTGGCCTGTTATTTTCTTCTTGATTTCTTTATTTACGATAGTTGCTATTTTTAGAAGAGCAGCTTATTTTTCAGGAAATAGCATTGAGAATAACCAAAAAGTTTAGTACAAACACTCGAAAGTTTTTTTGGGTAATTATTTTAATTTCTACTTTGAGTGCTGCCTTTATTGAAGATCTTTCAGTAGCGATTATATTCATTCCTATGATTATAAGTACAAGTGAAAAGA
>SDBV01012861.1_pt1 | contig 10685 bp, 6 predicted proteins | sample 2277081 | NCBI WGS metagenome assembly SDBV01 (sample SAMN10402039, study PRJNA504765) | marine sediment metagenome | isolation source: marine sediment core GS10_PC15, 223 cmbsf | place: Arctic Ocean: Southern Knipovich Ridge | collected 2010
CAATCGCCGGATTCCGGATCAAGCCGACCGATCCCAATCCCGGCAGGTTCTGCGCCCCGAGCGGCGAGAGTGATCGTCAATTCGTCGTCACCCCGGAAACAGGCCATTCTGGGCCGGAAAGCCCCGCCTGGCTGGCCATTTCCAACCCAACCTCGACTGGAGGGTATCCAGGGCCGTCCGAGACTATTCAAGATAAACTCGTCCTACGTGCCTCTTCACGGCGTGGTCACCCTCTATCGTGTTCCCTGTCCGGGTCGGGTGGCAATGACCGCTGGGCCTCCCGACTCGAAGGCACTGAACTCAACCCACACCGGCATGTGATCGGACACATCCAGGGCTTGCTCGGTGGTGATGTCGAACTCGGCCATGAGGTCGAACACCCCCCAGTGGCCGGTGTATTCGGTGGTGTTCCGCGCGTCGAGTACGATGTTGTCGTAGGACTTCGTTCGGCGCGTGTTGGTCTTCACTCCGGCGATCGCGTGTGCGATGTTCGGCAGCCGGCCGAATTGCGTGAGATGTGGCTCATCGACGTTCGGGTCCTGACAGCGCACTAGCCAGAGCCGGTACGGCGGGTGCAGCATCCTCCCCAAGCCGCCCGAGAAGCGTAGCGGCCCAGTAGCCCGCATCGGCGCTATGGTCGGCCAGAAGCGAAGCCAGAACGGCCAAATCCGCAACCGGCGGGGCTCCAAGTTCCTCCAGTGCGGCCACCGCCCACTCCCGGACCTCCTCGTCCTGATCGCCGCAAGCTCGGGCCAGCGGTACTGCCGCCGCGCGGGCATGCGGGCCGAGGCGTGACAATTGCTCGGCGGCTCGGGCTCGTTCAGCGGGTTCAGCGGCGGTCAAGGCGGCGAGGAGTTGGGGAACGTCGGCGGGCACGACGGTATTGGACCTTGGCGGGGGTGGCGGCGTGCTTCGGACGCGATTGTAGCACCTACCTGCCCAGTGCCCAATCGCGGCTGATGACACCGGGGACTCCTCTCTCAGCATGCCGCCGTTGTAAGATTTCATCGCCTGCCGTGCCGTTTTCAGCTTGCTCCCCTGCTGCGGTTTCGTCGATTCTTACAATTCGCCACGTTGCGGTCCTTGCAGCCGTTGTTGCGTTCCTCCGACGGACCGCCCGACAGGCCATCTGCGCCGTCGCGGCTTCTCGATGGGGGGAGACTACGAAGGGATGATGGATTCACTAACCGTGGGAGGGTATAATGAAGCGTCCCAAAATACGAGGAGGGGTCCGTTGGAAATCCTTCTGATCTGCGTGTTCTTGTTGCTGTTCGCATTGATTCGCGGTGCGTGCGGAACGTGAGACTAGCCGCAAGGACTCGGTCGGGTCCTCCGAGGCGTCGGCACGCCGCAACCATGTAGGTCGTGCCGTGCATGACGTCGGCAGCGTTCGGCCCCCAGTGCCCAAGAGCAAATCGCCCCCTAAGAGCTTGACGGTCTGGCTCTCAGAGCTTCTTGCTTCGCCCCTGCTGCGTTGTTGGCGTGGACGGAAAATCAATCGGGCGGAGCAAGGAAACGTCTGTACAAGGCTCCCGCGGGCTCTGGGGGCATGACGGTATTGGACCTTGGCGGGGGCGGCGTGCTTCGGACGCGATTGCAGCACCTACCTGCCCAGCGCCCAATCGCGGTTGATGACGCCGGTGACTCCACTCTCGGCATGCCGCCGTTGTAAGATTCGCCCCTTGCCGTGCCGTTTTCAGCTTGCTTCCCTGCTGGCTCCGGTTTCGTCGATTCTTACAATCCGCCACGTTGCAGGGCGGCCGATCGACCTCTCGGCCCCCGGCGCCCGTAGCCCGATTGGGCCTCGCCAGCTCTCAGTTCCCGTATTTCCATCGCATGCAAGGCACTCAATTGGGTCGAACCGACGCAGCCCAGTGCCGGGAATCGACCCGTGCGTGCGTCTGAAAGGTAAGGCGGCCAAAGCGGGGCCCTCGAAGCGTTTTGGGCGTATTCGGCCCGGTTTAGGAGTCTCACGTGCATCAGCAAGGGCCTGGGGCCGGAATTCCCGGCCACCACCACCCTGCGGCCAAAGGTCGTTTTTCTGCCCCGGTGGGGCGGAGCCGCGGCCGAATCGCCTTTCGCGAACAGACGGCCCACCGGTAATAGCCCTCGGGCGACGGCAGTTCGACCGCGTGACTGTGAGCGAATGCGGGATAGTCCGCTTCCTGATCCCCTCCACCGCAAAGCCGACTCTATCCGACCAACAGAGTCTCCCGGCGTGGCGATCATGATTGCCACTCGATCAGATACATCATGGGAGGCCTGCCCGACAATTTTTGCCTAGATTACCGAGTCAGTGGGTGTCCGCAATCATGGCTAGGATCCCGCAGGGTGATCCAGGCAGCGGGATTCGACGGCCGGCATGTTCATGGCCGGAAATCCAACCCCTCCATTGGTTTACATGCCTCTTCCAAGATGATAACATTTTGACTGGCCTGGAAGTCTGCGGACCCAAACGCGACGCAATTGGCCATTTCCCATAGGGGTGGGCTGCATGAAGTACAAAGCCGACATCACGGCGGGAGCACTCAAGGTGCCAGAAAGCAGGGTCATTGCCGGGCTGCTGCTGCGTGATGTGTCCGACAAACAGTGGCGGAAGGCTCTGTACGAGGACAACATCCTCCAGACGCGCAGCCCGAAAACCGCCAAGCGTCTCTCCGTTCTCATCCGTGGTCGCCTCGCCCTCGTCGAAGCCCCCCTTTGGAAACTAGTCCGGGATGGGTCGGCTGTCGAAGCCACCCACTCGTGCCTTGCCGCGGCGGTGAAGGCCAGTTGCCTACTCGGCGACTTTCTCGACTTGGTCGTGCGGGACCACTACCGAACATTCAAAGAGACGCTCTCCTTGTTGCTCTGGAACGACTACATCGAAGACTGCCGTGGTCGTGACCCCGAGATGCCCCAGTGGAGCGACTCGACCATCCAGCGCCTCCGATCCTCTGTCTACACTATCCTTGCCGAAACAGCGTATATCGACAGCACAAAGGCCCGCCGACTCCAGGCGGTCCATATCGTCAGACCGGTCAGCCGTTACCTCGAAAAGCACGACGAACAGTACGTCTTGCGGTGCATTCAGGTGGGAACATGACGGACAGTTTTGAAGAACGACTCAATCAGATACTGCCAAGGATCACGTCCGACGAGTTTCTCAGCGGACATGGACTTGGCAATGAGATTGCCTTCTTCATTTTAGACTACCCGCCGGAGGACGAACTGCGTGTTCGGAGACACATCGAGTTCTTGCTGGAACACATTCCCAAACAGAAACCCGGCCTTCGCGTGGCCCACGTCAATCTGTTCGACTTCGTGATCGAACATCTCAAGCAACGCAAGCTGCTCGACAAGACGTTGGAGATTCAGAAGTCCAAGGGCGATCAGTACGTCCTTCGTCAGTTGGAAAAGATACTCCACCCGGAGAAGCTCGCACCACTCTTTGCCGAGCAAGTGCAACCGGAAGACCGAGACCTCGTGTTCGTTTCTGGCGTCGGCAGTGTTTGGCCGCTAATGAGAACACATACGCTGCTGAACAACCTTCATCCGGTGATGGGCAACACGCCGCTGGTGATGTTCTATCCCGGCAAATACGATGGCCAAGCCTTACAGCTTTTCGGCAAGATCAAGAGCGACAATTACTACCGGGCCTTCCGGCTTATACCATAGGAGCGACGACCGTGCAGATCAAAGAACTCTTCAAGAGAGATATCTTTCGACCGATCAACGGTGTGGTCAAAGCGGACCAGTTGGATGAATCCACGGTCTGGCAGGAACTCGACGAGTTCGTCATCACCAAGGAGCTTGACCAGCACTTTCGCCGGTTCTTCTCGTCGTATCTCGAAGCCATCGACAACCCCAAGGATGTTGACGTCTCCGGCAAGATCGGCGTTTGGGTGTCCGGCTTCTTCGGTTCCGGCAAGTCGCACTTCATCAAGATGCTCTCGTACCTCCTCGATAACGAGGAGCATCAGCATGACGGGGAATCGAGTAAGGCGGTCGATTTCTTCGAGAGCAAGGTCCAGGATGCCATGCTCTTTGGCGACATCAAGCGGGCCGTGGCGTCGAACACCGACGTCATCCTTTTCAACATCGACAGCAAGGCCGACACCAAGGCGGGGCGGGACGCCATCCTTGCCGTATTCCTTAAAGTCCTCAACGAGATGCAGGGCTTCTGTCCCGAACATCCCCACATCGCCCACATGGAGCGATATCTGCAAGCCAAGGGCAAACTGCAAACCTTCCAGGACGCCTTCAAGCAAGCCAGCGGCAGCGACTGGGTAAGTGAACGGGACGCCTATCAGTTCAACCATGACCAGGTCGTCGAAGCCTGGTGTGCAGCCACCGAACAGAGCAAGGATGCGGCGGAGAAATGGATCGACGGGGCGGAAGACACATTCTCCCTCACCATCGAGAACTTCTGCAAATGGGTCGAGGAATACCTCGACAAGCAGGGGCCGGACCATCGGTTGATCTTCCTCGTCGATGAAGTCGGCCAGTTCATCGGTGGCGACACCCACCTGATGCTCAACCTGCAGACGATTACCGAAGACCTGGGAACCGTCTGCAACGGCCGGGCCTGGGTGGTTGTTACTTCGCAGGAAGACATCGACGCCGTGCTGGGCGATCTTCGCAGCACCAAGTCGCACGATTTTTCCAAGATCCAAGGCCGTTTCAAGACCCGGCTTTCCCTTTCCAGTGCCAACGTCGATGAAGTCATCCAAGAGCGACTGCTGGCCAAGAAAGACGATGCGAGAGTCAGGGGTGAAATGGAGAGAGTCTGCAACCTGGACATCCTTCGCAACCAACTCTCCTTCACGAACGTCGGAATGACCTTCAAACAGTACCGCGATTCCGACGACTTCTGCTGCAACTATCCCTTCGCACCGTACCAGTTCCAACTGATCCAAAAGGTCTTCGAGGCGATCCGCAAGGCCGGGGCCACGGGCCTGCATCTTTCCCGCGGCGAGCGGTCTATTCTCGATGCCTTTCAATCGGCCGGCAAAGCCGTGGGCGACAAGGAAGTCGGCGTCCTGGTTCCGCTGTATTGCTTCTACCCATCCATCGAGTCCTTCCTCGATACTGCCGTCAAGAGGACCATCGATCAGGCCGCCGGCAATGACAGTCTCAAGCCGTTCGATATCGAGATTCTGCGGGTGTTGTTCCTGATTCGCTACGTGGACGAGATCAGGGGCAACATCGACAACCTAGTGACCCTCTGCATCGACGAGATCGATGCCGACCGGTTGGCAATCAAGAAACAGGTCGAAGAATCGCTGCTCCGCTTGGAGAAGGAAACCCTCATCAATCGCAGCGGCGACAACTTCTTCTTCCTCACCAACGAAGAACGCGACATCAATCGAGAAGTCAAGTCCATCGACCTCTCCAGCGGCGAGGAAGCCAAGGTGCTTGGCGAGATCGTCTTCGACGACGTTCTCAAAGGAACCAGGAAACACCGCTATCAGGCGAACAAGATGGACTTCTCCTTCAACCGCATCTGCGACGGCTTTCCATATGGCAGCCGGGTAGACAAGGATCTGACGGTTCAGGTCTTCACGCCGCTTGGAGAGTCCGACCCCGAACTCTTCGAGAATGCCCGTTTCCAACGGGAAAGCGGCCAGGACGGCGGCCAGGTCATCCTCAAGCTCGACGACGACCCCAGCCTTGCCTGCGAGCTTCGCCAACACCTTCAGACCGAGAAGTATCTGCGTACCAAGTCCGACGACACATCGCCCAAGACCACCAAACGCATCCATCGGGCCATGGCCGAAGACAACCGCGAACGCCGCGAGCGGTTGAAGAACCTGCTGGGCAACCTGGTGGCCGATGCGGCCTACTTCGCTGCCGGCCAGCGGGTCGAAATCAAATCCTCCGCCCCGCAGGCGGCCCTCGACGAGGCCCTCGAATACCTCATCGACAACACGTTCTCGAAGATGGCCCACATCACCAAGTTCAGCGACGAACCCAAGCGGGAACTGCAAGCCATCCTGCGGGCCAACGACATCCAAAAGGCGGCCATGGAGGGAGCCAACGACCGGGCGATGGAAGAGATCCGCGACTACATCGAACTCTCCACCAGAGCCAGCCATCCTATTGTCCTGTACGAGATGATCGAGAAGTTCGAGAAGCGTCCCTACGGCTGGCCCGACATAGAGACCTTGATCCTGGTCTCTCGTGTGCTGGTCCTCGGTGAAATCCAACTCGTGATGAACGGGGCACCGTTGGCCATCGACAAGGTGTACGAGAACGTCACGGCTCCCCGCAAACAGCGGAGCATCACGGTTGTCCGTCGCAAGATCACCGACCCGAAGGTGCTGCAACGGTGTCGCAACCTCGGCAAGGAAGTCTTCTCCGATATGGGGCCGGATAGTGAAGACGGCCTGTTCGAGTTCCTCAAGGCCAAGTGCGAATCGTGGCAGTCGAGCCTGTCGAACTACAATGCCCTGGCCGATACGGGCAACTACCCCGGCGAAGACGAGATCACCGGTGGCCTGAGCCTTATCAAGGCCCTGCTTGCCGCCGACGAGCCGGGCAAGTTCATCGGTCGGTTCCTGGAAAACAAGGCCGAACTACTCGACCTGTCGGAAGAGTTCCACGATATCGACAATTTCTATCGGCACCAGAAGCCGACTTGGGAAAAGCTCCGCAAGGCATTCGACCGTTTCGGGCTCAACCGGCTGGAACTCGGAAGGGACCAGAACTCCTGTACGGCCCTGGGACGGATGAACGAAATTCTCTCGGCTCCCAGGCCGTACAAGTTGGTACACGAGGCCGAGGGGCTGATCTCGACCGTCGATGCAGTCAACACGGGCATCGTCACCACGCGACGCGACGAAGCCTTGGCCCGGATCGGCGAGCTTCACTCGCAGGTCGCCAAAGACGTCGAAACGGCGGGTGACGACGCGGGCTTGCGGCAAGCCTGCCTGGCTCCGCTGGAATCGCTACGCAGTTCGGTCGAACGAGAAGAGAGCGTGGCTCACATTGCCCAGGCCGTCCAGGAAGCCGAACGTGCCGTGGACGCGGCCCTGCGTGAGATCGTCGAATTCCTGAAGAAGAAACAAGAGGAAAAGAAGGACGACGACGAGACGGTTGTGGTGGTGAAGCCTCGAAAGGAGATCAAGCCGTCCACGCTAGTCCAGTCGACTTACCTGGAGACCGAAGAGGACATCAACAGCTTCATGCAGGCTCTGCGGCAGCGACTCGAAGAGGCGATCGCCAACGGTGAACGTATCCAAATTCGCTGAGAAAGCAATACGCAATGAACCGCAACAAACTGGAATCCTATGCTCCCGAGGCTCGCCGTGGCTTCATTCAGGCGGTGACGGACAGGGCGGCCTTGTATGGTTTCACGGCCAAGATGACCGAGCCGATGACCGAGCAGGGCGATGTGGTGATCATCGCTGGGCGGGCGTTCCCCAAGTCGGTGGCCGAGACGCGGAAGAAACTTGCGGATCGGATCAAGAACCAGGGCTTCGAGCAGACGATCGAGGCGATGGCCTATACGTGGTTCAACCGGCTGGTGGCCATCCGGTACATGGAACTGCACGGATACCTGGAGCACGGCTACCGGGTGTTGAGCCACCCCGATGGCCATGCCCGGCCGGAAATCGTCGAACACGCCGAGCATGTCGATCTGCCGGGCCTCGACCGAGAGAAGGTGATCGAACTCAAACTCGACGGCACAAAGGAGGAAGAACTCTACCGGCTGCTACTGCTGGGGCAGTGCCATGCCCTGCATCAGGCCATGCCTTTTCTGTTCGAGTACATTGAGGATGAAACAGAATTGCTGCTGCCCGATAGTCTTACCAAAACCGACTCGCTCATCCGCCGTCTGGTCGAGGGCATCGACGAAAGCGACTGGGAGCAGATCGAGATCATCGGCTGGCTCTACCAGTTCTACATCTCCCAGAAGAAGGACCAGGTCATCGGCAAGGTGGTGAAGTCGGAAGACATTCCGGCGGCGACCCAGCTCTTCACGCCCAACTGGATCGTGAAGTACATGGTCCAGAACTCGCTGGGAGCGCAGTGGCTGGCGACCTATCCCCAGTCGCCGCTCAAAGGGCAGATGGAGTACTACATCGAGCCCGCCGAGCAGACCGACGAGGTCAACGCGCAGCTCGCAGCCATCACGCCCAGCCAGCTCAACCCCGAGGAGCTGACCCTCATCGACCCGGCCAGTGGCTCCGGGCACATCCTGGTGGAGGCCTATGAGCTCTTCAAGGCCATCTACCTGGAGCGCGGTTATCGACAAAGAGACGTCCCGCAGCTGATCCTCGAGAAGAACCTCTTCGGCCTCGACATCGACGAGCGAGCGGCGCAGCTGACGGGCTTTGCGCTGATGATGAAGGGGCGGGCGGATGACCGGCGGCTGTTTGAGCGGGGGGTGAAGCTCAATGTGATGGCGCTGGTGGATAGTGCGGGTTTCGATGCGGAGCGGCTGGCGAAGGGAGTGGAGCTGGGGCACTACGGGCTGAAGCCGGGGGACCTCTCGGAGCTGAAGCGGCTGTTCGAGCACGCGACGACGTTTGGGTCGCTGATTCAGGTGCCGGAGGGCCTGGCGGAGAAGCTGCCGGCGCTGAAGCAGCTGAGCGAGGTGAGCAGTCAGGATCTGTTTGTGTCGGATGCGCTCAAGCGATTGGGACCGCTGGTGCAGCAGGCCCAGTTGCTAGCAGCACAGTACGACGCGGTGGTGGCGAATCCGCCGTATATGGGTGGCAAGTATCACAACTCATTACTCAAAGAGTTTTTGAAAGCACATTTCAAAGAATACAAATCAAATCTGTTTTCAGCGTTTGTCTTTCGTCATTTATTGTTAACAAAGTCCAATGGCAGCAATGCTTACGTTACGCCGTTCGAGTGGCTCTCTATTAGTTCATTCGAGGCCTTGCGCTCATACATTCTTGGGAGATATTCGATTGGATCCTTGGTAAAGCCTTCCTTCACTAGTTTCTTCGACTCGGCGATTGTGTCGCTAGTTACGTTCGTCATCGAGAAACGTTCAAGCGCATTGAGAGGTACTTTCTTTGATCTGGGGCGTTTAACTTCCTCTGACTCCCAGGCCAGGATACTTAAGACTGGCATTGAGACTCAGTCCTGTACTTACAAGTACATCTCGGCATCTTCAGATTTCATGAAGGTACCCGGTAGTCCAGTGGCATTCTGGGCAAGTGATCGAATCCGGGAAGTTTTCTCGAAAGGAGAACAGCTGAAGGAAGTCGCGCCCGCCAAGCTCGGCATGAGAACTGGTGACAACGATAGATGGCTGCGTCGGTGGTATGAAGTGCCGTCAACGGAAATGAATACTTCCGCAGGCAGCCGAGAGGATGCCAAGGCCTCGGGGAAGAAGTGGTTCCCATACAACAAGGGCGGACAGTTTCGGCGTTGGTTCGGTAATAACGAGTTTCTAATCTTCTGGGCAGATGATGGCCACGAGATCAAGAAAGAGACTCTCAGCAAGTACCCAGAGCTGAGTTGGGACAACCTTGGTTGGAAGATCACCAGTGAAACTGATTTCTTCAAACCATCGTTGACCTGGTCATTCGTCAGCGCTTCTTACTTTGGCGTCCGACACTCAGAGAAAGGGGCTATCTTTGATGTCGGCGGATCTTCCGCATTTCCTGAACCAGGTGATCATTTGTGGCTGGCAGGATTTCTATGTTCGAAACAGGTGTTTTTGCTGCTGAGGATGCTGAATCCTACCGTGAATTTTCAGGTAGCCAACGTAGCGGCCCTTCCTGTTCTTCGGAAAAAAATAGTTGTTCATAAGTCACTAATTGATCGATTGGTTCGTCAACTGATTGTGCATTCGAAGCAAGATTGGAACGCCTACGAACGCTCCTGGGACTTCCAAACTATCCCCCTCCTCGCGGCCTCCACCGACCCCACTCTCACCCTCGAATCCAGCTACACCGCCTGGATCACACAGAACCGCGACACCATCGGCGAGATGAAGCGCCTCGAAGAGGAGAACAACCGCCTCTTCATCGACGCCTACGGCCTGGCGGAAGAGCTCACCCCCGACGTCCCCATCGAGCAGATCACCCTCACGGTGAACCCCGCCTACCGCTATGGCGGCAAGCTCCCCGAAGAGGAGCAGTGGACTCGCTTCCGCCAGGACACCATGGAGGAGCTGGTCTCCTACGCCATCGGCTGCATGATGGGCCGCTACAGCCTGGACGCGCCGGGACTGATCTACGCCCACAGCGGCAACGAGGGCTTCGACCCCAGCCGCTACACCACCTTCCCGGCCGACGACGACGGCATCGTCCCACTCACCGACTTCCACTGGTTCGACGATGACGCATCCGGTCGGTTCGAGAGATTCATCGCCACGGTAAGGCCCGCCGAGCACCTGGAAGAAAACCTCCGGTTCGTGGCCGAAAGCTTCGGCCCCAAGAAGGGCGAGTCGTCACGCAATACGATCCGTGGTTACCTCGCCGCCAACTTCTTCAAGCACCACCTCCAAACCTACAAGAAGCGGCCCATCTACTGGCTCTTCAGCAGCGGCAAGCAGCGTGGCTTCCAGGCCCTCGTCTACCTCCACCGCTACAACGAAGGCACGCTATCCAGAATGCGGACAGAGTACGTGGTCGATCTGCTCGGAAAGATCCCGGCCCGCATCGACCACCTGACCGACGACATCGAGCGTGCCACATCCAGTCAGCACCGCAAGCGACTGGAAAAGGAGAAGTCCACAC
>SDBV01012862.1_pt1 | contig 10685 bp, 20 predicted proteins | sample 2277081 | NCBI WGS metagenome assembly SDBV01 (sample SAMN10402039, study PRJNA504765) | marine sediment metagenome | isolation source: marine sediment core GS10_PC15, 223 cmbsf | place: Arctic Ocean: Southern Knipovich Ridge | collected 2010
CTTGACGACGCGATCGAACAGGATCCAAAACCGACCCACGGAGGAAAACGCACCGGCGCCGGCCGGCCGGCAGCGGATCCGATCATAATCGACGACGGCACAATATTAGACGCCGGCGAATTACAGATCGCAGTTAGAGAAATGCTAAAAGCGCCGTTTGATCTTTGGGCGGCAAAGGCAAAACTCAAAGATCTATCACTTACCGACGCGGAGGCCGATATGATCGCAAAGCCGACCGTCGTTTTATTAAACCACTACGCGCCGAACTTGCCGCCGGTTACAGTTGCCTGGGGATCCTTAGCAGTTAGCGCAGTTGCAATAATGAGGCCGCGGATTGAAATATTAAGAACCAATAGATCGCAGCAGGGTGAGGCCACGCCTGAGGAAACGTCGGACGGATCCGGCGGCGCTGATACAGGGATCGTTGAGCGCCCCCAGGCCGCGGCCGGCTTTCCGAAAGACAACAAATTTAAGCCGACGAATATATGAGCGAGAAAAAAATAAGCCTGATATTCGGCAAGCGCGGCGCCGGAAAAAGTTATCTTGCCGCGGATCAGTTGAGCCGATTCGATCGCGTCGTCATATTCGACACCCTGGGGGAATATAAGCAGGGCGTAATATTCGACAGCGCCGGAGATCTTGCCAGGTTTTGGAAAACTTGTTACCGCGGAAAATTCAGGCTGATATATCGACCGACGCGGCCGGCCGAAGAATTTGACGCGATCGCTAAGCTCGTTTGGGAATGCGGCGACCTCTGTTTTTTGGTTGAGGAAATAGACTGCTTTGGATCCACGCAGAAGATCCCGGAACATTTTGCAAACATAATCCAGCGCGGCCGGCACAAAAATATTACTTTGATCGGAGTTACGCAGCGGCCGTATGGAATACACCGACTCTTGACGAGCCAGGCAAAAGAGATCTGCGTTTTTAATACAAACGAGCCACGCGATCGCGAATATTTGCGGCTGCTGTTAGGCCAGGAGATCGACGGAAAATTAGATCAGCTGAAAGAGTATGAATTTATAAGGTGGGAAGATAGCGCTGAAACAATGGAAATTCAAAAGGTTTGACCACTGTAAAACCTCCGAAGATGTTTTTCGAGTGTTGTCGTATATGTCAGTACCGGGTCTCCAGGATTTATGTACTGACTTTGACTGTAATATTGGAGAACTGACAAAAAAAACATCTCGGTACCTGGGATTGAAAAAATGCAAAACGAAAAAGAAATAGCCAGAGTTAAAAAATTCGTCCTGGAGATCTTAGAAGATCAGACCAGGGCGAGGAATGACGACAAGTTTTTAACGTTTAAAGTGCTGCAAAAGTTTTTATACCAGGGCGGCAGCGGCGCCTTGGCGATCTCCCTGGACGATCTCCCGAACTTGCCGACTTTTGAAACGGTCACGCGCTGCAGGGCGCGGATCCAGAACGTCGAAGGACTTTTTTTACCCACAAATCCAGAGGTCAGAAAACGCCGTAAGCAGCGGCAATCGTACTTTCAGCACGAATTTGCCGACACGTTTGGGCCTTTTATATAAAATATTTTATTTTTTATTTGACGTCCACGGATTCGGGCAATTATTCTAATTGCGTCGAAAATGTTAAAGCCTGGGCGTAAAAAAATCCCAGGCTTTTTTTTATGCCCAGGCACAATGAAACTTTTTTTTGAAAGGGCGATAAGATGGCAGCTTTAAGAATGCCGACGATTAACCAGTTAATCACTTTGGCGATCGCGTTAGCGGTACTGTTTTTCGTCGTCAAAATGATGCCGGCAAATATCCAGGCTTTTTTCCGGGTATAAGCCGAGCAAACCAGCAGGACGGAAACTGTAATAATATTGTCTATGGAAGGAAGGTCAGACAATGAAGATTTTGGAAAGAGAAATCGGAACGATCGAGTACCAGGAAAACCAGACCCGAACTTTACCACTCCCCAGGAACTACGCTTACAGGAAACTGTATCTGAAACTTGTAGCGGAGTTAACCCTTGCCGCCGGCAGCGCCGGAACTCCGAAGGATAGTTGCCCCGCGCAGCTTATCAGCAGTATCGAGATCCGGGCAAACGGCCGCGACGTCGTCAAGAAATTCGACCTTGAAACACTCCACAGAATGAACCATTTACGATACGGCGTAAGGCCGCGAGTAGATGGTTTGCCCGCTGGATTCGGCGCCGATTCAGATGTCGCCGTCGATGTCCACGCGATCATCGACTTTGAAATGTGGAGAGCGATCAGGCCGATCGACACGCTTTTAGATTCGGCAGGTATGGCGACCCTGGAACTGATCGTAACATTCGGAACTGGAACCGACGTTATGACAGACGCCTACAATGGAACCGTCGCAATAGGCAGCGCAACGCTTTATGTCGCAGCGCTGGAGGCCGTAGGCGTACCGGCTGGAACTACTTTTATGGTCAATAAGGAATACCAGATCCGGTCGATCATAACAGCCGCCAGCAATAACCACCAAATTCCGCTACCAGTTGGAAACCTTTATCGCAGCTTCGTAATCAAGACGCACAGCGACGGCGTGCAGGTCGATACGATCCTGAATAATATCCAGCTGAAAGCCGGAACGGAGGTATTTAAAAACCGGATCGCCGGCTTCTTGCAGATGGACAACAGGCTGGAGTTAGGGCTTGTTATACCGGACGACAGAGCCAGCTTAGGAACGACGGATAATTTTTACCTGGAACATATCCTGGAAGGGTATTACCTCCTGGAATTTGTCAAAGACGGACACTTGACCGAGGCGCTCGATACGTCGAAGCTCAGCAGCTTGGAGTTATTACTCGATGTAAACGCGCCCGGGACGGTCGATGTTATTGACGTTTACCCGGTCGAGTTAGTTTTGCCGGTAATCCGAAAGGCTTAGATCGCCCGACGCCGTTTTTATACGGTAACGGCAGAACATATAAAAACGGCAAAAGCGACAGGATCGCCTTGCCGTTTTTTTTATGGAACCTGGAACGATTGAAAACCTGATTGATTTTGCCTTAGAAAATTATGGCGCTTTTAATTTTTTTCCGCGAGATCAGATCCGAAGATTTTTTGAGATCCACCAGGACACGACGGTTTTGATCAGGAAGGCCGGCCGGATCAAATGCTTTTTAGTTTGGGAAGATCGCGGCAGCGACGCGATCGAGATCCTGGGGATCGCGGCGATCGGATCCTGGATCGAGAATATATTTATTTTTTGGGATCTTTGGGAAGCAGGAAAAAAGTTGTGGCCACAAAAAAAAATATACTGGCAGATCGAAGTGGACAAGATTAAGGAATTAAAATGCCTGTCCCTGTAATAGTAGCGGCATTAGGCGCTGGCGCAATTATTTACCAGACGGAAACGCAAAAAAAAGAGGCCAGTAAACAGAGGAAGTCGCAAAGATCGGCGCAGGCTTCAGCGCAGAAGTTTGAAACTATGGCCGGCGAACATTGGGAAGAACTCAATAAAGAGCAAATGGAACTGCAAAGCCAGCAGCAGCAAATAATGCTTTTAAGTGATATTATAAAAAAGGAACAGGAACCGGCGCCGCAGGTTGTTACTTTGCCGCCGGCAAAAACATATAGCCCGATCGACAGGATCAATATTGAGATCGGAAAAATGTTTGTGAGGTAAAATGCCAGAAGAAACAGACGAAACGATCGCAACGGAAACGGATATATTTAAGCAGCAGGAAAAAACAATCGATCTGCTTTATGATGTCCTCCAGGCTAAGATCGGGCAGGCGCCGGCGATCTCTTATGTCCAGCCGGCAGCTGCACAGGAAAAGCCGCCGAATTATTTATTATACTTCGGAGTTGCAGCGATCATCGGCTATGTTTTTTTTATGAAGGGAAAATAAAATGTTTCAATTCGTAACCGATACCGTTACAGGAATTGGGAATCTCGTCGGCTCAGTAACCAGCGGCGCCGGCCAGGCTTTCGGATCATTTTTTCCGACGCCACAAAAACAGGTGCCTATAACCTCACAAATAACCAGGCAGGTTATAACGGATCCGTCAATAAACTATCGACCGACCGCGCCCGACGCGCCGAGCCTGGCAGAAACCGCGAAGTATGCTTACAATAATTGGTTTGGTAGTCCATACCAGGATCAGTACGGAGAAGTTGCAACGACCGTAAGAACAGCCGGCGAAACGCCTGGGCTTTTGGATCCCTGGTCAGACGCCGCCGGTAAACTTTGGGAGGCAGCGACCGGCGCGTTTAGCAAAATAAATACACAGCTGCCAGAGGTATTGATGCAGCGCTGGGGATTATCAGGGCAGCCGGATCCACAGAACACAGGCGGGGAGGTTGTGTACCAGATCTGGGGATCCCCTGAGATGGCGCCGGAAACAGTACCAGCCGGACAATCAGGGCAGCCGGCCGGCTTGTTTAGTTTAGGCTTTCCGAACTGGGGTGCAGCGCCGGCCGTAAGGATCCCAGGAACCCAACAGACCATCGGCGCCGGTACGATCGGGATCGCGGCGATCGCTTTAATGGTTATAATCTTTTTAAGTAAAAAGTAGAGGTCAATATGATAGATCCGTATAAATTCGAGGAGGCGATCCGTTTTATAAAAGATCACTCAGCAGGGATCCCCCGGTCGTTTTCGATAGACCTTGCGATCGCAGAGGCAGATCGGGAATATTCGATCTCAGGAAATGTTCTGTATGTAATGTCGGCGCCGGACGGCGACAGCTATATCGAAGTAAAGTTTAACGGAATAAATCAGAGCGCGATCAGGCTTTATGCGCAGATGGGGCTTGTTACACCATTTGAAAAATTCTATGTAACAACGCCGGCCGGACAAGCCGGCGATATGGTACTTTTGAACGCGATGGAGGCGCCGGATCTCCTGGAGGTTATCGACAACAGATCCGCGACGAGCGCAGACCTTGCAGCGGTAAGAAACGAACTTCAGGGAGATCTTACCCACGAAGATTTTGACCAAACGACGGTCGGCGCCGCGGCCGTGGAGGTTATCGCAGCAAACGTAGACCGAAAAGGCTGCACAATACAGGCGCTTAGCACAAATACAGGGATCGTTTATCTTGGCTTTGATAACACTATAACAGCGGCCGTAAACTTTTTTGAACTCCTGCCGAGTATGTCCTTTACTTTTGACGACTACCGCGGCGCCGTTTACGCTTTTGGAAGTGTTGCCGGCCAGGTTGTGTCCTGGGGGGAATGGTAATGAGTTCTGGAAGCGCTCCTCCGATACCAGCCCGCGCGTCGATCTTGACCGGAATATACACAGGCGACGGCGCCGATAATCGTAATATAAATATTGCAATCGACTTAGCGGCAAAAGATAACGCCTATGTTATTATCAAGGGCGCCGCGGCCTACGAGGGGCGGCATCGTATAGAATATGCGCAAGGTGATTTAACGATGAATTTTGTTTTGTCAGGAGATGAAGCCAATCAGATCCAGCTGTTTAACTCAACGGGGTTTCAAATTGGCAGCAATGACAGAGTAAATTCAAACGGCATAGTTTACAGATATATCGTTTTATGGTTAGAGGGATAAAAGTTGTATATACTTTGCGATTCAAATGACGTAATTCAGGATACATCGACCAGGAAAGAAAATCTATCTCGCGGTCAGGGGATCCCAGGCAAAAAAGAATATGAGATCTCCGACGATATAGATATCAGGATTTTCGATACCTGGAAAGATGGATCTCTAATACCGAACCAGGCCGAAAGGGATCGAGTTACAACCAGAGCAGAGCAAGAAAAGAAGATCTCCGATCAGATCAGATCGGCCGCGGTCGAATCGCTTAAATCAGCCGGCCAGCTGCCGGCCAATTTTGAGGCTTAAAAATGCGAACCGAAATAGACAGGAACGCGGAATTGTTACCCGGCGAAATTATAGAGCTGGAATTTATTGCCAGGGGATTTGTATTACTCCGCGCTGTGCAAATGGCGATCATCGAAAACAAACTAAACAGAGAGCCGAACTATGACGTTTTGGGATGGAGGCTGGAGGACAATGACAGGCGCGTAATATTTAAGGTTAAGATCATCGAGCCGCCGGCCGGCGTCGAAGTACAGAGGGCAGGGATCGGCGCCGCGATCGCCTGGGCGGTCGTAGTGATCGGCGGCGGTCTTTTTGTTTGGTTATCACTCGACAAGATATACAAAATAACGGAAACGCCGGCCGGTAAGATGGCAATATCAGCGGCCGCGGCGATAGTTGGATTAGTTTTGCTAAAGGTTTTAAAATGAATTGGGAAGAACGCCTGGGCGAACAAGTAAAGAGAGATTGGGAGAACTACAAACGCAAACGCCTGGATCTATCGGTCGCACAGGAAAACCTTAAACTTGACTTCGCCGGCGAATTTTTATACGTCGAAAACGTAAGCAGCGCAAGCGCAGCGGCGACGGTTAGGCTTAACCGAAACGCAAACGACGAAATCGCCTTAATACATCAGACCAAAATCTTTACAGTATTCACTACGTTATTTATTACACACGCAGCCCAGGCCGGCGAATGGATCGATCTTGTAATCGGCGTCGATTTTAGCAAAGAGGATCCGCAGCACTCAGACCCAGGCGAAGCGCAGCCAGTTATCGAGATCACAAACGGCAGCGCCGACACTAACACAACGGCCGCCGCCGCGATCTCGACGATCGTAATTATAAAAGCAGATCCCCAAAATATAGATATTGCCTGGATCGACTTCGGCCAGGCAGCTGTTCAGGATAGCTGCTTTCCTTTAGAACCCGGCGACAGCTTGACTGTCAGGGTACCAAACATCGACCAGATAAATGTAAACTTTGAGGTTGCAAACGATCAGGTATGGATAATAAATCAGGTATAATCGAGCCGGAAAATAAGCCGTTTGTTTTTTCGCGGCACTTGCCGAAAACCGGACAGACTGTGAGTTATTATGTCGATGACGACGGAGATTCTGAGGCCGGCTGGAACATCGGGGAAAGGTTTATTGAAAAAACAATATCAGGCGACGATATTATACTGGATCGAGCAACGGGCTTAGTTTGGCCAAAGAACCAACTCGGCAACGGAGGAAACGGCGGCTTACTCGTTGCCTGGTCGCAAGCGGTAATTTGGGGGGCTGGCTTAAATTTTGCCGGGTGGACAGATTGGCGGTTGCCTAATATCCTGGAGTTGATCTCCTGTATGGATTATAGCAGAGGCGGCGGCGGCGGCGGCGCTAACGCCTGGCATACAGTTTTCGCTAATACAAATACACAACAGTTTTGGGCAAGTACAACACTGAGAACGCCGACGGCAAACGCTTGGTTATTGGGCGGCGTAACCGGAACGGCAACGGCAGCGCCAAAAACACAACAAAAAAGATCACTTGCGGTAAGAGGGGGGCGCCTGGGGTGAAGATAACTTTTAAAAAAAACAAAATGATCGTAACGCACCCAACAGATATCGTCCAGGAGATCACAACGGACGAATTAAGATGGCACTATGAAGATCTCCAGGATCAGATCGGGGATTTGTCAGAGCAGCGCCTTATTATAGCGACGAATATAAACGACGCGGAATTAGCGTCCAGTTAGGAGAATTAAAAAATGGCACGGAAAACGTACAAAAAAAAGGCCAGCGCAAAAAGAGCCAGGAAAAAAGGCCAGGGCGTTTACAAGGTCAAAGGCGGCTGGAGGATCAGCCGGAAAAAAAGACGGATCAGGAAAAGGCGACGACGTTAAAAAGCCTGGTACTTTACATCGGCCGGCGTCGAGATCGTCCAGCAGCGGCGATCCTCGAGCGCTTTTTTTTGGAATTTTTAGCGTTACTCTGAGGTCCGGGACCAGCTGCAGATATCTACCAGGGACGTGGACCTCAGAGTAACGCAGAAAAGAGCCTGGGAATGAAATGGTATCGAGTAACAAAGCGGTATTGTAGATGGTGCAGTAAGGCCTATAAGACAAAAAGAAGTACAGAACGGGACGGTTTTTGCTGTGCTAAGTGCAAGCAAGCGCATTATCGAGCCTTCAGAAAGTACGTTACTGGTAAAAATGATCATAAACGAGGACCTACGATCGCCGGCAAATAGGAGTAACGCTGAAAAATGAGAAAATGGACAAAAAAACGAAAGGCGAAACTTATCCGCCGCAAAGACGGTACGTTTAAAAAATGGAAGGGCGGCCGGACAAAAGCACAGCTTAAAAAGAAGCGCAATAATTATCAGGGTATTGCGATCCATATCGGCAAAGAGTACAAGCGACAACACGGCCGGCCGGCACGCGTCGGCTCGATCGTAAGGACAAAGCGAAAAGATGGAGGCTATCATCGCGGCGCCGACTGGTACGTTAAGACGCCGAACGGCTGGAGAGATTCAGGATCTCCCAGGAAACCCACCCGGGCGCGGATCCGGCAGATCTGCAAGAGATCCAGGCCAGGGCGATAAATTATCTATATTAACAGAAGGGCAGCTGGATCCGTCCAGGATCACAGCGGCCGCAAGGAAAGAAAGGTAAGGGCGGTAAGATGGACAAAGTGAAAAAATGGATTAACTGGAATAGGTTTTTTGTTGCTTTGCCGGCGATCGGTTTGGTGATCTGGTTGATCGCGGCCGGCTGCACACCGGAAACGGTTAGCCCGATCGACCCGGCCAGGTTAGTATCGGCCGGTCAGCTGGAGATCGACTTCTTAACCTGGAAGAACGAAACGGAACTTATCGCGGCGCGTTTTGAATATGCTCGCGCAGATCTCCAGGCACAAACAGAACAGCTTGCAGATCTCCAGGCGACAATGATTACACTCGCCAGCGGAGGGATCGCAGATCTCCCAGGGCTTTTGCAGCTGCTAACAGCGAGCGCAGGGATCGGCGCTATCGTAGACAACATCAGGAAACGCGGCTTGATTGCAGGACTCAAAAAAAATGGCGCCTAACGATGACAAATGCACACTCGGAGCGCTTAACAGACAAGCGGTAGAAGGGCTTAGATTGGATCATAATAAACTTGTGGACGTCGTCGACAAGATCAGGAACCGGCCGCCGCTGTATATAACGGTAATTCTAAGCATACTCCTGGGCGCGATCGGCTTTTTAATCAGGGGGTACAATGTTTGACCTGGGAATGATCCTAAAGCCTGTAATGTTACTAAACGGCGTCAAAGATTTTAAGATCCGCTTTGACGCCGCCAGGGAGGTCGTAGTGATCACCGGCACGAAATCAGGGCAGGGCTTCACCACAGAGCAGACCTTCCAGGAGATACAGGACAGCATAAACGGCACAACAGCCGATCACCCACCCCACAGCACCGGATAACCTGGGATCGTCCAGCAGCGGCGATCCTGGGGCTTTTTTCCCTTCTTATTTTTTTTCACGGATAGATGTTTACAAGGGGAGGGTTTTATGATAAGCTGCGCGGGCGGGAGGCGGGCGCATTTTTTCTTACGAAAAAAAGGCGCCCGCGTGATAGGACAGGCGGGCGGGCGCCGCCTGGACTATCTAATCGCCGGCAAACGCCGGCAAACTGGTCAGCTTGGCCGTAAAGACGCCAACGGCTGATCAAACTGAAACACTTTGGCCGGCTAGCGCCGGCGGCTGTTCAAGGAAAGGAATAGAAAGTTGAGAAATTTTATCTTTTTTTTCGTGTTAGTTATTCTAATCGGAGGCTGCTGTCAGCAAGGCGATAATGCCTGTAATAAATATTGGTATGGCCTTGTACCTGATGAAACCAAGCCAAGCGGTTATAGATCATTAACGATTGGAGAGTATCTATTCGGCGAAAAAGAAATTTTAGAAAAAAATCAAAAAAACCCTTGACACCCAGGGCGATTTTGTCGTAAGAAAGAAAATACCGACCGGGTTTCCCGGCCTTGAAACGCGGACAGGAAAGTCCGATAATATATGTTGCGTTACATAACTTATTATCTTATAAAGACTTATGGCGTTATAGTGTTGGTATAGGGGTAAGATGGTTAAGCCTGGCAAGGACGCAAAAACAGCGATTTCGGCGCTTGAAAGGCCCGATAATAATCAACCCAAAAAAAACAAATCCGTCGTAGTAAATCAAGACCAAATCGACGAGATCCAGAAAAAACCTTCCTTCCGATCGCGGCTTCTGATTTCACCCAGGACAGGCCGGCCGTTCTTTTATTTCCGGTATCACGGCGAAACCCTGGAGGGTTTTCTTGGGCATTCATACGACTGCAGCTACTTTAACCGCGGCAAATCGTTTGACATTCAAACCGACGACGGAACGATCGAGGAATTTTTCGCCGGCCGGTACCTGCAGCAGATTTTCGAGAGATACGAACTGGAAGGCAAATATATTGTTATTACATATATCGGCGACGAGTACACCGGCTTTGGGCACGCTCGAAAAGTTTATCGCGTCGAGAAGGAGGCTGTTACTGATCGCAATGCGCTCGTTACACAAACAGAGGTTTTAAAATGTCAAAAACCAAAACAAAAAACGTCTTGATCGCTATCAGGGAAAATCACGCCGGGAACCTTGCCGGCGCCGCGGTATCTCTGCGCGTGATCGCCAGGAGGGTTACAGCTGCAGCGCTCCGGCAACCGGACAAACAAAAACTTAAGAAGGATATTCTTGAAGTCGTTGAGAATATCGAAATTATGAAAGACTCATTGGAATATACAGGAGATTAGAACAATGCCGACACCAGAACAAATCGAAAAGTACAGTAAACTTAAATCGGCTCAGGCAAAAAAAATCGACGCCGACAGAGCCGCCAGCAGAGCCACCGGCGAACTTACC
>SDBV01012863.1_pt1 | contig 10684 bp, 10 predicted proteins | sample 2277081 | NCBI WGS metagenome assembly SDBV01 (sample SAMN10402039, study PRJNA504765) | marine sediment metagenome | isolation source: marine sediment core GS10_PC15, 223 cmbsf | place: Arctic Ocean: Southern Knipovich Ridge | collected 2010
GATGGTAGTGTCCACCGGTAGGAAAAGGTCGCCGCCTGTGCCGATGGGTAAGCTATTGGCATCAGATTAATGAGGTTCTGAATTTATCGCCTAAAAAAGTTTTGGAAGTTGGTGTTGGCAATAAAATAGTTTCGAGTTATTTAACAAATCAGGGGATTAAAGTAATAACATTTGATAAAGACGAGAAGTTGAACCCTGATATTGTTGGAAATGTTTTGAAGACGCCTTTTCAAGATAATTCTTTTGATGTTATACTTTGCGCTGAGGTCCTAGAGCATTTACCTTTTGAAAAATTTGGAGAAGCATTAAGTGAATTAGAAAGAATTACTAAAAAACATCTAGTCTTGAGTTTGCCCCACTTTGGTCACTCTATAAAATTTAGTTTCAAAATTCCACTCCTAAAAGAAAAAAAGTCTGCTGTTAGAATGCCGTTTCCTATAAAACATCATTTTAATGGGGAGCATTATTGGGAAATAGGGAAAAGAGGCTATCCTTTATCAAAAATTAAAAAAATTATTAAAAGACATTTCAAAATTAAAAAGGAATTTATACCATTTGAAAATCAATATCACCATTTTTTTATTTTGGCGAAATTATGAAAATAATTTACATTGCTAATGTAAGAATACCAACCGAAAAAGCGCATGGACTTCAGGTAATGAAAATGTGTGAAGCTTTTGCTAAAAAAGCTGATGAATTTGAATTAGTAATACCTTGCAGAATAAATTGGATTAAAAGAGACCCACTTGATTATTATGGGATTGAGAGGAGTTTTAAGATAAAAAAATTACCTTGTTTGGATTTAATTGTATTGGATAAATATATTGGTCATTTAGGATATTGGATTGAGAGTCTAACTTTTAATTTTTTTGCATTTCCATATATTCTTTTTAAAAAAGCAGATATTATTTATACAAGAGATAAATTTGCCCTTCCTTTTGTCTTTTTAAAAAAGAACCTTATCTTTGAAGCCCATACTTTTCCTAAAAACTATTTCTTATACTCTATATTTTTAAAAAGATTAAAAAAAATAATAGTTATTACTCAAAAACTCAAAGAACTTTTTGTGAGTCGGGGGATATCAGCGAATAAAATTTTAGTGGCTGCTGATGGTGTGGATTTAGAAAAGTTTGATATAAGAAATACTCAAGAAGACTGTCGAAAAAGACTGGGCTTGCCATTAGATAAAAAAATAATTCTTTATACTGGCCATTTGTATGAATGGAAAGGAACTAATGTCTTAGCTGAAGCTTCTCAGTTTTTACCGAAAGACATTGAAGTTTATTTTGTTGGAGGAACAGAAAAGCATGTTAAAAGATTTAAAACCAGATATTCATTTTTGAATGTTAAAATTATTGGTCACCGTCCTTATTTGGAAATACCTTATTGGTTAAAAGCAAGCGATTCTTTAGTTCTTCCAAATTCTGGCAAAGAAAGCATTTCAAAGCACTGGACTTCGCCAATCAAGATGTTTGAATATATGGCTTCAAAAAGACCGATTATAGCTTCAAATTTACCTTCAATAAGAGAAATTTTAAATGAAAACAATTCTTTCTTAGTTGAACCAGATAACTCAAAAAAGCTAGCTGAAAGAATTAAAAAGGTCTTGGAAAACTCTGATTTTTCTGCTAAAATCTCAAATCAAGCTTTTAATGATGTTTTGAAATATAGCTGGTTGAAAAGAGCTAAAAATGTCTTAGAATTTTTGAAATATGAATAAATGGGAAAAGTTTTTTGATGAAAAAATTAAAGAAATTGCCAAAGGAAAAAACAAGTTTTAGGTTGTCACATTTTTTAATTAAATAGATATGTTAAATAAATTTCTTCTTAAAATTGGTTTAACCTCCAAAATTACCCGTCCAAGAATAAAAAGATTCATAAAGGCGCATCAGGATCATGGCTTAACTCTTGATATTGGTTGTGGTCACGTTGCTTACCAGAAATATTTCCCAAATTATATTGGTTTTGACATTCAGCCTGGATTAAAAGTTGATGTTGTGGGCGATGCTCATAATTTACCTTTTAAAGATGAGAAATTTGACAATATCCTATGTACTGAAGTTTTAGAACATCTTCATTCACCAGAAATTGCGATTTCAGAAATGAAAAGAGTTTTAAAAAAGGGAGGAAAATTAATTTTAACTACAAGATTTATTTTTCCTCTTCATGATATACCAAATGATTATTATCGTTTTACAAAATATGGGTTAAAATACCTATTTAAAGAATGGAAAATCCTGGAATTAAAAGAAGAAACAGACACCATTGGAAGTATTGCTGTTTTGCTTCAGAGAATCGGATACCAATGTGAAGTTTTATATCTTAAACCTTTCAAAGTATTTTTTTTTCTTTTATCAAAATTGATTTTACCTTTTTCATTCATAATCACTAAAGAATTCGGAGACATATCTAAAAAACATTCAGAAAAAAATATTATTACCAGTGGATATTATCTGGTTTGTGAGAAGAAATAAATTATGAGAATTTTATTTTTAACTAATAGCTTACAAGGGAATAATGGTTGGAGTAGATACAGTTTAGATTCTATTGAAGCAATTAAGGACTTGGGTCACCAAGTTTTAGTTCTGACTTCAGAAGAATCAAATCAAAAAGAAATATTAGAATATCCTATTTTAGACAAGCCATTGAGCTATTTGGCAAATCCTTTAAAGTCTTTTCTTGCTAGTTTAAGGATAAAAGGGAAAATAAAAGAGTTTGAGCCTGATATTATTCATTTTATGGTAGAACCTTATGCAAATATTCTTCCATTTCTAAAGGTTTATAAGGCCAAAACTTTTTTGACTGTACACGGCACTTATTCTGTTATGCCGATTTTGCTTAAAAGTTTTTTTAAAAAAAAACTTGCTTGGCAACTGTCAAATAATTATTACAAAAAATTGGACAAAATTATTGCAATAAGTAATTACACAAAAAATCACTTATTGATTTACTGCCCAGAGTTAAAAGTAAAGATAGAAGTTATTACTAATGGCATTAGTTTAAAAAAGAATAAAATCATTGATTCTAATAAAAAACCAAACAACAAAAGAAAGAAAATTCTTTTTATTGGTTTAATTAAAGAGAGAAAGGGATTGCTTCAAGCTATTGAGGCTTGTAAGTATTACTATGATAATTTTTCAAACAACTTCACTTTTAAAATCGTGGGACATTGTAACGATAAAGACATCTATTATCAGAAACTTCAAAATAAAATCAATGAATATAATCTTTTTGAAAATATATTGTTTTTGGGAAGTATTCCCAATGATAAGTTAGAAAAATATTATTTAGAATCTGACTTATTTTTAATGCCATCTATTAATATTGATAATAATTTTGAGGGTTTTGGCTTAGTGTTTTTAGAAGCTAATACAAAAGGAGTTGCCTGTATTGGTTCTAAAGATTGTGGCACTCAGGATGCAATTATAGATGGTAAAACTGGATATCTGATTAATGTTCTCGATTTTAAAGAAATATCTTCTAAAATGAACTTAATTTTAAATCAAGATTCTATTAATATAACAGATTGTATTAATTGGGCAAAGAAAAATGACATTACTATCAAAGTTAAAGAGTTATTAAAACTATACAGTTTATAATCGAAAACAATGAAGAATAATAAAAAGATAATGAAAGAAAGTTGGGAGGATAAAGCTGATGAAAATGCTTATCATTGGGTAGACAGTTCAAAAGAAAGCTGGTATAAAAAAGATTATTATCAAAAAGGAATGAAAGAGGCCTTGGATTTCGCAATTTCTTTTTTAAAAGAAAACGAAATAAAGGAAAAAGAGTTAAAAGAAATGAGGGCCCTGGATTTAGGTTGTGGAACAGGCAGAATTACATTAGCTTTAGCAGAATATTTTCAATTTGTTGATGGAATTGATATTTCAGAAAAAATGATTAAGATTGCAAAGAAAGATCATTCTGGCATCAAAAATCTAAAATTTCATATTGGAAATGGTATTGATCTCAAGGGTTTCTCAGGAAATTTTTTTGATTTTATTTTTTCCTTTTTAGTATTTCAACATATTCCTAAAAAATCAATTAGTATTAATTATTTGAAAGAGATTCATCGGGTGTTAAAAACAGGAAGATACGTTAAAATTCAAACCAGAGGTTACCCCGGACATTTGCCGCCAGGCCTGCCTTCTTGGCGATATAAAGGATTTAATTCATTTTATATTGCCTTATCAAAAAAAAAGAATATTTTTCCTTTTCCTGTGGTCTGTAAATACGATACTGTCTACGGTGCGTTTTTCAAAGGAAGAGAGATAAAAGAAGTTTTTAGTAGTTTGAATTTTTCTGAAATCAAAACATTTTATCATCCCCACGAGAATCGTTATCTCTGGGTTTCAGCTAAAAAATGAGCAAAGTAATTTTAATCAATCGTCCTTTAATCAATGTAAAGGGATTTCATGTTCCAAGGAGGAAGTGGCCGCCTCTAAATTTGCTTTACATTGCTACTAGCTTGAATAATAAGAAAATAAAAACTGAAATTATTGATGCTAGAGCAATGGACTACACTTCAGAAGATGTAGAGCTGTTGTTAAAAGAGAAAAAACCTGAAATTGTTTTAATTGCCAGTGATCCTTTTGATTTCTATCAATGCCCCAATCCCTCTTTAGATAGTTTTTATGAAATGATTAAAATAGCTAATCAGGTTGGGTCAAACTATATTTTGTCCATTGGTCCTCAGGCCACTATATTTGATAAAGAGTTTCTACAAAATAAAGCTATAAATTATATTATTAAGGGGGATGATCCTATAACTTCGGTTCAATTGATTGAAGATTTACTTAATAATAAAAAAGGCATTGATTACAAAAACCTGAGTTATAAAAGAGATGGAAAAATAAAACTGGGAACAATTCATAATCTCGAAAACTTAAACGAATTACCAATTCCAAATTATCAGTTATTACCAATGAATAAATATTCTCCTAATATGAAGGTATTTCCTGAAGGCAAATTTTCCCTTGTTTCCACTAGCAGAGGATGTCCTTTTTCGTGTAAGTTTTGTCTTAAAGTAATGATGGGGCATAAGATGAGAAAAATGAGCTTGCCGAATGTAGAACAGGAATTGGATAAATTAGTATTTAAAGAAGAGACAAAAAATATTTATTTTATTGATGATTTTTTTACCTTTAACCACCAAAGAATATTTGATCTTTGCCAACTAATCTTAAATAAAAAATACAATATCTGGTGGGGATGTCAAACTAGAACAGATAGTGTTTCTAAAGAACTGTTGACAGCTATGAAGAAGGCTGGGTGTGGATACATTTCTTATGGTGTTGAAGGCGGAAGCCAGAGAATTCTTGATCATTGTAATAAGCAACTAAATTTAGACGAGGTAAAAAAAACATTAAAAATGACTCAAAATTCAGGAATAGCCTACCACACCAATATTCTATATGGTTTTCCATCTGAAACAGTAAAGGATTTTAATCAAGGCATAGATTTTCTCAGGAAATTTGATAAAGAATCTTTTCCTGGCGCTATCCGTTTTTTCCCTGGTTGTCCTTATTATAAAGAATTACTGCCTGGAAAATCCTTAAAAGAAGCAATTGACATATCTCTTGGTTTAGGATTGAGCCGGCTTAAATACAAAGATGTTGATAGGGGATTGGCTAAATTAGTTTTGAGTGAAAAATTGGCCAATAAAGAATATAATTTAAAGCTTGTTTATTTTGTTCTAAAGTATCTCTTTCCAGGGTTATTAGGTAAAATTAAAAAATTTAAAAGATAGATAAAATGACCTATATTTATCAGCCAGATCGGATTTTATTGGACAAACAGATTGAAAAATATCATTATTATATTAAAGGCAGGGTATTAGATATTGGGGCAGGAAGCTTTTCCCGTTATGCAGATTTTTTTAATTTCAGGGAATATATTAAGATGGATATTGAATCTGGTGACAATATAGATGTAGTGGGCCGGGCAGAGAATATTCCTTTTAAAGACCAGAATTTTGATTCAGTAGTTTGTACCCAGGTTTTTGAACATTTAACCAAGCCTTTAAAAGCAGCCAGCGAGATTTATAGAGTGTTGAAAAAAGGAGGACATTGTTTATTTACTGTTCCACAAACAAACGAATTACATGCAGAGCCTCATGATTATTTTCGATACACTAAATTTGGATTAATAGAAATATTTTCTAAAACAGGTTTTAAGATTTTAGAATGCGACCAAAGGGGTGGTTTTTTTACTATGCAGGCTCAATTAATCATTCGTTACTTTATTGATAGGTTTAATCTTTACCAAAGAAGATGGTCTAGGATATTTAATCCCCCCTTCAAACTTTTTAGTAAATTCATGATGTTTTTAGATAGAATAGATAAAAGCAAAGCTAATCGCAAGCATACTATTGGCTGGTGTTTAGTTGTGCGAAAATGAGATTCAAAATGAAAATATTAGTTTTATCAGATACTTTTCCACCAACAGCTCCTGGGGGAGCAGGACAAATTGCATTTAAATTAGCATCAGCATTTTTAAAAAAAGGACATCAGGTCTTTGTTATTACTACTAGGCAAGACAAATTAATTCCAGAACAGGAAGTTTTTAAAGGATTAAAGGTTTTTAGAATCTATTCTAATTATCATGAAAGGTGGCGGGCTTGTTTAAGTCTTTATAATCCTCAAGTAGTTGGACGGGTCAGAACATTAATCAAAGAAATAAAACCAGAGGTGGTTTACGCCCACAATATCCATTATTACCTGTCATATTATTGTTTAAAATTAGCTCAAAAATACTCTAAAGGAGTTTTTCTTACTGTTCATGATATGATGCTGGTTTATTATGGAAAATGGAAGCCAAAGAGTTTCAATAATTTTAAGATTACTATTTTAGATCAAATTCAAGAAGCAAAAAAGAGATATAATCCTTTTCGTAATATAATCATTCGATTTCTCTTAAAATATGTTGACAAGATTTTTGCGGTAAGCTGTGCTTTAGCACATGTGTTAAATCATAATGGCATTCAGAACATAGAAGTTCTTCATAATGGGATAGATGTTGATAATTGGAAGATAAAGAAAGAGGAAATTAGACAGTTTAAACAGCAATACAATATTCAAAATAAAAAAGTAATTTTCTTTGGAGGAAGATTAAGTGAACTAAAGGGCGGGGAAAAAATTATTCAAGTGATGAAAAAAGTCGTAGAACAGATTCCAGAAACAGTTTTATTAATTGCTGGAAAAAAACAGGGTTATGCTCAAAAAATGTTAAGGTTTGCTCAGCAATTAGGAATAAGTAATAATATTGTTTTAACAGGATGGCTTGATAATAATGAAATAAAGTCAGCTTATTATAGCTGCGAAATAGTAGTAGTACCTTCTATCTACCTGGATCCTTTTCCCACTCTTAATTTAGAAGCTATGGCTTGTAAGAAACCAGTGGTAGGAACTTGTTTTGGAGGAACTCCTGAAATTGTTGAAGATGGAAAAACAGGTTATATAGTGAATCCTTTTAACGTTGGAGTGGTTGCAGAGAAAATTATAAATTTATTAAGAAATCCTCAAAAAGCAAAGGAGTTTGGAGAATTAGGTTATAAAAGGGTCAAAGAAAAATTCAGTTTACAAAATCAGGCTGAAAAATATTTAGATTGGTCCAAGAAAAATAACTTACTGCCAGAAACTTAAATCTCTATTTAATAATTTTTCTAACTTTTCAATATCTTCTTTATAAATTTCTTGAAGGTATTTTCTGGTTCGCGTTTTTATAGGAGGTTTTTGGAATGTTTTTAATTTAATCCCGAACTTGTCAATAATATTTTTATCTTGGATATGATAAATTAAATAAGGTATTCTCAATGTCTCTATTATTCTTACAAATACTTTTCCTATTAAATTCTGTTTTAAAGATTTACTTAAATTAATTAATTTACCTATATTTCTTTCATTAATAAAATCTATTTTCAACCTTTGTTTTGTGGCAGGATTAATTCTTTGATTGGCTAAAGATGGGCGGAATGTGTAATCTATTCCTAAAAATTTATAGATTTTCTGTATAAATTTAAGAGGATCTTTTTGAATATCTTCATATATTAAAATTAAAAGATTTTCTGGCGGGAATAATCTTGAATAGTCTCTTAAGGTGTGGTAATAAAGACCAAGTTGAATGTACTTTTGGTCTTTTTTTATTGCTTCTTTAAAAGAGATATTTTTCCCAATCTTTTTTATTGATTTATCCAACCAATAATGAGAATAGACTCTTTCAATAGGGTGTCTTAAACAAGCGATTAATTTAGTTTCAGAAAAATATTTTTTAAGAAGAAGAGGCATCTTTGGATCAGTTAAGTAAGTTAACGAAAAAGCCCCTTTATTTTCAACAGAACAGTGTCTAAAATATTGTTCTAAGTAATTGCGACTCTTTATTTTATATTCCTCATCAAAAAAAGAAACATCTTTTGTACTGGCAATACATATTTGTGGATGTTCTTCCAGACATTTGGCAATCCATGTACTGGCTGCCCTGGCTGTTCCTATTCCAATAAAATCTATTTTAAAATGATTTTCCATATTATTGCCAATAATTTAAATTTTTATTTATTAATTTTTCTAGGTTTTCAATATCTTGCTTATACAATTTTCGAAGGTATAATCTGGTTTTATTCTTCATCTCAGGTTTTTTTATTGGTTTTCCTTTTTCCCTTTTTCTAATATTTTTGTTTATTGCAAAACGAAGTAAATCATTTAGTTTTAAAGATTTAATAACATCAATCACGCTTTCACCAAAATGTTTTTCTAAACTTTTTTTACCTTGTTTTAGATTATTTAAGTTTAAGAAGGGAATCCATAACCTTCCTTTTCTTACAGGATTAATTATTTGGTTAACATTTGGAGAAATAAAACTTGGATTAATGTCTAAGAATTTATAAATACCTTGAATAAATTTAACAGGATCTTTTTTAATATCTTTATAAATTAAGATAAGAAATTGTTCTTTGGGAAATATCTTAAACCACTTTTTGAGTTGTTTGTAATAGAATCCTTTATCAATATATCTTCCAAAATACTCGGGGTGTTTTAAAATTTGTTCAAAACTTATTTCTGGAATTTTCTTTACTGATTTATTTATTAAATAATGAGAAAAAGCTCTTTCATAAGGGTTTCTTAAACAAACTATTAATTTAGCGCTTGGAAAGTGTTTCTTTATTAAGAAAGGAGATTGAGGATCTGATAAATAGCTTGGTGAGTATTCTCCTTTTAACGAATCTTCAGTGCAGTTTTTGAAAAAAGAAAAAAACCAATTAATTCCTTTGTCATAATTTTCTCTTTTGTGAAAAAAACGTAGTTCTTTTTTTTTAATACTGCATACTTGAGGATGGTCAAGTAAACATTGAAAAATCCAGCTAGTTCCTGTTCGGGGAGCTCCTATTCCAATAAAATCTATTTTAAAGTTTTTATTCATATTTATCTTATTATATTCATTAACCAAGATATAGTTGGGGAAATCTTAATTTCTGGCAATGCCAGAGAATTACTGGCGATATTCGTTACTTTAGTTTTGTCAATAATCTTTTTGGAAATTTCTTCTGAATAGCCAACAATGTATTCTACTTTAAATTTTTCAAAAGCAAAAGCTAATTTTTCCTCATTTAAAAGGTCTTGGATAGTTTGGGCATGGAAAACGACTAAAGATTTATTGTTTAAATAATTTAGACGATAGAGCTCGTCGTTCCCAGGGACAGCAATAACATCTTGGTCTGAAATATTAAGCTCTTCAATTCTTTGGCTATAAGCTTTAATTCTTAAAGATTTTTTTTGATCTTGGTTAAATATTGTATTCCAACCCACATGGTTTGCTAAAAGTTGACTGTATAATACCATTAGAACTAATATTATTAATAAAATTGCTGATTTTAATTGGTTAAAATGAAAATAGCCACCAATAATTTTAGTTAGTAACATTATCCCCAAAACTATCAGTAAAGCCAAAATCCAGTTAAAATCCATCAAATGCAATCTTCCAGCTAGAACTACAAAAGAAAGTAGAAAAAATAAAGTGAAAATCCAACCCAAAGAAAAAGCATAAAGATACTCATCCTTTTGTTTTAAGCTATAAATTCCTAAAATCATTAATAAAAAGATAAAAGGTCCTCCAGTTTCTTCCAAAGAAAAGAATCTGGCAAGATGGTTTATAAATAGAACTGACCCCACTTTTATTCTTTCTAATAATTCTACTTTTCTTATTCCGATATTGGATGCAGACTTAATTAGGTTTGTTTTAGTAAAAAAATCTGTTTCTTTGCTTACTAACTGATTTTGATAATCTTTTAAAAATTCTTCTTGATTAAAATGAAAAGTATAAGGGTCAGGGAAAAGATGGGCGTATCTATCAAAATCAGCTGATTTTATTTTTTCAGAAACCTGAGTGGTAAGATGAGTTAAATAAGCATTGCCCTCCGGTCCTAAGGCAGAAGGTAGCCAAAAAAAACTAAATAAAATTATAAAAGGAGCAAAAACAAGGTACAAATGGCGTTTAGAGCTTTTCTGCCAAAGATGAATAAAAAGAAAAGGAATAAATAATAAAAAAGTTTCTCTAGCGAAACCAGCTAAACTTAGAAAAATTCCAGAAGGAATTAAATAAAGATAATTATATTTTTGGTTTAATCCAAAAAAATAAAGCAAACAGAACAAAGCAAAAAACAATAAAGCAAATTCATAGGTTCCTATACGAT
>SDBV01012864.1_pt1 | contig 10684 bp, 9 predicted proteins | sample 2277081 | NCBI WGS metagenome assembly SDBV01 (sample SAMN10402039, study PRJNA504765) | marine sediment metagenome | isolation source: marine sediment core GS10_PC15, 223 cmbsf | place: Arctic Ocean: Southern Knipovich Ridge | collected 2010
AATTCAGCTTCCCCAAAATCATGTTCTATAGAGTCTATGATTTCTACCGATTTAGGGTCATCCACTATCCCGCCATCTCGTTTTGTTTCCAGATACCTGCCCCGCAACGGGATCAAAAGCGTCTTCGAAACGCCTTTGATCTTTTTGAGCGAAATTTTATGTTTCATCATAACCCTTTTAATTTGAAATAGTTATACCAAAATACTGCTATCGGGCCTCTGCTGACAATTTTAAACACCACCAAATTTACTTAGTTAGTATCCTTGTATATGAGGCGATATAAGATTTGTTTGCAAATTTCTGAGAAAATATTGTTGTAGCCATAGAAAACAGATAAAATGGAATCACAGAGAACAGAAAGATTTGTTAATTCTGTGTTGTTAAAAATGTAGGGGGGTATAATAATTGGCGATAATGAGACCATCTCAAAAGAGATGATTCGATCGCAGGCTTGGAAGTTCTATTTTCTTGTCGTTGCCTGGCCGCTGTATCTTTTCATTCTGCCCTATGTTTATGCCAGGGTTAATATGTTTTCAATTCTTTTTATGCTGTTTCCAGGCGTCTATCTGTTTGCCTGGCTGCTTTGTCTCATGCATGAGTGTTGGCATAAATACACTACGAATATTCCTAATGATATTTTCTATAATATCTTTTCTTACATGCTATTTACAGATCCACAATTGTACAGACTTATTCACGGCTATCATCATTCGAAGGTAAATACCTGGGACGACACAGAGTTCCATCCTCTTGGAAAGATCAACAATGTATATCTAAGAAGAATATATAATTTTTTCGAAATAGCTCTCGGCGTTATTTTTACTTTTGGTATTATTACGCATATTTTGCCGAAGCATCAAAACTATAAAGACAAATATAAACGATTAACTCATATATTCTCAATTTTAATGTGGATTCTGTTTTATGGTGGCATGGGATATTTATCAGCATTGATGTTTAACCTCAATATTTATCAAATCATAATTCCTTTTTTGATAACTTTTTGGCTCGGCTCATTTATTATTCATAATGACCAGTTGATCGAACATGGCAATTTAATCATCGAAGGGGATTATCACCAACGCAATATTGCTTCAAGAAATTTGAAAAACGAAACTGTTTTTGAAAAGTTGTTTCATTTATTAACTCACGGTGACACGCGTGAACATGTGCTCCATCATACAATGGTAGCGGTGTATTCAAGACCGTTTCCTGGCAAAGTAGCCATGCCTGACGATGCGGTTTGTATTTCATTAAAAGACTATGCAGGAATTCTCTGGCAGATGATCACAAAAGGATAGATAACAAATTGAATAGACATTCATTGCAAATACGATGGCGTAGTAGGCATGAACTCATCTGATTGTAAATTCAAACTTTTGAAGAAGTTAACATTCGAATTCGTGCGATATTTCGACCTGGATTTCACTTCAAAGTAATGTTCTTCGCAGTTGAACTGAGCCTTTTCAAAACGAAGCATAATTCCAAAATCATTCAAAAACGAATTGGGTTAATCCGAGTCCTGAATTTGCAATAGTTTGGCGCCTTTAGGCTACTGTCACGCTTCCGTTACGCTTAGGTCACCATCATAAGCCGTTATTTTGCAATCATTAATCGTTTTATTCACAAACACTTACAAAAGCCAACAACGGACTGTCGATCCGAAGGTTGAGGGTTCGAGTCCCTTCGGCCTCGTGTGAGCCTTGTCGGTGCCAGACGTTGACAAGGCTTTTTTTCGCTTTTGGCACTTCACTATTAACTTACGATACTCCGGCAACACCTAGGATCCGCAGAGTTTGCTTTTCTTGTTGTGCCATAATATCACCTTGTCTTTTCAAGAGTTATTTATTGAACTATATAATGCCTTAATCACTTCCAAATTTCACCGCAACTTATACATTTGTATTTTTTCCTCAGAAAGGGGATGGGAAACCTAAGGAGCAATATCCCCAAATAGAACAATTTCCTGGAAAACCTTTCGTATTCGATGCTGTTACTGCTACATTTTGGGCAAAATGAACATATAGGTTCTGGCTTCATATCTCTGTCTTCGGTTTCATTGAAGCCAATGTTTGCATCAGTCCCGAGTATTTCCAAAGCCTTGTCCGCATCAGATTCTCTAACCTGCAGTTTTATGCCTCTGTCAGCACCTGAAAGAAGCCAGTACATTGATATAAAATTTTTTCCAGCCAGAAAGCATTGTATATCGTTTGCCTCTAATTTTATTCTTGCAAGTTCGGCTTCTAACGCAGGGTCTGGGCCATAAGAAAAATGACATATTGTTACGAGCTTGTTAGTCATATTGAAATAGCTCTACTTTTGTTTTTTGTGTTCTTGATTATCCTGCTTTGGTGGGAGATAGAATGCAAAGCTGCTATAGTCATACACGAGCCTATATTCTTTTTCGATGTAGTCTGCGATAAGGGGTGGGACAGACTGCATCTTAGACTCTCCAAATATTGCTATAGCGGCAGGAGGGTCTTTTTTCATTTGGTCGATAAAATCGAGGTTTTCTTGTTCGGTTGTATCCCCTGGCCAGAGGTAATTCCAGCGAGTGGGATTTCGTCGGCTGGAGAGAAAATAGAACATGGAATGGTAGGGCAGGCAGATAATTGAACGGTTCGGATTGGCATGTTTTTGTATCAGTTCAGTGATATTTTTTATTCCTTCAGCAGAAATTGGGTCGGTTCGCAACCCTGCACGTTCGAGAGAAATTATTTTGGTTGGCATTTTTGTAGATTGCAGGAATGGGTGCGTACTATACGTCAAGACAGTTGTTGCGATTACAGCAAAGATGAGCAATGTTGCGGCTGTGCCGATTCTTTTGGCAGGCCAGTTTTGTTTGTTCTTGTTTAATATCTTTCCAATAATATTACCTATCGGTGTGGATATAACAGGTATTAGGCAGGAACATAAAATAAACAAAGGAGCCAGAGTGACCAACAAGTGGTGTATGTCGGAACGTGTCAATACCTGGCAATAAAACAGCATGGATAGTACCAGGATAAAGAGAGTGTTTGCATGCCTGGTATGAAATTGCCTGCAAACAATATTTTTTACTATCCATAGCAGGGCGACGAGATATGCAAGTAATGGTAAATAATATAATGAAACCTCGATAGTTTGTACTAGTGTGTCGCCAGGTCGGAATGTTGGCATAGGCAATGAACTTGTCTCTGCGTATTTGGTTAACAGAAAAACTACCATTTGCTTGAACATATATGGTATGACTCCATTGATGAGCCAATAAAAACATAATGGCAAGATTAGTACCGTTATTCCTGAAATCCAGGCTCCGACAATTCGGCCCACCAATAGTTTTTGCGAGGTGTTGCGATTTGCAAATTTTATTGCGCAGGCATATATAAAAATGGAGATGAACAGATAAAAACCCTGGTCATGTCTTGACAATAGTGTCAGTGCAGTTGTCAGGCCCGCCAAAAACGCCCAACGGTATTGTTGTCTTTGAACTGCTGTGATAATGAGCAAAACGGTAATCAGTGATGTAAGGATTCCGTGCCAAACTGCAAACGGTGCAAAGTTAAAAAAAGGCATTCCTATGATTGCCGAAGGTATGGCAACAGCAAATGCTACCAGATAGTTGGTTAGCTTGAGCGAAATTAGATATATCAAAATTGGGATTAATACATAGATAATTAATCCCAATGTTCTTAAGGAGACCAATGAGGTTCCGAAAATTTTAAACACAGCAGCAACGGTGTAAAAAGCCAATGGAGGCTGGAAACTGGCAAAATCGCGATTCGGAATTTGGCCTTGCATGACCCGTTCAGCACCATAAGCGAGAAAGCCTTCGTCACCGGGATCAAAGCCGAGGCGATAACGCGGCAGTCCTATCACCAGACTGAAAGCTACGAGAATCACACAGGCGATGACAGCCGGGGTAAAATATCTTATTATGGCGTGAGTGCCAGAGTGTCGCATATTGTGTGTTTTTTGTGTTAAAGTAGGATGCACCTTAAATTATCGGCAAGAAAGGCAAAGATTAATTAGCCAATCAGATTATACGCTACTCGTTTTGATTATATTGCCATCCAGAGCTATAGTGACATCTTCGAAAGGCAGTTCAATATTGGCTGATTCGATTGCTCTTTTTGCGATTTCTGTCAGACCGGAGCAGCATGGTACTTCCATATGAATCACCGTCAAGCTGTTCAGGTTGTTTGCCCTCAGTATATGGGCCAGCTTTTCGATATAAAAATCAGGGTCATCAAGTTTCGGGCAGCCCACGGCGATGCTGTGGTTTTTTAAGAATTTGTTGTGAAAATCACTCATCGCAAACGGTACGCAGTCTGCTACCAGCAATAAGTCGGCATTTACAAAATATGGTGCGGTCGGAGGCACTAACTTCAGTTGAACTGGCCAGTTGTTCAGTTGTGAGGGCACGTTTGTGTTTTCAGATGAAGATGATGCGGTCTTTGGGCTCAGTGTTTTGGCCATTGTTCCGGGACATACAAAGCTATTTTGGGCTTTGGATTTTTTCTCTTGGGCTATGTGTTTTTTAGTCGCTTCTTCATCGAACTGGGCGGCTTCGCGTTTTTGGATTGTTATCGCATCCTGCGGACAATCTCCAATACATGCCCCCAGGCCGTCGCAATAAACTTCACTGATAAGCTTTGCTTTGTCGTCGATAATTTTTATAGCACCTTCAGCGCAGGCATCGACACACTGGCCGCAGCCATTGCATTTTTCTTCATCGATATTGATGATATTCCTTAAAACCATTTTAATAGTTTCCTCCAATCTGTCATTCGATAGTTTCTTCCACCCACAGTTCCTAAATAGTTCCGTGAGAATGCGTGCAGCAGCGTATCAAAATTTTTTCGTCCTTAAATCCCAGCGAGTTAGTTTCGTAAAAGAAGCCTTTTACTTTCGCGGGCAATCTCCGATAACCGCCTTCGCACATTCTCGCAGGCTTAAAGCCATTGAGTGCGAATCTTTATCCCTTTTTATAGTAATGGCACCTATCGGAGTCTATACTCTTTGCTATCATTCTCCTGTTCACCATAGCCACCTGCAGATTATATACTCCTCAGGCTTTTTTAGGGTCGCTAAAAATCAACTTAGCATCTCAGCTAAATCTTTATCTACATCTCCAATTGGGCTGATATTGAATTTATCAACCAATATTTTTAACACGTTCGGACTGATAAATGCCGGCAGGCTCGGACCAAGCTTTATGTTCTTAATACCTAAATGCAACAGCGTCAGAAGAATTGCTACCGCTTTTTGCTCATACCATGACACTGCAAATGAAAGAGGTAGTTGGTTCACGTCGCAATTAAAAACCTCGGCGAGTGCGAGTGCGATTTTAACCGCCGAATAACAATCGTTGCATTGCCCGGTATCAATCAGGCGGGGGATGCCGTCAATATCACCATAATCACGGGCATTTAATCGATATTTGCCGCATGCCGCAGTCAGTATTACGCAATCCTGGGGCACTTTTTCGGCAAGTTCAGTAAAGTAGTTGCGTCCAGGCTTTGCGCCATCACAGCCTCCTATGAAAAAGAAATGTCGAATTTTGCCTGCCTTTACCGCTTCGACAATCTTATCCGCCATGCCAAGAACCGCGGTATAATGAAATCCTGTGCTTAGCGTTCCCTGTGGATTCTCGGCAAGCGGTGGTTGTGACAAAGCTTTTTCGATCACTTCACTGAAATCTCTGTTTTCGATATGTTTTACATCTGCAACACCAGCTATACTGCAGGTAAACATCCTGTCTTTATAACTATCTTTGGGTATCATAACACAGTTGGTGTTGATTAAAATTGCACCACTGAAATCATCGAATTCTTTTCTCTGATTCTGCCACGCGCTGCCGTAATTACCAACTAAGTGTTCGAACTTCCTAAGCTCAGGATACCCATGAGCCGGCAGCATCTCACCATGAGTATAAACATTAATACCTTTACCCTCAGTCTGCTTTAATAATTCATAAAAGTCCAGCAAGTCGTGGCCGGTAACAACAATCCCGGGACCAGCCTTGGTACCTCTTGCTACTGTAACTGGCGTGGGGTTACCAAATTTTGAAGTATGTGCGTTGTTGAGCGTCTCCATTATACGAAGATTCATCTCACCTGCTTTCAATACAAGTTCAAGATAGCGATTAAGATCAAAATCCACATTAGTCAGAGTTGAGAACATTGCTTCGTGCATAAACGCATCAACCTGCTCATCTTTTTGGCCGAGTTGTCGAGCGTGATAGGCATAAGCGGCGATACCTTTGACGCCGAACAGGAGAATGTCCTGAAGGCTTTGAATATCCTCATTTTTGCCGCAAACTCCAATCTTAGTACATCCAGTACCACCTGCTGCCTGTTCACATTGATAACAAAACATAACTTCCCCTTTCGCATTTAAGTTGATTTTGACCTGTTTTTTATAAATGTTTCCATCGCTATCTGATGGCCCTTTTTAGTTTTGAATATTTTATCAATAGCCTCTCTTAGTTTGTCTTCGTTAGCATCTTCAAATTCGGTCGGAATATTTACCAGCCAGTCTGCGTCCCATATGGCTCTAAATTCGATTGTATCAATGTCCTTTGCGCTGTGATGATTTGCGATGATCCGGCAGATATGTGCGATTATTTCCGCGTCTAAATCATATTTGCCTAAAATCTCTCTGGCGATAGGCGGCCCTTCTATCTCCTGATACTTACCTGCGTTCGAGTTGTACTTGCGTTCAGCTTCGATGATGCCGATATCATGTAAAATTGCTGCCGCTTTAACAACTAAAGGCTCGCCACCTTCGGCCTGTTGTATCTGCCCGGCATAGTTTAAAACTGCAAGTGCATGTTCAATCCTTTTTGTGTCTTTTCCGAAAACATCTTTCATCTCATCTATGAGTTTGTCGCAGATATTTGTTATATCTTTTCCAACGGAAACTCCGAGGCATTGCTCAGCATATTGACACCATTCGGCACAGCCAAGGTCAATTCGTGGGTTTACCACCATCTGTCCGCACTTGCGGCATTTCATTTTTGGCTCATCCTTGAAAAACTCCACAGCCTGGGCGCACCCCGGACATCCGACTTCAAAAATATCCTCAGGCTTCCAAAATCTCTGGTCTTGTCCCGGACATCTGACCATACATCAGTCCTCACTTTTTCCTACACAAATTGCCTCGGTTCCGTAATACCTTATCTAAGGTAATCCCGCTAAGATAGTTGTCAATATTTTTTTGCAGTTCGGCAAGCTTTTCGCTTACCATGCAGTATCTTTTACGATCGCACGCATTGTCATCTAACAGGCATCTGTTCAGCTTCACCGTTCCCTGAATCGTCCCTATAACTTCGAGTAAGCTTATCTTCGCCGGTTCCCTGCTTAGGTGAAAGCCTCCCCTGGGCCCCATGCTGCTTTCCACCAGACCCGCCTTATGGAGCCTTTGCATCAGCTTGCACAAAAGCTGATATGAAATGTTCTCGTCGCTGGCTAGTTGCTTGGTTGTTACGAGGCCATTACCAAAATGTTCGGCCAGATTCACCATCGCTCTTAATGCGTAATCTGTATTTCGCCTTACAATATCCATTTCTAATTGGTCCCTTCAAAATGGCAGATTTAGTTATCAATATCAAGCCAGCCCCATAAAGACCATTTTAGTCCTACTGCGATATTTTGTCAACGACAAAAAATTTATTTTTTTCCTAGTATCGGGATATTAGCGAGTTTGGAGCCAAAAAGAAAGGGGTAAAAGTTTCATCGCCCAGTTTTGCCTGGGGCCTTATTGCGAAAAATAACCATTTACTAAATGGCAATTACCCATTAGTATTTGGTGAACATAACCAAAGGCCGAGTACTAAATACTGATGGTCACGAAGAAAATCGTTTAATTTTAGAGGGTTTGGAGAATGAATATAGCCAAGGACATGACGGAATTGATTGGCAAAACGCCTCTGGTGGTGTTGAACAAAGTGGCTCAGGATTGCAAGGCCAGGATTGCTGCCAAGCTGGAATTTTTCAATCCCGCCAGCAGCGTTAAGGACCGCATCGGCGTAAGCATGGTGCTTGCTGCAGAGCGTGAGGGCAAACTCAAGCCTGGCATGACTATTATCGAACCGACCAGCGGCAACACCGGTATCGCACTTGCATGGGTTGCTGCTGCCAGGGGTTATAAATTGATTCTTACAATGCCGGAGTCGATGACTGTCGAACGGCGAAAAATGCTGGAACTGCTCGGTGCCGAACTTGTTCTTACGCCCGCAGAAGAGGGTATGACAGGAGCGGTAGAAAAGGCTACTGAGATTCTCAAGGAAACCGATGGTGCCTTTATGCCTCAACAGTTTGAAAATCCCGCCAATCCTCAAATTCACAGAGAGACTACCGCTGAGGAAATTTGGAACGATACCGACGGTGCAGTAGATATTCTTATTATCGGTGTTGGAACAGGCGGAACGCTTACCGGCGTTGGTGAGGTTTTAAAATCCAGAAAACCATCTCTTAAGATTATGGCGGTCGAGCCTACTGATTCTCCGGTACTGTCAGGCGGAAAAGCTGGCCCACATATGATTCAGGGAATCGGAGCAGGTTTCATTCCTGATATTTTAGACGCTGAACTTATCGATGAAATTGTTCAGATAACAAACAAAGAATCTTTTGATATGACGAAGCGATTGGCAAGACAAGAAGGTATCCTTGCGGGAATATCATCAGGTGCAGCAGTTGCAGCAGCGGTTAAAATAGCCAATCGAGAAGAAAACGCCGACAAACTAATTGTAGTTGTTTTACCTGACACGGCTGAGCGATATATTAGTACAGCACTTTTCGATTGAGACGTATTAGCAAATGAACTCCGATAAGTTTGATATAAGATTAATGCCGCCAATGTTCTCGTCGTGGGAACCAAAAAAAGCACGCGAAAAGCAAATAGCTGTATTGATGAGCGGTGGCGTCGATAGCAGCGTAACGGCGAATATTCTCAGAGAAGACCGGTGGGAAGTACTCGGCATCACAATGAATATTCCTGTTCCGTGTGGAGTAAAAAGCAAAGGTTGTTGCGGGGCTGATGCCGCCTTTGTCTGCAATGAACTAGACATACCCCACTATTTCATTGATGTTACCGAGGCTTTTCAAAAGCTTATAATCGAGCGATTTCGTCAATCTTACACAAAAGGCCAGACTCCAAATCCCTGTGTTGACTGCAATACCTTTCTGAAATTTTCGTTAGTATGGGATTTTTTGCAGGAAAAACTTGGAATTGATTATCTTGCTACCGGCCATTATGCACAGGTCGCAAAAGTCGATGGACAGATGCGGCTGTCGCGAGCAAAAGATGCAACTAAGGACCAAAGCTATTTTCTGTATGGTATAAAACGCGAGCGGCTTAAAAATTTAATTCTTCCGTTGGGCAAATTAACCAAGCGGCAAGTTCGAGCCAAAGCTGCCGAAATCAATCTGAGTGTTGCCGATAAACCAGAAAGTATGGAATTATGTTTTGCCGGCGAAGGTGATTATCGTTCAGCGCTGACAGACGACCAGACTGACCAGCAGGGCGATTTAACTGATATGCACGGCAATAAAATCGGAACCCACAAAGGGGTTGCCAATTACACGCTTGGCCAGAGGCATGGGCTCGGTTTTGCAGGAGGCAAACCGCTTTATGTGGGCAAAATAGACGCAGAGGCAAATACCGTTGCCCTTGGTACAAGAGACCAGGTCAGCTCTGAGATAATCAGGGCAAATCAGATTAATGTTCTGATACCAGAAGAATTTGCCGCTGGCAGGAGAATGTTTGGCAAGATTCGCTCATACGGCCAGCCGTTACCGTGTGAGTTAATTGAAGTAGGGCAAAACGATATCACGGCGAGATTCGACAAACCCCTCTTTGCGCCATGTCCAGGCCAGAAACTCGTACTTTATAACGACAGCGATAACATCATCGCAGGCGGCACGATCTTTTCTTAGAAGCGGCGTTGACACAGCTTCTAAGCAACGGCTTCTGCAGTTTCAATATGGCGGTGGGGCGGCTTAACAAAAAACAACATTACAGCTGCGAGAATTAAAAGTGCCGAAGCACCATAGTATGCGATCGAAAAAGTCTGATGTTTGACGTACATCACGCCAGCCAATTTTGCTAACATAAATCCACCAACACCCCATGATGTAAATACCAAGCCGTAGTTGACGCCAAAGTTTTTGAGGCCATAAAAATCCTTGGTGATTGATGGAAACAGAGAAAGATTTGCGCCATAGTTGGCACCAATTAGTGCCGATGTAAGCGCCATAACCGGGATGTTAGCAAGAACACTTCCCTCGGTTGTTTTTGAGAGTAAAAATATTAAAACTGCCTGAGACACAAAACATATAAACATTGTGGCCTTGCGACCAATTTTATCGCTCATCATTCCTGCTATTATCCGACCGGCACCATTGCCGATCGCAAGCATTGCAACAAGCACAAAGCCCAACTCAAGATTGGCCTGCAATTTTGCGATTATCGCAAGTTTGGCAATGACCATAAGCCCGGCGCCGGCACCACAGGCATACATAAACCAGATCATATAGAACTGTACCGTACCAAGCATTTCCTTAGGCGTGAATTCCTCTTTCTTGATCAAGGGGAGTGGTATTCCTTCTGATATCGCTTTTTCTCTGGCCATCGCTTCTTTTTTCAAGCGACCCACTTCGCCATATTCCTTAATAAACTGGAGAACCTTATGGGGAGATTT
>SDBV01012865.1_pt1 | contig 10684 bp, 6 predicted proteins | sample 2277081 | NCBI WGS metagenome assembly SDBV01 (sample SAMN10402039, study PRJNA504765) | marine sediment metagenome | isolation source: marine sediment core GS10_PC15, 223 cmbsf | place: Arctic Ocean: Southern Knipovich Ridge | collected 2010
ATCAGGATATTCAGGTACATCAGGTGCATCTGGTACATCAGGATATTCAGGAACATCAGGTGCATCAGGATATTCAGGAACATCAGGTGCATCAGGTACATCAGGATATTCAGGAACATCAGGATATTCAGGAACATCAGGTACATCAGGTACATCAGGATATTTAGGTACATCAGGTACCAGTGGAGTTAGTGGCTATGAAAGTCTCAAAGTCTTTGTTCAACCAGGAACAGGTCTTTTTGATGGCATTTTAACAGGAGGAAATTCAGGTCCTTTTAATAATTTTGTAGATGGAGTTATTGATCTATGGCGAATTAATCTTCGTGTTCCAACAAGAGCAACAGGAATTTCATCTATTAAAATTTATTATGAAGGTTTAAGCTCTGGAAATTTGTATGTAAGATTTGGAACATTTAGATGGAATACCGATTCAGCTGGATCTGCTGTTTCCGCAGATGCAGATGGTCCTAGAGCTTATGCAGGACAAGCAAGTGGAATGGGGATCCTAACTGTCAATTCTGCAGCTTATAATGGTTTATCTTCCTTTGATGAAGGAGATATATTTGGTTTCAGTATTGAGAGACACGCAGATGATGTACCAAATGATACTTATAATCAAAATTGGCATGTTTTAGCAGTAGAATTTTTATTTAGTCTATAGACTTATGATTAAAACAACACAACAGATTAAATCATGGCAAACGAAGTAACAAATCTTCATAGTTTAATTAATGCACTTGGAACAGAGATATTTCATAGCGCAAAAGAAGTATCTCGTATTTTGAATGATAGATATATCTCTGTGCAAGTTACTGATGAACGTGTTGTAAGAGGGAACCTACCGTATGACATTCTTAACAAAAGCAATATATATGAGGTTGTTAGAATAACTGACGAGGAAAAAATTCGTACCCTTGACGTTGAAGGAATTCCAACGATATTACAGGAAGGAACTCACTTCGAATTAATATCTTTGACTGAAGTATCAAGTGAGTCTGTTTGTTTCGTAGAGCCCTTCATGTTTATAACAGATCATCACCCGATACAAAATATTATATCCGTACTTAATCAAACAACAGGCGAAAAATATGTAGTAGAATCTATCAGTGATGATAAAGTTATTGTTTCGGGTAGAGTTATTCCTGCAACTGACTCTGTAACGGATGAAGAACATTTTATATCTGGCAATCGTACAATTATATTAGATAATGCTCCTGTAATTGAAATTACTGATGCCCATTATATTGAAAATTCAGTTTCAATAGGATTACAGTTTAAGATAATTAACAAGCTTAATGGAGTCGTATCTATTTTAACAGACTTTGGTGAATCATTTAATCCAGAAACTAAAATTTATGTAAGCTATTCATATATGTCGGATGTAGTTTTAGTTGATTATGAGCATGGCCGTAATGCAATTAGTTGGAGCATCAGTGGAGATCAATATTTACAAGAGGAAGATGTTTATTATGTAACATATAAATATGGTGCTAGAAGACAGCAGCTTTATCAAAATTTTGGATATTTGCTTGGGCTATCAAGATTATCTGAGTTATCAGCAGAGGCTCCAAACTCTTGGACTAGAAAAACATATAGGGCTGCTATTGGAGCAGCTGGAGAAGCAGCTATTAATGGAGCTACACTTGATAGTATGAAAAAAATAGTTCATGTATTCACTGATGTAGATCCTATCATAAAAGAAGGGTTCAAAACTCATTGGACTTTAGGCGAAACATTTTTATATTCACTTGCTAAGCAAATTGGTACGCTTGAATATGCCGCAGGAAAGTTTAGTAGTGGAGTTTTGATTTCAAGAGATAATGTAATAAATAATATTTATCCAAGTATACGATATGGTGCTGCTGGGAATATCAAATTAACAAAAGGAACATTGCAGGTATGGATACTGCCCAGATGGAGAATTGACACATATAATCATTATATTTTTGATATGCAGGGTGATTTAGACAATACAAAAAATAGAATGAGATTATACAAAGCTTTTGATGGCTACCTTTATTTTGAATTGTATGGATATGATTCTCAATTAATACAAGTAAAATTTGATGTTTCTGGCATTGAAAGAGATGCTTATGATCAACCTGTTAATTCTGTTTGGTTAGAAAATGACCCACATTTTATCACAATAGATTGGGAGCAATTACTAGATGGATATGAAGAAATATATACAGTTATTCAGATGACAATAGATGATTTTAATAAAAGTGGGAATGCTGTGTTGCCTGTTGCAACTGCTTTTGGATCAACTTATATAAGCAGAGTTCCTTCAGTTTTTTCTATTGGAAGTGATGCAAATGCGATGAATCAAGCTGATGCAGTATTAGATGAGCTAAGGATCACTGGATCTGTAAGAACAGCAGAACAAAAGTATAGTGACTATATGTTAGGAGAACCCTTCTCTTCTTATGAGTTAAATTTGGGTGGGGAAACTAAGGGAAGTTTTGAAACATATATTCTTTGTCATTTTGAAAATACGATTGAAAGTGCACAATTTATTCCGATTTTTCCTGGCAGTGAATACGAATATGTCGATGGTCGCTTCAATAAAGCAGTAGTTTTATCAAAAAGTGCTCTTGTAATTGATATTTAATTGAGGAAAAGATATGGCACGGTTTAATATTGATGAAAGTACTATTCAAATGGAATGGAAGTCATTTTGGGATGGTGCTACAGATCCATATACTTATTACTTCTTTGATGCTGCGGATGAAAGTGGGTATAATAGAGTAAGAATATATAAAGCTTCAGATAATAGGGTGTACTGTACTGTCACTGATAATAATGGAGCAATAATATTAAATTTTTCTAAATCAATTGCAAATTGGACTAATTATAACGAAAGAGATCAAATATTTTATCAAATAGCATTCCAATGGAAAGTTACTGATGGTATTTTAGATGAATTTTATTTTGCTGTTGATGGAATAAGGCAAGGATCTTTTGTTCGCAGTGAAGAGAACATAAATTATGAATTTTATCCAGACTATAAACATTTATACTTAGGGTCGAGTATCAATGGTGAATATATTTGTCATTCTGCATTGGATACTTTGCATATATCGAACATCATAAGGACTGAAGAAGATTTGCGGTTAACATATAATCGTATAGTTAAAATGTTTTCTGATAACAATACTTTGTTGATAGCAAGATATGATGGAACAACTTTACCAAATAATGAAACTTTCTATGGACTTGATTTTGCTGAAGTACATAAAAAAGAATCTCAGGGCTTTGAAGCATTGATTCAAATTGCAAATCCATTGAATAAGCAATTTGATCAAGATGCATTAACACATTTAATACAAAAGTTAAAACCAGCTCATACAAAGATCTTTGTTGAGTACGTCTAAGGAGACATAAAATGGGTGAAAAAGTAATTTGGTACGATCTTCAGCAGGTCACTTATGAGGACCTTAATGATGAACAAAGCTATTTTGAAAATAAAATTCATTTGCTTGGTTATGATTTATTTGGCAATGGTGTAGTTGGAAGGGACAGTTTAAAGGTTCATTTTGATCCTGATGGGATCTTAAATGAAAAACCGTCTGAAGCTACTATAAGTACATATGAAACTTTTCAACCTATAGCATCTGAATTATTTTCTCCAGGAGACAGTGCTTATAAGATGATTGCTGAGAAGTTTCAAGCAGTAGTGGACAACGTACAAGCTCTTAAATTATACATCGAGGTTGATTCTGGTTGGGCGGGAGCTATGAGAGTTGAAATTCGTGAATTGGTAACTCCAACAGATATTGCTTCCGATCCTAATTTAGCAACTGATGCATTAGCACAAAGAACATTGTATGCTGCTGATTTGATTCATATTTTTGATGGAAGCGCTATATCTGCACAATCATTGGTTACAGTTGACTTCTCAGACGCTGCATATGGTGATGATATTTCCAGTCTAGCATCTTTAACTGTTGGAGAATATTATGCAATAGTAGTTTATCGATTTGGTAGTCCGGCTGGACATTCTGAAAATGTTTACGTTGCGATTAATAATTCAGGAGCATTTGCTTATGGTCGATTTTCTAGTAATTTAAATGGTACATGGACAGATAACACTGTTAAAGATCTTTATTTTCATCTTTACTCAGGTGGTGTCATTGTTGATGCAGGAGTATTGTATATTAAAGGGAAACAAACAGAATTGACAGCTGATGCTTTTTTGTCTCTTGAAAATATAATTGGAGATACTAATTATATAGTTGTACAGCATAAATATACTGATGCGAATCAAGTGATCCATCCAAGAACAGGGAATGCTGTTTATTCTAGACAATTAGATAGTTATACACTATCCATTTTGACAAAGACAGAATGGGATGCTTTATCTTCAAGTGGTGGCTTTTCTACTACACCAGCAAAGAGTGATTATATTTTGTTGGCTATAGTCAAATACTTTGGATATGGTAATGCGAATAATAGAGCAGCAGACAATAGATTCTTTTTGCCTTATGCTTATAATGGAGCGCTGATAGATTCGATTCAATGTGTTCCTTGTATCGATAGATTGGGGACCTCATCAATTGGAGATCTAGTTGTCATAACTACAGGAACTACTGTTATAGGAAGTGAGGCTAATGCTACATTTGCTATAAACAATTTAAGAGAAATCGTTGTTTCAACAATAATAGAAAGAACTAGCCCAGTATCTAATGAAAAGCATTTTCGGGTACTTGGTGTTGTAGTTGGTAAATTAACATTGCAGGACAATCAAGGGAACAGTATACCAGGCAGAATTGTTGCTTATTCAGGAAGGGTAAAGGCAAATGTTGAAGCACGCAGTGGCGTGATAGAGCCAGGAGATTTGCTTATGCCATCTTTTGGATACGATGATATCAATTATTATGGTGCAGCTATGGCTGCAGTAGAGGTTGGCTATGAGCCTAGCATTGTTTCTGGAACAGTTATAGGCAAAGCTTTGCAAGGATTTAATCCTGGTGCAGGAGAAGATCTTTATACAAGAGTTGAAGATTCATCAAATGAGCTAACTGATGGTGGAATTGACATAATTCTAAGTGGATATTCTGCAGAAACTCCGAGTTCATTTGATGAATACGTATTTTTTGAATTTCTAACTAATGGAATAACTTTTGGAATAGATGAAGGGAAACCTGTTAAAGTTACTGCTAATATGACCGTTAGTCTTTGCTCAGACGATGATCGGTTTATCGGTATTATTGATTCGATTGCAAGTGATAGCTCTACCTGCAAAGTGCAGGTGCTTGGTCATGTCGAATTTGATTATACTGGAACTGATCCTTCTGTAGGTGTAGTAAAGTGGGACGCTAATGGGTCAGGCGGTATAAAAATAAACGCTGTAAGTGGGTTTGAGTATTTTACATTGAGTGTTAGTACTGCAACTAAAAAAGCTACGTTAATGTTAACACAACTTTGATAGTTATTGTGTCGATCTACTCGAAGTGAGATAGTATATAGTTTATGACAGTGTAATGTTGACTGAAATACAGAAAGAAGTACGGAGAAGAAGTAAAGAGTGTTATTTATTACGAAAAGAGCAAGGACTATGTGTTCAATGTGGAAAAGAGAAAACAGTTAATACAGTTTATTGTAATGATTGCAAAGAAGTACAGAGAAGAAGCAGCAAAAAACGCTATTTATTGTTAAAGGAACAAGAATTATGTGTTGTTTGTGGAAAAAAGGAGGCACTTGATTCGTTGGTTCGTTGTAAAAAATGTAAACAGTTTGAAAAAAGGTATTCTCAATCTGAGGAACGAAAAAGAACAAACAAAGACAATAGTAAAAAACGTTATTCATTGTTAAAGGAACAAGGGTTATGTATTGATTGTGGAAAAAAGAAGGCAACTGATTCGGTTTACTGTAATGATTGTGGAAAATCTAGAAAAAGCTATTCTCAATCTGAAAAAGGAAAAAGAATAAGTAGAAGTGGCAGTAAAAGATTTTACTTATCATTAAAGCAGCAAGGATTATGTGTCATTTGTAGGAAGAAAACAGTTGATTCAGTTCGTTGTGACGAATGCAATAAGCAATACTATCAGTCAGATAAAAGGAGAGCAGTATCAAAAAACAATAATTACAAGCGATTTTTGAAGGAAAAGAAAGAATTTATCGAGAATTTCTTTCCTCAACAAGAATTGAATTTAAAGATTCCTTATTTCTTGTATGTTCTTACCTTTAACAACAAAGATTTTTTCAAGATTGGCAAATCATGTAATCCGATCAATCGATTATATAATATTAAAAGATCTTTTAATTATCCTATTGATATATCAATACTCTGTATTGTAGCAGGAAAAAAGGAAAATGTATCACAACTAGAGAAATACTTGCGCATAACTTTTGAACATGCTAGATATCAAATGATCAAAAAAGTTAGTGGAAAGAGTGAATTTTATAATATTGGTATTTTAGGTGATGTTATCAGATATTTAGAAGGCAATTATCAAATAGTTTATTCTCAGTCTTAATATTTGAGACAAAAAATTTTCAATGAAACTACATTACATTGGATTACTGGGAACCAACCATTCTTGGAGCATCGTAGGAAGGAATATTGTATTAGCTCTTGATGATTTAGGGCATGAACTATCTGCTGTCAGTAAAAATGGATTAGAAGGAGTTCCAAAAAGGATTGTTGAGATCTCTAGAAATAAATGCAATCCAGATATTTGTATAGGATATGCACTTCCATCTAATTTTTCGCGCTATAAAATAGGCAATAGTAAAGCAATTACCATTTATAATTTTGAGACGACTGTGCTGCCTAAAGGTTGGAGCAGATTAGCAAATGTCCATTTGGATAGATTACTTCCCTCTAGTAAATTCTCTCATGACATATTTGTAAGCAATGGGGTAAAACCTGAAAAAATGACAATCATTCCGCATGGAGTGAATATTGATAATTATAACCCAGACATGCTTCCTTTTAACATCCCTGGAGCGAAGTCATTTAAGTTTTTAAATGTTGGCATCAATCATAAGAGAAAGGGATACGATATCCTTTTTGAAGCATATGCAAATGAGTTTACTAGTAAAGACGATGTTTCATTAATTATCAAACTCGGTTATAGTGGTCCGGTTGCAAAAACTTTTAACTTGAACGTTCAACAGCTGTGGAAAAATATTTCAAGCAAAAAAGATGTTCCTCATGTCGTGTTTATCAAAGATCAATTTGAATCAATGGCAGGTCTTTATACTGCATGTGACGCGTATGTTAGTGCTTCTAGAAGCGAGGGATTTGGGTTAACGCTTCTAGAAGCTATTGCTTGTGGGTTGCCTGTGATAGCTCCAAGATACGGTGGTCATTTAGATTTTCTCAAAGACGATTATGCTATGCTTATCGATACTAAAGTAGTTCATTGTCCAGTCGAGATGCAATATTGGATTGCTAAGCCAAACAACGCTATGATCGGTGAACCAAGCAAAGAACATTTAGCTCATTTAATGAGAGAAATGTACAATAATCATGAAGACGAAAAAAGAAAAGTAGAGCTCATTAGAGAGGATTTATGTTCAATTTATAGTTGGGAGCGAGTTGCACTTGATATTATCAATGTAGCAGAGGAGTGTTTGAATGATTCTGTTTGAAGGACCCATCTATAATAGTACTGGGTACGGCAGTGTTGTCAGAAATATAATTTATCATTATAAAAATATTAATCCAGAATTTTATGTAGAACATATTGTAGGTCATCCAAGTGAAGATGAAAAAATCAAATCTGAAGTAAATAACTTTAGAAAACATTTGCCAAAAACAGAAATGTCTAAAATTACACATCATATAAAATTTGATCTGTGTACACGATACAGGGCAGGCATAGGATTCCATTTGCCTCACAGAGGGAAGAAAATTGGCATGACAATGTTTGAAACTGATCATTTGCCCTTATCTTGGGTCAAAGCTTCATCACTAGCAAATAGAACATGGGTTCCTTCTCAGTATTGCAAAGAAGTCTTTTTAAAAGCAAAAATATCGAATGTTAAAATTTTGCCATTTGGAGTGGATCGTTCTATTTTTCATAGAACGAATAAATATGCCCCTATACAAGGATTGCTTGATTTGAATGAGCTCAAGAACAAAGTAGTATATCTAGCTGTATTAGATTTTGTTCATAGAAAAGCACCTGATGTTATAGTTAAAGGATTTTGTCAAGCATTTAACAAACGAGATAAAGTTATCTTGATTTTAAAAACAACGTCTCCTTTGTTTAATAAAGATCAAATATTGAAATATATAAGACAATATGTATCTTCTTTCAATTACGTTCCTCCAATCATTTTAATTCACTCAAAACTTACAAGTGAACAATTAAGGGTACTATATAGTTTAGCAGATGTTCATTTGCAGCCATCTAGAAATGAAGGGTTTGGACTAACTGTCTTAGAGGCTATGGCATGCGGAACTCCTTCTATTGTGACAAAATTTAGTGGTGTTTTAGATTTTTGTGATGAAGATACAACTTACTTTGTAGGTATAAGTGGATGGAAAAAAGCAGATGGATTTGGTATAGGACCAAGAATTTATGATGAAACTTGTAAATTTATGGAACCTAATATGAATGATTACATAGATCAATTAAAATTTACATGCAGAAATATCCAAGATGTTAAAGGAATAGTGAATAATTGTATTGAAAGAAGCAAAGAATGGAGTTGGAATAAAACAGTGTCGTTGGTTAATAAATACATAAACGAATAACATGCCTAAACCAATAATAGTAAAAACAAAACACTCTAGGCAGCCTCATAGGCAAACACATGTTGTGCGTTCACCAAGAAGAACGAATCCTATAAAAGTTTCGGTCAGTATGATTGTTTGCAATGAAGAGGAATACATTGGATATGCATTAAAATCTATTTATGACTTTGCTTACGAAATTATTATAGTTGAAGGTGCAGTGAGATTGTATATGCATGCTGCTAAATCAGATGGATCTTCTGTTGATAGAACTATGGACATTATTAAAAATTTTCCAGATCCTGATGGCAAGATTATGATTTTAAAAGGAAAATGGGAAAATAAAGCAGAAATGAAATTAGCTGCTTGGAAAAGAATGACTGGTGATTACTATATGATAGTTGATGCAGATGAAATGTATAAAAAAGAAGATTTAAAAAAACTTCAGGAGTCAGTATTAAATGCGCCAAAAGGAACAATTTGGTTTGCATTTTCTCATATTCATTTTTGGCAGGATTTTCGAACAATAACAATAGGGAATCAGTGGGATACTATTCATCCAAGATTTTGTAGAAAATTGAATCATTTTACTTATAGGATAGATCATAAATATGGGCACACTACATTATTTGATAAGAAGATAAATCAATTTGTTATACCTTTTAAGCAATATCCAACTGTAAAAGTTGATATATTGTGTTATCATTATGGATATGTAAGGTGTATGAATAATGTTATAGCAAAGGAGAAATTTTATGAAAAAAGAAGAGGAGAGGAGGATTTTACTTGGCAATATTGGAGATCAGGTGAGCCTACAAAATTTAATGGAAAAGCAGTTGAATTTAAAAAAGAACATCCTGAGATAATGAGAGGACATCCATATTATAAAATGGATGCTGAAGCAATTAAAGCAGGGAAAAAATTGGAATTGGGACATCTTATGGTAACAAGGCCGCGTCCTCCAGTAGACAAAGCAATGCGAGGGAAAACTATTATAGATAGTGAAGGAAAGATCTTAAAAAGAGCAACGGAAGAGCAGGTAAGGAGGATACGAGAGAAACAAAATAAACCTGTTGCACCTGTTAATCTTATTAAACCGCAGCATAGGTACAAGGCAACACAAAGAGGCTATGCTAAACCTAAATATGAAAGAACTGGTCAAATAATAGCTCCAAAGAGTCAAAAGCTTGGAAGGATTTTTAATCTTTCAATGCCTAAAAAAGATACTGCAGTTACTTTAGTAGTAGTTCATTATGGTAATGTTGACTTAACTAAAAGATGCATTAATAGTTTAATAAATGAAACTAATTATAAAAAATTATCAATAGTGCTAGTAGATAATGATGTAGCAAGTTCAGACAATTATTTTGATAGATATTTAAACAAGAAAATTCCATTTAAAATAATAACAAATCAAAATAACGTGGGATTTCCTGTTGCGTGCAATCAAGGTGTTGAAGCTAGTGAAACTGCATTGGTTTGTATAATGAACAATGATTTAACTGTGGCCAATAGAGATTGGCTCAAAGAAATGGTTGATGCTTTGTATAGCATGGATAACATTGGAATGGTTGGGTGTAAACTGATTTATCCTCCTGATCATCCTAAAAAAATTGAAAATAAGTCGATAGCAAATACAATACAACATGCAGGAATAGTTTTTAGAGATCAAGACAAGATATCTGGTAAGCATTTATGTAGATACGAACCTCGTGATTCTCCTGATGCAAATCAAACGATAGAAGTTCCTGCAGTGACAGGTGCTTGTATTCTTTATCAAAAAGAACTTTATCTTGCACTCGGTGGATACGATAAAGCTTTTGGATATGGATATTGTGAAGATATTGATATGTCATTTAAGATGCGCGACAATGGATACAAAATTATGTATTGTCACAAGGCAGAGCTCTTCCATTATGAGAGACCTTCTCTTAGAGTGCTGGCAGTAAAAACTTCGAAAGAACAGAGAGCAAAGAATCAAGAATTATTAGATAG
>SDBV01012866.1_pt1 | contig 10684 bp, 13 predicted proteins | sample 2277081 | NCBI WGS metagenome assembly SDBV01 (sample SAMN10402039, study PRJNA504765) | marine sediment metagenome | isolation source: marine sediment core GS10_PC15, 223 cmbsf | place: Arctic Ocean: Southern Knipovich Ridge | collected 2010
TCAGTACAAGTACATTTTATGTCAGTAAAACAGAATGGCGAAGTCAGCGGCGATCTCGAAGCCAAGATGACGGCAATGTCCGAAGGCATGGACACTTCTGAGAAAAAGCTGAACACCCGGCTCGAAGCCATTGACGCGAAGGCGTTGAAGTTCGAAGCCATGGAAAAGCAGATCGAAGACTTCAAGGCTTTCGAGTCGGAAGTCCGGTCTCGCTCCAATCAGGGCGGCGGCGCTGGCGGTGACGACGGCGACTCTGTCAAAGCGATGCGGAAGAGCATCTTCTGGAAGGCGATTCGCGGCGGTCTGACTCCGGACTTGATCGACCTTCACCGTTCGATCACGGACGATGAGAAGGAATGGCTCGGCGTGTCCGCACAGAAAGCGCTGATCGTTGGCGACGACGAAGCGGGGGGCTACCTTGCTCCCGAAGAGTACGTGAACGAGATCATCGCTGACATCGTTGAGTTTTCTCCGATCCGGGGACTCGCTCGAATCCGGACGACCTCTCGGAAGGCTGTCACGATTCCGAAGAAAACCGGATCGATTGCCGCGTCGTGGGTTGAGGAAACCGGAACTCGCGGTGATTCCGGAAACCCGACATACGGTATGGAGCGGCTCCAGGCTTACGAGATGCACGGGTTGATCAAGGTCTCGAAGCAGGAACTTGAAGACGCTGCTTTCAACGTCGAGGGATTCATCCGTGAAGAGCTTGCCGAGCAGTTCGGTGTGGCTGAAGGAACCGCGTTTGTTTCCGGAACCGGCACAGGTCAACCTCAGGGTATTCTGTCGAACGCTTCTGTTGGTTCGGTGAACTCCGGTCACGCGACCGAGATCACGGCTGACGGTTTGATCGACCTGTATTTTGAGCCGAAAGAGATCTACGCCAACAATGGCGTTTTCGTGATGGCGCGTTCGACGCTGAAAGCGATCCGGAAACTGAAGGACGGACAGGGTCAGTACATCTGGACTCCCGGCTTCAAGACCGAAGCCAAACCGGCGACGATCCTCGACCGTCCCTATGTGGTCGCTCCCGACATGCCTGCTATCGCCGCAGACACCTACCCGGTCGTGTTCGGCGACTGGCGGCGGGCGTACTACATTCTCGACCGGGTCGTGATGGAGATCATCACCGATCCGTATTCGAGCAAAGCAACTGGCATGATCGAGATCAGTGCTCGGAAGCGTGTTGGCGGACAGGTCGTTGCTCCGTTCGCGATTAAGAAACTGAAGATCTCGGCGTAGAACTTACGCCTTCTGACGGGACCTTTCCGGAAGGTTAGGTCCCATCCAAACAGGAGACAATAAAATGGGAGCTTCAGTCCAGAATTACTTCAATCAAGCAAGCGCGGCGGGCGACAACAAACTCAATCTCGGAGGAACCGTCGATCTCACGGGAACCATGCAACGTCACGGCGCAAGCGTCGGCGACGCACTGACCTACACGAAAGCGATTCGAATCACTCTCGCGCAACTGAACGCGGGGTTCGAACTCGTCGCGGCTATCACCGGGAAACAGATCCGGGTCGTGAACTACTACCTTCGGATCATCGGCGGCGCGGCTACCGCTGCAACCGACGTTCGTATCCAGGACAGCAACGGAACTCCCGTCGTGGTTGTAACGGGAGCAGTTGCGGGTCTAGTTGAGAATGCGGAGGTTGCGGGTCAGGGTCCTGCTATCGCGAACATCACGAAGGGCGCGGGATGGATGGCGCTCCTGACATCGGGGAAGGCTCTCGACATCGTGAAGACCGGCTCCGCCATGACAACCTTGACTCACGTCGATGTCATCGTTCAGTACCAGATCGGCTAATTCCTTCCGGAAGGATTCGATCAAGTTGAAGAGAGGAAACTCTGAAGAGGAAGGAAACTGAAAATGTTCAAGATTGCTGGCAATGTAAAACTGAACCGAGCGATTGACTACGCTCAGATTACCGCTGACAAGACCGGCGACGTGATCATCGATACGCAGGGATACGACGACATCTTTTTCGTGATCCATGTTCATTCGGCGGCGGCAGCGGACGCAACAAACTACCTTCTCGCACAGGTGCAAGAGGGAGACAACTCCGCATTGTCGGACGCGGCACTGGTCGCGGATGGCAGCACGTATCCGACCCGCTACTTCGGCGAGTCTCCCGCTGATCGCAAGATCGATGACACGGGTCAGGCTAACGGCTTCGTTGTGTTCGGTGTCCGTCTTCACAAGCGTTACGTTCGGCTGAACCTCGCTGAGGTTCTCACCGCCGATGTGACTCTGAGCGCGACCGCAGTCCTCGGAAATCCGAAGGTCGCACCGACTGTCTAACGAAGTTGCTTTTCATGCAAGTCCGGATGAGATCTCGCGCCTTTCGGGGCGCGGGGTCTTGTCTATTGCTGTACTGTGGGAGTCATGCCGATCTTCGATCAAATCTCTCTAGCTGAAGGCTCACGCGGAAGAGCACGGTCGCGGGGCGTAGACGTTACGCGGACTGTACCGCCAGAATTCAATCCAGTCACAGCGGCGAATGTCATCGCTCATATGAAGCTTCCTTCCGGAAGCTCTGAAACAAACATTGACAGGATCATCGGGGCGGTCATTGGCGCGATTGAAAAGAACACGAATCGCGGTTACATCAAACAGACGATCCGTCAGACTCATGATCGGGTCGGACCTATACTGAAGCTCTGGGTTCGCCCTGTACTAGAGATCGTTTCGATCCAGACAATCGCTAACATGTCGGCAGACGACCTTGTCTTGATGGATGCTGTTACTTACGCGGTTTCCCTTGATAAGGACAAGGTTCGTCCGCGTTCCGCGTGGCCGTCGCATCGTGGGTTCGCGTCTTTCGTTGTCACCTACAACGTCGGATACAACGATCACCCGGATAGTCCCACGGACCCAGATATTGTAACTGCTCGGGCGGCGGTTCCGGAAGACATTCAGGAAGCTATTCTTCAGTGGATTGGTCACTTCTACAACAACCGAGAGGGACAGTCCGGAGAGATGAAATATGAGGTCATTGCGAAACGGATCGGCGTGATCCCGTCGAACGTCGCGGGACTTCTCGAAGCGTACCTCGACCGGAGACTAACGATCTCATGAAACGGACGAAGAAGAGTCGCGCGGCAACCGGAGATCTCCGGTTTTTCCTCAAGCTTGAACGTCCGGAAACTACTCCCGATGATATCGGCGGGAACCCGCGTCAGTCATGGACGTTAGTCACAGAGCTATGGTGCGATGTAATGCCACGTTCTGCGAAGGAACGCGCTGGCGGCGCTCAACTTCAGGTAGCGACTTCGCACCTTATTGAGTCGCACTATTGGGACGACTGGAAGAAGGGAGACAGGCTTTCCTACACGGACACGAACACAGGCAAGACCTGTTACTTCCGGATACTTGCACGGCTTAATATCAATCAGTCGGCTACCCGGCTCTTCTGGGAAGCTGAAGAGTACGACGGTTCCAGTGACTAGTAAGAACGGACAAATCGACGCGAAGCTGATCGGAGCAACCGCACTGAAGCGGAAGTTCAGCATGATGGATCAGCGCGTCAGGGGCGCGATGAAGCGTCTTATAAATGAGCACTCGCGGAAACTGACGAACCGGGCGAAGAAAGAAGCTCCGGTGGACATGGGGCAACTCAGAGCGTCTATACGTCCTCAGTTCTTTCAGAATGGTCTAACCTCCCGGATCTCTACGAACACTGGTTACGCGGCGTTTGTGGAGTATGGGACGGGTCCTCTCGGACGCATGACCGCAAGGAACACGCCAACAGGTTACGTTCATTCAGTCTCGCTTAAACAACCTCCGCCGAATGTGATCTTCGAGTGGGTCTGGCGAAACCGTAAAAACATGGGCGGATCGGGCTGGACGAAAGCGCAAGCGAAGGGCGTCGCGTTCTTAGTTGGAAGAGCAATCGGGAAGCGTGGTCTTCGAGCGCGGGCGTTCATGGGACCGGCTTACACTGAAACGAAAAAAGAGTTCGCGCGAGACGTGCGAACCGAGTTCAAAAAGGCGGCGAAATAATGGCGACGATCAGAGGCGGTTCTTCTCTCTACGGAGTATCGGTCGCGATCTTCCAGAAGGTCTCACTCGCGCTTCAGAATACTGCCGAAGTCTACGACGGATTCCTTCCGGAAGAATTCGATTCGGTCGCTTTTCCTTACGCGATTATAGAGGAGATGGTCGAGGGTCAAGAAAATCTTTTGAACCGAGCGGTTCGCGTGACCGTCGTCACGATCAAGATCTACACAGCATATCGCGGGACGAAACAAGCGAAGCAACTCGCGGGGAAACTTGTGGACATTCTCGAAGAGATGGACCTGTCTCCTCAAGAGGGATGGGTCTTCCCGAAGACGAAGTACCTCGACACTCACTTTCTCAGGGAAGATGATACGCGCTTCACTGCGATCATGCGTTTCGAGGTTATGGCGGAGAAGATGGCATGAAGGAGAACGATGAACAACTCGGACCGGGGGAAGTGTGGGAATACTACGACGAAGACATTCCGGAAAAAACACAGACCGCGTCTCAATCACAAGCGGAAATTGATAGTGAACGCGGATACAGCGAACTCTCTTGGAAAAACTTCCCTCTCTTTCAATGTCTCAAATGTAAGTTCAACCACGTCTCGCCAGACGGAGACAACGCAAACATAAAGATGCACGTTTGGAAGATGCACCAACTGGCGGAGAATCTCGCCATGAACGCGGCGCTCGAAAGTCAAAAGCGTCCGGTCGAAGCAACTCTCTACGATCCTTCCGGAAGACTAATCGAGGAACGCGACGCAACGGAAGCGGAACGCGCGGAAGACTCTCTTCTGAACTTCGATCCTCCAAAGACTCTCAACGGTTAACCGACGAACTGTTTCCAGTCCTCGCACATCTTCAGCGCGGTCGTGGGATACTCCGCATTGTCTACGAAAAGCATGATCGGCTGAAGCTGTTTCCCTATTGTCATAACGGTCAAGAACAGGTCGGACCCGTGATTCAACTTGTCGAGTTCTTCCGGAGAGATCTTGTATCGCATTGTGACTGCTCCGCTATCAAGCGACAGCACGGCGGGGAGCGTTTGAAACTCCTCTTGATGCTTTGCGATCTTAATCTTCCGGAAAGAATCGTCTCCCACAAATACTAGATCTTGAGGTGTCATGACTTTAGAATACGCGCTTCTCCCGCGCGGCTTCCTTCCGAACCCGATAATTAATACTCGAAGAAGGTTCGCGGACGCGGACCCGAAAAGGAAGGATAAGGATCTATGGCAAGAACGCAATTAGTCAAGACAACCGCTCCGGGTCCGTACACAGCGGATGGCGTCGCAATCACTTGGACTGCAGCGGTCGTTGCTGACAAAGAAGAGTTCGTCATGGAAGGCAACGACTTGCTCCTCGTTCGCAATGAAGATGTCGGCGCTCACACGTTCACAATCACATCTGCGGAGGATCGCATGGGGCGTTTCGGTCACGTTACCGGACAGTCTCTCGCGGCGGGGGCGTGGGCGGTTCTCGGACCTTTCAAGAAACTGACAGGCTGGCAACAGTCAACCGGCGTTCTCTATATCGAAGCGGATGACGTCAATATCGAGTGGGCGGTTATCAAGCTCGCCTAGAAAGGAGATTCCGGAAAGATGCCAAGACAAGCACATACACCCGACGCGGCTCCCGGCAGTTACCCGACTGCGGGGATCGTGTTAACTCAGACAACGGCGGACATTTCCAACTTGGAGGAATTCAAGATGACCGGGCGCGAACTTCTGATCGCGTGGAATCCGGACGCGGCTCCTCACACCGTCACTATCGACTCTGTCGCGAACCAGCAGGGGCGAAGTTTGAATGTCACTGCGGACTCTATCGCGACGGGAGCAACTCACGTTTATGGACCCTTCACCACAAAGCTCGGATGGGTTCAGGGCGACGGAACGTTGAACTTTGAAGCGGACTCCGCCCTGATCGAATTCAGCGTTATTCGGATGCCGACCTGATCGAAGATTCCGGAGAGAAGATCTTTCCAGACAGGAGATATAAAACAGAATGGCAAGTGCAGCTATTTCCGCCTTCGGAACATTACTTCAGATCGGCGACGGCGCGAATCCAGAAGTTTTCGCAACTGTCGCAGAGCTACGGACTATCTCGGGTCCGTCTCTGAACGCTGATACAATCGACGTCACAACTCACAACACGGCGACTCCCTTCCGGCGATTCATCTCCGGACTGATCGACGGCGGAGATGTCACGTTCGATATCAACTTCATCCCTCAGGACCCTTCGCACTCTTACAGCGCAGGGATTCTGAAAGACGTGGTCAACCGAACGGCTCGAAACCTGAAGATCGTCTTTCCGGACAGTGGCAACACTGAATGGATCATCCCGGTTATCTTCGTGAACTTCGAGGTCTCGTCTGACCCGGCTGACGTTCTCATGGCTTCTATCACTGCAAAGGTCGCGGGTCCTCCCACGTTCACGTAAAGTGACTGATTCTGTCCTCATCGGGGGCGAATCGATCTGAGCGGCGCTACGAAGCTTTGAGTCGAGTGAGGGAGTTCCGGTCCTCTCCCTCACTTGAATCGTGTCACGACCCTGATACCGCAAGGAATCAAGGTTGTAGGGGGACCGGAGAAAGAAGATTCGATGAGCGAATCAAAAGCTACGATAGCAAAGCAACTTCCCGGAATCGACGGTCGTCCTACCGTCGCCATCAAACTAGGCGGGCAAACCCGTCACCTACTGGTTACCTTCGGCGCTCTCCTCAACATCGAACAACTTACCGGAAAGTCGATCATCGGCGGCGACGCATGGGGAACGGATCTCAAGATCAAAGACGTAAAGCTTATGACGCTCGCGGCTTTGACGTGGTGCAACAGCAACCTCACGGCGGAAGAAGTCGGCAAGTGGATACACGTTCAGAACATGCCGTTCGTTCTTCAGAAAGTCACGGAAGCATGGACAAAAGGACTTTCGGCGACTGATCCAGTTGAGGACTATCGCCCTTTGGAGATTCGCCCTCAAGCGGCGTAGAGGAAACCCGGCTCGACTGGGTTCGCTTGTGGGCATTCGCGCGTTATGATCTTAGACTTTCTAGATCGGAGTTTCTCAGTCTCGCTCCTGTCGAGTTCTACGCTCTCAAGGATCGCTGGATCTATGCGAAGGAAGACTTTGACTTCCGCTCCGCTCTCATCTGTACGGTTATCGCGAACGCGAACCGTTCAAAAAAGCAACGTCCCTTCAAGGTCAAAGACTTCATTCCGGAAAGACGAGCAAAGAACAACGAAGCGGACGCGCGGCAGACATGGAAGCAACAACTCGAACTCGCGAAGCAGCTTACAGTCGCTCACGGCGGCAAGCTTCCGGGCGTGGACAAGAAAAGACGGCGGCGTAGAAAAAGAATCATTCCGGAAGAAACAAGAGAAAGGAGTTAGATGTCAGTCAAAGTAGGCGATCTGTTCGTCGAACTCGGTCTCAAGCTTGGCAAGTTCTCAAAGGGTATCGAGGACATGCAACGGAGCTTGAAAGACGTTGCGGACGACATGAAAGCAGTCGGCGCAACAATGACCGCGACGCTCACGGTTCCTATTGTTGGTCTAGGCGTTGCATCGCTGAAAGCCTTCGGCGACTTTGAACAGGGCATGAATCGCGTCAAGGCGGTCACTCAAGAGAGCGGCGCGGCATTTGACGCGATGAACGCGACCGCTCTCGAACTGGGAAGGACGACTCAGTTCAGCGCTTCTCAGGCGGCAGACGCTATGGGGTTCCTTGCGATGGCAGGGTTCAAGGCGAATGAGATCATTTCCGCCATGCCCTCGACCCTTCAGCTTGCGGCGGCAGGCGCTATGGACCTCGGACGTGCGGCGGATATCACGTCTAACATTCTGACCGGCTACGGTCTTTCTGTCGCAGAACTCGCACACGCGAACGACGTGCTAGTTACCGGAATGACAAACGCGAATGTCGATCTCACAATGTTGGGTGAATCGTTCAAGATGGTCGGACCTATCGCAAAGGCGGCGGGCGTTCAATTCGAAGAGACGGCGGCTATGATCTCCATACTCGGGAACGCGGGTATTCAGGGAAGCATGGCGGGGACAAGTCTCCGGAAGGCGATCACGTCTCTGATTGCACCGACGAAAGAGCAAGCGAAGATCATGAAGCGGCTCGGTCTTAACGTCACGGACACTTACGGAAGGTTCGTCGGCTTTGCCGATGTCATTCAGCAGTTAGAAGAGAATGGCGCGGGCGCGGCGGACATGATGAAACTGTTCGGACAGCGGGCGGGTCCTGCTATGCAGGCGGCGGTCGATCAAGGTTCTAAGGCAATCCGGCGTATGACCACGTTGATGGAAGAGAACGAAGGCGTCGCAAAGCGTGTCGCGGAAACTCAACTCGAAGGCTGGAAGGGAGCAATGACGAAGCTGAAGTCAGCGGTTGAAGGAACGCTGATCTCTCTCGGAGCTATCATTGCTCCCACTGCTCACAAAATTGCGGAAGCTTTCACTGCTTTAGCGGGCAAGATAACAGCGGTCGCAGAGGTCTTCCAGAAACTTCCGCAAGGGTTCCAAACTGCGATTGTCGCCTTCCTCGGAATCGTGGCGGCTTTGGGTCCTGTCATTCTCATCTTCGGACATCTCGTCGGCGCGGCGGCAAACCTCAAGATGTTGGGTCCGGTTCTCAAAGGCGTCGGTACTTCGATGGGAACATTTGGGGCGAACGCAAAGAAGATGGGCGGGGCGAAGGCGGCTATCCTCAGTCTCAAAGGCGCGGCGGCTCTCGCGTCTCCCGCGCTGATCGGACTCGGAATCGCGATTGCAGCTATCGCAGTGGTGGAAGTCGCTAAGGGTCTCTGGAATGTTGCTGACGCTCTCTTCGGATGGAGTAAAGCGGCGGCGGATGCAGCGAAGAACACGAAGGTCCTCAAAGACGCGACGAAGTCGGAAGAGCGGATTCTCAAAGATCTTCAGCGAACTTTGATCGACGCGAAGAATGGTATCCACGAATTCAGTGCAGAGCACAAGCGTTCCGTCGTTCAGTTGGGCAAAGCAAAGTCAGCATGGGAAACGCTGAAAGATTCGGTTGTAAACTCTATCGCACCATGGCGCGGAGCAAAAAAGGCGCTGGATCAAATGGCGGATACGATCCGTCTGTTCAAGGGCGAGACCTTGGACATGGGAGACGTCGTCGCTCGTGAATTCAAAAGGGTCAATGGCGCGATTCTTCGGAATGCAAAGGCGGAAGGTGACGCGGCTATCGCGAAGATAGTGCTGATCCGGGCTACGCGGAAACTACAAGCTCAGCAAGAGGAAGCTACAAGAGCAACCGAAGCGGCGACTCGCGCGGAGGAAGCGCAAGCGAACGCGATCAAAAAAGCAGAACGGGCAATCGACGCGCGTATCACAATGATGAAGCGCTACGAGGAACGCGCGAAGAATCTGGTTAAGATCCAAAAGATCCTCAACGATATGGACGATCAGATCCTTCAGTCAAGTAGGGATCTTGTCTCAATGTTTGCGGCGGTTGAGTTGTCGGTAAAGAAGGCGGGGAAGGTTGTCGAACTTGAGATCATTGTCCCGCTGAAAGATCGACTCGGTCCCGCTATCATGGGCGTGATCAAAGACGCAAACGATCTGGCGGCGTCGTTCGAGCATCTCGGAGTTACTTCCACTCGCGCTCTTCAGGAGGGGGCGGCGATAACAGAAGCGGCGTTCCAGAAAGTAAGTGACGCTTACGACCGAGGAAAGGCTTCAGCAATCGACTTCTACAATGCTCTCGTTGTGAACCTTCAACAACAACTCGCGGTCGCGGAAGCAACTGGCGCGGTAACGGAGATGATCGAAGAAGATCTTCGGGCGGCTCAGATTGCGCTCTCGGATCTAGGGATCGATCTCGATAAGATGGTCACAAAAACGAACGAGTGGGGCGAAGCTTGGCAGATGGTTTCAACGGCTCTAACTGACATGGGTTCGAAGATCGCTGACTTAATCTGGAGCGGCGGCAACCTCGGCGAAGTCATGGTCAATACGTTTACTGAGATCGGAAAGGCGATCACGCGTCTCGCTCTGGAGAGCATCGCGAAAGACCTTGTCGAATCTCTGAAGAGCGGTGAGAACGCGCTTCTCGCTTTTGGTGCGTCTCTCCAGAAACTTTTCGGAATCGGTGGCAAAGCGGGCGACGCTCTGAACGTTGCGGACGCAGGAGGAAGCGCAGCAAAGCAGCAAGCTTCCGGAGCAATGGGGAACTTGATGGCGGGTCCGATAGGTGCAGTGACATCTATCGTGGATTCCATTGTCGGCATCCTCGGATATTTCCAGACGCGGCGGATGGAGAAGGACATTGGTCGAATCGAGGTCACGACCCGAGAGATCAAAAGCATCGCGCTCAATCAGATCGAGCAGTCGAACCAGTACCTTCCGTGGCTTGGAGAACTGAAGTACTTGGGAAGCATCGATAAGTACACTTTTGCAATCCTCGACCGGCTAAACAAGGGCATAGACGCAAGCGGTGGCGGAAAGACTCAGGAGCAACTTGACAAAGAGAAGGCGGAATTCTTCGCTAAGAAATTCGACGCGATATTTGATCCACTTGGGAAGCGGATCAACGAAATGGGAAACGTCTCCAATGAGGCGGGGCAAGCGGTTGAGAAACTTGCGAAACCCAAAAAACGAACAATATAGAAAAGGGAAGCTCCCCGGGAATCGCACAAGAACTCGCCCAGGGCC
>SDBV01012867.1_pt1 | contig 10684 bp, 9 predicted proteins | sample 2277081 | NCBI WGS metagenome assembly SDBV01 (sample SAMN10402039, study PRJNA504765) | marine sediment metagenome | isolation source: marine sediment core GS10_PC15, 223 cmbsf | place: Arctic Ocean: Southern Knipovich Ridge | collected 2010
GAGTATAGGGAGAAATTTGATACCGGAACAATTTCCTTATTTACAGGATCATAAACACTCACGTTAATAGCGCGGAGGGAGTACCACTCTCCACCCTTAGCGTCACTAGGAAGGAGCTTTAAGTCCTGACCTGCATCATGCAAGCGCCGGGATAGTGGATACTGCGTGTCGAGGATGATAGCGATCTCTTTTGGCTGTACACCTTGCTCGGTTAATTCTCCGGCAGTTTCGAAAAAGTTCTTTTCGGAAGGAGGAATGCTGCCATTCATCAGCTTATAAGTTTGAAGAGCCCCAAAAAGCTCGGTGGTATCATCGGCTAGCTTTCGGTAGGAATTCGTAAGGTAGTCGTCCGGATTTGTAACGTTATCAACGATAACCATGCCGGGCTTAAGAGAGTTCCAGGGAGCGTGATTGGGTGAAGCGGCTATAACAAGTTTTCCCCCTTGGAGAGAGCAAGTAAAGGACTTGCTCTCTTTTTTTCTTTCCCCAGAAATAATCTATAAAAATTGTATAGAGCAGTTAAGAAAATAATACTCTAACAAAAAGGAATGAAATGATGAATATGCTCACTAATGCCATAAAAACAGGGTATACAACAGCTGTTTGGACTTTATTTTTAATAGATGTCTGGGACTCAAGAAAATCAGAGAGCCTTGAGAGGACTTCTGTTAGTTTGCCGCTGTTTTCTCCGGCTGAAACCATGCCGGTATAGAACTCGGGAAATACTGATGGATATGCCTGTGTTGCCCTTGCAAGAGTTGCACCGGATGAAAGGCGGTCTTTTATATCAATTAAAATACCTTTCCACTGTCCTTTTTGTTCGGATGCTATGGCATTTACGGCATCTATTAAGGGAACACCTGAAGACAGCAGAGTCGAGAGATTTCTTGTGATGTCAGGAAGAAGGGGAGGGAGGCGTTTCCATGTGAATATTTTTTTTTTGAAAAATAGAACTTCGGTAATTTCTTTTGGAAAGATGCCAATAGCTTTTATTTTTATGATGGCGTCTCTCTGGCTGTCAGCTTCAATCGCGCCTTCTATTTCTGAACTGTCGTGTTTATATCCTCGATATTTAAATATCGGCATAATTTTTAAGTTTCTGGATTTTAGACTAACAACTAATTGCAAAAGTCGTCATTCCCGTGAAAACGGGAATCCAGAGTGTTACGTAACCTATTGAAAATACTGTATTCCCACTTTCGTGGGAATGACAAACAAGTATCTTTTTAAGACTTTTGCAAGAGCCTCAAATGATAAATTTCAAATTTCTACATCTTTCTGTGTTACTCTCAGGACTTCTTCAATAGTGGTAACCCCTTTTATAATTTTTTCTATTCCATCAGAACGGATTGTTTTAAATCCTTTGTTTATAGCGGCTGTTTTTATACTTTTTGCATCTTTTCGCTCTACAATCATTGACCTTATGTCAGGGGATATTTCCAGAAGTTCAAAGATTCCTGTTCTACCTGAATAACCGTTTCCCTTACATTTATTACAGCCCCTGCCTCGATAAAGTACAGAAGGGGGGGGTATGCCTTTGACGTTGGTTTCAAGATATGCTATCTCTTGGGGAGACGGTGTGTAAGATTCCTTGCAGTGCGGGCAAATTACCCTGATCAATCTCTGCGCAAGGACACATATGAGAGACGATGCCACAAGGAAAGGCTCTATACCCATATCAATAAGTCTTGTAAGTGCACCGGGAGCGTCGTTTGTATGCAGTGTACTTAGGACTAAATGACCTGTGAGTGAGGCATGTACTGCAATTTCGGATGTTTCCAAATCTCTTATCTCTCCAACCATCATTATATCCGGGTCCTGTCTCAAGATGGCTCTTAGTCCTGAAGCAAAGGTAAGCCCTATTTTAGGGTTTACGTGAATCTGCCCAATTCCTTTTAGCTGGTACTCAACAGGGTCTTCTACTGTAATGATGTTTCTTTCCTCGGTATTGAGTATTAGAAGTGCTGCATAGAGTGTAGTTGTTTTACCTGAGCCTGTTGGTCCTGTTACAAGGATTATCCCGTTTTGTTTAGCAAGGGCGCTTTTGAATGTGTTTAAGGTCTGACCTTTAAGTCCTATCACCTCAAGGCTTAAAATACCCACCTGTCTGTCAAGTAACCTGAGAACAGCCCTTTCACCCAGAGAAGTCGGGATGATAGAGACTCTTATGTCAATGTCCTTTCCGCCTACAAGCAGTCTTATCCTGCCATCCTGAGGAAGCCTTTTTTCTGCAATGTCTAAACCTGAAATTATTTTTATCCTTGATATAAGTGCATCCTGAATAATTTTTGGTGGGCTTAAAACTTTCCTGAGCATGCCATCCACTCTGAATCTTACATCAACTCCCTTTTCATACGGCTCTATGTGAATATCGCTTGCCTTTTCCTTTACAGCTTCCATCAATAGGGCGTTGAGCAATCTGATAATAGGCGCTTCTTCAGTGAGCTCAAGCAGGTCCCTTGGTGATTCAAATTCCGTAGCAATCATTGACAGGTCTTCACCTGTTATGTCACCCATTACCTCATTGACTCTGCTTGCCTGACTGTAAATCCGGTTTATTGCATCCAGTATTACTTTTTTTGATGCCTGAAGAGGTCGTGGTTTGAGATTGTAAGCCCTTGCAATATCCCTCAGGGCGAGAACGCCATGAGTGTCTGCAACAGCAGCCAGAAGTTCATCGTTCTGCCTGCGCAAAGGTAAAAAACTATTGCTTTTTACAAATGAAAGCGGCAGTTCTTTAAGGAGAGAGAGGTCTATGTCCGCATCTTTTATTGTGTCTATGGTTTCCATCCGGGTCATTGACTGATTGACTTGTTTCTGTTGTTACGGCTCTTTTTCCGTAGAAACAGGCGGTCCCTCTAGAATTTTGACTTTATAATTTGGTTCTGCATACAAAACAAGAGGGTCTGTTGAAAACTCTATTACTGCCTCTTCTACTGTTTGGTTGTCCCTGAGCTTTATATGATAGATATCTATTTCTTCGGAGAATTTTATAACGGATGCGCCCTTTTCCGATATTATTTCCAGTGTTTTTTCCTTTGAAACGTCTTCTTTGAATTTAATCAGGAGTTTACCATCGATATAATGTTTTTCTTTTATTGCAAACTCCGCATACTTTTCTTTTGTCATCTTTGATAGCTGTTCAGAGTCTTTGACTATGTATGGTGTGAGGAATACAAGAAGGTTTGTCCTGGTTTTTGTTGTGCTTTTGTGCTTAAAAAGCCATCCAAGTATTGGGATGTCTCCAAGGATAGGCAGCTTTGCAATGTTTTCCTCCTCTTTTTCCTGTATAAGACCGCCAATGACCACGGTCTGGGCATCTATGACAATAACAGAAGTTTTTATTGAGCGTTTTGTGGTAGAAGGTCCCACATTGATAAGAATATTTTCCGACCCTTCTTTAACTGATGAGATTTCCTGATAGATGTCGAGTTTTACATAATCGCCTGCTGTAATCTGAGGAGTAATTCTAAGGGTTATCCCGACATCTTTTCTTTCTATAGAATTCAGTATTGTATTGGTTGTTGTTATGTCGCGTTCTCTCTTTGATATGAACGGAACGTTCTCTCCGACTACTATCTCTGCCTCTTTATTGTCAGAAGTAAGTATCTGCGGTGTTGAAAGAATGTTTACAGTATTTTCAAAATAACTCATGCTGAAGAGCGCTGCAAAACCCGGCACTGACAGGTTTGATGTAGTGAATGTACCGTCTGAGTTAATGGTTGTGATTGGAACGTCAATGAAGTTTCCCATTCCCCCTGCTGTACATCCTGACCGGCCGTTGATTATATTCTGGACGGTGCCTGAACTTATTGTCCCGAACCCTCCTATTATCACAGGTTCCTGATTGTGTCTTACGCTTCCTCTCCATTTTGCTCCAAGATCTTTAAGTTTTTCTATAGATACTTCTACAATCATTGCTTCCACATATACCTGGCGTCTTCTTTTATCAAGTGACTTTATGACCTCGGAAATATGCAGATAATTTGCAGGAGGAGCTACGATGATAAGAGAGTTTGTTGTCTTATCAGGTGTTACGCTTATCCCTGCAATAGATGCATACATATCAGGATGAGCTTTACCTTGCGGAGACTTGGCGCTTTTAATAATTCCCTCTAAAACTTTTGCAAGTTCTGTTGCATCGGCGTTTTCAAGAGGGTAAACAGTTATTCTTGCAGGCTCTTGATAAGTTGGCGGCTGGTCAATATATTCAAGTATGGAGACAATCTTATCAATATTCAGTGCAGAGTCAACAATAAGAAGTAGATTGCCCGAGCCAAATGCCGATATATGCCCAGTCCTTGAGACAACGGGTTGAAGAAAACTCAGGGCCTCATTTACCTTAATATGTTTCAACGGCAATAGCCTTGTTATATATGCCTCATTAACTGGCGGCTTTCCATTTTTAGAAATTATTCCAGCCTGTCTTGCTTTGACAGAGGGTATGATTTTGTATGCCTTTGTGCCCGACGGCACTATTGTAAAACCTTTAAGCTCAAGGATAGAGGTAAACAATGCGAAGGATTCGTCAACAGACAGCTTCGTTGGAGCTATAATGGTAATCTTGCCCTGTATGCTTTCGTCAAAAATGAAATTTTTACCTGTAATCTCACTTATGAATTTAATTATCGTTGGAATTTCTACGTCAATAAAGTTGAATATAATCTTACCATTGGATTTTTTAGTTTCTGCAAAGGACGCAGGAGCAAGAATTGAGACCATAAAAACGAATAAAAAAATGGTGGAAACAATTTTAAGAGTTTTCATGTTATATAACCTCATTATTGTTAGAAAATTCTGAAATTTGCGATATGGATTTTCGAATTTTTTTATTTCAAAATTACCTTATCTGATAACTCATAGTCATCTTTGAATTGTTTCTTATTATATCAAGTTCAACCGAGTTCATGCCTCTTAATGCAGACATCGCCTGTATAGCAACCTCGGGGTTTGATATTTCCAGTCCGTTTATCCTCAGAAGAATGTCGTCGTTTCTGAGACCGAGACCGTCATAAATACCGCCGGGAATTATCTCTTGAACCAGAAATCCTTTCTGCTTGCCATTTTTTATATTGGGATAAAGCCTTGCATCTGACAATAGCTGTTCGGGGCTCTCAAGGGCTTGCAGCACCTTTCTCCGGTCGAGCAGGTATTGTCTTTCATTAATTTTTTTTACGAATTGGAATTGAGACACAGAGCCGTCAGTATGCAGTTTTTCAGTTTGAATATCTTCAAAATATATTGTGTGGGTATCTGCGCCCCGCGATAATTCAACAAATTCCCTTTCGATTCTTGTGATGGTGCCGTAACCGTATACGTCTTTGCCGTACGCAAATACCTCCTGTCGGAGAGGGCCAGCCTGTGATTTGTCTAATAAGATTGCATAGCTGAGGTCTCTAGGTCCGGTAGCTGTACCGACAAGAACAAGCTCTGCCGGAGAACCCTGTCTACTGCTAATACTCCGAGTGGTAATGGGATAGAAATTCATAGGCGCACCAAAAGGGTTTTTCTCGACAACAGGGGCATAATTCATGATATTTTTTACCTGCTGAATTGTCTCAGTTGTTGTTTTTGGTTCCAGAGCCCGGCCTGTCTTAAAAAAAACAGTGCTTATAATATCCCTGGTAAGTAAAAGGGTTAGAAAAAGTATAAATGCTATAAGAAAATAATTAATTATATTTAGTTTTTTAAGCGGGAATTCAAGCATTAACTTATATGAAGCGTTATAAATAATTACGCATTCATCGGTGTAATCGTTTTACAAAATCCCTGCCTGCGGCAGGCAGGTGTGTAATCAATAAAACGCAAGTTTTATATAGATTAAACAATTGGTTCTTTCATGTCAATAAGGAAACAGGTCTAAAATTGATTTATATTTTTAAATTTTTGCGCCTGTTAGTGTTTCTCCGCAGGTACACTTTCTGCGGTCAGGAATAAGTTTAAAGGTCTGTTTAAGCAATTGCTTGATTTTTTCTGTTGATGCCTTCATTGCATCCAGGATCTCTGCAGTTGTTAGTTTACTTTTGCTTATTCCTGCGGCATAGTTGGCAACTACAGAAATCCCTGAATAACATATTTCCAGCTCTCTTGCAAGGGAAGCCTCCGGCATGCCGGTCATTCCGATAACATCCCCACCCAGCCTGTTGAACGCTGTGATTTCAGCAGATGTTTCAAGCCTTGGTCCCTCAATAGCTAAATATGTGCCGCCATCTTTTAAAGAAACCCTTGCTTGTCCGCCAGCCTTTAACAGTATCCGTCGAATTTCAGGACAGTAAGGATGTGTGAAATCTATATGGATGACGCCTGTCTTACCATCATAGAATGTGGATTTTCTGTTTTTCGTCATATCGATTACCTGGTCTAAGATAACTATGTCGCCGGGTTTAAGCCCCTTTTTTATACTGCCTACAGCGCTTACTGATATTATTCTACTGACTCCAAGTTTCTTGAAACCCCAGATGTTTGCCCTATAGTTAATTATGTGAGGGGGGATGTTATGGCGGCTTCCGTGGCGCGGAAGGAATATTATTTCTGCATCTCCTATTTGCCCGATTCTGTACCTGTCAGAGGGTTTGCCGAATGGAGTGGCAATTTCTTTTCCTTTTTTTATGGTTAATCCTTTTATCTTATACAGTCCGCTTCCGCCGATTATTCCGATTTTTCTCATGGCATCCTTTCTCTATAACATAATACAGAATATTTAGTATAATAAATACTTAGATTGCAAATCACAAGTATTCTACATTTGTCATTCCCGCGAAAGCAGGAATCCAGAACAAAGGCGCTGGATTCTCCGGTCAAGCCGGAGAATGACGGAAACTTTAGGCATAGGTCATTAATTTATAAGCGTCACTAATAACGAATAACCAGTAACTGACAACTGGTTTTAGAGCATGAGGCAAATGAGTAGAATATCTGATGAGCTTGCGTTAAAGATTATAAGAAAAGCCCTCTCAAAAGGCGGTGACTATGCGGATATATTTGTGGAGAATAAACAGCATGTATCTATACAGCTTGAAGATGATAAAATTGAAAAAATTGTCTCCGGGATTGACAACGGAATAGGTTTGAGAGTTGTTTTTGACGGCAGGACTGCATATGCGTACGGCAATGATTTTTCTGAAGGTGCACTCCTTGATCTGGCAGATACTGTAAGCAAGGCTGCCAAAGAAAAAAGGTCGGAATCGACCTGTACCGAGGATGTAACTATTAATTTAAAAAAAGTTATGCCTTCTGTGGACTTTAAAATAAAACTCGACCCTAGGGATGTTGATATTCAGAAGAAAATTTTATTAGTGGAAAACGCCAATAAGGTAGCCAGAGGGGTCAGTCGCAAAATCAAACAGGTATCCGTAGCTTACAGAGATTTCATACAAAACGTTTACATAGCAACATCTGAAGGCACTGTTACAGAGGATGAACGAATTTATACACTTGCCCTTATCAATGTCGTTGTCGCCGAGGGAGATATCTTGCAGACAGGCTATGAGCCGCTTGGCGGATTTATTGGCTTTGAACTTTTCGGGGAAGGCTCTTTTGATAAAATAGCTCTTAAGACGGCAAACAAGGCAGTAGAGATATTGAGTGCGAGGCAGGCTCTGGGTGGAAGGATGCCGGTTGTGATTTCTGCTGATGCAGGAGGCACGATGATTCACGAAGCTGTAGGCCACGGACTTGAAGCTGACCTTGCACAGGAAGGACTGTCTGTATATTCGAATAAGATTGGACAGCAGATTGCATCGCCTTTAATTACCGTGATTGATGATTCCACTTTGCCCAACAAGCGAGGGTCATTTAGATTTGATGATGAGGGTGTCCCAACACAGAAAACAGTTTTGATAGAAAATGGAATTTTGAAAAAATATATGTACGACAGACTTACTGCCGTAAAAGATAAAGTATCCTCTACGGGTAACGGGCGCCGTGAGTCTTACGAGCACAGGCCTATTCCGAGAATGAGCAATACATTTATAACCCCCGGAGACAGTGACCCGGGGGAAATAATAAAATCAATTGACAGAGGCCTTTTTGTTAAAAAAATGGGAGGCGGGCAGGTTAATACAGTAACAGGTGAGTTTGTCTTTGAAGTTTCTGAAGGCTATGTGATAGAGAAGGGAAAACAGGGGGAGATGTTAAGAGGAGCAACACTTATTGGTAATGGGCCGAAGGTTCTTAAATCAATTGATATGTTAGGTAATGATATTGGTTTTTCTATTGGGACGTGTGGCAAAGACGGCCAGGGTGTTCCGGTTGCCGATGCAATGCCCACAGTTAAAATTCCTGAAATTGTTGTCGGCGGAAAAGTATGAAGTGAGCAAATCCCGTTAGAAAAATTCTTTTCTAACGGAGTAAAATAGATACAGTATAGATGTCTTAATGATACAGTCCGGTAAGTTATCCCCTTGTTTTTCAAGGAAATCTCTCCTGGCATTTAATTTGCTACAGTACTGAAGGTTTATACTGCTATGCGTTACCAGAACACATTAAAAAATGAGGCCCTAATAAAAGGAGTGGGTCTCCATACGGGCAGGGTTATAAACATGAGGCTTAAACCTGCGCCGAGGGATACCGGTGTTATTTTTATCAGGACAGACAAGGGTAATGTAGAAATAAAAGCCGAAGTGAATTTTGTGGCAGATACAACTTTTGCCACTAATCTGGCTTTTGACGGAGTAAGAATTGGCACAGTTGAGCACCTTTTATCGTCATTAGCAGGGCTTAACATAGATAATCTCTACGTTGAGCTTGACGGGCCTGAGGTTCCGATAATGGATGGAAGTGCAGTTTACTTTATTCAGAAGATGCTTGAGGCAGGAATAGCAAAACAGGCCAAAGGAGTTTCCTGCATGAGAATTTTAAAGCCCGTTGTGGTGATGGATGGGCCGCGCCAGATTGCTATTACCCCTTATGAAGGTACAAAAATAACATGCTGTGTTCATTATAATCATCCTTTATTTAGAGAACAGAGACTCAGTCTTGATATAACCGGGACAAACTTTATCAGAGAACTTGCTCCTGCGAGGACATTTGGTTTTTTAAGGGATGTCAAAATGTTGAGGTCTAAGGGCCTGGCCAAAGGGGGGTCGCTGGATAATGCAATAGTAGTTGGTGAAAATGGAATTATCAATAAGGGTGAACTCAGATTCAAAGATGAATTTGTAAGACACAAGATTCTGGATACTATTGGCGATATCTCATTATTGGGGCGACCACTTTACGGACACATTGTAGCTAATAGACCCGGACATTCCCTGAACATAAAACTTCTAAGAAAAATTCTTTCGTTTACAGATTCATGGGAGATTATGACAGCTACTCCGCCTCCACTTGAGGTAGAGTCAATCCACCGATCTGCTGTGCAGGTCTGACATAGGACACAGAATTTTAACCTCCAGTTAATTATCCTTTTTATTGCTCTCTTCAGAACAAAAAAAAGAGGCTGTCTCCATCCTAATGTTTCGTGATGGAGACAGCCAAGCTGAAAAATCAAAGAGTGTTATCTCTTTTTTTTCTTCTTCTTTGTAGCCTTCTTCTTCTTCTTTGTAGCCTTCTTCTTTGTAACCTTCTTCTTCTTAGCAGCGGCTTTTCTTTTCTTGGCGGCCATTCTTATTCACCCCCTTTCTTCTCCCTAAAATGGGAGCAAGCTTATAGTTTTCTTAATAACATTAATAACAGATCTTTTTATTTTATATAATGATTTAGCTATCAGACCTTTTGGTTTCGGGAATAGGGAGGAATGTTTGTTGACCTTAAAAAATTTGAGGTTGCCTTCTTTTTCGAAAAGGCTGGTAGAGAGCGGTGACATAATGTCAGCCCTTATTCCTGATGGAAAAGTTTTTCTAAAATTCCCCATTACTAATTTTATATAACTATTTTTTTTCTTTGTCAAGAAAAAAATCAAAAAAAATAAAAATTTTTTTCATAAATTAAATTTTTAGCGATACAATTATTATCATTTATAAAAAAATAAACAATTATTTAATTATAGTTCAAGATGTTCAACATGGTTCAAGGTAGTTTGATATTGAACAACTTTAAACAACTTGAAACAATTTTAAACCATGTCGTTGTGATATAATTTCAGTATGAAGGAAGCGCTTTTTTACGATAAACTTGATGATCAAAGTGTAAAGTGTTTTCTCTGCGCACATCATTGTCTTATTTCTGAAAACAAGCGAGGCATTTGCAGTGTAAGAGAAAACCGTAGAGGTAAACTTTACAGTCTCGTCTACGGCAAGATTATTTCTATGAATGTTGATCCTATAGAAAAAAAACCATTATTTCATTTTTGTCCGGAATCGAAGTCTTTTTCAATTGCAACTGTTGGCTGTAACTTCAGATGCCTGCATTGTCAGAACTATGACATATCTCAGTATCCAAAGGAACATAATGACATTCCCGGAGAAAATGTTACTCCGGAACAAGTAATCGATGGAGCTGAACGAGCAGGCTGTGAAAGCATATCATATACTTATACCGAGCCGACGATATTTTTTGAGTTTGCATATGAATGTGCCCGTCTTGCACATAAAAATGGAATTAAAAATGTTTTTGTAAGTAATGGATATATCGGACCTGAAGCCGCGAAAATGATTGCTCCTTACCTTGATGGAATTAACATTGACCTTAAAGGAGACAATGAGTTTTACAAGAAGATATGCGGTGCGAAATTACAGCCTGTACT
>SDBV01012868.1_pt1 | contig 10684 bp, 14 predicted proteins | sample 2277081 | NCBI WGS metagenome assembly SDBV01 (sample SAMN10402039, study PRJNA504765) | marine sediment metagenome | isolation source: marine sediment core GS10_PC15, 223 cmbsf | place: Arctic Ocean: Southern Knipovich Ridge | collected 2010
CACCGGTCGCAAGCGACCGGGCTGAACGGGATTACTATTTTCACCTTTCCAGGACAAAAACCATGCCTACTCCACAAGCTCTCCCTCGACGCGCGTTTCTCAAACATGCCTCGGCCTTGGCGGTCGGCGGCGTGGCCGTTGCCCAGTTTGTTCCCGCCGGGGCATTAGCCGCCCCAGGGCGGCCCGGGGCCAACGATCGCATCGGTATTGGGCATATCGGCGTGGGGCGGCGGGGGCTTCAGATCCACGGCCCCAAGGAAGTCTCGTAGGGTGCGTCCGTGACGCACCACGGAACTCCTGATGCGTCGCCGACGCAACCTACTTTACTCGCGGAGAATACTCATGGAACGTCGCAACTTTTTAAGGAACGTCTCGGCGGCCGGTCTGCTGTCGATGTTAGATCCGGCTTACCTCAGCGCCAGGGAGAAACTGGAATCCGGCGAGAGCCCTGCCGATCTTGTGCCGAAACGCCGCTTCGGGCGTGCCCCCGAAATGATTTCCATAATCGGCTTTGGCGGTATTGTGGTCAAGAACGTGACGGCCGAGAAAGCCTGCGACTATGTGGCCGAAGTCGATAAAAAGAGGTGAACGACGTTGGAATAAGACGTGGTATGCACCCTTCGATACTGTGGACAAAGCGGCCTTGGGGCTCCGTTTTTCGCTCCACCTGCCGGTCAGCGTGATACTGCCGCCCGGCCATTGGGAACTGTTTAAGATGGCCGTTGAACTGGCCCAGCCGGCAGCGCTGAAACCGCTCAATCCCAGCGAACGCAAAATAGTCGCGGAAATCGCCAAAGAGAGCGATACGATTTTCGCAAGCTAATTATCGGAAACGTCAGGCGACGTCGATCTTCTCGATTTTCACCTTGGTGTACAACTGGCGGTGGCCGGTTTTGGTTTTGGAGTTCTTGCGGCGGCGGAACTTCTGCACGGTGAGTTTGGGGCCCTTTTCGCCGCCGATAACGGTGGCCGTGACGCTGCCGGACTCCAGCGTGGGCTGGCCCACCTTGAGACCGTCGTCGTCGCTATATGCCAAAACCTTGTCGAAAGTGATTGTTTCGCCGGCCGAAATGTCTTGGTAATCGACCTGCACCTCTTGGCCTTCTTCGACCTTAATTTGGTGGCCGCCGGCCTCGATGATTGCGTACATGGTAGTCCTGTTTGATATATTTGTTATATAGCGTTGTTTTTATCGTGGCGTAAACCATCCAGTTTAGTAAATGGAGTGCCACTTTGGCAACCCCCCATGGAACAGAGAGTTCACGAGCCGGGAAATTTCACTTCGCGGTTGTCGGAGTCGCGGCATACCACCTTTAGGTGCTCGGGCGAAACGCCTTTGTCACCAAGGATTTGCAGCGTCATCTTTCCTTCGTCCTCGAGCCTCGACAGCTCGCGACGCTTCTTGTTGCTTAAGTAGCTGGCAACATCATCGGCCACGGTTATCGCGACTCTTGATATCTTTGGGTTGTGAGAGGCCAGCATCAGCAGGCGAATAACCTCGATCGACATACTTTCGGGTGTTTTAACCACCCCTCCACCGCGGCAGTAGGGGCAGTCGCTGAAAACGCTTCGCTTCAAACTGGGGCGAATTCGCTGGCGGGTCATCTCTATCAGGCCGAAGGGACTGGTGCGAAGGATCTTGGTCCTGGCGCGGTCTCGACGTATCGCGTCGCGCAGCGCTCGTTCCACGCCTCGCCGATGCCGCTCGTGTCGCATGTCGATGAAATCGTTGACCACAACCCCCCCCAAGTCGCGCAGCCGGATCTGGCGGGCGATTTCTTTGGCGGCCTGCAGGTTCATCTGATAGGCGGATTCTTCGGCCGAATCGTCGGCCCGAAAGGTACCGCTGTTGACGTCGATGGCAACCAGGGCCTCGGTCTGGTCGATCACAATCGAGCCGCCCTGTTTCAGGGGCACGGTTCGTTGGTGGATTTTGGCGATTTCCTCGTCCAGGTTGTATTTATGAAAGAGCGGCTCCTTGCCTTCGTAAAGCTGCAGCCGGTTTACGTGGCGGGGCATTACCAGTTGCAGGAATTCGCGCGTCCGCTCATAGGCGGCCTTATCGTCGATATAGATTGTGTCCACGTCGCTGGTGAAAATATCGCGAATCGTGCGAATGATCATATCGCTCTCTTCGTAAATATCGATCGGCGCCGGCATCTTTTTGATGCGGCGGACGATTACCTTCCAGAGACGCAGCAGATAGGCCAGGTCTCGGGAAAGCTCGCGACGGGTGCGGTCGGAGCCGGCCGTGCGAACGATAAAGCCCAGCCCCTTGGGAGGTTTGAGTTCCAGCATGATATCGCGCAGTCGGATGCGCGTGTCTTCGTCTTCGATCTTTCGCGACACGCCCACACGGCCCAGGGCGGGCATCAGCACCAGGTAGCGGCCGGGGATGCTGATATAGGTGGAAAGGGTGGGGCCCTTGGTGCCGATGCCTTCCTTGGTGACTTGTACCAGTACCTCGTCGCCACGTTTGAGTATGTCTTGGATGGGCGGTTTGATGTACGGTCGGGCGCCCGGGCGGGTGCGCCGCTGGCGTCCACGCCCGCTGCTGTCGTCGCCGGAGCCGTTGTCGGCGACGCCGCTGGCATTGTAACCGCCCTGCTTGAAGTAGTGCGGCTCAATGTCGCTGATGTGCAGGAATCCGTTTCTTCCCACCCCGAAATCGACAAAGGCCGCCTGGATGCTGGGCTCCAGGTTGATTACCACACCTTTGTAGATGTTGCCTACATAGTTGTCTTGAGTGGTTCGTTCTACATAAAGTTCTTCTAGAACACGGTCTTCAACAATCGCAATCCGGCATTCTTCCGGCTGCGAAACGTTGATTAACATTTCTTGTTTCATAGTGTTTCTTTCTCGCTCGGCAAAGTTGGCGAGTACGCAATTCGAAATCGTTCATGCTTTCAACTCCACGGTCGTCCGCCTGGGGCATAAGCCGTTTTTGGGGGTGTATCCTTCGGCGGGCGGCAACTCCAAGGCGGCCAGCACTTCGCGGGGGCCGGGTGTCGCTTCCGTGGCCGCTAGAATACTCATCGAAAGGATGTCGTCCCAAAGGCTTAGGCTCTCCAATTGTGGTCGCAGATCAATCGATTTTTGGTCTCTGGGCCGTACTACAACGCACGAGTCGGAGGCCATCAGCCGGCGGATGCGATCCGGCAGCTCTTGCAGGTGTCGGGAATCGATGGGGACAGCGTAGGTGAGACTGCGAACTTGTGCCTTCTTGGTCCCTTGCGGGCGGACTTCTATCGAACCGAAAACAATGTCCGGCGGGCAGAAGTCGTCCAGTCTTTGTCGCAAAGCCCGGGGTGTCCAATTTTCGGCCAGTTCCAGTTCCAGCACCTCGTTTAGTCCTTCGAATCCGACGGCCAGAGCCGACGGGAAGCTGATTCGCGGCTTGGGGTGAAAACCCTCGCTCATGCTCAATCGCAAGCCCGCTCGGCGGAACAAACGTTCCAGCAGACGAGCCAGATCCCGGTGCCCAATTAGGCGCAGGTCTCGCAGTTTGGAAAAGCGAATACGTACTCGTTGCCGAATCTTCAGTTCGTTTGTGTTTTTTTGAACCATCAGATCCGTCATGCCCCCGACGCTGCCGTTGGCGGCGGGGACTCCTTGATGACGGCCCGTGCCAGCCGGATATTTTCGTATTCCGGCTCTTGCGAGACGCCTGTTAAATTTCAAACAAAACGGGGGCGGGCACTTTTATTGCCGTCGCGCCAGCGGGGCATGGGAGCCGGTCCCCGTGTTGTTTGATATTTCTGTCCTCTGTCCTCTCTATTACTGACCCAATTCCGGCACCGCATTCCTAAGATGTCGCTTGAGGAAGCTGTTAATGTCGCGGGCGTTTTCCATGGTCATAACCCGCTGGGAGATTGCCTCACACTGCTCGATGGTAACGCTGCGGCAGATTTTTTTGATCTCCGGAATGGCGCTTGGCGTAACGCTGAACTGCCGCAGGCCCATTCCCAGCAGGAGCATGGTGTATGTGGGATTGCCGCTCATCTGGCCGCACATGTTGACGGGGATGGACTTGTTGGCGGCGGCCGTGATAGTTATGGCGATCAGTTTCAAAACGGCCGGGTCGGCGGCGTTATAAAGTCCCACTACGTCTTTGTTGCTGCGGTCGACGGCCAGGGTGTATTGAATCAGGTCGTTTGTTCCGATGCTGAAAAAATCGACTTCTTCGGCGAAATTGTCGATCATCATTACGGTGGCGGGGACCTCGACCATAATGCCGATGGCCATGTCGCGGTTGAATTCCAGGCCGTGTTCGTCGAGGTCTTCCATCACGTCGGCCAGCACCATTTTTGCCTGGCGAAGTTCCATCAGCGTGGATACCAGGGGGAACATGAGTTGCACGTTGCCCAACGCACTGGCCCGCAGAGCAGCCTTCAATTGTATGCGGAACATGGGCAGGTTTCGCAGTGCCAGACGAATGCTGCGCAAGCCCAGGAAGGGGTTGCGTTCGTCTTCGGGGTCGGGCAGATGGGCGACCTTGTCGGCGCCCAGGTCAAACGTGCGGATAGTGACGGGCCGGCTGCCCATGGTCTGCACCACGCGGGAATAGGCCTGGAAGTGGACCTCTTCGTCGGGCTCCTGTTCGACGCCCATGTAGAGGAACTCGGTTCGGTAAAGGCCCACGCCGTCGGCCCCGCGGTCGATGCAGTGGTCGACCTCATAGGGGAATTCGATGTTGCCGAAGAGCCGTATGGAAGTGCCGTCGGCCGTTTCGGCGGGCAGATCGCGGAGTGCCTCGAGTTGCGTGGCCAGGGTGCGGATTTCCTCGACCTCGTGGCGATATCGGGCCACGGTCTCTTCGTCGGGCTGGATAATCACCAGGCCCTGGTCGCCGTCGATGATCACCAGATCGCCCCCGGAGACGTCGGTCATAAACGGTCCGGTACCGACCACGGCGGGTATTTCCAAGGCCTCGGCCACGATGGCCGTATGGCTTCCCAGGCCGCCGATCTCGGTGACGAAGCCGAGCACGTGCTTGCGGTCGAGGTTGGCCGTTTCGCTGGGTGTGAGGTTGTGGGCCAGCACCACCACGGGCGAAGTAAGTTGCGAAATCCCCTCCCGCCGCAGACCCAAGAGATTGCGCAAGAGCCGCTTTTCAATATCGAAGATGTCGTTGGCGCGCTCGGCCAGATAGCGGCTTTCCAGCTTCTGGAACACCTGCGCGTAGCGACGCAGGGTGCGGCTCACGGCATACTCGGGCGAGTAGTGCCGCTCGCGGATCATTTCTTCCAGTTCGTTGCGCAACTGGGCGTCGTTGAGCATCTGCAAGTGTGCTTCGAAGATGGCGCCGTATTTATGGCCCAACTCCTGCGAGACGGCGTCGCGATTGTGGGATATTTCTTTGCCCGCGGCGCCGATAGCCTTGCCCAGCCGTTCCAGTTCGCCTTCGACCGTATCGCGCGCAACGAACCGGCGAGGGATACGAAAGCCCTCGTTGTCCATCACCAGCGCCTCGCCGATGGCAACGCCCGGCGAAACTGCTATGCCCTGCAGCTTTTGCATTATGTATGGTTGTTATATTTTCTTCGTGGTGAATTGATTATGCCGAGGCGGAATCGTCTTCACCAACGCCTTCGGGCACTTGCTCTGTGGCGGATTGCCCTGGGGCGGATTGTTTATTTTCAAGTTCGTCTTCACCGAAGTGCGTGGTGAAGAGCGCGGCCAGTGCGTCTAGTGCTTCCTCGGCGTCGTCGCCTTCCGCTTGCAACAACATTTGGTCGCCCTCGAAAGCCCCCAAGCCGGCCAGATGCAATGCCGTGCTTTTGCCGTCGGCCTGGCGATCGCCTTTCGATACTTCGATGCTCGAGTTAAAACGCTGCGCAAGACAAACGAATAGGGTAGCGGCGCGGAGGTGGAACCCTTCGCGATTGACGACCGTCACGATTCGTGTTGCTCTTGCCATCAGGAAACGAACTGGTTGTTGTCTGCTTCGTCCAGTAACTGCTGTATATCTTCGGCGGTGCCTGATTGTTTCAGGAATTTGCAGAAGGTGTCGTTACGAAGCTGGCGGGAAATGTTTTCCAGCGCTCGCAGGTGGTCGCCCGGCCGGTCGGGTGGGGAGATCAGCAGAAAAAACAACTGCACTTTTTCACCGTCGAGACTGTTGAAGTTCACACCCTCGGAACTCACCGCCACGGAGCCTACAAGGTGATCCACGCTGGGGTGCTTGGTATGCGGAACGGCCACTCCTCGGCCGATACCCGTGCTACCGAGTTCCTCGCGCTTAAGGATTGCCTTGACTATACTCTCTTGTTCGTCTGCGTCGATCTGGGAAGCATCCATGAGCGATTGCACCATCTCACGGATGACCCCTTCCTTGTCCTCCGCGGTCAACTCCGCTTTGATCGCATCACGACTGACAAAGTCGGCGAATTTCATTCACCATTCTCCTTTAATCGTCTAAATCATCCTCGTTATCATCATCTGAAGTGCTTTCGCTCAGGGCAGTTTGCTGCCTGAGGCCTTCGGTCCGGTGATGGTCTTGGATTTTATCTTTGTATTTACGTAGCTGCTGCTCCAGCTTGTGAATTACCTGGTCCACCGCAGCCATAAGCTCTTCGCCTTGGCAACTGGCCAAAAAATCGTGCTTGTGCTCGGCCGAAACCTGAATGTCTACGCCGGGCGTCTCGCGATGTTCCAGATCGACCGTTACCGTGATGGAGGTCAGCCGCTCGAAACGTCGAGTCAGCTTCTCGACCTTGGCAGTGATCTTCGATTGTGTAGTTTCACTTAAGGATCCGTGTCGAGCCGATATTTTGATTTGCACCGAGTCGCTCCTCCACTCCTTGCTTGGATAAGTGCCGGCTTCCTAGCGCCGTCGAAGTCAGCTATTCTAGCGAAATCAGTCTGTGTAGACAAACGCAAACAGACGGTTCCCGAAATCATTCGCGGCCGATAGAGCCGCCTTTCCTTCCTCAGTGTAGCTTTTTCTCCCCTGAGTGTAAGGGGATACTACTTGTGGTGGGTGCCACTTAACTCACTAGTATTCATTATACCACGGGTGATTCACGATGGTTGTGGGGAATCTGGTGCAGTAGAAAATGCTTTGGCGGGGATAGGCAGACTACGTTGATTGCCGGCAGCTTGCCGACCGTAACCATAAGTGTGGCTTTCAGAGATCGACTATCACCTCGCCCAGCCACTGATCGCCCGATTTTTCCACCTTGAGACCGTGATAAGTAATGGCCTTGACTTCTTCACCAATCTGGTGGACATGCAGGTCGCAATCCTCCCCCCAAGCTGTGGCCCTTAGGCCGCTGTCACTCAGATCTACCTCGAATCGACCCAGTACTATATGTCGGCTGGAGAACATAAAAAGTAATTCACCCAGCCAATCCAGAAGCAGTTCGTCCTTTCTGGTGCCCTCGATTTTGAACGAGAAAGAGTGTTTTGGGCGGATGGTTTTGGGCTCCTCGACAATAACCGAAAACAGCGCCAGGGCGGCCTCCTCGAAAAGTGACTCGATAGTTTCAGCCCGAATGCGAAGGCCCAGGTCGGCCGTGTGCTCAAAGGTTTCGAACATCTGACAAAAATGGGGGGTTTCCCCATTTTATAGCGTACATTTTATTCTCCTATGGAACACTAACCCCAAGCGCAAGCGAAGGGAGACGCGATGTAATAGTGTATTGTTACCAACTGCGTATTGTTACAGTTCTCCAAACACAGGCCCCATTCAGCCGTGGCACCCATAAAACTCGTCATTAAGTGATTTCGGCAAAATCCATCCCTTCACGCCCCCATACCTTGACTTAGAGTAGAAATGATAGAATACACCCGCGGCGGGTGTTTAAGTTTTGTTTGTAGTATCGCCTTTAGGCGGCAAACGCTTTACCAGGGCACGCCCAGACGCCTCATATTCCGGCTAAAGCCGGTGCTACAAACGATCCCAGGAAAAAACCAACGCGGTTGTAGAAGCGATGAAAATCAGTTCCATCCCTCAAATCTACCGCAACCTCAATCGCTGGGGCGAGATTTTCTCCGTACTGAGCAAGTTCGAGTTGGCCAACTGGATCGGCCGGCTGGGTCCGGATTTCGCCAAAGACTTTATCAAGGCACGCGGCGGGGCCGCCATCGCCAGGCTCTCCTGGGAAACCCGCGTCCGCATGGCCCTGCTCGAATTGGGGCCCACATTCATCAAGCTGGGCCAAATCCTCAGCACTCGTCCCGACCTCATCGGCGCACGCCTGGCAAAGGAACTGCAACAACTCCAGAGCAACGTCCCGGCCGACCCGCCCGAGGTCGCCCGTCGTATCATCACCGAAGAACTGGGCCAAAGCATCGACGAGATCTTCGCCGAATTCAACGATCAGCCCCTGGCCTCGGCCTCCATCGGCCAGGTGCACGAAGCCCGCCTACACTCGGGCGAGCGTGTTGTCGTCAAGGTCCTTCACGACAACATCGAAAAAACAATCGCCGTGGACATGGAAATCCTCGCCGGCCTGGCCCAACTGGCCGACCGCGTGCCCGAATACCGCGCTTACCGCCCACAAGTGGCCGTCGCCGAGTTCCGCCGCGCCATCGAACGCGAATTGGATTTCCGCCGCGAGTTGCAGAACATGGAGGTCTTCACCCGCAACTTCGGTGAAAACCCCAGCATACGAATTCCACGGTCATATCGCCAGTTCTCCTCCAGACGCGTGCTCACCATGGAGTTTCTCGAAGGGCTGAAAATCATCGACCCGGATAAGCTCGACGCGGCGGGCTTCGACCGCGAGACGCTGGCCCGTTCGGGCGCTAACCTCTATCTGGAGATGATGTTCACTCACGGAATCTACCACGCCGATCCCCACCCCGGAAACATAATCGCCGTCGGCGACGGCGTCATCGGCTTGCTCGATTTCGGCATGGTGGGCCGCATGAACGAAGAGTTGCAAGAGAACATCGCCGACATGCTGATGGCCATCGTAGGCAACGATCCCCAGCAGTTGACTTCCATAATCACCCGCATCGGCACCGTTCCCCTCGACCTGGACTACGGCGCGTTGAGCCTGGAGGCGGCCGATTTCGTGGGCCACTATAGCAGCATGCCGCCGGATCAATTCGACCTCAGCAGCGCCTTGACCGAAATGATCGAAATGATCCGCCGCTACGGCATCCTGCTGCCGGCGGGCACGGCACTTCTGATCAAGGTTCTGATTACGGTCGAGGGCAGCGCGCGGCTGTTGAATCCCACGTTCAGTCTCGTCGAAGTGCTCGCGCCATACCACAAGAAAATGCTCTGGCGGCGTCTCTCGCCGGCGCGTCGGCTGAAAAAGCTGCAACGGCTATACGACGAGGTGGAGCACCTCGTGGCGGTCCTGCCACGCGGAATCCTCAACATCCTGCAACAAGTCGAAAGCGGAAAGTTCGACGTACATCTCGACCACCGCGGCCTGGAACCGTCGGTTAACCGCCTGGTCTTGGGAATGCTGGCAAGCGCCCTGTTCCTTGGCGCATCGCTGATGTTAAGCAGAGCCGTACCGCCGATGATAGGCGCAATGTCCATACCCGGTGTGGTTGCCTGCGGATTCAGCATCGCCCTGGGAATGCGCCTCTGGCGGGCCATCAGCAAGTCCGGGCACCTCGACCGGAAAAAGTGATTCAGTACTTCACTTCGTATCGAGCGCCGACGAAGTGCGGCGTTTGCCCAGGCACTCGTCCAGCACCCGCTTGACCCGCCGGTCGAGGTCTTCCAGACGCTGTAGCACGTCGTTTTGTCGAGCGTCAAGTTCACTAAGAAGTTGGAAATGCGGATTCTGATTTTCCACGATGATTCCTCTTGAGGGCATGAAAACGTCGGTTTCAAGGGGATCGGCAATTCGGGCTCACGTCATCAGTCGAGTTGCCCCAATGGATTGTTGGGAAAAATAGGCATACAAAGCGGGTACAATCTACGCAATGCATTCCGATCACACAAAAAGGGCAAATTTCCGGAAGGTTATACGCTCCCCGTCCGAAATAGCTGTTATACGTGTATCGTGCGGGGCTATGATAATCGGTGTTTTTTAAGAAAAAGCCGGCAAAATCGATTGGATTGACTGGACAAAATAAGAAATGGTGGGTAGAGTAACGTCTTCTCCGCAACTATAGGGGAGGGGTCGATACCGCACCCCACTCAGATAAGCGGTCGCCGCTACCGCCACCGCTGGGTGGTGTGACGGAATTTTCGATAACCATTTTTTAATGTTTTTTTGGCGGCATTGATCGAAAAATGCGGTCAATGCGAAAGGAGTAGTGTATGGTCAAGCTGACGTTGCGTGACAAGGAGTCTATTCAAGAGGCCGTGCGTCGTTTCCGTAAACTGGTAGAACGAAGCGGCCTCAAAAAAGAGATGCGGCGAAGAGAGTTTTACGAGAAACCAAGCGAAACGAAACGCCGTGCCCGTCTTCGTGCCGAACGCCGTTCCCGTCGCAACCGGATGCTGCAAGGCGTCTGATTAAGAATCGCGACATTCTTTTAGGGTTCACCCCACACGATCTTTCCCGTGGTGGTCAGTCTGTGCGCGCATCAAGCCGCTCGCCGGCTTCGCGATCCGAGGACGCGTGCTTGGCGTCGCCATGTTTAACCTGAAGTTCTGGCACCCAAAATCCCCTAAGTGCTGATGTTATCAGCACTTAGGGGATTTTTTTCGCTAGAAAACTGAATTTTGTAGGCATGTAATTCGATTATTGGTATTGACAGGCAGGAT
>SDBV01012869.1_pt1 | contig 10683 bp, 16 predicted proteins | sample 2277081 | NCBI WGS metagenome assembly SDBV01 (sample SAMN10402039, study PRJNA504765) | marine sediment metagenome | isolation source: marine sediment core GS10_PC15, 223 cmbsf | place: Arctic Ocean: Southern Knipovich Ridge | collected 2010
ACTAAACAATTGCAGGATCAAATTCTTTCTGAATTCAGAAAGGCATGAGGGGTCAAAGGCAGCGCTAACTATCCTTGTGCTTTGTACCCGAGTAAGTTTCCTGAAATATCGGCTGAAGATTGTTGGCGGAGTCCTACCGAATGTCCAAAAGGGCCTGGATGTCGTTACTATCGGGCAAAAGCGGCAGCCATATCGGCTCCGATATCAGTTCTCAACTATAGTTACTTCTTGGGTGAAGCTAACAGCGGGGGGCTTTTCAGCGGTGCCAATATCCTCATATTAGACGAGATCGACTCACTAGAGGGCGAGCTGATGAACTACATCCAATTTACCGTGTCCACCAAGCAGCTGAAGCGCTTTAATCTTTCGATGCCTAGAGAAGATAGTTGGGAAGGATGGATGAACTGGGGTCATGAAACTATTGGGAAGCTTCAACAAAATGAACGGGATCTTGGGGCACAGATACCTTTGGATGATGGCAGCTGGGGAACCACAGAGTTCAAAGCCCGAAAGAAGCTTACGGCGGTCCAGAGGTTTATTCAGAAGCTACAGGAGTTCCTTACGCGGGCCACTCCCGCTTCTTGGGTGTATAAATCCAGGATGGCTGACGATGGTAACCAAATATGGTCATTTAGCCCTATCTTCGTGAATTCTTATGTGGGGCTGTTCGAAAGGCACGGAGAGAAGATTTTAGGGATGTCGGGTACTATCCTTGACCCCGAGACGCTGGCTAATAATTTAGGCATAACTGACTGGAGCTATTTCAAGACAACGTCTCCTTTTCCATTAAAGAACCGTCCGATCCATTATGTGCCGGCAGCGAACCTTATCAAAAAGAATATGCAGGATGAATTGCCAAAATTGGTATTGGCTGTAGAGCGAATTATGGCACTCTACCCGAACGACAAGATTTTGGTGCATACGACCAGCTATCCCGTTCGAGATTATCTCCAGTTTCGTCTTGACTTATCGCGGGTCATTACCCATGATGCGAAGAATAGGGCGGATAAGCTCAAAGAATTTAAGCGGTCGCAGGATCCGTTGGTTATGTTGTCTCCGAGTTTTGACCGGGGTGTGGATTTACCGGATTCTGATTGCCGAGTAGTCATAATTGCCAAGGTTCCTTATGCGGACCTGGGAAATAAGCAGATTAGAGCAAGAATGGAGTCGGCCGGTGGTGATAGGTGGTATCTACTCCGAACAGTCCAAACCATAGTCCAAATGACGGGTAGGGGAGTAAGAAGCGAGGACGATTTCTGTCGGTGCTTCATTTTGGACAAACAGTTTTCCAAGGTCTTCAAAAGAGCTAATTTCTTGTTCCCTGACTGGTGGAAGGCTGCTTTGACGAACGACTTGCCCCAATCCTAGTTTTTCTGCCCACAGGATTGAAATCTAGGGGCTTCGCCCAACGAAGTAGTGGTAATCCACATCTTAGTTTAGCTTCGATGGGATTCTGTAGCTTATCCAAATTAACCGATACTGCCTATCCAAGTCAGTTCCTACAACCCAAAGCTAGATATAATGTAATCCAGCCTATCCAGCTACCTCCAAGCTCTTCCTATTTTACTGCTGGTATTCTACCTATTAAAAGCACTAAAAACATATATGTATTTAGATTTTTACAATAGAGCCTATTGACAAAGGGTTGTGAGTGTGTTATACTTATGGAAGCTGGTCAGCCACTTAGGAAAGGTGGTAATCCAGACTAGCGAAGGAAGTGATACAGATGGGAAACAAGAAAAACAAGCACTCCAAGCAACGAACTGTAGCGACTCTGGGAGCAGTTGAAGCAGCAATTAAAGCAGGAGTCGCGACAGTAGAGCCGACAGCAGAAGCGGAACCGGAAGCGGTGCCGACAATGCTGGAGCCGACAGCCGAGGAGCAAGCAGAAGCGAAGGCTAAGTTGGAAGCGGTAATAGCCGAGCTTCCAGACGACCTCAAGGCTATCCTAGCCAACTATCAAGCGATAAAAGACCCCGAACTCAAGGCGAAAGCAGATGCTAACTTCGCTAAACTCGCAGCGATAGAGGTTCAGGCGAAGGATGCCGAAAGGTGGGGAGACTTCAACAAGATAGCCGAAGCAGAACTTTACAAGCTGTTCGCTGACCTCCAACTTACTCAAGGCGTTTCCCTACTCGGTCGCAAGATAGTGGTATCGTTTGGCGAGGTCGCCAATCCAATCTACACTCACACGATAATGGGGAAAAGCGGAGCCAGCGCGAGCAGCGGACGGAAGGGCGGTTTCTCCTCTCACGGGAAGGTTGAGATGGCAGGCAAGGACTACAACTCGCTTCACGCTTTGTGCGTGGAGAACCAATGGAAGTATGAAGGTCGAAGGACAGCCTTTGAAGCCGTGGAGAAGCCGCAGGATATGACTGGAAAGGCTTTTGACTTCACGAACAAAGTGGAGAAGGTTGACGGAAAAGTAATCGTTACAAGGAACTGAATTTGGAAAGGCTGAAAGCCTTTGGAGACTTAAGGAAGAGGGGAGAGTAAATTCTCCCCTCTTCTTTTTTATTGCGAGCGAGACGAAAGGGGGTAATCCGTAGTGGAAGCTCAACGGATGCGATACCGCAATATGGACATCGCTGTAGCCGATGCACCACTTACCTGCCATCCGAGCCCGGAGGAGCTGGAAACCGTCGGTAAGAGTGGCTTTCGGTGCTTCTGTTGCCTGCGACGACGCCCGAGAAGCCATTTCGGCGGAAAACGGGTGACTAAAGCACTCTGCGATCGTTGCTATCCCTATACCGATGACCAAGAGATAGCAGGATACATATCCTTCGACAGGTATCACGGCTTCTAGCCAGACGACCTGCGACCAGGGAAATACGAGTGAACTCGGAAAGGAGACGCTATGCCTAAAATCACGAAGCAAGAAGCTATGGAAGCCTTGTATCGGGCAAAGGAACAGCTGGAGATGATAGATGATGACGGGGCTTCTGCGAAACAGGCGACACTAAATATTCTAGCGGACGCCGGGAAGACAGTCGGCTATAAGCCTGCCTTCCGGGCCCTCGTTCTCGGCAAGCCGCCCGAAGACGCTATCAAGTGGAACTAGCGAAGAGCTAGAAAGGATGCTGGTATGGAAGTTCAAGCTTCCCTCAGGGGAGTTTGGCAAAAGGACACCGACTGTCCTCACAGACACGGTTTCCCGGAAGGCCCCGACCGCTGCGACGCGGAGAACATGTCGGTGTGTGGCTACGAGTTGGGCAATGGTTTCCGTTGCGAGATTTTTGCCGAAATCCTTGAGGAGTGGAAAGAACAGCTGGAAATTTAATAGCGGGAAGGGCTGTCAACCCCAAATCGGGCAGTTTTGGGGGTTCGGGTTATCCCTTCCCGGGAGTCGCAAGAGGAACCACGTTTCTGCGACTCCCGAGAGAGGATAACTCTCTGAAAGGTCGAGTCCTTTTTAATAAGGAAGGATAACATATGGTTATCCAAATCTGGAAAAGGAGAATACCTAATGAGTTCACGAAGCGTATGGAAAGGCACTCTGAACTTCGGAATGGTCGTTATGCCAGTCAAGATATTCAACAGCACGAACGCTGCGAAGAAGAAAGAAACTGCGATGTGCAATCTCCATAGTTCCTGTGGCACCAAGCTCCAACAGCCGAAGTGGTGTCCTAAAGATGAAGTCTTCGTTAAGCCGGAAGAAATGGTTAAGGGCTACGAGATTGGCAAGGAACAGTATCTTCGCCTGACCGAGTCCGATCTGAGCACGCTTCCACTACCTAGCACCAGTGCTATCCAGGTGGAGCAGTTTATCAGCTCGGGTTTCGAAGACCCACGATGGATCAAGGACAACTACTTCCTGACCCCCGACAAGGTTGGGAGTAAAGCGTTTGTTCTGTTCCTTAAAGCTATGGCTCTGGAAGGTGTTTCTGGAATTGCCAAAGTAGCTTTTCGTGCCAATTCCCGGGAGACGCTGTGTCTGGTTCGCCCGCTTGGAGACCTTCTGACACTCCAATCTCTATATTGGGCGGAAGAATTGAAGGACGCCGGGGAGTTCAAAGTAACGGGAGAAGTTTCCGAGAAAGAACTTAATATGGCTTCCACTCTAATTCGCTCGATGACCGAGGACCTGGACATGGCGAAGTATCAAGACGAATACACGAAAGCCTTCAAACGTCTAATAGAAGCGAAGCTGGCGGGCGAGGAAGTCGAAGCTCCATTCGTCAAGGAAGAAACCTTTGACATTATGGAAGCTCTGGAGAAATCACTCGCGGCCGTCGGCTCTCGGTGCGGTATCGATATTTCTGGTGTGCCTCGGCTTAAGCAGGACTGAAATAATAAAGGGATGCCGGTTCGCCAAGGTCGCTGCCGGCATCCCAGAAGGAAAGGTTATGGAAGATGAAATTGTCAGGCGACTTCAACCAACGCAGTCGCCACGAAGACGAGTGCCATACTTACGAGTCAAGGATGGATTTTTGGAACTGGGCCTCCCATTGAAAGATGAGGGTATCCAAAATTGGGATGAATGGAAATACAAAATTGGCGAGGGATTATTGGATACTCCTGACTCTTATCAAGCCTGCGCTCTCCTTACGGGAGGGTCGTGTGCTGTATTCGTTCACAAGGAGGAAAAGACTGATGGATAACAGAGAAAACGACCCAACTATCGTCCACTGTCATCGTTGCGACTGGGAAGGTCTGGCTATGGATTGTGTCCATAGTTATGAAAGTGACGGTGGGGACGACGTAGTGCCGCAGGACTACTGCCCAGCCTGTAATAGCCAAGACCTGGAACCGCTCGAGGTGTTAGCATATTCTTCTCCAGTTGGGTTGGGAGGAGAGTTTTAGAAAGCTAATTTCCTTGACTGGAGTATTGTAAATGAAGAAAGGACAACGAATCGGGAATTCTTATAATTCAATTCATCGGTTCGTTACAGAATTGTATGGGAAACCTAGTTTTTGCGAAGTATGTGGTTCTACGACAGCAAAGACTTATGAGTGGGCAAATGTAACAGGAATCTACGAAAGAACTCGTGAGAATTGGAAGCGGATGTGTTTATCTTGCCACCGTAAAGTTGATTTTACGGATACTCATAAACAGGTTCTCACTAGGAAAGGAATACCTGACAAACTGGAAACTAAAGCTCGTAAACGGAAGTCAATGTTGTTAGCTTGGAAAGAAGGTCGCCATAAACCAAATAAACAAGGAGGAGATGGAAAATTTGTTACAACTGATTAAGCCGATGCTCGCTCGATTAGCGGATCCAGAATGGTTAGGGAGGGAGAATTCAGATTATCTGTTCGAAGTCAAATACGATGGAGCCAGATGTATAGCACAGAGCTTCGCACCCGATACCAGAATATGGTCCCGGTCGGGCAGGGAAATGACAAACAATTTCCCTGAGATAGTTGTTAATTCACGCCTTCCCGTTGTTTTGGATGGTGAAATAATATCGTGCGATGAGACTGGGAAATCAATCTTTAACCGAGTCCAGCATCGCACGACCAGGGAGAATCATGTCGAGTGGGCGATGAAAGAATATCCTTGTAGCTACGAGGTTTTTGACATCGTAGCAGCGGACGGCAAAGACCTGACAGGATTACCGCTGATAGCCCGGAAGGAAATCCTGAACAAGTTGCTTATCCCTACCCAAAATGTTCGTATAGCATCATATATGGAAGATGGTGCGAAGCTATTTGCCGAAATGGAGCTCAAGAAATGGGAAGGGGTTATCGGTAAAACGAAGGGTGGTATATATCTGCCAGGGAAGCGCGAGTGGCTCAAGGTCAAGGTGGGAATGGACGAAATCTTTCATATCTGTGGTTATACTGAGGGAACCGGCTGGAGAACTTCAACCTTCGGCGCCCTCGTCTTGGGCAAGCTAACGCAAAAGGGCTTCCAGTATGTCGGGGCTGTGGGGACTGGTTTTGATACAGCGATGATTAATTCCCTGTATGACGACCTTAAACAGCTTCCTCGTGTATCCTGTGCTTTCGGGGCACCACCCGAGCCGGCGACGTGGGTATTGCCAGCGATGCAATGCCTTGTCCATTTTGCCGAATATACCGGCGACGGCAAATGCAGATTTCCGTCGTTCAAAGGAAGGGCTAATGGAACTTAGGTTTTGGCGTAAGCCAAAGGTTAAAAAGTATATCGGCTTTCTCCATAAACCGTCGATTGCCGATGATAAGCAGAACGAGCCTAAAGGACGACTAGGTTTTAATAAGGAGGGGAAATGATAAATCGCTTATTGTGGCGAGTAAGGTGGCTCTACTACGGATGCTTCAAGGGAAGACGCTATATCGGCTTCAAGGAATGGCAATTTGAGAATATGTAGCCTTCCACTGCCACACTGGCATTGGGTTAAAAAGAAGGGAGCGAGGAAGAAGTTGAAGTTTTGTGTTCTCCCGTCTGCTTGGTTTATTAGATGTTGGGGCATAGGCTGGCTTACCTTCGGTAAATTAGACCCCGATAAGGGCTATTGTATAAGGGGCTAACTTGACGCAACCATTAAGGAGAACGAAATGCCAAAGAGACGAAGCCAAAAACGTTGCAAATGTGGACACTCATATTTATACCACCATAGTGGTAAAGGACAGTGTTACCACTACCTTGGAGGGATGCAGTGTCATTGTCCTAAATTCCGCCCTCAGTTAAGGAAGAGGGCGAGAGCTTAGCACTTAGCGTTAAAGGAGGTGATGCCTATGAGGAAACGCTAATTAACCCGAAGATTGTCTGAAATAAAACTAAAGGAGAACTCTTTATGAGACCTAAGGAGATTAAACAGCTCCTCAAGTCCCAACTAGAGCAGGGCTCGAGCAAAGACAAAGAGCTGGGTTCGGTATTCTTGTGGGGACAGCCCGGAGTGGGTAAGAGTGCCGTTGTCTCTGAGGTCGCTGAGGAAATGAATGTTGGTTGTATTGACTTCCGTCTTATTCTCTGCGATCCCACTGACCTCCGTGGCATTCCGATACCATATACCAATGAAAAGGGAGACCAATCTGCCAAGTGGATCCCGCCTGATGAACTCCCCAGGGAAGGCCGAGGAATATTGTTCTTTGATGATTTCCCAACGGCACCACCGCTGGTTCAGGCGAGCGCTTATCAAATAGCGATTAAACCGCACCAACTCGGGTCGTATCAACTACCCGAAGGGTGGGTTATTGTTGGAGCCGGCAACACCTTAAAAGACAGAAGCCTGGCTCGCCCTATGCCGAAAGCCTTAAGCAATCGTTTCACCCACATTGAATACGAAGTGAACCTGGATGATTGGATAAATTGGGCTATCTTGGCGAGAATAAATCCCGCGGTTATGGGATTTATTAAGTGGCGACCGGCCCTCCTGATGGCTTTCAAACCCGAAGCTAGTGAAGAGGCATTTCCAACACCGAGAACTTGGGCTGCAGTATCCAGAGCCGTGGATGTCATCGATTCGAAAGACATACTGGTCCAAGTTATCGTTGGTAATGTCGGTGCCGGAGCAGCCGCTGAGTTTGGTTCCTTCCTAAAACTCCAGAATGAGCTACCTGACTTGAACACTATCTTCCAAGGGGCAAACACTGTTCCGACGAAGGTGGACCTTAAATATGCCCTTGTCACAGCCCTCGCCATGCGAGCTAAAGAAACCCAGTTTAATCGCTTACTGGATTATGCTGGTCATCTCCCGGTTGAATTCGGGGTCCTACTCATTAAGATGTTGATTTCCCGCAATATGGGGGCAGTCGGCAGGTCGAAGTTGTGGCCGGACTGGTCACGCAAGCATCGTGAGATCGTCCTTTAAGGGAGGGAATGATGGAGTTAGAGGATAAGATAAGAAAAGCTCGAATTGGCTTGATGGTTGATTTTCCTTTCTTCGGACATCTGAGCCTGAACCTGGAATTGGTTAAGTCGGAGTCCATGAATCCGCCCACAATGGGTACGGATGGTCTGAGCTTGTTTTGGCATCCGGAATTCGTCAAGAAGGTGACTCTACAGCAACTCAAGGGAGTTATCTGTCACGAGGTAGGACACGTAATGCTACTTCATCTCTTACGGCGCCAGGGTCGAGAAATGCCAAAATGGAATTGTGCTTGCGATTACGTGGTCAATGAAATGGTCCTTGCCGAAAAGGATAGCAGGGGTGAATTCTTGGTTCTCCCTGATGGTATCTTACACGACAAACAATACTTTGGGAAGACTGCCGAGTATATTTATGGCAAGCTTCCTGATTCTCCGTCTGGCGGTGGGGGCGGTGGGACATTGGATAGCCATGAGAAATGGGCTGACTGGGGGAAGGGTGAAATCAAGGACAGCGAGGGCAATACTGTAACAGCATCAGAGCTGGAGCAAAAAGTTAGAGAACACGTCGCCGCCGCTGTAACCGCAGCTCGTATGGCTGGTAAGCTATCGAGCAATGTAGCTGAGAAGGTTAACGGGTTCCTTGAGCCGAAATTGGATTGGAAATCTATACTTCGAGAAATGGTGGTCTCGGCCGCCCACAATGATTTCCGTATCATTCCAGCATCAAAGAAGCACCTATGGCGAAATATTTACCTGCCGGCGACCAAAGGCGAAGAGCTGGTTATCGCTGTTGTGGTTGATACGAGTGGAAGTATCAGCCTTGACGAAGCTAAGGAATTTCTATCTGAAATCCACGGCATCTGCCGAGCTTTCGACGACTACACTATCTACCTATTTATGTGCGACAGCAATATTAAAGCTAGATGGGAGCTACATCCCTACGATGAGTTGCCTGATGTGGTTGTCGGTCGAGGTGGAACTTCTTTTAAACCTCCTCTTGAGGCTATTGAGAAGGAAGATTTGCCCATCAGCACGATTATTTACCTGACCGACCTTTACCCAAACGATGGCTACCCACCACCCCCGAGCTTCCCGGTCATTTGGGTTTCAACGACCGATGTGGTGCCACCTTGGGGAGAAGTAATACGGCTAAATAAATAACGAAGGAGGTGATAAAATGATAATAGTGCGACGTAGGCTCACTCAGCAAGACGGGGAAGATTTGATTTCCCGTATAGAGGAGTGGTTTAAAGAAAATCCAAGAAGGAGAGTATGCCGGACGGAATACTTTAATGTAAGACGGAAGCATGTAATAGAAGATATTATGGAACACACACAGAAGGAGGTGAAAAATGGAAATGAATAATCCATATCCAGGGAAAATAGTTGACCAAGATGGAGCTGGTATTCCGGTCCAAAACCTTGCACACACTCTCTGGCAAGAAGGTTACGATGCGAAAACGTTAGAAGATTTTGTGCCGGAACATCTGAGGGATGCTGTGAAAAGGATACTATGGGTTGGCGAACAACATGTGGCGGTCGCTATTTGGCAAGAAGCCGATATTGACTATAGGGCGAAAGAGAAGGGTATGAAAATTACCCGGGAGCAAGCTCAGAAAATCTTAGCCAAGATGGAGAGAAATCACGACGCTGAGCTGGGTATCACATGGACAACGATTGACTGTTGTCTGGAGGAACTTGATGAATTGCCTAAAATGTGATGGAGAACTGAAGCTGGTGGGCCAGGAGACGATCGTATTCTGGAAAATGACAGCAAAATATTACTTGGATAGGAGGAGCCATGGCTAAAATAGAACTCCAAATGCAATCGTTGGGAGTAGAAGAGGCCTCTTGTTGCGGCAAGACATTTAAAAGAGGTGAGAGAATGAATGCTGTCGTTTCTAATGATGGCACTCCTTTGGGATGGTTCTGTGACCAATGTATTACTGATAGGGGAAAAAGTAATGATAAAGACAGAATACTGCCCATATTGCCAATATAACGGAAGGAGGTTAAATTGAAACAAACCGATTGGTTCAATGCCCTCAAGGAACAAAATATCAGACTTACTACTGTCCAGCTAGGTCAGGTTCGTGGGTCTATTAGCCTTGAGGGCAACTCGATTACCGTAACCCTAGGAAGGGCCAGTGGTATAGAGAGTGTAGCTTCAAACGGAGTAGGCTATAAAATCGCCATTGGCGAAACCCCGAGACATCTAAATGTTAGTTTTTCGCCCTTATTTCGCAAATATAGGGGTGAATTCGATAACTTACTTGACCACCTGACGAAGCAGGTAGATGAAATCGTCAATGCGGTTACCGAGCTCTTCTCAGCTATTGTTGACCAGGATATACCCGAGCTAATGCTTGAAAGAATATCCGGGGCACAGATGGGGCGCGAGCCCCAGGAGCTGGTTAAGCACACAGCCGTGACGAGGTTTAAGAAATTAACAGCGAAATTAGCCGAGCTAGATTCGCCCTTTGAAACATTATGCTATAAGGATACGGTGGCTAAAAAGAGTTTGGTAATTGACCTTTACCAAAAGTCTACGAGCGTTTTAAGCTGGGATACGCTTCAAATGAACGGTGGAGCGACAAGTTTCTCTCGAGGAAACCCAGTGTTAACTCAATGCCTTCTGTTCTTGGCTAACTACGAGAAGATTTCGGCGGTGGTTGACAAGTTTATGACTGCGGTCCGAGCCTCGGCTAAAATCATGTCGAACTGAGGCTGATTGGTGGACTCATTCAATAAAGGAGGTGGACATGGACTAAGAAAAGGACTATTCTGGACTTAATACTAAAGAAAGAGAGGTGATAAAAATGGGAGATAAATCTTCAATGGAAGTAATGTCTCGGCTGGCTGGCATCCCGCTAGAAGTTAGAGAGATTGTTGAGTCCTGGCTCTTAATTACCTACGATATACCGAAGAGCGAAGAGGGCGACAGGGCA
>SDBV01012870.1_pt1 | contig 10683 bp, 13 predicted proteins | sample 2277081 | NCBI WGS metagenome assembly SDBV01 (sample SAMN10402039, study PRJNA504765) | marine sediment metagenome | isolation source: marine sediment core GS10_PC15, 223 cmbsf | place: Arctic Ocean: Southern Knipovich Ridge | collected 2010
TCCTCGTCTTGAATCTTTCCTCGGCTGAAAAGCCGAGGCCCCATTGAAGCCTGAACGTGGATAGCCGCTGCCGCGAGGGCGATTCGGCTTTCCTCGGCTGAAAAGCCGAGGCCCCATTGAAGCGACATTATCCAGTACCTTTCTGGTGTGTGCCTAAATGCTTTCCTCGGCTGAAAAGCCGAGGCCCCATTGAAGCTTCAACCTTAACTACGGAGTTTAACTATTATGGCCACTTTCCTCGGCTGAAAAGCCGAGGCCCCATTGAAGCGCGTGCCGATAGCGGACTGATGACCGCCCACACCGTGCTTTCCTCGGCTGAAAAGCCGAGGCCCCATTGAAGCCGTAAGTGCCGGTTCGTCAGCCCGATTTCGCATCCGGCTTTCCTCGGCTGAAAAGCCGAGGCCCCATTGAAGCCCACGTTCCAGCCCCAGTCGGTGGCCTCGCCACAATCCTTTCCTCGGCTGAAAAGCCGAGGCCCCATTGAAGCATCAGGAAAATCCGCATCACCGGAACCGGTGTGAGGTTCTTTCCTCGGCTGAAAAGCCGAGGCCCCATTGAAGCTTCTCTAGCTTGCAGGATGCCCGTAACTTATTGTCCATCTTTCCTCGGCTGAAAAGCCGAGGCCCCATTGAAGCGTCACCCACTCATGTTCGATTGACAATCTCATGATCCTTTCCTCGGCTGAAAAGCCGAGGCCCCATTGAAGCCGGCCGCGGCTTGAATCTCATTGAGCTTGGCCGCTTCGATCTTTCCTCGGCTGAAAAGCCGAGGCCCCATTGAAGCCAACCACACTCGAAACGGGTGCAGTAGAGTGGATCGACTTTCCTCGGCTGAAAAGCCGAGGCCCCATTGAAGCAACCTCGACGCCTTGCGTCGTGCCGACACCAAGAGCCCTTTCCTCGGCTGAAAAGCCGAGGCCCCATTGAAGCCGGCCAAGGCCTCGTTGGTTGCGGCTGCCTGCTCATCTTTCCTCGGCTGAAAAGCCGAGGCCCCATTGAAGCCAACCACCTCCCGCACTTGTCGTTTTTTAGTATGGTTCTTTCCTCGGCTGAAAAGCCGAGGCCCCATTGAAGCAATACGAGCTTGGTATACAGCCCATCCCGTCCGCCCCACTTTCCTCGGCTGAAAAGCCGAGGCCCCATTGAAGCTCCGGGATACCCGCCATGTGCCCATGATACATGCCTCTTTCCTCGGCTGAAAAGCCGAGGCCCCATTGAAGCTCCTTGCTTGCGCGAGACAAACACGTCGCCGTCAAAACCCCTTTCCTCGGCTGAAAAGCCGAGGCCCCATTGAAGCCAGTTCGTTTGTGTCCTCCAGGATGTCCGCTATTTCCCTTTCCTCGGCTGAAAAGCCGAGGCCCCATTGAAGCTACCTGATAAGCTAAAGGAATGTCAATATCAATGCTCTTTCCTCGGCTGAAAAGCCGAGGCCCCATTGAAGCGGACTCATGACCAGTCCACCCGCGCGCTGTCATTTCACTTTCCTCGGCTGAAAAGCCGAGGCCCCATTGAAGCATTGGCGAAAGCTGGATGACAGCAGCGGCCATGGCTTACCTTTCCTCGGCTGAAAAGCCGAGGCCCCATTGAAGCCATCGCCTCTCCGCCTTCTTGGTCGGCGTGGGGACATAGACGGCCGCCGCCTTGTGCATCGCGTTCTTCTCAGCCCGTTGCTTGGCCCGGAAAGCATCGATATCCGCTTTGGGTGATTGTCCCTTGGTCAACCCGTCCAGGTCGCGCAGCATCCCCCGCAGTTTCGTTTTCTTTTGCTGGATCTCTTCGAGCGTAGCCATTCGTTCGGCCGCGCGTACAATAGGCCGCGCGGGAGTGCAGCCCTGCACGGCCTAGTGTCATGGACCCGGCAAGAGGATCAGTCCCGCCGGAGAATATCAGGTTACATTCTCTATAAATATGGGAGAGGTGAAAGTAAGACTGCCCCTGCGCCCCCGTTGGTAATTATCCTCGGTGTCATCGTCATATTCCAAGGTCACGCTATCCGATTTCAATTCGCACACAATCTTACCGCTATTGTCTTTGACGGTAATAGTGTGAGTGCTAGCTGTGTCTTGGTGGAGGAATACCACGTCTACCCCGCGATTGTGTAACTCCCGTTTTGCCCTCTCTGCCCGCACGGTGTCACCCTGGTTAACCGATCTCTCCAAAAGGGTAAACCAGAAAATAGTATCCATGCCTGCCAGTTCGTGGTCTAGTTCGTGGTCTAGCCGCTCGCATATTGCGTCCAATGTGTTTTTCATTCGGATTTCTCCAGTTTCGGTTCCAGCCCCATGTCCTTCATGCGTTGCAGGATAACGGCCACATATTTCGGCTCAATCTCCATCCCATAGCAGACGCGGCCAAGCTGCTCCGCCGCCACCATCGTCGTGCCCGAGCCGAGGAACGGGTCGAGGATGTTTTCATCTGTGCGACTGCCGTCATATATAGCCATGGCCCACAACTTAACAGGTTTTGTTGTTGGATGTTCGCGGCTCGCCTTTGGTCGGTCGACCTGCCAGAGTGTAGTGCGCGTGCGATCTTTATTGCAATGTCGTTCTCCACCTGGCACCCACCCGAAGAGGATTGGTTCGTGTTGATAGTGATATTCCGAATGGCCTAGCACCATAGAGTCCTTGGCCCACACCATAATCTGCCTCAAGATACCACGCCGTTTCCAGTCCTCGGCAAATACTAGATGCAACGGCCCCGACGTGACCGTTGCATACCAATAAGCTCCAGGCCTGCTGTAGTGTTCTGCCAAATCAAAGGCCGCGGCGGCAAGCCTCGCCAGGTTGTCCTCGGTGAGTGCATCGCCCGCAATAGTTAACGCATCCTTAGTTTTGCCAGTATACGCCACTCCCCACGGTGGGTCCGAGAGAAGCATATCAGCCCTGTCCCCGCCCATCAGCCGGCCCACATCCTCCTCGCTGGTCGAGTCCCCGCACAACACCCGATGCGTTCCCGCCTTGCCCACGATCTCCCACAGTTGTCCTGTCTCAGTCTTCCACTCGGCCTGCAACTCTTCCGCCCGATCGATCTGCGGCTCGGGGTCTTGCAGTTCGCCCGCTCCGTCCGCGAACACATCGATCCCCTCCCCCACCGCCAACTCCTCCAGCATCGCCTGTAACCCCTCGCTCTCCGTATCGATCTCCAGCAGCAGTTGCCCCAGCGCGTCCTTGTTTGCCTCCGCCATCGCCGCCATGGGATCGAGCACGGTGAGCAGCTTATTAGCCTCGGCTTCGGTGATGTCCAGCACCAGCACGGGAATCATTTGATCCGGGTCCAGCGACTGCCGCAAATGCCCATCCACAATCTCCAGCTTGCCGTCCGGCAACTCTCGCACCAAGCATGCGTCAGCATAACCGATCTCGGCCAGTATCCCCCGTAGTGCGTTCACCTGCCCCTCGGGGTGGGTACGCCAGTTGCGAGGGTTCGGCGACAATTCCGAAGCCTTAACCCGCCTCAGTTCCTTAATCCGATCTCGTATTTTCATAGCTTGTTAATCATTGGCAAAAGAAAGAAAGAAAGTGTATGTCTTGCGCGACGTGGGGGTGGAAAACCTCGCGCAGGATCCCCAGACAGGACCCGCGACCCGGGGGGGGTGGGAGGGGTGGGGGCGTCTCGATCATGCATGCGGCTCCGCCGTGCCGAACATCTCAGTCTGCTCGTCGACGCCCGGCCCGGCCTTCGCGCCCTGCAGCCACGCCCGGTGCAGTGCATGACGGGCTGACTCTTCGAGCCGTTGCAACTCGCCGTCGATCGTTTTCATTTCTTCAAACGTCATTAGTTAGGCTTCCTTTTCCTGCTGGAGCCAGAGCACTCGCTGCCATCGCCCCGTTTTTGCCCGATGGTGCCCAGGTAGCCGGGACAGCCTCGCTGGGTTCTTTGTGCTCGAATCCACACCCAAAGGAATAAGCCACTTTTCAAACAGCCGCTGTTTTACCTCCCGGTCCCATACCTCGCGGTCCGGTATGTTTACCCGGATCCACGCATGCACGCTCTTGCCGCCGCTGTCGATTAAGCAGGCGACGCTCAGTAAGCCGCGTCGCAGTATCCCGGACCAGAACCGCAGTTGTTCGTCTCGCGGTATGTCGTCGAATTCGACCGTCGCGAACCGATACGCCTTGACCGCTGCATCACAGCGACAGGACATCGTGCCGGCAGACGTCTCATGCTCTGCACCGTCCACCGGGTTCGGGATGATATGTGGCAGCTTCTTGGTTCCATCCAGCCGTATCCGCTCAACCCATCGCCCAGCCGTCATGACCGCCTTGTCGAAGGTATCGCCCAAAAACAGAAACTCGTCGGGATCGTAGAAGTGTTGCAGCAACAGAACCGCGTCGGCTTCAGGAACGCCACATAAACGCACTGGTGACGCCTCCCACAGGTCCGCCTCACTGTCCGACCCCTCCGCCATAATACTCGATCGCAGGCCCACAGCGTCCAGTGTGGGGCGTTTCGCTGGCGTGTAGGGCCGCCAGTCCTCAAACCGCTTGGTATCGTCCTTTTCACGAAATGCCTTTTCGACCGTAACGCGAATTTCTCGATCCGGTACTTGCCGGCCGCCGGTGGGTATCGCCATCCGGATGTTCTGGAAAACCTGATCCGGCGTCAGTCCCGCGAGCACGCCGAGATTCGCAACCTGCAGTAGGTGTGGATGGCACCCACCACCCGGCGCGGGTATCGCGTACAAGCTCGCCTGATATTTTGCTTGGTAGTTCACTTTTTTGGGCTTTGCGTTTTTCATTTGTCAGAAAGCGCTCTAAATATTCTGTAAATTCCCGCCTACGGGTGGTGTGACTGCCTCACTTTGCAGAGTTTTTAGAATATTTAGAACGTTTCTTAGTGTTTGAAAATTGAAAAAAAGCCGGATTCACTTCATAGCGTGGTGACGGCGGTCTACCTATTTGGGGTTGCTCGGCAGATACCTGCCGGATGTATCCACGGCGGGCAAGCTCGCCCAGTGCCGCATCGATGTCCACGGCTCTGGGAAATCGCCGCTTACCATGTTGCTGAGATTCCGACTTCTTGAATTGCCTTTTGTCATGCCGTTCTATCCACCGCAGCACGTAGCGGGCGTCATTGTCTCCTGAATCTTCTTGAGCTTGCATCAGGCTCATCACGGCTTCGGCGTGCGGTATGAGATACCGCGCGATTTCCACGGCTGCCATGATTGTTGCCCGGTCGATGGGTAACTCCGGATTATGCTCCACGCAATGCAGCACGGCTGCCAGCCGCAGTGCTGCCCCGGCCAGTTTTGCCCCCCAATCCCGCATGATCTCCATGGGGCCGCCATCGTCTAACATTTCCTCGATTTCGGTTTCCCACTGATACAGCAAAGCCGTTGCGTCGGACGAAAGTCGCAAAACAAAAGGCTCAGAATCGTTCTGTATATTCTGAAAACTCTCGGCCAAGGCCCGCACGGTTTGCCGATACGCCTCTCGCGTAGCTTCCGGAACCGGCTCAGGCGCAATTTCTCGTCTGCCTATCCAGCTTTGGGGAAAAGCGTAAAGAAAACGAGCCAGCAGACCACGGCCACGGAAGGCGGTTTGATCGGCCAGCCCTTCGACCACCGCAGGCTGTATAGCATATGCACAGGTCAGCGCCGGACGCACTACACGAACCGATTTCCGGGAGACCCGATCCGTTACCAAGTCGTCGCCGCTGTGGCCCATGAGGTACACGCCAAACTGCGGGATGCCACTCTTACTGTAAAGACCAGCCATTAGGTCGAAGACGCCACCCTCGGGGCTCATGGAGGAAATTCTGCCGCCCTGCTCGAATAAAATCATCCCGAGTTTTTCGCTGGTGGCGTCGTCGACCACCAGACGGGGCAAGACCGGCTCGGGTTGCTCTGCCAGTTCCGCTGCCAGGTCTCCAGCTTCGCGTCGGGCTTCCAGGTCTCCTTTTTCAGCCGCCAGCTTTTCCAATCTTTTCAGCCTTACTTCCGCTTGCCGTCGATCAGACTGGTCACGAGCTACTGTTGGCCGCGCCTCTTCGATTAGCTCGGCTTCGAGTTCACGAAGAGGTTGAACTGCATCGGCAAAAACCGCTGATTTCCTGTTACCCGGCTCCAGCAGCACAGCCACGAAAAGGTTGACGGGTTCGCGCCAGCCGGGACGCGGTTCCACTATAACATGCCGTGCGATTGTCGCGGAGCATGTCGCCAAAGATAATAGACCGGCCAGTTCCGCTGGTGTTTGCATGGCGAGCGATTCAGCTTCCACCCATTCCCGCAGTACCTCGGGGAGGCTGTGCGTGGGAAACTCGGGCAGGTCCAGCACATCAAACGGAACTAAATCCGCCCAGTTTTTTGCCTCTTCGGTACAGCCCTGTTCTTTTGCGAATTGCTCAAGATTTTCGGTCGCGTCGACCGTTGCGATTTCAGTTTCTTCTGCTATACTCATGTGTAATTCCTTGTTCAAGCGGCTCGCGTGATGGCGTCATGCGAGCCGTTTTTGTTGGTCCTGATATTGCTCCAGGGCATCGACCACAACCCCCCTTGCGTTCTCTAGCTTTGCTGCATCTTCCTTCTCACAATCGACCTCATAATTAAACGCATCCACGTCGATCACGGAGTCGATTGCGTCTCTGAGGATCTCTTGCAGTGTGACGGGTGGAAGGGCTTCGAGTTCCCAAACGTCGTCGCCGTACTTATTGACAAAGTCGCTGTAGCCGGCGGATTGTTTTTTTGCCTTGCCGCCGGGAGGGAGTTTCAACTCGGAAGCCTGGGAGGCGTTCAGGGCCACCTTGATCGGCTCGATCTCCGATACATCAAAGTCGTCGTATATGGAACGCGCTAGCGATCCAGCAATCACCTCACCGGGAGGATCAAAATCCGAGATCACAAGAAGGATGAGTTTTTCTTTTCCGCTCTTACGAAATCGGTTTACAATTCCACATCTCGGAGGCAGTGAGCATATCCCGCGACCGATCGTCATGGGTATACAGAACTCTGCCGCCACCGATCGTATAGTGCCGTTGATAGTGTTTTTTTCGCCAACGATCTCAATGTGGTTTGGCTGGGATTGCACTAGGTCACGCCAATATCCACGCCCGAAACCATCCATCTGTCGTTTCATAAACTCCGGCGCATTGTCATGAGTGTTCCATATCACAACGGGGCGGGTTTCGTCTGCGATCGCCTCGTAGGGAATGATCCCCTCAATGCGCGCGCGAACCAGAAGCTTTACGAGGCCGTCGTAGCTAGTGCCCTTGGCATCATTGCAATAGACGGAGTCAGGCTTGCTGGCATGTTTTAACGGCGGATCGTTCAGTAGGTTGTAGTGAATTTGCCGCACAGATATCGGTAAGAAGTCTTCCATGTCCACGAGAATCTTTTGGATGGCGTCCAGAAGAGGCTTTTTCGCGGGCGAGATTATTGACCTCTTCATGCCTTCCCGGATGTCGATAAGATTGTCGACGCTTATTGCCGATGCCTCCCGCCGGTGTTCGACAAGAGCCTGATACGCTACCTCGGGATCGGCGTCGATGGCCTGCTCACGTAGCGCCTCACCGAACGTCTTCACCCGCTGCCGATTGCACTCCCGCAAGAGTTGCATGAACTGGTCGATGTCATCGTCCTTATCGAAGTCGAGCACGCGGCACGGAACACTTGACAGCCTTGCCTGCTTGGCCGCTGCTAGCCGCCGATGGCCAGACACGACAAAGTAGTCGGCGGTCACAACCAACGGCTCCTGAACGCCAATCTCGGCGATGCTATCGGCAAGCTCAATAATGTCCGGATCGGTAAGCTCGATCGGTCGATACAGTTGGTCGTTTTCCGGTGATGGGATCAATTTGTGGATGGGAATTTCACGAAATGCCGCTTGTGGCATTTCTGGTTTTGCTAGGGTTGTACTCATGTTAAAAATACTCCTTTACGGCAGGATCCCGCCGTCGCCGGCGTCGTTTGGTTTTCGCCGCCGGCGGAACGACCGCTCGGCTCTGTTCGAACGCTTCGATGTCGCGTTGGTCGATCAAATATCGCGGCCGAACCGATCCGAGATCCGAGCTGATGTCGATCGCGAGAAGCTGGCCGGTCTTGATTAAGTAGACGACTTTGTCGGCACTGATTCCCCACTCTTCCGCCAATTGCGGCGGGGTTTTTTTTCGGCGGGTGGTCATTTTACTGCCTCCCCTGGGCAATCCGAGCGAGTTCGTCGCGGGCTGCACGAACTTCCTCTGCTGCCTTGATTTGCCTGTCTATTGCGGCAAGCAGGCGGTCGATGACGCGGTTGACGCGTGGCTGTGTTTTTTTTTGCGTATTCATACTGGTGACCATACTAAAATCGAGTAGCCTGCTGCATGAAGAGTGCAATAGAAAAAAAGAAAAACCCCCGGTTTATCGAGGGTTTTGTGGATGAAATGATAATAGATGTGACAATAGCGTGGCTATTGTTTGGGCTTTTTGCCTTTACGGACGTCGCTGTAGAGTTTCGCGGCACCCGCTATAAAATCGTCGGTCAGGTCGTCGGAAAGGTCATCGCTGGTGATAGGTCTAGGGTTGTATAAGTCAAGGGACTCAAATGTCTGGTTGTCCTTCTCGATCCAGTGTTTTACCCAATCACCGATGTGTACCTCCAGTCGCTTTGGGTGAGGTGTACCGGCTTTGGTCAAGGGCCGACGACTACGTATCTCATCACTGTGGCTTTCGATGTATCGCCTTCGCTGCCCAATATTCTTAATCCTAGGGGGGGAAAGTTTAGTCAACAGAACCCACGCGGAATCGTCGGTGTCGTCGCTATTTCTCACGCCAGCCGCCGCGGGGCCTGCTTTCATCGCCACTGCCGCCGCCTCGATCTTGCGTAGTTCCACCTCGGCACCCGCCCAATCAAAACCGGGGGCGGCGTGCCAGATCGAGCGAGACGACACAAGCCGTAACTCCGGCCAAAGGTCCGGCATCTGCTCTACCACGGCACGGGCGAGGTTGTGCAGCATTATCATTGCCGCTTCACATACCTGGCAGTTAATTACGCTTGAATCGCGTCTGTAATCGTCTGCGACGTCCTGATAACACGTGTAAAGAATCTTACACCAATCGGCGATAAGTTGCGGGGTGGGGTTTTTACTATTATCCATGAATCTCGACTCCCGTAATCGGTCCCGACAAAAAGAACAACACGGGCGGGACGGTCGGGAACCGTTGTTCGGGTGCTACCCTAGCCCGTGTATCGTAATCTTAACCTTTATCTTCCTCACCGAACAGCCAACCGCGGACGTGATTCGTGACGGCCAGCAGTCGCTCATCGCTAACGCCGTGCGTGTAATGCCCCAGCATTGAAGCGTCATTGTGGCCCAAGACCGCCCTGATGGCGTCGGCGTCGGTCGTCTCGCCCGCAACCGTAGCAAGCGTGTGCCGGAGGCCGTAAAACGATACTCCCGGCCTCTTCAAGCCAAGCTCTTGCAGAACTGGGTTTAGCCTCCTGGAAACCAGGTCCATGGGATGCCCGGCTTCGCTAACAGTCACCCACCGACCGCCGACGTTGGTCAAGAAAACTAGATCGTTATCGGCAGAATCTCTTGCCTTTGGCCGAATCGCAATTGCTTTCTCTAGGGCCTTGATCGTTTCTTTCCAGAGCGGTATTTTCCTGTCCACGTGCGTTTTCGGTCTCGGGTAATTGACCCAGGCGGCATCTAGGTCGACGGCCTTTTTCGGCAGATGGGATATGTCCGAATTCCCAAAACCGCAGTTTATGCCCAATAGAACCATTGCTTTCAAGATCGGGTCTGCCTTACCCAATACCGATCGAATCTCATCGGCCCCAAATACCTTCTCCCCGTTCGTAGCCTTGCGTGCTTGCTTGTCGCGACGGACAAGGGTCAGTCTCGGCGGATCGAACGATCGCCCAAAAAGGACGGGGTGCAAAATCAAGCCGTCGTCAAAGGCAAACTTGAAAATGGTTTTGTACTTCTGCATCTCGCTGCGCAGGGAAACCGCGCTTCTAGTCTTGGCAAGTACGGCCCTGAGTTTAGCAAAATCGCTCGACACAAGATCGGCAACCGTCCGCGACTTGCCCAGTGTTTTCACAAGCGTGGTGCAAGCCGTATGGTAGCCCTGAAATGTCCTTGGCGACAATTCGCGGTTATCCCGCAACACGGCCTTGTACGTCAGAAACTTGTTGCAAAGATCGGCAACAGTCAGCCCCTCGGTGCGTTTGCGTGGCTCCCTACCAGCCAGCAGATCGTCCTTCACCTCCAGCCATTCCTTCAGAGCCTTGGCGCCCTTGGGATCGCTGCTCACCTTGCCGAAGTAGTAAACCCTGCCTTTGACCTTCTTTCGCCAATAGCCCGTGGCTTTGTGGATTCCCAACGGAAAATCCTTCGACGGCTTTTTCAACTTGGGCTTTCGTGTAGAATTCACAGCACTCATTCGAACCTCCACATAGGTTTGGGTGATAGGCCCGCTCGATTCACTCTCGGGCGGGTCGTTTTTCGTTACAAGAAGTATACCCGACACCGGGGGCGTAGTAAAGGGCGTAATGTGGCCACCGCGAAAAATAATAAAACCCCGAAAACCCCTAGTTTTATAGTGTTTTCGCGGCATCTGGGCAGTTGAATCGTTAACCTAGGCCATACCAGGTATAAGGCGGCCCTGAAGTTGGGACTCAAAAAAGTGCCCGTGCATGTGGCCACTGATCTTTCGCCGGAGCAGGTTCGGGCTTACCGCTTGGCCGACAACAAAACGGGCGAG
>SDBV01012871.1_pt1 | contig 10683 bp, 20 predicted proteins | sample 2277081 | NCBI WGS metagenome assembly SDBV01 (sample SAMN10402039, study PRJNA504765) | marine sediment metagenome | isolation source: marine sediment core GS10_PC15, 223 cmbsf | place: Arctic Ocean: Southern Knipovich Ridge | collected 2010
AGTTTGTAGTCAGGCCCGTCCAGAAGAGTTTGATGATATCTATAGATTTTTATATCAAAACTTAGAGTTATGGGGCAACGAGCAAAAACGAGAAGAAGCTATTTTAATAATAAGAGATGGATTATGTAATCATGCGATTTGTGCAGACAGTGAGATCAATTTGGCCGCTGTTTTAGTTCAGTTAGCCCATTTAGTGGAAGGAAAATAAAATGTTTGAATTTTTTGGATTTGAAGTCTTGTGGCTTCTATTTGTTGTTGGTATTATTGGCGGAATTGTTTATTTGGTTCGGAGAGACAAATCTGAAGACAAAAAACTTGACGTATTGTTCTGGAAAAAGTTTGCGTTAGGATCTGCTGTCGCTCTAGTATTTCCGTTTATGGTCTATTACGGAATACAAACATTCACCGAGAGACCGGCTTACAGTGATTATGTGACTGTTGAACGGTCGTATGGTATGCAATGTAGACCAGAGTGTAGCGAAGGACAAAAACTGGCTTATGAAACTAATCGTGAAAAATACAATGCACAGGTCTCCGAGTATGAAGAAGCTGTTGAATCTCACGCAGTTGTTGAATTTGTTGTGTGGCTTGTCTTTGGTATGGCAGCAATTGCTGGCGGTATGTTTCTTACAATTCCCGCAGTAAGCACCGGATTTATGTGGGGAGGAACATTTTCTGTATTAACAGGATATCTGGAATATGTCGTTTATATGTCAGATGCTATGATGTTTATTTCTGCGGTTCTAGCGTTGGCAGGATTTGTGATTATTGCTTATAAGAAATTTGGAATAGGATTTGAAGAATGAATGAAATTAAAAATTGGTTCACTTGGAAAAGACGCTGGAAGATATATGGTTATATACATATAGGATTGGCAGTTATGTTTTATGTAACTCCTAACATTCCGTTGGCTTATACGGCTTCGGTGGCTGCTATGGCATTTTTCGGGATAGCAGAATGTAAAAAAGAAGAATAAAAAGGAAAACAAAAATAAAAATGAAATTAGTAATAATAGAAAGCCCTTTTGCGGGCGATGTAAAAGCAAATATAAGATACGCAAGAAAATGTGTAAAAGATAGTTTAAGTAGAGGTGAAGCCCCAATAGCAAGTCACATCCTTTATACGCAACCTGGTATTTTGGATGATGACATTCCAGAAGAAAGGCAATGGGGCATTGATGCCGGTTTAGCATGGAGAAGGGTTGCTGACATGACTGTTGTTTACACTGATAAAGGTATTACTAGAGGAATGGAATATGGTATTGCTTTAGCTCAAGAAGAAGGCAATCCAGTAGAATATAGAACGTTGGAGGAATAAAATGCCTTATATTACAAAAGATAAAAGAGCAGAAATAATCGAAGAAGATAATGTTTTTGGTACCGGCGAAGTATTTCATCACATTGTCATGGAACATATTGACAAGCCAGGTGAATTAAACTACGCTATTACAGAGATGATGATAAATTATTTAAATAGAAAAGGCGTAAGTTATACTAATATGAATGAAGTGATTGGCGTCTTAGAGTGTGCTAAGCTTGAACTATATCGACGTATGGCTGCTCCATACGAAGATACAAAGATTGAAGAAAATGGAGATGTTTACTAGTGGCGTTTTCAAGATACGATAAAGACCGACCGTTCTTGCTCGTGACGAGACACGCGACTCCGCCAAAAGGGGCAAGAACAGAAAAGAAAGAATGGTATAAAGAAACAGGATGGGAAGTGCAAGAACAGATTTCTATTGTGGATAAGGTAGAAGATAAACATATCACAGCTTGTACTGTTATTTTAGATATCCTTAGAAGGAGACTCGTTAAAAATCGTTTTGCAAGTGAAGCAGGTGATGATGAAGTCATCAAACATTATCTACAAGTTTATAAAAACGAAATAGCCGAAGGCATTCAACTATGGATGCACGGACATAGTGAAGAAGCCAAGGAATCAGAAAAATTGATTCAAGACATAGAAGATGAGTTACACAAAATTGAAATCGAGATTAAGCCGTAAAGATGACGAACAAAAAAATAATTCTTTGTGATGTCGATGGCGTGCTTTTGAACTGGCGCGAAGGATTTATGCGTTTCATGACAAATTGCGGATATTCCGCGCACCCGGAATTTGAAACTGAATATCTTCTTGGTAGTTATTTTGGTCTTACTGATGGCGAGTTTTATAGACAAGTTGAGATTTTTAACAGCGGCCGCTGGGAGTTTGGGACGCTAAAAGCAGAATCAGGAGCTGTTTCAGCTATTAGTGCTTTAGCAGAACTAGGCTATAGGTTTATTGCTATCAGTGCTTGTTCATCCCAAAAACAGGCTTTCGTATTAAGAAGGGCTAATCTTTATAATATTTTTGGTGATGTCTTTGATGAAGTACACTGTTTAGATCTTAAAGATGGAAAGAAATCGCATCTTGCTTACCATGAACCTACCTTTTGGATAGAAGATAAGATGTCTGCGTGTTTAGAAGGAGTAGATGCAGGACATAAATGTATCCTAATAGATCAAGTATGGAATAAAGATCAGCATGACGATCGTATTGAAAGATGTCAAGATTGGGATGCGATTGTTGCGTATATTAACACAGTTTTGGATGAACAAAACGGTACCTGGTAATATACTGTTATAATTTCTTCTTAATAAAAACTAAATACATATAACGGACCGGCCGGTTCGCCCCTATCAAACAAAAGGAGCGAGCAAGTGTCCAGAAGAAAGTTTAAGAATTCAAAGAAATACAACTCGAAAATTATTCAGTTCGAGGAGCACACTACGCCTAAACGATCCCGCAAAAAAAGAGTCGAAATCATTCCTAGAAGCTTAGCACAGGAAGAATACATTTTTAGTATTACTGATTGTGCTGTGACTTTTGGTATAGGTCCTGCCGGCACTGGAAAGACCCTCATAGCAACGTTAATGGCAATTCAAGCACTAAAAGATGAAGAAATCGAAAAAATCGTTGTGACAAGACCGGCAGTAAGTGTCGACGAACAACACGGATTTCTACCTGGTGATTTAACAGCAAAAATGGCACCATGGACAAGACCTATTTTCGACGTCTTTGAAGAATACTATCACCCAAAGCAAATCAAACAAATGCTTGAAGACGGGACAATCGAGATAGCGCCATTAGCTTATATGAGAGGTCGTACTTTTCATAACTCGTTTATAGTAGCAGATGAAATGCAGAACGCCACGCCAAATCAAATGAAAATGGTCTTGACAAGAATAGGACAAAATAGTAAAATGGTCATTACAGGTGATCTTAACCAACATGATAGGGGCTTTGAAGAAAATGGCCTAAAAGATTTTACTAATCGCATTAACAAAGACTCAGAAAACATTTCTGTAGTAACATTTACTAAAAAAGATATAGAAAGAAGTCCTGTTGTGGCTGAAATTTTGGATACTTACGACGGATTTTAATATCAAATCACTAAAAGACGTGGAGGTTATTAAATAATCTCCACGTTATCTTGACTTTTTACTTTTTATCCTATACAATACATTGTTATTACTGGATAGGCTCAGAAAATATGATGAAACATGTTATATGAAATGGATTACAGTAGCTGGTTATATGATATGGGATTATGGGAAACCCTTGATGTGATAAACGCACACAGAAATCATATTAATTATGATAATTCAGGATGGACATGGTGCTATTCAACTCACTCTGAATTATTTTTAGAATAATCTACATGGTTATTACTGAATAGGCTTAGAAAACATGAAAAAAGCTTCTGACTACATTTTAGAAACTTCAAAGGATTACAGTCTGTATGTCTGTGAGCATAGGTCCATCCCCAAGGCGTCGGATGGATTGAAGGACGGACAACGGAAGGCTCTATGGCTTCTGCGAAATAAACAAAAAGAGATCAAGACAGTCTCTCTCGGTGGCGAAATGATAAGCAGTGGTCTTTATTTACACGGTGATCAATCAGCTAATGGTACCATCTCTTTATTGGCTGCTCCTTATACAAATAATATTCCTTATATTGAAGGAATAGGAACGTTTGGAACAAGGGTCGCTCCCGTTGAGGGCATAGGCGCTCCTCGTTATACCTATGTTGTAAAAAGTAATGTAACAGAAAAACTGATATATCCTGATCTGTCTATTGTCCCAGTAAAAGATAACTACGATGGATCAACAAAGGAACCAGACACGTTTTTGCCAATCCTTCCGATTATTTTGCTCAATGGTGTTTCTGGTATCGCTGTGGGTTGGTCTACCGTAGTCCTTCCGAGAAATATTAGAGATATAATAAATTCTACTGTTGCCGCTATTGATGAGAAAAAAATAAAGAAGTTGATTCCATCTTACAGTTTTCTTGACGTGGATGTTGAACATTTAGGAGGCAATTCTTGGGTATTCGTCGGCAAAGTTGAGTTGATTGATAGAAGCAAATTAAAGGTTAAAGAGTTGCCGCCCGATCTTACACTCGATAAATTTAAAAATCGCTTAGTCCAAATGGAAGAAGATGGAATGATACGTGATTTTATTGATAGATCAACCAATAAAATTGATATAGAGATAAAATTTAAGCGGGGAGCGATTGAGGGCTGGACGGAAGACGACGCCATTGAGTTCTTTAAACTTCGCACAAAGAAAACAGAACGTATTGTTGTAATAGATTGGTCAGGCAATGCTATCAGACAATATGAATCAGCAGAAGAGCTTATTAAAGATTTTGTTGATTGGCGCTTCGGTTATTATGTTCTACGCTACCAGAAACTGTATGATGACACAAGTTATGAGTTAAAATATTGGCAGGGTGTTAAAGAGTGTTTCGATAAAGATCTGCCAAGCATGTTAACAAACATCAAAAACAAAAAGGCAGTTGAAGATGAGGTCGAAAAAATTACATTGAAATTTAAACTTGATGAAAAACAGATTGATAGGATAGTAAACTTTCCAACATATCGATGGAGCAAAGAATCTTATCAGCAATGTAAAGAAAAAATTAAAGAGTTGCGCGTTGCCAAAAAAGAATATAACATATTGCTTAGTAATCACGATGCGATTTGGAAAATATTTAGAGAAGAAGTTGTAAGCCTACGTAATGAGAAGTTTGTAAAATGAGTCCTACACAAAACGGTTGGTTTAATCTTCTTCGGTTGGGTATGATCGAAACAACAGACTTTATATATGGTGATCAAATAGATGTTGAATATTCAGAAGAATATGCCTTTGATGTTTCGGTATCATTGAATAAAATAGCTGAGAAATTTATAAAATGAAACCAATAGGAAGAAAAAAATATTATTATCTTTATAATATGGGTTTGTTAGAAACAATGAAAATTATGTTAGCAGATGATGTAACTTTAATGTGTAGAGGCGATATAATATCTATTACCAGTAACTCTCAAGACTATTCTATTGAATGTTGGTTTGGAAATGCAGGCAAATATAAAGTAGAAACTATTACATTATGAAAAGATCAGAAAACAAAGAATTTTTTAGATATCTTTATGATATGGGCTGGTTAGAAACAATGGAATTTCTGTTTTGTGATGACATCGTAATAGATTATAGAGATACTATGATTGGTATTATGGATAAAAATCATGATTATTTTATTGCATGGCATGGAGTAGCGGGCAAATGAAAAGATCAGAAAACAGATATTTTTGTAGTTATCTTTATCAAATGAGTTTGCTAGAGACAATGGAATTTTTATTTTGTGATGACACTGCTGTAGAATATGGAGATAATATGATTGTAATATTTCATGTAGATTCTTTTGATGACGAAGATGAACCAATTGCATATCACGGAGTAGCAGGTAAATGCTAATCGACGACGAAATCAGAAAGTTAACCGACTATCAACACAGTAGGAAAAAAACCGAGATGTATTTCGGCTCTCGTTCTCCGCATACACAAGACATTATTGTATACGAAGATGGAACTCCAGTTCTGAAAAAGCTGACTTGGGTTCCTGCGATTGCAACGGCTGTAAGAGAGATCATTGATAATTCGCTCGATGAAATCGCGCACGGTTATGGAAATCGAATTGATATTACATATAACCAACAGAAAAAAACGTTTAGCGTTCAAGATAATGGTCGCGGTATTCCTATTGCTAAAGACCCCAAATACAAACAGTATCTTGCAACAATGGTTATGAGTTCAGCAAGAGCTGGAAGAAACTTTGGAGAACGAGGTGAAGTCGCAGGAACTAATGGCATTGGAGCCAGTTGTGTTACGTTCTGTTCTGAGTTCCTAAAGCTTGAAATATGGCGCGAAAAGAAATCATTCACACAAAAGTTCCGAGAAGGAAAAGCCAAACTGATTATTGAAGAACCTTCTATTAAGAGAATCAAAACAGACAAGACAGGAACGAAGATAACTTTTAAACTAAGCTCCAAAGTTTTTAACAACGTAACTATTCCGGAAGAATTTTTGTATTCCAGAATATATGAGATAGCAGTATGTAATCCACTGTTAAAGGTATATTGGAACGGAACGAGAGTTAAGATAAAACCCACTTTAGAAAAAACTCTGTTTCCTAACGAGAAACCCATCGCTATCGAGATTAAAGAAAAAGGATTTAGATCTCGCTTTTTGTTAAAACCTAGATTTCAAAAATCAGGAGAGAACGTTCACACCATTGTAAATAATATCCCTGCTTTCAACGGCGGTGTCCATATTGACACGTTCAGACGACTTTTCTATGGTGGTTTGTTAGATGCGTTATCGAGAGAATCAAAACGACGCAAGCTAACACCCAACAGAACAGACATTAATGATGGATTACTTATTTACAACGTTACAAATATGGTTGCTCCTAATTTTGATTCACAATCTAAAACCCGCTTGATTAACGAAGAAGTTGGAAAAATTATTAAAACGCATTTAGGAAATCCAAAAATCTTCAAATCAATAATCTCTAAAAATAAAGATTGGATTGATGAGATATATGACCGTTGTGCTGCAAGAACACTGAAGAAGGATGCTAAAGAGACAGCAAAGCTATCTCGAAAAGTTTTAAGGAATAAAGTTCCTGACTTGATCGACGCTTCCGGGAAAGATAGATCTAAATGTATTTTATTTCTTGGCGAAGGTAAATCTGCTATCGCTGGAATGACCACAGTAAGAGATCCTGAAATACATGGAGGCTTACCGTTAAGAGGTAAAGTACTGAATGTTAACGGAGAACGGCCAAAAACAGTATTAGATAATAAGTCATTAACAGACATAATGTCATCAGTTGGTTTAATACTCGGGCAGCCTGCTGATCGTTCTACATTAAATTACGGCAAAATCTATATCGCACATGACATGGACCACGATGGTTTTAATATTGGTGCGTTGCTCATTAATTTTTTCTACACCTATTGGTCAGAGTTATTTGATCCCAAACAAGAGCCATATTTTTATGTTTTTAATACCCCATTTATCATTGCTTCCAAGGGAAAAGACAGAAAATACTGGTATGCTCATAACGTTGATGATTTTAAACCAAAAGATTATAAAGGATGGAAAGTCTTGAGGGCCAAAGGGTTAGGCACATTGACAGTTAATGACTGGAAATATTCTCTTGCCAATCCTGACTTATATGCTATAATAGATGACGGGAAGATGAAAGAGACCTTGGACCTTATCTTTAATTCTGATAGGGCGGACGATCGCAAGTTGTGGATTGGTTTATGATGTTAAAAATCTACCTCGATGATATTAGAACTCCGCCTGATAGCAGTTGGCTAGTGGTGCGTTCTGTTGAAGATTTTAAGGAACGTATTCTTTCAGCTTCGGTATCTATCACTGAACTAAGCTTCGATCACGACCTTGGAGACAAGGTTCCTGATGGATATGATGCTGCTAAGTGGTTTGTTGACTATGTCATGGATAATGAAGAAATAGCGCAGAACCTTAAAATAGTCATTGCTCATAGTGACAATACACCCGGACGAGAAAACATTGCTGCTTATTTTGAGAGCGCCAGAGCACACGGTATCTTTGGCGACGACTTGGTTATTGAGCGGCGTCCTGCGATGCTCAATAAATAACTTAAACGGATTGAATACAAAAAAGGTGAAGCATATGAAAAAAATATTGATTAAAGGAAGCTTACTCTTATCATTCTTTTTGATATTTATAGGTAGTGCTCTTGCACAACCACAGTGTAACGAACGAGATAATGTCCTCGAGTTGCTCGCCAAGAAGTACCAGGAGACTCCGATCGCCGCGGGCGTGACCAACACCGGTGGTCTGGTCGAGGTGCTCACCGACAGTAAGGGTGGGACCTGGACAATCATCGTGACGACGCCGCAGGGGATGTCTTGTCTGGTTGCCGCTGGCGAAGGCTGGCGCAACATGGAGCAGATAGAGCATATAGAGCCAGGTAATGAAATAAGGTATGTTCCATGATCATAACTTATGTCATTGGTAACCTATTAGAGTCACCACATCGCTTGATCTTACACGGCTGTAACGCGCAAGGCGTTATGGGAAGTGGCGTGGCAAAACAGATTCGCAAAAAATTCCCCCAAGCATTTGAAGAGTATCATGCCGCATACGAAAAAGAAATGTTATGGCTTGGCGATGTGATCTTTGCTGATTGTGGAGATAAAATTGTTGCTAATGGTGTCACCCAACAGTATTATGGACGAGGCGGAGAATGCTTTGTTAGTTACGAAGCAATAAATAATGTCATGGAAGAAACTCATGATTATGCTTTAAAGCATGGAATTGAGTATGTTGCTATGCCGCTTATTGGATCTAAATTAGGTGGCGGCTCTTGGAAAAAAATATCTTCTATTATTGAAGATAAATTTACGATTGTTACTCCAGTTGTTTATACACTGGATGGAAATATACCAAAATATTAAGGAGAAATTTTAAGATGCACGAACCAGAACTCGGAAAAAAAGGTTCTATGAATGCAATGAGAAGATACTTACAACGTGATTGCAGAATGCTTCAGGTTTGGGCCGGTAAAACAGACGCTGATGACGACTATGTTACTTACATCAGTGAAGATCTAGCATATTTTGCGGTGCTATCATCCAACAAAGGAACAAGAGAATATACTGTTTCTACTATTGGTGACGTTATTTTTATGCACGAGAAGAATTTATTAAAACTAGCTGAGATAAACGACTAAATATAGTAGGCTATTGTAATTAGAGATTTTTTATGAGTACGCAAGTATTAGAAGAGCAAGTAAGAAGTACTGAAAGAAGAATTAAAACATATAAAAAGCTTATTAACGAAGCTGAAAAATCCTTCCGACAACTCAATGCTCAAAACATGCAAGGAACATTAATTCAGTTCGAGGATTTTTTAGACTCGAGCCACCTCTATGCTTTTAGAAATTGGATTGATGGAGCGGTATGGGACGGTCCAAATGTAAAAAGATATTGGATTTCCGTGACCTTAAAATATCCTTATGACAAAATGCCCGAACCAAAAGGCGGCATGAGACTAGTTAATATGGGAGCATACATTACTTATACGTTGTCAACTGAAAAAGTCCCAACAACAGTAGACGGTCCCGATGATTTAGATCCTATCACCCGTAAACCAAAAGAAGAAGAAGTAGATATTTGGTTAGTTGAAATTTGTGTTCCTCGTAGATTTGTTCAAGATGCTATTGAAGATGAAATGGATGTAGAGATTGAACAAGAGCCAAAAACAGAAGAACCCGAAGAAGAAACACCCGAAGAAGAAGGAGTTGCGCCCGGCTCCGAACTCGAGGGCGCAGGAGGAGAAGAAGGTGGTGGACCGTTTGAACTCTAAACTAATAGAAGGACTGAGAACTGGCGACCTGGAATTTCTTGTTTCGTCTACTATTTCTATAGACGAATTTGAAAGTAAGATCGATTCTGATGCTGTGGTAGTAGGATTTTATGTAGATGATGATGAACCTGCAGATGACCTTTTAAATTTTATCGAAGGCGATCCAGCAGATATCCTCGATGTCGAAGTTAGTCCTGCTCCTGACGAGAAAGGACGATATGCTGTCTTTGTGGAGTTTCTTCGTGATGAGAAATTTCCCGAAAAGCTTGACAATGTTCTTTCATCACTAGAATCTCTTACTAAGATAACAGAATGGAAATACACGTATTATGGTAGCCATGGAAAAGAAAAAGATTATGATATGAAAAATATTACAAACAATATACGTTTAGAAAAAAAACCGGAGAACGAAGAAATGCCTACTGATCAAACAGAAAGCTTAGATTTTTTTAAACCAAGCATTTTAGATGATGTAAAATTAGATGGAACAAAAATCGAACTAACAAAACATGGAAAGAATATAGTTTTGGAAAAAATAGCATTAGGCGATCCGGCTCTTCTTTTTGATACGTTAGAATTCAATGATAAGCCTATCGATTTAGATGCCGAAAGTCTTAGAAAGTGTAATAATATACGACGTATGTTAGGTGAAAATTGGGACGTAAACAGAATTGATGACCACTATATTCTTGCTAATGACAAGAACGAGAACATTTTAGTTGTAAAATAATATTGACAATTTTCCTCCATATCTATTAATATAGTAGAATAATATAGCGGAGGATTGTTATGGAAAAAGTGGTTCAATTATATCATCAATTTTTAGATCTACCTAATGTCACTGGTTTCGCAACCATTGATGACCTAAAAGAGTTTTATTCGAAAAAAACGGCAGAACGTGAGGAGTTCGAAGAAGCTCTTGAGAGCTGCCGTGC
>SDBV01012872.1_pt1 | contig 10682 bp, 11 predicted proteins | sample 2277081 | NCBI WGS metagenome assembly SDBV01 (sample SAMN10402039, study PRJNA504765) | marine sediment metagenome | isolation source: marine sediment core GS10_PC15, 223 cmbsf | place: Arctic Ocean: Southern Knipovich Ridge | collected 2010
TTCTGCATCTTTTACCATCGTTCTGAATTTATACAATGTAAATGTTTTGCCATCCTTGCCAACCCTTTCCTGCTTGTAGATTACCGTACCCCTGGATGTAAGCTTGATTAAAATAGAAATAATCAGCATCGGCGCCGCAGCTAAAACAAGCAATACCAGCGAGACCGATATATCCAAGAGCATGATAAAAAACTCGTCAAGGTCGGACCGCCTGCCGACGAAAGTGCCCAGTAACTCAATTGAAGAGTTTCCATTAATTCTTTCAGGCAGAAGGCCCATGTAAACGGAAGGGCTGAATAGAATTTCGACCTTTGATTTCCGCTCCAGATAGAGTAGCAGGCTCAGATCTTTCGCATCAGTGATCCTCTCACTAATCACTATTTCATCGATACTATCGGCATACTTGAGCAATTCATAAACCTGGTCAATTCGTTTTCTTTCTACTATTGCTCTTTTGCCGACAATATCATCGACTTCGCCATCGCCGAATATCACAACCTGCTTTTTTATCTTCTTTTTTGCTTTCAAAATAAACTGATTAACCTTGAAAATCAAAAGCAGATTGATAAGAAACGAGATAATAAATACACTGGTCTGGAATCCGCCCCATCTGGTTCTAAAAATATAAACAAAAGCTACGCTGAGCAAAGTTCCAAAAAATAACCCTTCAAAAACTTTCTTGAACAAGTCCCATGAACTTTTGAATCGGCCTTTATAAACCTTGAACAAAGACAAGGACAATAGGGAAATAATGGTCAGAAAAGGAAAACTCTTCCTGTAGGGGGCAAAATTGTGTTCAGGAAATGACAAGCCGTGCCTAATCAAAAAAGTGCTCAGGAAACCAATATTTATCAAAATGGCATCCAAAAACAATAGCCATCTCTGTAGAGGGATAACCTGCGATAGAATTCTTCGGGCGTTATTCATTTAGAGAAGAAACCTGTTCTGAACCAAGACCGATCTCTCTTTTTAATCTCAATAAAATAAGAAGAGAGAGCAAACATAACCTGCAGTCAAGTAATATATTCCAATTTTGATTGTACCACAACTCCAATTCTGCTTTTTTAGGCATAATAACTTCTTCATAATATTGAGTTGTGTTATCAACAGAAGCAAGAAGGCTGTCTTCGTCATGAAAATAAAGGGAACCGATGCCTATAAGACCAGGTTTCATCGAGTATATCTTTCGCCGTTTCTCCTCCGGATATATCTCGGCGTGTTCCCGCAATAATGGCCTCGGTCCTACTATGCTCATACTGCCTATGAATATATTTATCAGTTGAGGCATTTCGTTGATCTTTGTTTTTCTGAGATATTTTCCGAGTTTTGATGGTCTCGGATCTGCCGATGTAGTGATAGAACCTGATTTCTCAGAACCTTTGGGCATTGTGGTGAATTTTATAAGATTGATATCCTTTTCATACTGACCGATCCTTTTTTGAAAAAAAAAGACATCCTCGCCTGTCAGTTTTATTAAAACTGAGACGATTATGAATACCGGAGAAACAACGATCATCGCCAATAAAGACAAAATGATATCAGCAAGGCGTTTGATGATTTTGCCGCAAAGACAGGAAAATTTTTTCTTTGGGGTGGTTAACGAATCCATTGTCAATCCTATAGGGTATACTTACCAACCCTCTTAAATCTCTCCAGGTTCTTCTCGATCCAATCTATGGTCAACCCTAACCCTTTGTCCAGGGTAACTTCCGGCTTCCAGTTCAGTGTCTCGTAAGCCTTTGTATTATCGCAAAGAAGTCTCTCTACTTCGCTTTTTTCCGGCCTCATCCGATTGGGATCCTGAGTTACGACAATATCTTTACCCATTAACGAAGCGATTTTCTTTACGAGGTCCCTAATGCTTATTTCCATGCCAGAACCCACGTTTGTTACCTGGCCTACGGAATTATCCGATTGAGCCACGTGAATAAATCCTTGCACTGTATCAAATACAAAAGTCAAATCACGAGTTGGCGTCAGAGAGCCGAGCCGGATTTCTTTTTCATTGTTGAACAATTGTGTGATAATCGTTGGAATAATTGCTCGGGTCGATTGGCGTGGCCCATAAGTATTGAATGGCCGTATTATCCCTACCGGAAGTTCGAAAGAGCGATAAAAACTTTCTGCTATCATATCGGCACCGATCTTACTGGCTGAGTATGGGGATTGACCCTGAAGGGGGTGCTTCTCATCGATCGGGACATACTGAGCCGTACCATACACTTCACTGGTAGAAGTATGGACAACTTTTTCGACGCCATGTTCCAGGCACGCATTCATTATATTGGTTGTTCCAAACGTATTAGTTTGAACATAATCCGCAGGGTTTGTGTAGGAGTATGGTATAGCAATAAGCGATCCAAGATGGAAAACTATATCGCATCCCTTGATAGCATTAAATACAGACGTTGTATCCCGAAGATCGCCCCAGACAACCTCAATAGAATCCTCAACGCCGCCTTGAATGTAATCAATTTGCCCACGATCAGCTCGGGAATTATACCTTAGAAGAGCACGAACATTAGCCCCAAGTTCTACCAGATGCTCTGCCAGATGGCTGCCTATAAAACCGCCTGCCCCGGTTACAAGTATTTTTTTGCTCCTATAATCTGTTTTTGTCATGTCTTAAGCCTTCATGCTTCTTATTGTACAACGAAAATGTGGATCGCTCTAAACATAAGCAACCGAATATAATATTATATACTCAACTTTGGTGTCATTTGCAGATAATAGCTCAGGCTCATGGTACTCTGCCATTCCTTCTTCCAATTCACTCGGGATCGGGAGCAATTTTCCAAAGAATATTCTTTTGAGATATTCCTTTGCTCGCATGGTTTTGGGGACCAAATGAAAAGTTACAGCAACTTTCCTGATCAAAGAAACGATTTTCTCCAACGCGGAACCACTTAACACCGGATAAGCACCATAGAGCTCCGTTTTGGAAAATCTCTCACCCGTCAGATTGCAAAGTTCGGGCCCGGAATAATACTTGTGCGCAAATGGCGACGGGTTAAAACCCGACCAGCCCTTATTAACCGTGCAAATTATGAGAACTCCATTTTCCCTCAATACCCTTTTGGCTTCACTAACAGATTTCTCCGCTTCGGGTATGTAATAAATTGCTTCATACAATAACACAACATCAAAACTGTTATCGTCAAATGGCAGATATTGAGCATCTGCCTGGATTACTGTTACGTCTTCTCGGTCTTTGTAAGTCTCGTTTGCAAACTTCAATATATCTTCATCGATATCGCTGCCGACTACTTTGTTCGCTTTTCTCGCTAGATAAGACAATCCTATCCCCGCACCACAAGCAACTTCAAGGATATCTTTATTTTCACAAAAAGACATTGCGAAACGATATCGCTGGTAAAGCCTTCCTATCTGTTCTTTTGAGGCCTTATTGACCGGCAACTCGGTAACGGTTGTATAACTATTTTCCATGAGATATCATTATCTATTATAGAATTTATTTGTTGCATCGACCACATACCTAAGCTGCTCGTCCGTAACTTCTGTATTCATTGGCAACGACACAACTTCTCTCGATATTCTTTCGGTCATTGGCAACTTGAAATGCTGCAAGCTCAATGCTTTATGTTTATGCATCGGTTTGGGCCATGATATCAAAACCTCAATGCCCCTGTTATTAAGCTCCTTCACAAAAGCCGTTCTATTCTTCACTCTTATTACATAGTTTTGGAAAACATCAAAATGCTCTAAGCTATTACTTGGTTCCGGCGGCAATTTTATACCCTTTGTACCAGTCAATCCATTGTGATATATTGCAGCGACGTCCCTCCTCCGCTCTATCCATCCCGGTAAGTACTTGAGTTTCATATTTAGTATTGCAGCCTGAATATTATCAAGACGGCAATTGAAACCATAGAGAGCTATAGTGTTTTTTGTTCTTCTTCCGTGATCCCTTAAAAGACGAATTTTTTCTGCAAAGCTTTTCTTGTTAGTACATACTAATCCCCCGTCGCCGACTGTTCCAAGGATTTTTGCCGGGAAAAAACTGAAACATCCCGCTAAACCAAATGTTCCGGACTTCCTGCCATTATATGTGCCGCCGATTGATTGAGCAGCATCCTCTATTACTATTAAATTATGTTTCTTGGCAATTGCCATAATTCTTTCCATGTTACACAGTCTTCCATTCAAATGTACCGGCACGATAGCTTTTGTCCTTGGGGTAATTGCCTGCTCTAATTGTTCCGCATCCATGTTGAAATCCTGCCCTATGTCCACTAGGATCGGTTTTGCACCGCAATGAACAATTGCCGCTACCGTAGCTACAAAAGTATGCGCGACAGTTATTACCTCGTCACCTACGCCTATTCCGTTAGCATACAAGGACAAATGCAATGCATCGGTACAACAACTAATGCCTACGGCATATTTTGTGCCCAGGAAAGAAGCTATGTTTTCCTCAAATTCTATTAGGTCCTTCCTAAGAATAATATCTGCTCTTGTAAACAAAACGTCCTTGAGTAATGCATGAATTTCTTCTTCCATGTTTTGATAATGAGCAGGATAGTCTATAAATGGAACTTTGTGATTCATGCCTTATTTTCCTTTACTAATAGAACTAACATAGCAACACTATTCAATTATCGCATAGCCTATATAAGGATCAAAATCAAGCCTTTCTATTCTTAGATTGTTTATACCTATTGTTTCGAGGAGAGCCTGTGTTTCACCAGGCCATATAGGATTGTCCAACTCGTCAAAGGCGACGATCGAGCCTTTTGGCATTCTTGGAATAAATTGTTCAATTGCAACTTTAGTTGGCTCAAACAAATCAAAATCCAGAAACAACAAGCTTACGACAAGATGTTTATTGTCCTGGACAAATTCAGGGATCGTCTTTACGGCATCTCCTTTGATTAGATGCCCCTTCTTTATATGGCCGATAAATCTATTTGTATCATATATTTTCAGTATCTGTTCCAACTCATCGTAAGATTGGGTTGCCAAGTCCCCACGTTTTATTTCAGAATGTCTACTTTGATCCTTAGATCCAATAGATGGGAATCCCTCAAAAGTATCAAATCCATAAATTCGTCTATTCAGGTTGACAGGTTCTAAAATGGAACTCATTAGCGCCCATGACATCAGCCCAAATCCACCGTAAACTCCACACTCTATGACCGACCCTTTAACGGGCAATATCTTTTTGAAAATCTCATACAGTGCGAACAGTCGTCTGAGTTGTTGTTCTCGTATATATTTTGGAAAATTATCTAATTTTGTTTCAACGCTGTCAATACAGTTGAGGAAAACACTTTCCAATTGTTTGCTTACATTTTTTTCTACCCTTGTCCTGAAGCCTGCTTCTGGGGTAATTTTTTCTGGCATTTGACCTATCCTATATTACTTGTTTTGCAGTGTTTGTTGATGCTGCTCAAGTTCCATTAAAATCCGAGTCTTTATTGAACCCGGCGTAAGGTTATACTTTTCTAAAAGATAATCTATATTTCCAATATAGGAGCTGTATTCATCGGGCAACCCGATCTTTTTGAATAAACCTCTATAACCCAGTTCCATTAACTGTTCTGAAACTGCGGTCCCTAATCCTCCATTGATGCTATGTTCTTCGATTGTAAAAATAGCAGAGCTGTCGCTTGCACACATTTTGACAAGCTCCTTGTCTAAGGGTTTTATTGTGTGCATGCTTACCAATCTTACATCTAATCCCATTTTTGCTAATTCTTCAGAGACGACTTTCGCGGCAAAAAGCATGCTTCCGGTTGCAATAATACAAATATCACTCCCATTCTTAATGACGATACCTTTGCCAATCTCTAATTTGGGGACGTCGTCATATACATGCGATTCTCCATTTTTCCCAAGCCTGATATATAAGGGCCCCTGATGATCTACCGATGCTTCTATAACCGCCTGTGTCTCTTCTGCATCGCCCGGGGCAACGACCGTCATTCCGGGAAGGGACCGCATAATACTTATATCCTCAATGGCGTGATGTGTCATGCCTTCCAAGCCGTAACTGAAACCGCCCCCTGCGCCAATTAGTTTAACACTCACATTATCGTAGCATAGATCAACTCGTATTCGCTCGAAAGAACGCATAATCAAAAAAGGAATGATTGAGTAGCAGTAAACAGCTTTTCCCGATAATGACAACCCCGCGGCTACGCCGATCATATTCGATTCTGCAATCCCAACATTTATAAATCTCCCTGGGTACAACTCCTTGAATTTTTCAAAAGTATTAAACCCAAGGTCTCCTGTAAGCAGAAAGATATCCTGATTTGTATAAGCCAGTTTTTCGAGAGTGCTAATGAAAGCCTTTTTCATGAATCAATTTCTTCCAATGCTCTTGTGTAATCTTCCTCATTGGGGCATCTATAATGCCAAAGTAGAGTGTCTTCCATAAATGACACCCCTTTACCTTTTACAGTATGTGCGATAATTACACTTGGTTTTCCTGCCAGAAACGGGACATCCCTGCAAGCATCGATGATATCTTCGAATTTGTGCCCGTCGATTTCTCTCACTTCCCATCCAAATGAATCCCACTTTTTTGCAAAAGGCTCCAAGTCAACTATTTCATTTGTTCTTCCAAATGCCTGAATCTCATTGCAATCAACTATCGCAATGAGATTGTCCAGTTTATGGTGAGAGGCAAACATGGCTGATTCCCAGATATCGCCTTCGTTTGTTTCTCCGTCCCCCAGAAGAACAAATGTCCTGTAACCCATCTTGTCGTATTTTGCTCCAATAGCAATTCCCGCTCCGATTGAAAGCCCGTGGCCCAAAGAGCCCGTAGAGATTTCAATTCCAAACTTAGTATTACGAGTGGGGTGGTGTTCTAATGTTCCACCATTAATTGCAAACCCATCTAATGTCTCTCGGCTAATAAGGTTCTTATGGAAGAGCGTTGCATATAAAGCGGCGCAGGCGTGTCCCTTGCTCAGAATAAACCTATCTCTTTCTTCCCAGTCAGGGTTGTTAGAATCCACGGACATAATGTTGAAATATAATGCTGCCAGGAGTTCTACTATAGAAAACGCAGACCCAATATGAGGGCTCCTTGTGTGGTATATCATCCTTAAAATCTCTCTTCTGATATTCCCTGCCAGCTCTTTATAATAATCCATACTTTTATTGGCGGAAACTGTATTTGTCATAGCCTTCAACTGTAATTAAGCTTTTTGCGTTAACAAAACCATATTATCCTAACAAAACCACTTTTGCCGTTCTTGCTATGATCTTGGCATCAACCCAAAGCGATCTGTTTTTAATGTACTCAAGTTCCAATTTGATCTTTCCAGGCTCAATGTTTTCCAAATAATCTTTGTCAGGGTCAATACTTCCCCGAAGAATTTCCCCCTCATTACTGAACTCAATTGAAGCATAGTCAGTGATGCCTGGCCGCACACTTAGTATCATTTTTTTGTTTTCATCACTGTAACGATCAACCGCCCATTTAACCTGCGGACGAGGCCCAACAACACTCATTTCGCCCCTTAAAACATTTATTAACTGCGGAAGTTCATTCAGCTTGTACTTTCTTAAGAAGCTGCCAAGCTTAGTAATACGAGGGTCATTCTCCGGACAAGAGGAACTATTACTAATATTATCTGCATCCTGATGCATCGTTCTGAATTTGAGCATGTCGAATAGCTCACCGTTTTTACCAACTCTTTTGCCACCATAGAAAACAGGCCCTTTAGAGTCTACCTTTACCATTATAAATGTAATAATAAACACAGGCAACAAAAATAAAAGTCCAAGCAACGAAAAAATAATATCAAATAAACGCTTTAACACATTATTAATACTTTCCATTTCAAACGACCCTTCCTTGAAATCAGTATATTACCTTATTTTCGAGGAACCAAGCGAATAGAGACAAACATAGTATGTTATGAGCTATTTGGTCAGTCATCTGTTTACTATTTCATTCCTTTGATATTAATTCAAAGGTGAATATCCAAGCCATCAATTTAATCAATGGGAGTTTCACAAGAATACTATCCATTGCCTCAAAGAAGGGGGATAATCTTGGCATATATGCGCCGGCATAGCTAGTTATATGCCAATATTTTACGTCTCCAACCCCAAAAAACCGCTTCGCAAAATTAATGTCCCTTAAACTCAAAATATGTGACTTCTCCCACTCAGTTCGCATGTCAGGAGTTAGTTGTCGATACAGCTTGATTAACGGATTGTAATCAAGTGCTTCAATCGCAAGTACCTTCCCTCCAGGTGCCAGAATTCTTCGTAGTTCTGGAAATGCGTATGATAAATCTAAATGATGCAGAACTCCTGAACATGCTATGGTATCAACACATCCATCTGGAAGTTTTGTATTTTCTGCATCAGCTTGAAAAAAGAATGTGTTATTCAAGCCCTTAGCCTTAGCGTCTTCTTTCGCGTTTTTAACAGAAATATCGCTAATATCAAATCCGATAGCAAGACTTGAACCAGCCATCGCAGCTTTTATCGTATTGATTCCATTCCCACATGCATAGTCCACAAACACTTTACCTTTAACATTTTCGGTTATCCATGCCTCATGATACTCGGTTGATTTCCTCACAGTAGAGTAAAACTTTTCATTTGAATAGAACTTATCAAAGGTATCTTTATCTAAGGTTTCGATCAACCTTTTATCTCTGCTACGGTTATGAAACTCTAACTCTTTCCGTTTTCTTTCATTCAAACTTGACATCCACTCTGAATCAGATATATTGGCAATCTCGTTGAGGTGCTCTTTCAATTTCTTAAGTTCCATTTGCCATCCTTTCTTGCACTCAAAAAGAAAATAATACAAAATAAACGCTTCACAATTATTCCATTCTCGCTTTCTTTGAATTCTTAATGCGACGCGCCTTTAAAAGCTATACGGCGGTAATGGTTGTATGTCGTCAGCCAAAATCGCCCTGAAGTCGCAACGCGTAATAACCCCCACATTGACCCCAACCCATATCCTATATGGAGCAATGCAAATATCAGGGGCATAATGAACAAGTATCTTAAGTTCTTTTCATGAATTGCTATTCTGCAGGAGGAATAAAAATTTGCCAAAGCATAAGATCCGATTATAGATAAAAACAACCACGACAAGGCCGGAGAGAAAAAGGATAACAGGGCCATCCCTATCAAACTCGAAACAAATATAAGAGGAATCAAATGTCTCCAGGAAAATACTACCCTTCCATATTTCAAAGGATAGGTGATCCAGATACCATTATCGAAATTATGTTTAATAAAATCCCTTAAATTTGATCTTGCATAATAATGTGTTACAATCTCAGGAACCAAAAGAATCTTGCCCCCTGCTTCTCTTATTCTTGAATTAATCGCGACGTCTTCACTTCTTGCAATATTTTCGTCATAAAGTCCTATTTGCTCCAGCATATCTTTTTTGAAGCAACCTGAATAGGCCGTATCTGACCACATTGGTTCACTGGGCTGCAATCGGTGGTAGGAATTACCCACTCCAAATCGGTGTGATAATGAAATAACTATTGCTTTGCCCACAAGCGTATCGTTGCGAGAAACTGCGATCTGCAATCCTCCTACATTATCAGCATTATATTCAATCAGGAACTTTATACATTTGGTTATGTAATCTTTCTTGTATACCGTATGTGCATCTATCTTCATAATAATGTCACTACTGGCATATTTAATGCCGATATTCATCGCAGCAGGGATAACTTTTTTCGGATTGTCCATAAGCCGGATGAATGGATACTTGTCGGAGTATGTTTTTACAATCTCCCTTGTCCGGTCCTCACTTCTCCCATCAACAACAAAAACTTCCATGTTATCCGCCGGATAGTCGCTGGCAATTACAGAATCAAGGCACTGACCAATGAATTTTTCTTCATCCCGACAGGGGATAATCAGACTGACGTTCATTCTTTCTCCTTCTGAGACCATATGTGCTCACGGCTCCTTCTTCTTCGCCACTACCTCAATGATATAGTACCCCATTATCGGAACTTTCAACATCCTGAGTTTGTTCAGTATTTTATGCCTTAAAAAGAAAGAATTTATCGCATCAGGCCTGAAGATTGGGGAATATATCCTTTTAATGAAGAAATCCATGGGGCTAAATTTATATAATGTCATCTTGGTTTGGGCGATTTCAAATCCTGAGTGCCTAATTAAAGAAATAAATTCTTCTTTAGAAGAATACTCCCTTAAATGCGTCGGATCAAGTACCCATTTGTTATTACAACGATGGACATACCATCCATACTTTTTCTTTACCACAGAAGATATATATAAGATTCCATCTTTTTTCAAAAGCCGGTATATCTCAGCAAGCAGCTTCTTGTCACTTGGGACATGCTCAATTACCTGCATGTTAAAAAGATAATCAAAACCATTATCTTCCAATTGTCTTACCTCGCAAGCATCCGAGCATATCAGTTCCAGGTTTGGAATACCTCTTTTTTTTAGCCTTTCGATTCTCTGCGTCGATAAGTCTACACCGACTATTCTCGTCATTCTTTTCAAGCAATCATTATTCTGCAAAGCCACCAGCAAATCTCCGTCTCCACAGCCCAGGTCAAGGACAGCTGAGTTGGCTACAGTCTTGCGACAAAACTGTGATAGGATTTCAGGAATCTCATTATCATAAAGACTTATACAATTTTCGGAATACTCTTTAAAATCCATCATTGTTTTATCCTCCG
>SDBV01012873.1_pt1 | contig 10681 bp, 19 predicted proteins | sample 2277081 | NCBI WGS metagenome assembly SDBV01 (sample SAMN10402039, study PRJNA504765) | marine sediment metagenome | isolation source: marine sediment core GS10_PC15, 223 cmbsf | place: Arctic Ocean: Southern Knipovich Ridge | collected 2010
TCTGGATAACTCTCTTTCATCATTCCTTCAATAAGGTCTTTTATTAAATTCAATGATTCATCATCAAGAGTATCAAAGAACTTTGATATTTCTTCTTCACTAAAGTCTTCTTTATTAACACTACCTTTACCCATAGTTGCATAGAACTTCTTTAATAGTCTAAACATCTTAGGCATATACTCAAATCCTAATGGTTCAAAAGAAAATGTATCTTTCTCTCCACTTGGTCTAATAAATTCTTCTGTTCTTGTTGGACACAGATGTGCCTCAAATTTGTCTACCATATCATTCACCTCGTTCTTCTTCTGTTTTATCCATATAAGTCATATCTTTTCCTTGTCCCATTGTAGGAACAACTACTTTCTTTTTAGGAGCACTATCATCTTTTATTTCATTCTCAATATTTTTGTTCTCTTTAATTGATACAACTTGACTCATACTTTTAACTGCCTCAGCAATATGAACTATATTCTTTTCTATATCATATACTCTTTTATCAATATCTATATATCTCTCATAAAGCACTGAATCTTTAGCATCAGTCTTAGCAATTCCTAATAATAATCTGAGAGCAATAGCATAATTATTATTTGTTTGAGTCTTAGCATAATCATTAAACTCTTTCCATGTCTCTTCTGGACAGTTAGTTATCCAAAAGTTTCTAGTAGTCATACTATCTATTCTCTTTTTCATATCATCTTCTTTTTTATCTTCACTCATCTTTAAAATACCTCACAGCAAATAAGTTAGGTGTTTTAGCTTTATAAGTTGGAAAGTACTTATGTAATTCCATAACTATAAATTTCTCACCTATATTTTGGAATAGATATATTATATCATATAAATTAAATTCATGTAAATGCATTCTACTTGGAATCTTACCATCTAATGGAACAGTAGCTAATATCATTCCATCTTTCTTTAACATTCTTTTCATTTCTTTTAATGCAACAACAGGGTCTATTAAATGTTCTAATACTTCAGTAATAACTATAACATCATAACTATTATCTGGGATATGACTATCTTCAATAACCCCTTTTATAATATTTGATTCAGGAACATTTCTTTTTATTCTATTAATAGTTTTATCATCTACATCTAAAGTAGTTACGTTCTTTAACCCTTTTTTAAATGCAAAGTGTTCAAAACAACCATCATGAGAACCAACATTAAGAATAGTTGTTTCTTTATCTTTATATTTTAAAATATTTTTTATAGCCCATGTGTATCTATACGACTCAAACTTAATTAATGTTTCAAATGGTGGAGTAACCATTTCTATTTGATAGTTCTCTTCTTCATAAACTCCTTCCCAATCCATATCTTTCATTTTCTTTACAGCTTCATCCAATTCATTCATTCTATTTCACCTCTTAATACTACATAAAAACTAGGATTTGTAATCTCCATCTCTAAAATATTATATTTATCAAATTCATGAGGGTACCATGCACTTATATGTTGTTCATATGGATACTTTTTAGATAATTCACCATTAGTATGATGGTTATTTCCATAAGGAGATGTGATAACTAAATATTTACATAATTTTAATAACCTATCAATTACTTTAATTCCATCATCTTTAGCTATATGTTCCATTACATCTCCAATGAATACAATATCATAATTAGTTGGTATTGCAACATCTATAACATTACCTATAATCATATGACTATATACATAATCATGGATAGGTGTTAACCATCTATCATCTATATCAAGTCCATCAATATTCATCTTAAAATCTTTTTTGTCAGTTACACCATTTCTTAGTTCTGCTTTCTCTCTAAATAAGAATCCCCATTTACCTGTTCCACAACCAACATCTAAAATAGATTCAGGTTTGAGTCTATGTAATAAATGCATTACTTTAAAATTAAATGTACTACTTGAACTTCCCATTATTTCACCGCAATCATTCCTAAATTAATATCTTTATGTAAAGGCTTAAAAGCATATCTTTCAGGGTCAATATAACCAACCTTTTTAAATCCTACATTTGTTAATAATAAACTTAAGTATCTTCTTGTAAATATAGAATGATGATTCATTCCTTCTGGTTCATCTTTACCAAATATTCTCCAATTAGCATCATACATCATAGTAGGATTATCTGCATTAGTCAACATTCTATATATAACTTTATCTAAATCTACTGTCCATATCTCTAATGTTCCACCTGGTTTTAAAACTCTATACCAATCTTTTAATATTTTAATAGTTTTATTCCACCAAAAATGTTCTATTATATGACTTGCAAAAAGGTTATCTACTTCTCCATCTTTATAAGGTAATGGATTTTTTAAATTATGTACAACATCTATATTATCTCCTTCTTTCTTATCTAAATTAATATATCCTTTTAATTTTGTATTACCTGAACCTAAGTTAATATTTAAACTCACTTTCCTACCCTCGATTTACTTTCTTCATATGCTTTCATAAACCTTATCCTTGAGTTATCATAATTGAAGTAATCACATTTATCTTTTGCAATAGCCATTTGTTCTTCTAACCATTCACCACCTTTTAAAACCTTGTTTGCTATTTCAAGTGCTGATTTCATATCAGTTGGGTCATAACACATATTAGGAAAGCATTTTCTCATACTAAACACTCTATTTGTTCCAATAGTTGGAACACCCAATGCAGCTGTATCAACAGTTGTTCTTCCATAAGTATGATAACCACAATTCTCTACAAATAGTTGTAGAGTCATTAGTTCCTTTACAAATATAGGATAGTCAACTCCTTTATGTATATTATCAAATAGTACTTTGGTCCAATGTTGACTTTCTGAACCACTCTGAGTAAAAGCGTATAAATTAGTATTCAATTCATATCCTTGTTCTTCAAGTCTTTTAAACAATATAGATTGCAATAATAGTTTCCCTTCCCACCAATGATATAATGCACCTACCTTACCTTTTCTATCTTCTTCACTTATATCTAATCTATAATGTTTAAGTATATCAGTTCTATGTGGATGTGAGATAGTATATGTTCCAGGAATCATACAAGACACTTGATAAGGTTCAGTTCCAAATACCATATCTCCCATTCTTTGTATCTCATCATATGTAGTAGGATTAATTCCTAAAGCTCCCCAATGTTCAGCAACATAATCATTATTCAATACCAACATTGTTGAACTATTCCTTAGTTTCCTAGCTACTTCCATTATCATTGGAAAGTCAACTGGACTCATATTAATCTGTACTACATCATATTTCTCTAACTTATTTTTACATAATTTATATGGTGCTACTTCTCCTTTAAACACATTTATCCAATTATACATACCTGGTAACATAGGTACATAGGACATACTTTGTTTCATTGCAGCTGTAAGTTTAGTACACACATGCAGATACTTCAAGTTCTTTGTCATTCAAATTCACCTCATTTCGATTTAACGAAAAACACGATTTGAATATCCCTAAATATCGATTTTAAGGTACCATACGTACCCCAGAATCGATGATTTTAGGTTTAGGTATATCCGAATACCCTTTTATATTTTTCGTTTAATTTCATTGCGTAACTATTTGTTTTACGTATTAATTAATTTATGTACGATAACTCGCAGTCCAAGCTGGAGTTGTTGTGTTCCACATCAATGTTCCTCTATGTGTGGTTGCTATTAATGTAGCCAATGCAGTTGTACTTTGTGATGGAGTAAACTGAGATATTTCATTTGGGTAACCATCTGAATCAATAGAAGATAACTCCAGTGTCATTGTTCCTCTTTTATACTCAGCTGAATCAAATTCCCAATCAAATGTTACAGACTTACAATCTACATATATCCTTCTGTATATTGGTCCTGCACTTGGTGGTACAACTACTGAACCAGATATATTTTGATTCGCTCTTGGTACATACCATAATATTACTCTCTTCCTTAATGCTATTTTAGCACTTGATTGTTCTGCTGTCGTATTTGCAGATGCTGTTGAAGTGTTTCCCCAATGTACTCTATCCCAATCAGCATTCTTAATAACTATATCAAATGTTACAGTTATCTTTCCTCTTGGTGATGCATAATTAAACTGCTTAGCACCAAATGTTGGTACAGTGGTTGTGGACTCTTCTCCACCACTCTTATTTGCTTTCATTATTGTACCTTCAAAATTCAAGGCTTTATCTTTACCTTCTTCTTCAATTGTTATTATAACATCTTCACCTTCCCAATGGTCAGGTGCACTAGTAACTTCTACCATATATAATCACCTCATGTAAATCCTCTTCTTCTCATGGATTTTTCTATAATTCCATCCATGCTCTTAGTCACATCAATCACAGCATGTTCAACAAAATGCATTGCTCTTGACTTAGTCATAACCTTTCCTCTTCCAGGTATAGTTGCCCATGTTCCACCTGGAAACCTTCTTCTAAACTTACCTCGTTTAAAAGACATCATTCCATCATTCGCAGCTCTAGCACCAGGATGCGTTGAGGTAATCGCAATTCTATATGGTCCTTTAGGCTCAACTGCAAAAGACTTACCCAATCTACCTGGATGTTCACTACCATAAATAGTATCAGCTCTGATATTTAATCTAATTGATTTAACCATCTTCTTTCCAATATTTTCCAACATTTCTTTTCCAGCAGTTCTTGGTATTTTAGCTGCGACTCTATCTAACCATACATAGAAAGAATCAAAACCACTTACACTTATAAATTCTCTGCCACCAATTCCCATTAACTTGTACCTGTCGATTTAACTATAAATTTAGTTACTTGTATATGAACCTTTTTATTTCCTTCTAACCATGAATCTGACTCTTCATCTTCAAACATTGATTCTTCTGGACTAAAAGGTAACTTAACTCCTTGACCTTCTAAATAATTCTTAGCACCTCTAATTCCTGCTTTAATAACATTCATAGCATTCTTTAAATCAGCAGAAGATAAAGCATAAACTTCAACACGAATAGGACCTCTAACAACTCTAGTTGCGCTATTCATAGCATAACCCATCTCATTTAAAACAGGTTCTTTAATTATAAATATAGGGTATCTTTGAGTAGAAGAATAATCAGGGAAAGAAGAAAATATAGCTAATGTAGGGTCATTTCTTGAACCATTAGGGTCTGTTATCTTAGTACTAGAATTAGTAGCTAATGCTATGTATACCTTTGACCAGATTGTATCTGGATTAAGAGTCATTATATTCACCTCAATTGGTATAATCCTTACTCAGTTGTAAAGACTATGACTGTATTTCCATCTTGTGTAACTTTACTGTTTGTAAAATTAACACATCATTAGACCTTGCTGTTTGGTCTATTTCATCTACTTGATATCTTGTTGAACTAATATCAACTCTATCTTTTAATCCGATAGTTAAATCATCTCTTACTACTATATCAGCAGAACCTATTGTTTCCTCAAATTGAGGAGCTACTGTTATAATATTAGGTATTAGTTCATTCATTACTGCTTTACCACTTGTTGCTGTTTTCCAATCACTAATAGTTTCATGACCTTCATCATCTACTGCTTTTGTTGCAGATGAAAAAGAATAAACTAAAATAGTATTACCAAACACATTAGTAATAAGATTTCTAGCCACTGTTCTTAATGAAGTTCCAACACTCATTGATTAGCACTTTTAAATATTATATGATTACCTGTTAAAGAGAACCCTATTTGTTTGAGAGTATCTACAACATCATCTTTAAACTTGTCTCTCATTTCAACAAGTCTTTTCTCTCCTACATTTATACCAGATATATTCTTTGATACAGGGTCTACTCCACCTAATACTTGATTACATACAAACATATTAGTTAAGTCTCTCATAGCATCATCTTGACCAACACCAGTTGTAGTTCCAGTAATTCTTTTAATTCTAACTGAAGCCTTACTAAGCATTGATTTAACTGCAGTAGTGCCATCATCTACTGCTGTGTAAATCTCACCTGTATCTGCTTTTATATCTGCTAATGATGGATTAGTCATTTAACCACCTGTATGATTTCCTTTCATTTTGGTTTTTCCTTAATACCCAATTCTTGTTTATATTTAGCCCACTTTTGACCTGCTATTTTTGGGTCTTTATATTGTTTCATAAAACTTTCATATGTTCTCATTTCATTACGATAGTTCTTCTCACGTTTCTCTATTTCACTCATATCAATACCATAATATATCTTTGATACTTTATCAATATTTACTCCTGCTATCTTATCAAAGACTACTATACCTGTTAAATGTTTTGCTATTTGTGCTTGTCTATCTGATATTGGAATTGCTGTTGATGCAGGTATATCTCCAATATCATCATTGTGGACTTTACATCCTCTCATTGTATTAACTGCCCAAGGTGACATTTTTATCACCTATAAATCAGATGGTACTTGACCAACCCAATCTGGTTTTCCATCTTCTGTTCTTGAGAATATTGGTCTTCCATCAACAGTCTTACCAGAATCTGCAAACTTCTCACACTTCTTTAACATAACTTGATACATAGCTAATACTTGTCTATTCTTTCCTCTTTTCCAATTCTTTGCATGTTCTGCAACACCCTCTTTAGTTAATCTTTCTGGGTTTTCTTTTACGTTATCAATTTGGTCTTTTGTTAAATATACTTTATTTTTATCTTGTATATCTATAAAGTCTTCTTTCAATTCATTCATTCCTTTCACCTCATTCAATTCATTAAGATGATAAAATCAATTTGATTAAATCATCTTCTTTAAGATTTGAGTACTTTTTCAAATCTTTACTCTTTGCAATATCCTTTAATTCTTTAACAGTCTTCTTCTTAAGTTTCTTGAATTTAGGAGTATCTTCCAATTTTAACTCAACTTGTTTTATTTCACTATTATTAATTACTTTTTTATAATCTTCGTATTTTCCTATCACAACTAACTTTTCTTTAGATTCTTGGAATATATACTTATTCAAACTAATTGGATAATCAATCATAGATTTTACTAAATCATTAACATCTTCCATTATATTCACCTCATTTAAATGGCATCTCTAAAGTCCCATCCTTCACACAATTCACAGTAGCTCCAATTCCATCACAGAACCATTTATCATTCTCAGTATAAGCAATGATTATTCTTCTAGTTTTCTCTGGAGTGTATTCATCTACATTTAATAGTCTCTCCCATCCATCAGTACATACTTTATAACTTCTAGTTCTATCTCTGTTATAATAACAATTTCTTTGTATTCCATTATCATTGACTCTACTTAACTTATAACACATCATATCAGGCACAGTTTCTTTATCACAATGATAAGGGATATATCCTTCGTCTGTATCTACTACATTAACTCCTAGAGAAATCATAAATAATATGATTAATGCTACTTTTATATTATCTATCTTTTTCATTTTAGTACATCCTGTTCCATCCTGTAACATTACACCCAAAGTGACCATTTGTATCACTATCATAATATATAGTCCCTTCGCTACTAGCATCACATGTAGCTGTTGATTGTGGTACAAATCTTATTGGAACAAAGATGTTAAGAAACTCATTATAATAGTCATCAACATCCAATATTCTCACAGTTGTATTATCTTGATTAAGATGTGATGTAAATGGATATGAATAATTCCAATAAGATGCATCTCCTTCATAAGTTGAAGTATTTATAAACACAAATCCATTTGTTGTATTATAATTTATTGTTGTCAAAGATGTTTCATTCAAGAATGTATAATTCCATCTTGTATTATTAGATGCTGATGTTCCATTGTATGTACCATCAGGACCAATAATCACTATTCCACTAGTTACATTTAATGTATAATGTGTATTAGCTGTTAAATCAATCCATGAATAATATTTATATATCCACAAACTATCATTACCAACATAACTCGCATTTGTCCAATTAACTGAACCACTTACTATTGAATAAGATGAAGATGGTACTAAATCAAATGTTCCAGATATATTAGCATAAACACTAGTAACACTTATCATATTTCCATCTCCTGTTAAATTTGCAACTACTGTTGCATTAGCAGGAATGGTTGCAGATTCATTAGTTGAACTATCAGTTGAAGTATTTACTTGAGATGCACTTATAACTGTTATAGTCGCATTTCCAGCTAATCCCACTTCTGAGTTGTTTGCTAACCCTACACTCCCTTCATGTATATTATCTTGTGAATAGTTAACAATAGCTACAGCACTATTAACACCATTGGCATCAAATGTTAAATTAAACTGTTGGTCAATTGCAGGTACAGTTTGTGATTCTAATGTTGTTGAAAATTCACTTTCAGTATCATAACAACCAATATACCACCATGTTCTAGTATTATCTGTAAATGTTAGATTAACTCCATTATTAGTGTAAGTGTTGTTTGTAGTATTAAATGTTACTCCTAATGAATATGCACCAGTTCTATTTGTTTTATTATATACAGAACAATTAAAACTATTGCTACCACCTGTATCAATCACACTAAAATTGAATAATACAGTTGTAGAGTTCTCAATATAATATTCTCCTGGTGTATCTCTTGTTATTGTATATTCTGCAAAAGCGTATGTAGAAAATAAAATAAGAAATAAGAATAAACTATATAGTTTGAATTTCATATTCTTTTCACACTCCCTCTTATATATAAATTACCATTTGAATCAACTTTAAATTTAGGAAATCCATCAGAGTCTCTTATTATAAAAGAATCAGTTCCACTAGAATCACTTAATTGTATTCCTTTAGCCCCACTTGAAGGACCTATTAACCCTCCTCCCATCATTGCCATTTTAAACACCCTCTAGCACTCTTACATTAACTGTTCCACTTGCAACTATAGCATATATCAAAGCCTTCTCTCCTAAATCTACAGGATAATTTGCACCTGCAAGTACAGGTCTTCCATTTGCTACTGTTACACCACTATGACCTACATAAATAGTTGCTGCTCCAAAGTTCACTATATCTATTGCTTGTCTTCCAGTTAAAGCAGTTGCAGGTAATACAGTTGCAGAATTAGTTACTGTAACTGCACTAGACTTAACTTGTGATTTCAAAACCATTTATTTCACCCCATTTATACTTATGAAAAAGATACTGAACCATAATTCTTCAAAATCAAGAATCTCTTCTGAGATATGCCTAATAATACTAATGCTTCATATTGTGCGTTTAATGTTGCAATACTATTTGTTCCATCAAATGTTGCCCCAGTTGGTGTTAATGTAACTGTATGCCCTTCTGTTCCTGAATCAATTTGGGTTATAACAAGTATTCTACCTGGTTCAATATTTGCAATAGTTGCTTCTATTTTAGTAGAGCTATGGTCTAAGTCAACAACACTATCAGCATTATTAATTGCTCCAGTTACTGTATACGATACTGCAGTAACAGCAGCTGCTTGTGTTTGAAGTTGAGTATTATCAAAATAACCTCTTTCTAATCCTTTTTTAAGTCCTCTATATCCTAATGCCATTTTAGTTCACCTCTTGGGTATATTTAAAAAAATAAAAAAAATAACTACAATTAAGTAGTTATTATTCTTGCAATTGCTCCAGGTCTCCAATATCTCCATACGATTCTTTGTGTGGCGACAGCGAAACTTGAATCTCTTGCTGCGTCAAAGTATCTCTCAATAGTCACTGGTCTTTTCTCAACACCTATGAATGCAAATCTCCTATCAAGGATATATCCATATGTGGCAGTTACATTATTACTTACCCAAACTTTCATATTAAATATTGATGTTATTAATCCTTTACTAGGGTCATTTACTCCAGATTTATGTGCTTCCTGGAAGGTGTCTGTATTCATAATGTCTTCAGCTACTTCAGTTCCAACTATAAAATCAGAAGGAGTATAATTCTCTTCCCATAATCCTTTCATTCCTGATGTTATATCAGTTGGTGGTAAAGTTGCGTTACTATTAGCTATTCTAGTTCCACGTGTTTGTCCAGAACCAGTGTCAAGTGTAGCAACTATTAATGATTCTTCATTATCTGCTAACTCATAACCAGCTGTTTGAACATTCAAAGACATTACATCCCATTGTGAATCTTCTTCAAGTTCTCTTGGTATTTTTATTCTAACACCATACTTGATTGGCTTCATGTTGAATCCACTATAGTTCTCAGCGTTCAAACCAATTTCAGCACCAGTACCTGTTCTAAATACATTTGTAGATTCAGGTTCTTGTTCTGAAAAGTCTAAACTTGAGCCAGGGATACTTTTTGGTCCAATGACCTTAGCTGCAAGTGCCCTAAATATTAGGTTCTTTCTAACTGCCATTAATAATTCACTAAATAACATTTTAGGAATTAAAAAACTACCAGTTGAACTTCCAGCTGTTGCGCTTGTTCTATCTTTATTATCTGTGGTTAGTATTGTATTGCTTTGTGGCATCTTTTATCACCTCTTATCCTCTTGACCCAAAACTAGCCAACCATAGGATGTAATCATTATCTACTGCTGTTCCAGTTAATGCTATCCCAAAGCCACCTTTCATTTCGGCTGCTACTCTTGTTGTAGTTCCACATCTCTGTACTCCTGCACTAGTTGTGCCATCAGATGCTTTAACTCTAACTCCTGCTCTTAAAGGGCAAGTCGTTGCTTCTGCAGGACTAAAAAATAACCCTCTAGTTCTTACTGTTACCTGACTTCCAGCTGCTGCATCTTCTTCTGCTATTCCAACTACTGAACCACCTTG
>SDBV01012874.1_pt1 | contig 10680 bp, 4 predicted proteins | sample 2277081 | NCBI WGS metagenome assembly SDBV01 (sample SAMN10402039, study PRJNA504765) | marine sediment metagenome | isolation source: marine sediment core GS10_PC15, 223 cmbsf | place: Arctic Ocean: Southern Knipovich Ridge | collected 2010
AGAGATAAACCTGTAATCTCCAGTCGCCACTTTAAATACAGCTTTTTTGTTTTCCATGTGCAGGAAAGTTACGCCTTCTGTGCCAATGGCAGGCTGGCCGCTTTCGGTGACGTCGGCGATCTTTCCGGCTGGGACGTAGACGGTTGCAGTCGTATTGGGGGGAACCGTAATGTTAATGCTCAGTTTGCCGGGTGTGCGAACCCAAGTGCTTTTGGCTATGCCGTAAGGAGTCTCTAGCGTGGCTGATGCTTCAGTGAGGTCCCCGCCCGGCTCAGGGGCGATCAACAGGTGCTTGTATCCGGGCTGGGCGGCAGACAACCCGGCAATGGTTTCGTACATCCATTCACCGATGGCTCCGTAAGCGTAATGGTTGAACGAATTCATGCCCCGATCACCGAAGCCGTCAGCCTTGGTGTAGCTATTCCAGCGTTCCCACATGGTTGTGGCGCCTTGGTCTATCGAGAAGAACCAGCCGGGATACCTGTCGTTAAATAGAACACTGTATGCCAGGTCGTTCCTGTCGAAACGAGTTAGAGTCGGGTTAATCAATGGGGTTCCCAGGAAGCCTGTTCGCAAACTGCCTGATGCCTCTTTTGTGATCAGTCTAACCAGATTATCAAAGGCGGGCTGGCGTTGTTCTTCGGGAAGCAAATCAAATGCGAGTGCCAATAAATAGCCGGTCTGGGTCTCATGCCTGGTTGTCAATTTGCCGTTGCCGTCAAAGAATTTCTTCGCAAAGGCACTGCTTACTGATCGGTATAAGGTTTGATATTCCGCGACATCATCCGGCTTGGCGAGTATGTCGGCTATTCGTGAGACGAGGTCCGCATCATGAGCAAAATAGGCAGTACCGATCAAGTCTCTTGGAATATCACCCCTATTCCCTTTTGAGAGTTGATAAGGCTGAAGCCAATCGCCAAAGGAGTCGCCATTATAGATAAAGTCTTTTGTGTGATCGCTTTTATCGTAGAAACTGACCGACCGCTTCATCATGTCATAATTGTCTTCCAGAATCCGACGATAGCCGAACGACTTATAGACCTCCCAGGGGACGACCACCGCAGCATCGTGCCAGCCGGAACCGGCACCTTGACCTAAGACATTGGGTATGACATAGGGAATTCCTCCGTTTGAAAACTGCGAGTCGCGCATATCCTGACACCACTTCGCAAAAAATGCCAGGGTATCGAAGTTATAATTGGCTGTAGAGGTGAACACCTGGGCATCACCGGTCCAACCCAGCCTTTCGTCACGCTGAGGGCAATCGGTGGGAACAGCAAGGAAGTTACCCTTCTGGCCCCAGCGAATATTGCTTTGCAATTTGTTGAGTTTTTTGTGGGAACTGGTGAAAGTGCCGGTAGGCCGCATTTCATTGTGCAGCACCACACCTGTCACCCATTGCTTTTGGGGTTTTGTTCCTTTGGGGAACCCTGACAGTTCAATGTAGCGGAAACCGTGGAAAGTAAAACGCGGCTCCCAGGTCTCGGTGCCACTGCCTTTGCAAATGTACTCGTCTGTCGCTTTAGCAGAACGGAGATTCTCCGTGTAGATCGTGCCATCGTCATTTAGCATCTCGGCAAAACGCATGGTTATTTTTTGGCCCGGATGACCTGGCACCGAAATTCTCGCCCAACCAACCATATTCTGACCCAAATCAAAAACATGTCGGTCGGGGGCCGGTTCATTAACAGTGATCGGCGTCAGTTCTTCGATCTTTCTGACAGGAGGATTAGGCAGCGGGTCCAGGGCAACACCTTCATCAATGGATCTTGCTTGAACCGCTTGCCAATTTTTATCGTTGTAACCTGGGCTGGACCAATTGCCCAGTTCCTTTCGCGCATCATATCGTTCGCCGTCGTAGATGGTTGATGAGAGTATCGGTCCATTGGCAGCTTTCCATGATTTATCCGATGAAATAATTTGCCGTGATCCATCCGCATAAGTGATGCTCAACTGGCAGAGCAATTCCTGCTTGTCACCATTGGGGTTGCTTTTAGTGCGAAAGCCCAGGCTCCATGGATGCCAACCGATACCGAGTATAGCACCTATGGTATTTTGGCCCTGTTGGATAGCATTAGTTATATCAAATGTGTGAACGTGCAGGCGTTTCTTGTATTCTGTCCAGCCAGGGATGAAGTAGTCATCGCCAATGCGGTTGCCGTTGAGATAAAGTTCGGTAAGGCCGTAGGCTGTGGCGTATAAACGGGCCTTTTCGACATTTCCGTTTACAGAGAATTCGCGGCGAAGATAAGGCGAAGGTGCACTTTCTTCTCGCAGAGGAATAAGAAGGATGTTATTTTCCTTGACCGTGACGGAAGTTTTTTTTTCGTTTACAATGTAATCTACTTTTACCTGCTTGACATGACCTGGGGCCGGATCGCCAGCTAGCGAGTTGTTTACACGGATACGCAAGCCGTTGTTCTTAATCTTTTTTCGCAAAACCTCGGTAACATCTATCCGCTGCTTTTCATCGCTGTCCAACGCACCGTAAATCGCTTTAACAATTTCCAGCTTTTCTGAAGGTTTAGGTTCGGGGCAGTTGCGGAATATCCATTCAGCCGACCAATCATCTTGATCAAGCAGACCCATCTCAAAATAAGCAGGCTCACCCCACTTCGACGCCCTGCCGTCCTGATCCTTAAACTGTACTGACCAATAGACTCTGTCGCCTGAAGTAATTGGTTTACCTTCATAATCGATGAAAAGCGTTTGGTCGCTTTGTACCCAACCGCTATCCCAAAGACCGGGGTTATCATGCAAATCTTCCGGCTGAGAATCGCATACTATTCGGTATGCGGACTGGCTCTTAACCCCGACTCCGGCGGGCAGCTTCCAGGAAAACTGAGGTGTTCTGTCGCCAAAGCTGATCGGATTCTCCAACAGGGGTCCTACCCTTAAATCGACAGGCAGGATGCTGTTTTTTTCGCATCCTGCGGTAGCGAAAATTAATAGTGTGATCAAAATAAAATCACGTAGATTCATTGCAGTCTCCTTGTGACCTGCACCCAATTCCTGATCCAATCGTTATGCGAATTTAACGCTGTTTGTAGCTTTGCTGTAACGCTGGAGGTCAGCCGTAGGCTGGCCGGAAGCGATACAGCTTTCGGCGAATTCAACCGGGGTCAAATCGCCCAGCGAACTATGCGGTCGATGATGATTATAATCATCTCGCCACGGCTCTATCTTATCACGGGCATCGGTCAATGACGAGAACTAGTAATATCTAAATTCAATCACTTCTAAACTCGCGACAAAAGATGGAAAGTGGAACAGTTGACATGTCGTACAGTACAAAAACTTATCAGCAGTTAAATCGTTGTTCATTAACAAGTTAAACTTCAGAAATTGATCTGCAAAAAAACGAAATCTGTGAAATTTACTTAAACGGTTCTTGCAGCTTTTCAGAGAGCGTATCTCATAGCCGCCTATTACTATTTACCGTTTAATGGGATCGGATCCCATAGGATATAAAGTGTGGGGCCCGAGATTCCGGACCCCACACATTTTAAAACAAATTTTACATCGGCTTTTGTTTCAACGTAACGAAACTATTATAAACCATCCAAAAGCCATTCTTCCGCCAGAGCAGCAAAGTCGAACAGGTCAAAATCAGAGAGCCAATCCTGAGCCAGCACTCGGAGATCACCTATATTGACAGCACAGTCATAGTTCATATCCGCATCAAAAACTGACGTACAGGCGGTCACAGTTGTAGTTATCGCCTCTGGGTCCGCATCATCTAAATCCACAACAACAGTGCCTGTACCGCCGTAGGCTATGATCCGTCCGGCATCGATATAACCTTGGACAACAGCTGTATCATTGCCATCCAGGATCAGCGTTCCGGCGGAAATTTCTAATGTAGTAGTACCAGTATGGAGAGGATTGTCATCGCCGGACAAATGTATATTCGACGCTGTCAGAACACCGCTATTCAAATTGATGAAATTCGTCGATGGTTTACTACTTTGAGAGTTGATTTCACTGACATTGACAGTTCCGCCGTCTATGTTAAGCGTGGTGTCGAAACCATCACCTATAAGCATAGTATCCAAGATGCTTACCGTTCCACCACTGATATTAACAGTTGCCGGACCGCCGTTGCCCAAAGCCCATCTATAAAGTGTCAGACTACCCCCTGTCATATCCAGAACAGTCGGATAATTAGGATCGGTAATACCCCATCGGTTCCAGATAGTGCTGGTTGCAACTGCTTCGACACTCGAATCAATCAAGATCGGACCATTTTCATGCATAACTGTTACTGAACCAACTCCGGGAACACCATTATCCCAGTTGGCTTCGACATTCCACAGATCGCTTCCACCAGCACCTGTCCAGGTTGTCCAGCCACCAGCAAGAGCGACTACGGTAAAGCTCCAGGTAGGACCGTAATGGGTTTCTGCGCCGTCATATTCATCCACAGCCCAGTAATAGGTTTGACCCTTGATGAGCGTACCCGGAGCATAGGTCGTACCCGGCTGGTCATCTGAAACCAATTCCAAATCTTCGGGATCCGTGCCGAACCAGACATCACTACTGATAGAGCCAGGACCAGCTGTCCAGGATAGTGTCAGGTCAACAGCCACGCCCGTCGCACCATCAGGAACATTCGGATCTGTGGCGTTTGCCGGATCCTGTGCGGTAACCAAGACCGAATCCGAGCCTGCACCGGCACTTGAGTTCGTCGCTGTCAGCGTCAACTCATAGGCCACGGTTGCGTATGCGTCAAATGTCACTGTGGTAGTCAGGGCCGTCGGGGTACCAAAATCCACACCCGGGTCACTTGAGGTCCATTCATAGTCCATCGTCAGACCACCCGGATCCCAGGCCGTAGCCGTTACGCTCGTGCTTAGCGAATCGATATCCTGGTCATCGCCGGCTCTGACGGCCGGGTCAGGTGATGCAGTAACGGTTGTCTTGTCCGCAACCCCATCGTAAGTAACACTAACATTGCCTAGACCATCGTAAGCTATGACACCTCCGCTGGTGACACCGGCGTTGATCGTAGCCGTCGCATCACCATTGATGATCAGCGTTCCAGCACCACCAATGTTGAGGGTGTAAGGACCATAAAGATAAATCGAATCAGCGTTTACAGTACCACCATTCAAATTAAATATCGAGTCCGTTGTGATACCTGTAAAACTGAGTTCTCCAACATTTAGGGTTCCGCCATCCATGTTGAACGTAGCATTATAGTGATTGCCAATGTTTATTTGAACCGCAATGTCCATAGTTCCGCCAGTCATGTTGATGACACCTGGACCAGTGGGGGAGATACCCAAGCCGATTCTTGGAACGGAAAGATTGCCGCCTGTCATTACAAGAGTAGGATCGCCGGTATCGACATAGTTAGGATCAACGACACCTATTGACAGCCAAGCGACTGCATAAGCATCGACGGTATCATCAATCACACAAGGACCACCAATTAGAGTATAAGGGTCAATATATGACCGCGAACCTACGCCGGGAACTCCACCGTTCCAGTTAGCTTCACTTGTCCATAAATTGGAACCTGCATCGTCATTTGTCCAATGACACTCGCCTGCTGCTGAGGTCACTGTAAAGCTGAAAACCGGGCTCTCAGAAGTATTTGCACCGTCATCTTCAACGATTTTCCAGTAATAAGTCATGCCCTTAATAAGCGATTTGGTCAGACTTGGAGTATATTCTGCCGGAGTTGCTGGAAGATCTTCTGCAACCAATTCCAAAGCATCGGCTGCCTTACCAAGCCAAACGTCATGAGTTGGGTTACCAGAACCTGCTGTCCAGGTCAAAGTAACATCAGTTGCTACGCCTGTCGCCTCATCTGCAGGAAACGGATTCGATGCCGCACTAGTAACAACGATAAAGCTCCAGACATCGCCTGGGTAAACAACATCACCAGCATCAACTGCATCAATCCGCCAGTAGTATGTCCCCTCAGCAAGAATTACGTCTGGATCATAGCTGGTTCCAGTTACGCGTTCCTTAAAAACTAAAGGATTACCGAAGTAAACATCATGAGCCACTGCTGTCTCACCAGCTTTCCAGCTAAGTTCCGGAGCATCACCATAACCGTACAGAGTTTCTCCATCTGTAGGAGAAGGATTTGTAGCACTGTCTGACAGGATCGTCAGAGTAATAGTATGGGGATCTGTTGTCGTCTCGTTCCAGGTCCAGTCAACGCCCTCGACACCGAGATTTTTTACTACGTAATCGCTGCCTAAAGCGGCAGTTGGAATGGGAAGGCCATTCGGATCAACGGGATAAAGACCGGTATAAAGAACGAAATCACCGCCTGCGCTGGTAAAATTATCGCCATCAACCAAGAAATTTGGATCCGACAGGTCGCCCCAGCTATCATTGTCAATCCCGCTGACACCAGTCTCATCAAACTCAAATTCGAAGGTTCCAGTAAACCCACCCCATATCTGATGAAGATTAATGGTCGCGTCATCACCGATGATTCTAACTGTGCCGTCACCATTCAAGCGGGCGGTATGTTCCATAGTTCCGCCGCTGATTTCCATGACTCCACCTGACATGATTTCAAGACTACCCTGTGGCAGAAAGAATCCGCCCGTCTGCTCTAATGTACCATCCATGCCGATAATTGAACCGGCTGTCATAGTAAGCGTTCCGCCACTAAGAGCATATGTAGAAGGCCATTCCTTGGCTGGATCATTAGCTGCCCCACTGCCAACTCGCAAAACCCCAACTGTAACATCGCCGTCAGTCTGATTGATAATACCTGAAGCGTCGATGGCCCAGCCAACGTTAAAGGCACTTACGCTATTGAGATCAGCCGAAATATTCAGCACATTAGCAACTGCACTTTGATTATGACGCACGTTCAATATAAACGTGCTCGTCGTATCAACGAAGTCTTGGTCAAGAGTTACAACATAAGGTGTTCCGGGTCCACCATTTGCTGGTAATATGGCCTGAATAGAGCATAATTCACCTGCTGTAACCCTCGAACCCGGTAAACGACGAACGGGATCGGTACCCCAACCTGTAGTCCAGTTGCCCACCGTACTAAAGTTATGGTCACTGACAGGCGGTGACGTGTCTTGGTATCCCTCGTCAAATCGCATATTGGCAAACGCACCAGTTGTTATTAATACTACACACATTAGACTTAGTAACATACTTTTCATTTCAGTTCTCCTTTTTCCTTCTCTTTTCTATCTATCCACCACCCTTGAAGTAACGCACCCCAAAGACCCCTCAAAAACAAATTGAGCCTATGATTTATAAACGAATGTCAGATCCAACCACTGAATCCGATGACCAAGCGAGCCAGATGGCCCAATTCTTTCGTCTCCCTCAGCCTTTCTCATCCACAAACAAAACTCCCTAAAAAAATAATACACTACTACTGAATTTTAACTTATTTCAAGTTTCTAAAACCCTCACTAATGTAACATGAAACGGTATCACCTCCTGTCAGTTTTGCGTAATAAATCGTCAATTTCGCGACACTTCTTCCTCACAACACAAAGTCGATTGTATGGCTCAATCCAAAAGTCATTCTTTCGCCAAAACAGCAAAGTCAATCAGATCAACCTGTCTAACTCAAACATGTTAAGAAGACCAACTCCTCTCATTATACACAAAGTGCATGAAGAAATCAATTGGAGAGAGTCACTTTACGTGGTACTATTTCACTTGTACATAACCTCACTAAATGGTACATTTTACCAATGTCCCATTTTTACCCCCCTAAAACCACCCCCTTTTTCCGCGTTTTTTGACTTTTTTCCGAAAAACACCCCACTTTCGCGCCTTTTCTCCAAAGAAATTTTTTCACCCCCATTTCTTTGGAGAAAGTCAGAGTTTTGGGGGTATTTTACGGAGTTTCAGGGAGTTTCGAGGACTTTTTCGCAAAAACACAGAGAAATAGCCGTTTTAGCGACCCAAAAAAGTAGCGGCTTACAAAAAACTGAGTCTATTCATTGTCAATCTCCAGTAATGGTAAAAAAACAGTCTCTCCCATAGTAATTCGACTCCGATCTTTTATGTGGAGCATCCGTCTATTTTCTATCTCCAACAGCACTGCTGAGTGCTTTGACCTGATTGAAATAATTTTCAGGAATAATTCCCCTCTCACTTAACGGCAGGTCCCATGTAACCGCTCCATGGTTGTCATTGACGTGTTTTGTCCAGCTTATAGCCAATTCATCTGAAAATCTCGGCTGACCAGTACCCCACCATGCGCCGAGGAAATTGAGGAAATGCAGCTGATCACCTTCGATATTGGGGCCCTTGTAATAATCGGTGGCGCCTTTGACATTAAAAACACCCTTTTTTACTAATCCACCGGGGATCTTAGCGCTTGTCGGAAAGAAATAATCGCATTCGCCTGCAAGATAATCCTCGTGTTCGGTTACGGGGCGCAGCTGTTTTCGATTCATTCCGACTGGCCCAGTGTTGTACGATACCAACGCATTGGGGTTTCCTGATTTGAACGCATCAGTGTATGCCTTGAACACCTCAGGATATTTATACACGGCACCATCTATCCACCATGCAGAAATGCCCTTACCCCATCGCTTGGACCATTCTGTGATGACATCCCGCCACATTTTCTGTTTCTCGACGGAGTCCCTACGTCCTACCGCAGGCAAATATACGCACATCCTGATACCCCTGGAATTAAGCTCCTGGGCCAATTCGGCGACCAGATCACGTTTTGACAGTTTACCATTGCTAGGGCCGAAGTGGCGTTCGTAGGTGCTGTTGGGCGAGCAGTAATAGCCGCCTCCCTGGCCAATGGTTATGAAGAAATACGGGACCTTAAGCTCTGTGAGTTGATCGGCAAATTTTTTGATCTGGAACGAATTGACTTTTTTGTTCCACTTTTCAGGTGTCATATCTTCGGGGACCGGGGCGCTTGGCATGTGGACCATATAATGAGTGAAAAGACCCCATTTGGCATCCCGCAGCCATTTGGTGTTCGGATTGAGTTTTTTCTCAGAATTCTTTTTTACAATATCGGTATCAGCAGATGCCCCTTGCAGTACGGCACAAACCAAAAGCACAGATAATAAGAATAACTTTTTCATATCAAATCCCTTCTATGATCGAATAATCAATTTCAATATTCAATTATTTATTGATGGCTTTACTAAAAGCTTTAACCTGTTTGAAATAACTTTCCGATATAATGCCATCGTAAGTTAACGGCAAATCCCATGTGACCGCTCCGGCATGATCGTTGATGTGCCGTGTCCAGCTGATAACCAATTCATCGGAGAATCTGGGCTGACCGCCGCCCCACCATGCACCGAGAAAGTTGAGAAAGTGCAGCTGGTCTCCGGAAATATTGGGGCCCAGATAATATTCCTTGCCGTCAAATACTCGAATGCCGCAAGTTGGTAAAATAAAGTCGCATTCGCCTGCCAGGTAATCCTCATACTCGGTAGCGGGCATTAGCTGGTCACGGTTCATACCGACAGGTCCGCAATTGTAGGCGACTAATGCCTTTGGGTTTCCGGCTTTGAATGCATCCGTATACGCTTTGTAAACCTTGGGGTCATTGTATGTACCGCCATCGATCCACCAGGCGTGAACATTTTTGCCCCATCGCGTGGACCATTCGGCGACAACTTCCTGCCATTTCCGCTGCAATTCGACAGGGCCGGTTCTAGCTCTTGAGGCCCAGTAAACGCAAAGTCTGATATTACGCTTGCTTAGCTCCTGGGCCAATTCGGCGACCAGGTCCCGTGTAGAAAGCCTACCATTGCTTGGACCGAAATGACGCTCATAGGCACTGTTGGGCGAGCAATAATAGTCGCCACTCTGGCCAATGGTTATAAAGAAATAAGGAACCTTAAGCTCTGAGAGTTGATCGGCAAATTCTTTGACCTTAAAGGCATCTACCCTTGCGTTCCACTGCTGACCGGTCATATTCCCGCCATCAAGGTAATGCGTAAAAAGTCCCCATTTGGCCTGACGCATCCATTTGGTGTTCGGGTTCAGCTCTTTGTCAGGGTTAATTTTTCTCCTGGCTATAATATCATCTTGAGCCTGCAGCAAAGAGGGTAATATTAACAGTACGAGTAAAACAAGAATAGATACGAATGAGCGGATTGTTTTTTGTTTCATTTTCTCTCCTTTTTGGCTAACATTTCCATATGTATTTAACCTCGGTTCAGCTCCGCAGTTGGAGGTGTTTTCCAGCATAGAGACATATTAAACCGCAACGTCGATCAATAACTTATTTACATGCCTGTAAGGTTGCACCTTAACAGAGGATACTACCTGAGGGTTCGATTGTCCATCAAATACCCCCACTCCGGAACGCGAGGGGTGCCAGTGGCCCTGCCACTTGGGTTTGCAGTTGCGGATACTTTCCCATTCGCCTTGACTGCCGTCCGGGAAAAACACCGCCCAACGTTCGTCATGGTGCAGCGACGGCCAATAAATGCCGCAACATCATATTTTTCTATAGTCATTCGTGTTGCTGTCATTAACTGTACCTAGCTTCCGATTTTCGTTTCTTGCGCTGATACTTTAATAAATACCACGCCGTGCGAGCTTACGTTGGCGGAGAAGGAGTCGGATAGCGTGCCGATATCTTTCTGACGCCACAAGTCGCGAATCGTCCCCTTGATGCCCAGCTCCTGTGCCGTGACCGAAAGCACCTGATCCTTATTTGAAATATTGAACAGGCCGACCGCCTTGCTT
>SDBV01012875.1_pt1 | contig 10680 bp, 10 predicted proteins | sample 2277081 | NCBI WGS metagenome assembly SDBV01 (sample SAMN10402039, study PRJNA504765) | marine sediment metagenome | isolation source: marine sediment core GS10_PC15, 223 cmbsf | place: Arctic Ocean: Southern Knipovich Ridge | collected 2010
TCAAAATTATTTTTTTGTTTTAAAAATTTTTTTTATTTATCATTACTTATATTTTCAATTGGAGTTCTGTGAAAAGTATTTTGCTCAGAAAATTTCAAATCATTTCAGCGGCAGGTCCTTATTATTTAACATTAAACTTTATTAGTTGATATTCGACCGGTTAAGGCTGAAAAGGAGTTTTTATGAATTATAGAGAAAATTTTTACGCTTTTTTGAAAGGGAAGGATTACGAAACCGTTCCTGTATGGCTTATGGGATTTGAAAATGAGGATGTGGCAAGAAACCTCAATTCGGAATATGATTTCCCTGTGAATCTTTCACATAATCCCGAAAGAGAAAATTATCCATGGGACAGGATCACCGATGAAGAACGCAAAAGAACAGTCACTTATAACCAGGCGTTATTAAAACCGGTAGTGGTAGTCGGCTGTGGAGCTAATATGCCTCTTGGTCATGGAGGACCGGGAGAATTTCATTTCGACCTGATAGAACTGAAAGAAAATGAACGTACCCTGATATGCGAAACGGGATGCAAGCGCCTTTTGAAAAAAAATCCCCATTTTTACATGGACTTTGATTATCCCATGAAGACAGTGGCTGATCTGGACAAGCTCAAACTGCCGGATCCACGTGATCCTCTACGGTATAAGGGATTTGAGGAAGATGTACGTTATTTTAAAGAGGCGGGATTTTTTACCGGGGCGAATCTCAACGGATTTTTCAGCGGGCCGCACTATTTCTGCATAGATTACCAGGAATTTCTCATGTCGATTTTACTTGAGCCTAAACAGACTAAAAAACTTATAGATACTGTCGGTGAATGGAACATTGCCGCTGCGGAGGAACTCCTGTCGAGGGGAGTCGACTGCATTGTCATGTGCGATGATTTCGGTTCCGCAGACAATCTTCTCGCGAGCCCGGAGGTTTACGAAAAATGGATATTTCCCTGGCATAAAAAACTATGCGACCTCGCTCATGAACATGAAGCTTATATCCATATTCACAGCCATGGAAATATCAATAAAATCCTTCCCGCAGTTCTCTCGACAGGTGTTGACATGCTTGATCCTTTTGATATGAACGAATCGATGGATCTTGTCGAATTTCTCAACACCCGCGGCTCGGGCGGAACAATACCTGTCGGAGGGCTACACAAACAATTTTTCGACTGGGATAGAGATACGCAAAACAGCTACCTGAAATCCCTGTTCGACCGTGCGAAAAAAGCAGGCAGATGGATATTGATGGATCCATCGGGTATTCCGGAAACGGTCGGCAAAGAAACTTATGATTTTCTGATAGAAAGAATCGCGGAATTGTCAAAACTAAAGTAATTTCAAAGCGGGTATTATTTACATAATCAGAGCGCTAACTTAAAAAATGATATCAGAGCCAATATAAGACCGATCCCGCCACCGGCGCAGTAGATCAGAAGAGATATGCTTATGATGCTCATATTCGTTTCAATGTTCAATATGATGAGGTCCTCAGCACCCCAGCCCAAAACAATGGTAAAAAGAACGATGAGGAGAACATGCCACTGCCTGTAAATCGCAAGAACGGCCAGACCTGCAATGGTAAACATTGCGGGACCTTCCCAGTTGATATTCATGAGATTCCCCATGACAGCATCAAAAAAAGTATTCACCTATATACTGACTTTCAATTTACCCGTAAACTAATATAAAAATACTTTTCGATTTATTTGATTTTTTATCAATCAATTGAATAATACTCAATATTCAACCAGCTGCAGAGCTTTTCAAGGTTTTTCTTATAACGGCCTGAAACGACAATCCAGTGCTGGCTTACACCGAGCCGTATGGTTTTTTCGTAAAAATCTTTGACAGGCTGTTCTATCCTGCAGAAAAGATGGCAGTTCCCCTCAAGTTTTGGAGGCCCGGGCAGCGAATCGCCTTCTATTACTATCCACCTGAGTTTTTCGCCGTCATATACACAATTTACAACAGTTACGGGTCCCGGTTTATATTTGAAATATGTGCATGCGCCGGTAAAAGTATCAGTGTTTTTGTATTCGACATCCGGCACAACCTTCACAGGGTACTCTTCATCATGGTTTGCGGAGTCATGGAAACCCGCATGTCCCATGAGTAGAGCGTTTTTTGCGAGGTCGGCTGTAAAAACCTCGGTGTACATGGGCGATTCCCCGGTAAAAAGGCGAAGAATATACATTGCTATCCCCGCTGCAATGTCTGCTTCCATCGAAACGACAACTCCGGATTCAGAGAGCGGCGGATTGGCAAGACAGGGCCTTAAGCCAAAGCACATGTGCATTTCATCTATAATATCATTCATGGCTAAAATGTCAATTCTTTCTTCGCCGATGACCTTCTCCATTGCCAGAGCATACCGAACTCCCTCGATGAGATTTTTACTTTCGACTTCGATGATATGGCCCTTCTGATTCAGAAGTGTTATGAATCGATTAATATCATCCTCTGAAACCTTTTGAGCCTCATCTTTGAATCGATTTAATTCAAGGTATTTCAATTCGATGCCATAGAGATTCCGAATTGCAAACTCATCTACAAAAGTGGTAGACATCTGATCGCATCGAAATGGCAAAACTCCGCACCTTGTATTTTTCAGACGTTGAGCTATAGAAAAAGCCAGACAGTGTTCACGCAATTCATCATATATACTTTCATCGCGCAAGTAACCCGAAACAGACTGATATTCGAATCCTTCTCTTTTTAAAAATCCACTTATCTGAAGAGAACCGACAGAACCGGAACCTTTCAGCATTTCATTGAAGCTGACAAATTCTGAAAGAGTCTCATCTGGAAAAAAGGTGCAGACTACACAGGGGAGTTCGGGAAGTACCTTGAGCGCCGCTTTTAAAATCTGGTCTTCACACCACATCAGAGTTGAAATGATGATTCCATCGACCCGGGCGGCAGATATGTCTTCAGCCGCCGCACGAGCTTCATTTTCGGAATAGATTACTCCATTGTAGACAGGATCCAGAAAATCCGATAGTTTGCCTACAATTTCTTTAGCGATTGCATCTACTTCTTCTGTCAGCGGAGAAGATGATTCCTGCAGCCCTACATCCCTGAACCAGCCGGATGTTACAAAAAGTATTCCGATTTTAGGTTTAAGATTCATAAAAGCCTCCGGTCATTTATTTCATTTCATTATTGAGCTATTAATCATATAATAAATTATCCTGAATAACAAGCAGATAATGCAGATTTCCCCAACGGAGAAATTTAATGATTTCATAAGTATTTATTGCACATCCATAATTTGACCTTGACATTATTATTGGGATTATTGTAAAATACTTTGTATATTTTATTTAAGATTTTAAAATGTATTGTTTGATCTTAAGTAAAACAATCCTTTGTATTTATCCTGTAATCCTGTAAAAAAAATCATTAAGCCAAATCTCTAACAATAATTTTTCACAAGGAGGATTAAAGTATGCCGGGTCCTGGGTCGTATTTAATTGGTGAAGAAGAAAAGAAAGCTGTCATTGAGCTTATCGAAGCGGGTTATCTTTTCCGCTACGGTGACAGAAAGAATCCGAAATTTCTCGCAAAAGTCTTGCAAATAGAGGATGAACTGTCGGAATATCTGGGAATACCTCATACAATAGCAGTAAATTCCGGGACATCAGCGCTGTGGATTGCTCTCGGAGCGCTTGGTATCGGTCCCGGGGATGAAGTGATTGTTCCCGGTTATACCTTCATTGCTTCGATTACATCGATTATTTATTCGAGAGCCATACCGGTTCTTGCAGAGATTGACGAATCGCTGACATTGGACCCGGAAGATGTTATAAAAAGGATTACACCCCGGACAAAAGCAATAATGCTCGTTCATATGCTCGGGAACCCGGGATATATCGATGAAATAAAAGAGATTGCCAGGGTGCATAACCTCTTTCTGATAGAGGATACCGCCCAGGCTTTCGGGGCTACCTATAAAGGGAAATTAGCCGGTACTTACGGTGATTTCGGCACTTACAGTTTCAATATCTTCAAAACGATTACTGCAGGCGATGGCGGCGCTGTATCGACATCAAATAAGGAACTTTTTGAACGGGCGTTCGCCATACACGACCAGGGACATCTGCCACTCAGGGAGGGTGTCGAACAGGGAGAAAGAACGGTTATCGGGCTTGATTTTAGAATGACCGAGCTTGCGGCGACTGTACTTCTGGTACAATTGAAGAAGATCGAATTTATCAAAAAGGAACTGAAAAAGCGCAAGAACAGGTTTAAAGAGGGAATAAAAGATCTCGAGGGTATAACCTTCAGAACGCTGCCTGATCCGGATGGTGAGGCGGGGACTCTGTTGACAGTCCTCTTTCCTGATGAGGAAGCGGCCCGTAAGGTTGGCGAAGAGCTCGGTTCCGGAGTGATAGCTGATTCCGGATGGCATGTGTATAACAATATGGAACATATACTTGGTAAAATGGTTGTTGATGATAAAGGGTGTCCTTTTACATGCCCGTTTTATACTGATAATGGCGGTAAAATGGAGTATTCCAAAGGGATGCTTCCGAAAACCGATTCAATTCTCGGCAGGGCGATAAATATCAGTATCGGAGTCTCAGATGCCGGGCTGGGTTCGGCATTCGGAGTAACTATCAACAGTGATAATGATGAAATTGACAGGAAAATCGAAGTTTTCAGAAATGTGGTTGAAAAGTGTTTATAAATCGAAATTAAACAGAGTTAACCATTTAAAAAGGTTACCAATACATGACATCCAAAGAAAGAATATTATCATGCTGGAACGGCCGAAAACCAGATCATGTGCCCCTCTGCACATGGTGTTTCGGTTTGAGTCCTCCGGCAGACAGAATCTGGAAAAAGAACGGCAAACCGGTTAAACACTGGTATTCGATGAGACTGGAACATTTACATCTTCTGCCGGAACCCTGGGAACTTGAGGATGATTTTAAACGTGTTCTTGCCTGGCAGTCTATTGGTATAGATGATATGCTCGACGTGTCAGTTCCCTGGAGTATTGATCCGGATGTCACATGGAATGACTCTTTTGTTCCGCGGGGTAGTGAAAGCGAATATCCTGTGATGGTACGTGAGTATGCGACACCGTCCGGCACACTCCGTCATGCGGTGAAAAAAACGGGCGAAGATCCCGGCGATGGGTGGGTAATTCAACCTGATTATGTACCCCTTATAGAAGATTATAATATTCCGCGAGCGGTTGAACATGCTGTGTGCAAACCGGAAGATATTGCGGCTGCAAGCCATCTTTACCGTAAGCCCGATGAAAAAGCTGCAGGATGGTTCAACCGCCGCATGGAGGCCATAAGCAGCTTTTCCGAACAGCATGGAGTAGCGGTGCAGGCATGGTCGGCTTTCGGAATGGATGGCATAATCTGGCTTACCGGAGTAGAGGGCGCAATCATGATGGCGATGGATAATCCTGTATCTTTCGGCAAACTTGTAGAGATTGTTGCCGAGGCCGATTACGGCAGAACCGAGCTTGCCTGCAAAAGCCCCGCAGTAGATTTGATAGTGCAGCGCGGCTGGTATTCTTCGACCGATTTCTGGTCTCCGAAGCTTTTCGACGAGTTCATTTTTCCGCATATTGCCCGGATCGCAGAATTAGCACACAAACACGGAAAAAAGTTCGGATATACAATGACAACCGGTGTCGAGATACTCGGAGAGCGCCTGATCGAGGCCGGTGTCGATGTATTGTATTTTGTTGACCCTGTTCAGGATACGATTTCGCTTGAGAGGGCACATGACCTGTTCAGCGGCAGTATGACCATGGCGGGTGGAGTCAATTCGGTTAGCCTTGCTTCAAAGGATAAAGAGAAAATCCGTGACGAAGTAAAACGCGCGCTTGATGTACTCGGCCCTACAAACCGGTTTATTCTTCAACCCGTAGATGCCCTTTTCCCGGATACGCCATGGGAAAGTGTTGAACTCATGATAGAAACATGGAATAAATATAAGTAAAGAATTATAAGCAGTATAATCATATTAAAAACAAAATGATATTCTGATTTTCAAAGTGTTTCTTTATAGAATTCAATTTTTGTCGCACCTTAAATCCACCTGAAGGAGCCTATAAACAACGACCTATAATGCTGTGAATAATCCGGGCTGATATGAGATTATAAAAGCGTGCTATCTGTTTTCATCGATCATCAAAAGAATTACCGTAAGAGACCTTTAAGAATTTGATAAAATAATAAATAAGTGTCTTTGAATTGTTTATTTTTTAAAGAAATATTCAATATTCAAGTTGAAAGCCGACTGCTGATTGCCGATAGCTATGTTTTAAGATTTTAAAATATTTAAATTATAAGCTTTTTATAAAAAATGTATTGTAATATTTAACATTCCGTATTATTAATGTATTAATAGATATTACTTGAATGAAAGGGGACGGTATCAATGGCTGTCGTAACTATTTCAAGAATTAAGGGTTCGGAAGGTGATGAAATATCCTTAAAGGTCGCAAAAGGCCTTAAATACGATCTGGTCGATACCAACCTTATTGTCGAGGTTGCCGATCGAGCAGGTGTAAGTATAGAAGATGTCAGGAATCTTGATGAAAAATACCAGTCAAGAGCTGTTAAATTTCTGAAAGGATTTATTACTCCTCGAATGAGCAAAGTACTTGCAGGTCAGGAAAATAAGCACCTTGATCCAAAATCTTTTTTGGAGTATGTAAAAACAATAATTCTGGGGCTTGCTGAAAAAGGCAACATGGTTATTGTAGGCCGTGCAGGTCAGTTCATACTGAAAGATGAATACAGTGCATATCAAGATAGAGTCATTGCAGATGAAAAGTTCAGAATAGAAATAATAAAAGAACGGAATGAAATTTCAGAGTCTGATGCTCAAGAAATGATAAAAAAATCAGACAATATGCGTAAAAATTATATCGATAAATATCTCAACGAGGATTGGGCGGATCCGTCTGCATATCATTTAGTTGTGAACACTGCTAAAAATGGAATAGATGAATCTGCACATATAATCATAGAGGCAGTTAAAAAATTCAGCGCAACCCATGAATACATTCCAGGTGAAAGGGACCGCCGTAAAAATATAAGAAGAACGATAGAGAGCCTTAGAAAACATGACCGTCGAGCCGGCGAGGAATTATGGAGTCAAAATCAAACAAAAAGATCCATAATGAAAGGACGTCCGGTAAGAACTCATCTTAAAAACGACCGCAGGCAAGGTTCGCGGCGTACTAAGGTAAGACGTGCCGAAAGCGAGTAGATTTTTAATTGCTTTCATTAATATTTTATATAAAATTTGAGGAATAAAAAAATAATTGGTTATTTCTATCCGGCCACTCCGGGAGAGTGTGAATCCCGGATAAAAATGAAAAAAAATATCCCGTGCGTAATGGTGATTTTTTTAAAAGCAGCATCTATCAATGAATCGAACATGAAATTATTAAATGAATAATATGCATCCATATTTATTTTTTTCCGCAAGCAGCAGTATCAAATCAATTTTCATAACCGGTCGGATACATTATTCTCTTTTCGTTAACTTTAAATGAACCTCATAAATAAAAAATCCCTGACATATCTTTATTGACATCATAAGAAAAATATGAACATTCCATAAGAAACAGATAAAATAATCATGGAGATTGGTTTATGGATTTATGTATAAAGGATAAAACTGCCATTGTGTGCGGTTCATCCAGGGGACTGGGGAGGGCTTGCGCCGAGCTGCTTGCAGGAGAGGGAGTTAATCTGGTCGTATGTTCCCGGAATTTTGACAATATTTTTTCGACAGCCCGATCCATATCCGAAAATTACGGTGTTAACGTAGTGCCTGTCGCCGCAGATATTTCACATCCGGAATCTCCGCAAAAGCTTGTCAACGAGGCATTAAATAGATTTAAAAGTGTTGACATTCTCATCAACAATGCCGGAGGGCCTCCACCCGGCAGATTTGATAATATGGATGACAGTGAGTGGGAACATGCATTTAATCTCACGCTCATGAGTATTGTCCGTATGACAAGAGCAGTATTACCGTATATGACCTCAAAGGGCTGGGGAAGAATTGTAAATCTCGCATCCATATCTGTCAAACAGCCGATTCCCGGGCTAATCCTTTCAAATTCGCTCCGAAGCGCCGTGGTTGGAATGGCAAAAAGTTTGTCGCAGGAGGTTGCATCGAAAGGTGTTCTCATCAACACAATCGCTACAGGAAATATCGATACCAAGCGTCTTCGATCAATTATCAAGAGCCGTGCGAGAACAGCGGGCATTACCGAACAAGAACAGCTTTCAGTGCTTGAATCTTCTATTCCTATCGGAAGAATAGGACGTCCGGAAGAACTCGCGTCTCTCGTTGCGTTTCTTGCAAGCGAGAAGGCATCATATATTACCGGAGTGACTATTCAGGTGGACGGCGGTTTTTTCAGCGGAATATTTTGAAAGGATATCTCGACACTTGGTCTGGGCAGTTTATTAATAATCACAATCCATTACTGAATTCCGCAACCCCCGCCGCCGCAGCGGTTACTGTAAGGACATTCAGCCCCGGAACTGTTTGAGGAACCGGATTTTACTGAAACTGCAAAGTTAGATATAAGCTTATCTAAATTTTCCGAACCGCATTTTTTGCAGGTCACTTTTTCAGATTGTGAAAATACAAGATATTCAGCAACATCACCGCAATCTCTGCATTTGTATTCATATAATGCCATAGAATCAGTCTCCATTAAAATATTTACGTGTAAATATAGTATAATAGCTATTTAATTATTTTGCAAGTCTTTTTCTCAACTTGCATAACTATTAAAAAAATACTTTTTTTATATTAATATATTTATTATATTTAAAATCTGATTATGAAAATTATCATGGAGGTTATATAATGTCACGTCAATGTGAAATCTGCGGAAAAAAACGCATGCTCGGAAATAATGTCAGTCATGCTCATAACCTGACACGCCGTGAGTTCAAACCGAATCTCGTTACTGTCCGGGCAAAGGTCAACGGCGCGGTTAAACGAGTAAAAATATGCACACGCTGCCTCAGAAGCGGCAGGATCGAAAAGGCATAAAACGCACTTTTTTATTTAAAAGCGGTACTTTTTAGCTCTATTGACTTGAAATATGTGCCGTTTTTTTTCTATTTTTTAGATTTAGCTGCACTCTAAGCCTCTTTATTTGCACAGGGATAAGGATAAACCATGAAAAATCCCTGTGGAAATAAAAGTCATAATCGCTTTTTTAAATTTCATTACCTGTTTATTCTATTTCTAAAAGCCTTTCACACGCATCCTGATAGAGAATAATGAGTTTCCGGCGGTAATAAAGAGCGTCTGCTTATCCCTGCCACCGAAACAAACATTAGCAGTATGTCCTTTGGTAATGGAAACTACTATCTTTTCCATCAAATTGCCGGCCGCATCATAAATATTTACATAATCGTCCCCACCTGTGATATACACATTCCCCTCGGGGCTCAAGGCCGTGTTGCCAACCACCGTGACCGTTGTCCCCGGAGTTAAAGTGCCCATGTCCAGTGAGACGGCGATGCCCGAAGACCTGTTCTGCTCTTGCACGAAGGTCATAACGCGGTTGTACGTGACAATATCGTCGCAGAGGGTGACCCTCTCGCCGGGGTCCGGGCATTTGACGCGGGAATTCGACAGGCACCTGGGACCCCTGCGGGATTCAAGATGGAGCTGGCCGGCGTCGTCGGAGTCGTAGCCGCCTACCTGCACATAGTAGACCACTCCCGTCTCCGCCGACTGCACGTCGAAAGCCACCGCCGACTGCCGGCCCGAGGAGCCTATGGCATCGTCGTTGCAGGCGATCTGCGTAAGCGAACCGCACGTGCCGGTCAGGTTGATAGTTGCTCGCCGCGCGCACAATGCCGAACAGCGCATAGCTGTAAAGATCGTCCGCCGGGATCCACGGGAACTTGCGTCTGAGCCGATGAGCCGTCCGCCGCGCGATGTCCAGACACTGCTTCTGACGAGATTGCCAGGGAAGAAGAGGGCCGACATCGGACGAATTTACGGTCGATCCACTCATGCTGCCGCCTGCTTCCATCGTTTCGCTCCTCCGACCGACCATCCTTGGCAAGGTAGACACTGTTGCGCCAAATCCACAAGAATTATCGCCCCACCGCCGGCATCTGTGGAGGGGGACCTCGCCTCAATATCATAGGGGGCATAACTGGCAAGCTCGGCATCTCAGCAATACTCGGAACCAGCGACTGTCAATAGCGGCACGGTGTTCGGCCGGGTACAACCCGTATGGGATTCGTGCACCGGGCTTTCCATACCTCGCGGATTAGGGTCAAAGCCGTATGCGAGGACAAATGAGGCAGGTCATGGCCCCACGCGGACGGGGGGTTCCCCCCATCCGGCCATTGGGAAAAGTCGGGGCCTGAGTCCGTTTCAGGGGGCAGAATTTCCGTCCGTAGGGCGTCAATATGTAGTCTCGTCTTCAAATTCCCAAGTGTCCCAGCCCGAAGGAGGCCAATGGAGGGCCCAGGCGGGCCTGGCATTCCGGCCGTAACGGTGCATTTCGGACTCCAACCAGTTCAACGGCAACCCTACGTGTGCCGATATTCATCCTGGAGTCCGGCTGGGCCCAGTGGCGACGATTGCATTGAGCCGGCCCTGTCACCGAGTTAAGATGGTATCTTCTGTTCCCGGAATTTTACGATAAATT
>SDBV01012876.1_pt1 | contig 10680 bp, 10 predicted proteins | sample 2277081 | NCBI WGS metagenome assembly SDBV01 (sample SAMN10402039, study PRJNA504765) | marine sediment metagenome | isolation source: marine sediment core GS10_PC15, 223 cmbsf | place: Arctic Ocean: Southern Knipovich Ridge | collected 2010
GGACGCAAGAGGTGGAATAGGGTTGCCCGACGACGCACGGAGACTGCTTGCGGATCTTAGCTGCCCCTCGTGGGAAATACGGCGCGACGCCGCCGAGGACCTCGGCGAGCTGAGGATGCCGGAGGCGATCCCGCATCTCGCGCGCGCGCTCAAGGACCCGGTGGGTGCGGTACGCTTTGCCGCGGCGAACGCCCTGGGGAAGATCGGTACCGAGGTCGGCACCGAGCAGGCCGTCGGCTCCCTCATAGCCTGCCTGGACGACCAGTTCTTCGGCGTCCACACCCCGGTCCTGGAAGCCCTGGGGAACCTCAGGCACAAGAGCGCAGTACCGTACTTCATCCGGTTCCTGCGCGACCCCGACCCCCGCGTCCGCGGCGTCGCAAACGCGGCCTTGATGGTCACGACGAAGGCGGCGAAGGCCTTCCGCGCCACCGCCGACGAGGCGAAGCGCGAGAAGGCCGTCGGGCGCTGGGAGGAGTGGTGGGAGCAGAACAAGGCCACGTTCGAGATACCCACCGGCCCCAGGGGCCTCGGCCGCAAGTGAGGCCGCCCGGCCCGCCGATGGGCCCGCGTCGCCTTGTCTGAGCCCACGGGCGAGCATGAGAGAGGAGGGCGCGCGATGCTCCAGCCGCCGCCGCAGACTGCACGGGCGTCGACGAAAGCCCCGAGGGTCTGCCTGCTTGTCACTACCGTCCGATCGCGACGATGAAAGGCCCTTCCCCGGAGAACCGTCTCAACGTGCTCTACATCGACGGACGCGCAAAGTGGGCGGGAAAGAACCACGAACGCGGCCACGGGGGCGACGACATCTACACGGAATCGCAGACCCTCGCGCCCCAGGATGACTCTTGAGTCGCGCAGTGACTTCTTTCGATTGACAGGTGCCGGCGGACCCCATATCTGGTCGCAGCAAGCGGAGGAAACCATGAGCGAATTCCGGAAACGCGTTCTGCATGACCTGTTTGCCAGGCCAGATTTCGAGGGCTCAAGGGCCGACGTGAGCTTCACGGCGCCGGAGGAATGCTCGCGCGTTAAATGGGCGGTGCTGCAGGGCGAGAAAGAGGCCGCTTCGGGCGAGCTCGCGCCCGCGCCTCCGAATGAGCTGACGCGCTTTTCGGCCGGGCTTGTCGACTTCGTCCCGTGGACGCTCGAACGGCCGTTCCTCTACCTCCTCCGGCTGGAGCTGACCATCGGCGGCAAGCAGGCGACGGTCGAGCAGACATTCGGCATGCGCAAGTTCCACGTCGAGGGCAGGCGGATATTCTTCAACAACCGCCCCTTCTTCATAAGGGGCCACATCCGCGGCCGCGAGGCACACGACCATCCGAACCTGACGGGCGTCTCGGAGGAGGAGTACTACGAAAAGAACATCCGCGCCGCGAAAGCTTATGGTTTCAACCTCGCACGCTTCCACTCGAAGGTCCCGCCCGAGAGCTACTTTCGCGTCGCCGACAGGCTCGGCTTCCTCACGCACGTCGAGCTCCGCAAGTACTACGGCAAGTACCAGGCCGAGCGCGACCTCCTCGACCACCAGGCCGACCTCGTGAGTGAGGACGCCTGGCGGGAGATGATCCTGCGGCTCAGGAATCACCCCTCGCTCATGGTCTACTGCCTGGGAAATGAGATCGACGAGCCGGGGAGAAACCCCGAGGTCGCGCGGCTCGCCGCGCTGACGAAGAAGCTCGACCCGACGCGGCTCTTCATCGACACCTGCGCAAGGGGAGAGTACGACCGCGGGAACGTCGACCTGGACGTCCAGCACATGGGGTACTTTTGTCCCTTCGACGAGAACCACGACATGTTCGACACGACGCGCAACTGGGGCATCTTCGGCTCCGTCACGGGCAGAAAGATGGTCGTGAGGGACGCCGAAGGAAACCCGACGGCGGAGACGCGCCGCGAGGTCCACGTCGAGCGCCCCGTCGTCGCGCACGAGATCGCTCACTACGTCGGCCTGCGCGAGCTGGACGGCCTCGCACAAAAGTTCGAGCAGTATGGAGCCGAAAGGCCCTGGTGGATAGACGAGCTCAAGAAGCTCGTCCGGCTCAAGGGGCTGGAAGACGACTATCCGCTCATGCTCGCCGCCTCGCGCCGCTACCAGCACATCTGGTGGAAGCAGGCCGTGGAGAGCGCGCGCAAGAGCCCCATCCTCTCAGGGTTCCACTTTCTCCAGCTCGCCGACACCGAGCGCTACGAGAACGCGAACGGCCTCCTCGACTGCTTCGACGACCCCAAGGGGTGTCCTCCGGAGGACTTTATGCGGTTCAACGGCGACTCCGTCCTCATCGCCGACCTTCCGAGGCGCGCGTTCTTCGAAGGCTCCACCGTCGAGATACCGATATGGCTCTCTCACTTTTCGCCCCGGCTGGCGGGTGAGGCGAGGTTCGAGTGGGGGCTCGCCGCGCGCGACGGCTCGCGGGCGCTCGCGAGGGGCGGGATGGAGGATTTCGCTCTCGACCGGCTCGGCCTGAGGAAGCTCTGCACCGTCAAGCTCACGCTGCCCGGGGCGGAGGAGGCGGTCGCGATGGTATTCTCCTGCAGCCTCGCGGCCGCGGGCGGAGAGGTGGTGGAGAACGAGTGGGACCTATGGCTCTTTCCCGACCGCTCAGAAACCGTGCGCGGCGAGAATGTCCGCGTCGAACTCTCAGAGGTCGATCTGTCGAAGCGCTACCCGCAGCTCTGCTCCGGCGGCGGCGAGGGCCGGCTGCTCATTGCGGACAGGTTCGCCGAGGGCGTCTTTGATCATCTCGAAGGGGGCGGCGACGTCCTCATGCTCTACCGCGCCCAGGAGAACCGCGACAGGAAGGCGCCGCGGGAAGAACTCTATCTGCCCTCGACGCAGGACCGCTTCAAGGGCGTCATCTGGGATCGCGGGCACAACCTCGGCGCCTTTGTCCGCGAGCATCCGGCGATGGACGGCTTTCCGCACGATGGGTTCCTTGACTTTCAGTTCTATCACCTCATTGATGACTGCGATAAGGTCAACCTGGATGACTTTCCCGTCCCCGTCGAGCCCATCGTCCAGGGCGTCGACAAGGCCTCGCGCGACCGCTACGATGTCTTCACGTTCGACCTGCGCGAGCTCCAGCCGGACTGGACGATGCGAAGGTTCGCCTATCTGTTCGAGCTCGCCGTTGGGAAGGGAAGGATGCTCGTCTGCGGCTTCAACTTCAAGGGCGTCGTGCGCGACCGCCCGGCGGCCTGCGGGATGTTCGAGAGCCTGCTCGCCTACGTCCGCTCGGACGCCTTCAGCCCGAAGGCGCGCCTCTCCGTCGAAGAGCTGAGGAGCTACCTGCTCGAAAAGGGACGTTCGCCGCGGACGAGAGAGCGCATGATGACGCAGTACTGGCAGCTCGACGCGGAGCCGCTCGAATCGGCCGAGTTCTGGAAAGAGGCCGAGCAGTGGATCAGGGGCAAGTAAAGGCGTCAGCGAGTGGGGGCCGCGGCAAACTCCCACGCCGCGTTCGCGGAGAGCTGGCGCCTGACGGGCGCGAGGACGTCCCCGTCGAAGAGTCCGAACATCCGACGTCCCGTCACGGCGGCCAGGAGGGCGCTCAGCGCTTTCCCGCGGCCCTGGCGATCTTCGCGCGGACCAGCTTCCCCAGCTCGGACTCGCTCGCTTTGGCCTCCAGAAAATCGTAATAGTCGTCGAACTCTTCTTTCCGCGCCTCGTACTCGGCTCTCAGCTTCTCCTGGGCCCTGCGCTTCATCTCCACGCAGTCAAATGCCTTCTTCTTCACGCTCGACCTCCAGTGGACTGCGGATCTCGATCCGGCGATAGCCGTGCGCGACGTTCACCCCGTTGAACTTGCGGATCCGCTCGTAGTTCACGATATGTCGAAAGTTCCAGCTCAAGAGCAGATCGGCTCCCGCAACGGTGGCGATGGCAACGTGGGAAACATCGTCACGGTAGTCCTCGCTCAGCGCGCCCGCGGCGATGTAGGCCTTCGCCAGGTTCCTCGCCTCATCATCGTTGGGCACTTCGACAAGGCTCTCCTCTGGCAGGTCCGCGAGGACCCGCTGGACCTCGTCAGGCGCACCCGTCAGCTCGCCTATGGTGACGCTGGAGATGAGAATCAGGTACTCGCCTCGGCGAATCCCTCGTCCTGGGTCCCGCCGAAGACGGAGGTACCTACGTAGACCCGTATCCTGTGCAAAGCAGATTCCATCCTGCCATGATTGTAACCCACAGCACAGGCCCCTGCAAGGACTCTGGCAGTTTCGGGGGCATCCACTGATTGAGAACGTGACCGCGACAGGTGAGATGAGCGAGTAGGCCCCTCAACGTCCGGGCCTTCTCATCTTCAGCTCGACGGCCGAGACGGAGGCCGCGGGGAACGTCCACGCCGCGTTCGCGGGTAGCTCGCGCGTGACGGGCGCGAGGACGTCGGCGGTCGTCAGCCTCACCTCGAACCCGGGGTCGGCGGCTATCTCGAAAACGCGGCCGGACTTGACCTCCGCTCCCTCAACAAGCAGTCGGGCCGGGACGGAGCGCGTCCGGTTCGTGTTGACGACGTGCAGGAACACGCGCCCGCCCGTTCTGCTCGCCGTGACATCCAACCCTTCCGGTGCCGACTTGACAGTAGCCGCCTTCTTCCCCGTGTGCCTCCTGAACAGCGCCATGGCGCGCGCGACGGGCATCATGTACGCCCTGCCGCCCGGCACGGTTATCATAACGGCGTTGTTCATCCACCGCGTCCCGCAGAAATCGGCCAGCGTCAGTATCTTGACCACGTCCCCGTTCCGCTGGTACATGTTGAATATCCGGGCGTAGGCGACGCCCGCCGCCCAGGTCCCGAGCAGCTCGCCGCGGTTGCGTCCGCGGAAGCCGTAGTGTCCCTCGGTCACGGCCAGGGGCGTGCCGCTTGGCTCCACCTGCTCGCGCATGGGTTTCAGCTTGCGCCACGCCCACTCGGCGCCCGTCATCAGATGCCGCCAGGTCTCGTCGGGGTCGCGGCGGAAATCCTCGTCGCCGAACGGGGGGTCCTTTAGCGTCGAGCGATACCCGGTGTGGTAGGCGATATAGTCCAGATGCTCGCCGGCCACCTCGATCATCCGCGGCGCCCAGCCCGAGTCGCCCCAGCCGATGAGCTTGAGTTCGGGGTCGGCCCTGCGCATGGCCCTGGCGAAAACGACGGTGCGCCGGGCCGCCGTCTCGCAGTCGAATCCCTTCCGGTCGTACGAGGTCTCGTTCCCGATCTGCCATAGCTTCAGGTCGAACGGCTCCCTGGCGCCGTTCCGCTTCCTCGCCTTGTTGCCGGGGTTGTTGCAGTAGTCGACCCACGCTGCCGCTTCTTTCGGCCCGGCCGAACGCACACCGCCGTTGGGCGGACGGGCCCAGTTCTTCCGGCCGTCCGACTCGAAGTTCACGCAGTAAAAGGGCTCGGCGCCCACCCGCCGGCAGAAATCGACAAACTCGTGCGTGCCGACCTGGTTAGACTCGATGCCTCCCCAGAGCAGATTGTGCATGGGCCTGCGCCCCTTGCGCGGGCCGACGCCTTCCTTCCAGCGGTAGTACGAACTCAAGCAGCCGCCCCAGCGGATGAGCGTGGGGCTGAGCTCTTTGGTCACGCGTACGAGGTCCGGACGCCAGTCGTCGCGCATATGGTCCCACGCGGCCTCCACCGAGCCGTCCGTCACGCCCAAGGGCTCCATGAACTGCATGTAGAGATGGGGCGAGAGGTCGAACAGCGGGCGCGGGTCGACTGAGAGGACGTTCTTGTCATCCATGCCGCCCTTGCCTACCCCCCCGTCGACTGACATGCAAGTGCGAGGACCGGGCAGGACTTGACTCCGCTGATGTGTCCTGTAGCGTAGGCGCATGCTTCGCCTTGCGCTGTTGGGCTGCGGGAACCATTCGAAGACGGGACACGCCGTGCCTCTGGCGAGGTACGTCGCCCAACACCCCGATGAAGTCGAGCTCGGCGCCGCGTGCGACCTCGACATGGCGCGGGCGGAGCATTTTCGCGAAGAGTTCGGCTTTGCCAGGGCGTACGACGACATGAGCCGCATGCTCGACGAGGAGGAGCTCGACGGCTGCATCTGCGTCGTGCCCGTGGGCAGGATCGTCGAGACGGGGATAGAGCTTCTGCGTGCCGGAGTCCCGTGCACGCTCGAAAAGCCGCCCGGGGCGTCCCTGGAGGATGTGCGCAGGCTCGCCCGAGTCGCGCGCGAGACGGGCACCCCGCACATGGTCTCCGTCAACCGCCGCTTCGTCCCGCGGCTGAACCGCGCCGTCGCCTGGGCGCGCGAGATAGGCCCCGTCCGCTACGTCCGCGGGACGATGCTCCGGCACAAGAGAGCCGAGCCGGATTTCCTCTGGGCCACGGCCATTCACGCCGTCGACGCGATGCGGCACCTGGGCGGCAAAGTCCGGGAGTATGGGGCGAGGTTCCTGCAAGGCCCCGAGCTTTCTGCGGCCTGGTGCGGCATCTCTTTTGACTTCGAGAGCGAGGCCGTAGGCCGGCTGGACATCCTCCCGAGTTGCGGAAAGGTAGAGGAGACCTACGAGCTCTTCGGCGAGGGGTTCCGCGCGCGGGTCTCTTCTGGAGCGGTGACGGGGGAGCGGGCGCGGGGGATGTCCCTGCGGTGCTGGAAGAGCGGGGAGCTCGTACTCGAAGACGTCGCCCCCCCCGATGAGCCGGCCGACATCACCTCGGGGTTTTGCGGGGAAATCGAAGAGTTCGTCGGCGCCCTGCGCGAAGGCAGGCGTCCCCGGCCGACGATGGAAGATGTCCTGCCTTCGGCGGAAATATGTTTCCACGTGGCCGCTCAGGCGCAGCGCTGTGCGCGCGAGGACCCGCCGTGAACGCGAAGGAGAACGCCCTCCGCATCATCCGCTTCGATTCTCCCGAGCGCATCACGTCCGGCCCGCCGGTTCACGAGTGCTCGTACTACGGCGTCGACCACCGGCCCTTCGAGGGCGAAGGAGGGCACAACTCCCCCCTCGGCACCACGTGGCGCGATGTATGGGGGGTCGGCTGGCGGAAGGAGCTCGAAGGGGTGATGGGCTACGCCGTCGAGCATCCCCTCGCGGACCTCCGGCGCCTCGACACGTATGAATTCCCCGACCCCGACGACCCGCGGCTCTGCCGACAAGTCTACGAGCGCGCGAAGAACGCCGACCGGGGGAACTGCTTCCTGAGGGGCAGACACCGCGAGACGCTCTGGGAGCGCTCTTACAACCTCGTCGGCATGGACAGGCTCATGATGGCCTTCACTGACGCGCCCGAGGCCGTGAGGGAGCTCCTCCACCGCGTGATGGACTTTCAGCTCGGCATGGCGAGGCACTACGCCGAGGTGGGCATTGAGCTCGCCGGCCTGGGCGACGATCTCGGCTCTCAGCGCGGGCCCCTCTTCAGCCCGGACGTCCTGAACGAGTTCTTCGTGCCCGAGTACGGGCGGCTCGTCTCTTTCTACAAGGAGCGGGGGGTCCTCATAGGCTTCCACTCCTGCGGGCACGTCGAGCCCATTCTCGACGTCTTCATGGATCTCGGCGTCGACGTCCTCAACCCCGTGCAGGCCACCGCCAACGACCTTGACAGTCTCCGCGCAAGGACGCAGGGCCGCATGGCCCTCTCGGGCGGAGTCTCGACGCACAGGATAATGCTCGGTCCGCTCGAGGACATCCGGCGCGAGGCGCGCCTGCGCATGTGGCAGCTCGGACGGGAGGGGGGCTACTTTTGCGGCCCCGACCAGGGGCTGCCTTTCCCGGACGAGCACATCGCCGCTTTGCGCGGGACGGTCGAGGAATACGGCGTCTACCCGCTTTCCCCGCCCGGCGGGGGATGACCGGCTCCGCGGGGGCGGCGGTTCGTCTTGTCAAAGATCTGCGGGGGCTCGCGGGAGCCCCGGAGGACGTGCTCTTTTCCTCCATATCAACAACGATCAGCCCCCCCCGAAATGCGGTGAAATGCATCAGAAAAACTTTGCCCGCCGGCGCAAGCCCCGCGCGCAACGCGAGTTACGGCGCGAAGAAAGTTTCATTTGATGCAGGTTTGATGCATGGGGGGGGACGAGGCTGCAGGCCCCAGGCTCCAGCCTCCAGTCTGATTCCTCCAGCCTCCAGCCTGAAGCCTTCCCCGATCTTGACGCCGCGCGGGGTCCGGGGTACGATGGAGCGGTCACGGAGGGCGAGCGCGTGAGAGCGGACGAGGCGGGGCGCCGGGAGGGGGAAACGATGCATACTACGGGCAAATTGAGTGTTATGTCCCCGGAATCCCTAAGCAGGTTGTTACAGGCGCAGCGAAGTGAGGTGCCCCATGAAAGGCGATGCAAGACCGGTTGACGCTCTTACCGTTGCGGACATCCGGGAGGCGCCAGTCTGGGAGTTTGCCTTATGTGAGGAGCTGTATCCCGACGAGACATATGTCACGCCTGTACGAGCGTTGCCCGTTCTTGACTTGGGCCGCCGAGTTGTGGGTACTCAGGTCCTCCTCAGGAACGGAAAGTGCTGCTGGGCCATTCTGGGAGGCATCGACTTGTCTAGCCTGCGTAGGACTCAGCAATGCCGTGGCTTGAGCCTAAGCTGCGAAGGGAAGTGGTTCCATCTAGCGCGGTACCACGACGCCGACTACAGTGAGCATGGTCCTGATCAACTAGCCAAGTTCCTCGGTCTTACTCGATCGGAAGTGTTTCCCATCAGCTATGACATTTCGTCCGTTGCGAAGGGTGAACCTGCCGTCGTTCGCGGGCAGATACCTGCGGAACCAGAGGAGAAACTGTCTGACGATGAGCTAATCCAACTTGCTTTGGAGTGAGTGTAGCAGCCCAGGGGTTCTACACGGGACAAGGCATTCGCGGGACAGCTACCTTCAATTGAGACCGCGGAGATGGAATCCCCTGGCGGCTTCCGGGGACACCTGCCCGCCGACAGGCGGGCTTCGAATTCGGGGACATCCTCCTTCGCTCGAGCTACAGCGGACAAGCCCTCCTCCGCTGAGGCTTCCGCCTTCGCTGAAGCTTCGGCGGAGTGAACACGGAGGACAAGCTCCGCCGAGTCGAGAAGCGGATCGAAACCGCAGAGCCTACTCCGCCGTAGCAGCCGCTACGGCTGCGAAGGCTGGATGAACGCAGATAGACGCAGATGGGTATCGGTAGTCCGTGAATTCGGGGACACGTAACGAGTACATGTCCCCGAATTCAGCCGGTGCGCTAGCGGAGCTTCGGCACGACGACTATCTTGCCCTTCGCCGCCCCCAGGCGGAAGTCGAACTGCTCGCAGACCCAGTCGAGGAACTCCTTCAGAGAAGCGGTGCCGGTGACGTCGATGACGGCGACCTTCTGCAGGCGCGCCGCGGCCGGCGATACCACCACCCCCACCCCGACCTGCCCGCCGCAGGACTCCAGCGCCCTGACGATGGGCTCGTTTGTGAACATGAGGTTGACGGTTGCGTTCAGCTTTCCCTGGAGGTCCGCGGGGATGTCCTCCGACCAGCCCCGCGTCGCCTCGATCTCCGCGAGGATCACATCGACCCATATCTTCGCGACGCGAAAGTCCTTGAACTCCCGCTGGACGGCCTTTCGGCTCCTGTTCGGGTTCTTCCTCTTCCCGCCCGCCTTCAGCGCGGCGATCTCTTTGGGCAGCTCGACGAGCTTGTCCTCTATCAGCTTCTTCTCCTCCGTGAGTGCGGCCTCCGCCTTTTCCCCGATAGAGATGAGCCGCATGAACCCCGATTTCTGATCGGCGTATTTGGCCGCGTAGAGCTCCTTGACATAGGCATTGATCGCCTGCGCCTCCGCCGCCAAGGCGGTCGTCGAACCCAGGGCCGCCAGGAAAGCGGCCGCAGCTGCTGCACTCTTCATCAAACTCCCTCCTCGCGCTTCGATTCGTCTATGCGGCGAAAAGCCTCCATCAGGAGCTGGCTCGTCTTCGTCTCTATCTCCTGCTCCTGCTCAACTCCGCCCGACTCGAACTCGAAGAAACCGGCCTCGAGGGCCAGCATCTCGAAGACGGCATCCTCCCCCTTCAAGGCGTCCATGTCCGCCGCAACTATCTGGCCGTCCCTGACCAGCATCGTCCCGCGCCCCTTGTCGCTCACGACCGAGAGCGTCCCGGTCTTTCGGTTCAAGTCGAGCGCCTGCACGAGCTCCGGCAGCCCGAAATCCGAGATCGACCCCGCGAACCCCGCGCTCGGGGAGGCGATCTTGTCCACCTCGAGGACCTCCGTCGCGCCGGTCTGCCTCTCGGCCCTCTTCTTCAGGTAGAGCTTCTTGACGGTCGCCTCCGTCTCCACCATGAACGTGAAGACGCGGTTGCCGACGCGAATCTTGTCCCGCTCCTTGAGGGGGGCTTCCGTGACGCGCTGGCCGTTGACGTAGGTGCCGTTGCGGCTGGCGAGGTCCTTGATGACGAACCTCTCGCTGTCCCAGGTCACAACGGCGTGCCTGCTGCTGACGTCGGGGTCCGCGAGAACGACGTTGTTGCCCGGCGCCCGGCCCAGCGAGTACGCCCTGTCCGGCAGGAGCTTTATGGGCTTGGCGGGGAAACACGCGAGGTAGTACTCGACCTTCCTGCTCAAGGGCTACCTCCGCACGTACTGATCGGGCATCCTCGCGACGGTCAGGTCGATGTCCATCTCTTCGCGGGACCTGATCAGCTTCACCTTCGATTCCGTCCCGGGGCGCGTCGTGCCGACGACGCGGATGAGATCGGCCACGGAGACCGCCTCGACCCCGTTG
>SDBV01012878.1_pt1 | contig 10680 bp, 9 predicted proteins | sample 2277081 | NCBI WGS metagenome assembly SDBV01 (sample SAMN10402039, study PRJNA504765) | marine sediment metagenome | isolation source: marine sediment core GS10_PC15, 223 cmbsf | place: Arctic Ocean: Southern Knipovich Ridge | collected 2010
GTGGTGAAGGACTCGGGCATGATCTCGCCTACCGGATTGCGCGGGCCGTCACGCGGACTTATAGTCGTCGATGGCGTTCCGGGTCCAATGGAGCGCTTCGAAGTAGGCGGCGGTGACATCCAGACCCTGGAGCTTGAGAGTGTCCGCGTGTTTCTCGATCGCGGCCCAATCCCCGATTTCCATGGCCGCCGCCAGGTCCAGGCCGGTCTTGATCCGGCCTTCGTCACCATGAAGGGCGGCCCGGATGCTACGTTCCAGGGGGATGGCGCCCAGCAGTTCGGGGAGCGGCCGGTGAAAGAAGCAGGCGATCAGGGAATATAGCCCGGCGACGAAGAGGTTATCCGCCAGGTCGCCATCCTTCAACTTGTTGCCCACCCCGAACAGGAAGCGGCCCCGCGCCAGGCACAGCAGCAACTGCTCCGACATGGTGCGCTCGCCCAGGCCCACCACCGCGGATACCGTAGCCCAGCGGCGCAGGCGCATTACGCCCAGCATGGTCATGGCCTGGCTCGCCGAGTCTACCTTTTGCTCCAGTCCGAACTGGGCCGAATTCACATGCTCCAGGAGCAGGTCGTTCAACTTCTTCACCTTGCTGATGATCCCTGCCACTTTATCGTAGTCGATGTCCATGCGGTTGACTTCCAACAGCAGTTCCAGGAAGGTGGTCTGAGCCGGCGGCAGCTGGTCCTTCTCGATCAGCTTCGGATCATGGAAGAATGAGCCGTGGAACAGGTCATATTCCTGCTTTCGTGCTTCCTCGAACCTGGCCTGGGAAGGCAGCTCATAGGCCATTACCTTGATCCCTTTCGGGTGGCAGAACTTGGGCGTGATGCGGCAACGTTGCTCGTCGCGCTGTCCGCATGTGACCACCACATAATGTGCATAATCCAGCAAAAGCTCATAACCGTCGTCGACGGCATAGTCGCCAAACGCCAGCTTGAACCCGGCATGCTTCAGATCGCCCAGGGCTTCTGTAATAGTGTCGGTCACCTCGAAGGGCTGTGACAGAAACAGGGTCACGTTCTGACGCGAGAGGGTCCGGATCGGGGCCCCGGGGAGCAACGCCGGGTCAACCTGTACAAAGATCGGACGCTTACGGAGCTTTTCATCACCTACGAAGCCGAACATATAATGCAGCACTTCGGCGGGCAGTTTTTGCTGCTCCTCCTCGGAAACCAGGTACTTCTCGGCCCCGGCACTGAAAGCCAGCTCATAAGCCTGTAACCGCCCGTCAGGGAGAAAGATAGGACGTCGAGAAACCAAATTTTCCATTATATCCTCCGATCGCAACACAAATTCCATCCAATCGCAGCAAGGTTAATTTAAGCACTATTTGAGCAATTTGTATTCCCAACTGTAGTTGATTATTCTTAGACTGGGGATAACGCCGGTTCGGCCCCGCTTCAGATGGCTGGAGCAGCTAGCGGCCGGAAGTTATGATCAGTCCGGGGCCTGCCGGGATGCCACCTATGATGATCCAACAATATCTAAAGCGAGTCGTAAAGGGGTGAAATTATGCTTGGGCAAAGTCGCAGTTCAGCCACCGACATTGTAACAACTACTTAAACTACATAAAGGAGTCGACCCTTAGTAGCTCTATTAAGACTTTACACTAAACTTATAGTTGGCAACGAAAGGGATTCCAGATGACCCGGCTGCCGGATTCCACACCCTGGTCAGAACTTGAAATAAAAGGCCAGAAACGGTTGTTGGTAATGTATTCCCAGCCAGAAGCGATCATTCCCGAAGAGGCGGTTAGTCATGAAGCCGAAGTCGAAGAAAATGGGAGCGGCCACCTCTTCATCATTAAGATGTTTGTACCATGGTACATAATAGGGATCATAAAAAACCTCGGCCATCATTTTGACGTCCCGGCGTAAGTCCCGGTCCCAACCGATATACAGCCTTGGCATGGGGTCGTGGTCGGGGTAAAATATCACAGTCCCACCAATAGTATAGTTAGTGCGCCCCTGGTTGCCCTGGTTCAGGCGGGAGAGGCTGTAGGCCCCGAACAATTCCAGCCACAAATTACTATAGTCGAAAAGGCCGCCCCGGTCGCCCTCCTCATCCAGCTCTGATCCCACCTGCTTCCAACCCGCCTCCCATGTACTGTCGGTTGCCTGATCCCGGTCGCCAGCTCCCACAAACCTGGCGCTATCGCCATATTCGTACTTTCCCGGCAAACCCGTGGTATGAAAATGACCACCAATAGATAGGGCGGTCTGAGATTCGAGGCCCCCACTTTCATAGATGGTGACCTTGGGGCGGACATTGAGATCGCCCCAGAAAAAATTGAACCAGCGGGTGGATACCTGTACCCTATCTGTCAAGCCCCAGGCCCATGAAAGAGCGCTGATGTAAAACTCCCCCTTGTGCAGGGGAAAGCCGGTAGGATCGAACCAGATATCCATCAGGCGCTCTTCGCTGAAAAACCAGCGCTCGCCGGCCAGCTCCTCCCGCCTGGCCGCTGGCTCCCCTGGCACTACGAAATCTAACTTTTCGATCTGATCCGCCTCAATGAACAGCTCTCCGAATGCGGTGCGCACCCGCAAACCCGCATCCGATAGCTCCAGCAATTCACCCTGGAGGCGGTCGCCGCTCTTCAGGTCGACAATCACAATTTCCGGTTGCAGGTCGCTTTTGAGTATGGTCAACACCCCCAGGCTTGTGAGCACTTTATAGGACGTGTCGGTCTCGGCAACGATGGAGCCGCTGACGCGGTCGCCGCTTTTGAGGGAAAATGTACGCGTATCCTGGGCGGTCAAGATATTGGTTGCTGCAATGGATATTATAAAGAATATCAGCGGACGCATAGGGTTTCTCCCGTTGGTCGGTGATATGTTAGTTCGCAGCAAAGGAATATGCAACCCAATTCGGGGTTCCGCTCCGAGATTCCAGGAATAGTCGTATTGGATCTGGCCCCTAAAAGATGGCCTAAATCTTAAGTCGGGATTCATTGCTCCAACCTTTTCTGATACAATTTACACAGGCTGGTTGTCAGCTTAAGTCAGACGGCCACTGAACTTGTGTGCCCCCCCGGGATTAAATTAACCAAGGCCCAGCTTTGGTAATACTTGATCCAATGAGCGAAATCATTACGAAGGGATCATCACCGCGCATAGTTCGTCTCACCTGGGTCCGCGTCGAGGTGGAGGGTGGCCGGACCTTCAAGGACGCCATCCTCTATCCCGGCGGCTGCCAGGAGTGGGAATGGCGGGTACGGGTACCAATCATTCCCCGGGAATCCAACGGGCCGACGTTGAGATGCTACTGGCTGAAGGTGTTGCTACGGTGGTGCTTTCGCTGGGCATGAACGGCCGGCTCCTGGTGGCCCCGGCAACGCGATGGCCGGTGGTCGGGAAGGAACGGCAGCGCCCCCTCAGGTCAGCGCCTCGTGGACGGCGGTGGCGATCTTGATGTCCTGTACCGCCACACCGGTCAGGTCGGCCACGGTAATCTGGCTAGCGGTGGTCCGGCCGGGGACCTGCCCGGAGATAATGGCGCCCAGTTCCAGCAATCGTTCCCGGGTGATCGCCCATGCCGCCAGCGCCCGGTGAATTTCACCCCGCTCCAGGCATTGGGAGATACTATCGGCCACCACCAGGTCCGCTCGCCCCAATATGGCCGCCTCCAACTCCTGCTTCTGGGCAGTGTCCGAGCCCACCGCGGTGATATGGGTCCCTGGCTGAAGGTCAGCGGCATTGAGCAGGGGCGCTTCGGCCGGGGTGGTGGTAACCACCAGGTTGCAGGTGCGCAAAATTTCCGCCGCGTCCAGCGTGGTCTCGATGCGGAATTCCCTGAGGCCCGGATCCTCCCGGTAACGGGTCAGTTGCGGTTCACCCCGGCCCCAGGCCAGAACCTGGCGGCAGGCGGTGATGGGCCGCAGGTGTTGCAGCTGCAGGCGGGCCTGAACCCCGGTGCCCACCATGCCGATGCGTTCCACCTTTCCCGGAGCCAAATGCCGGGCCGCTACTGCTCCGGCCACGGCCGTACGCACATCGGTCAGGCGGCCTTCGTCGAGCAAAATGCTAACCGGCATACCGGTCAACTGGTCGTACAACAGCATCAGGCCGTTGCCCGATGGCAGTCCCAGGTGCGGGTTACGGTAGAAACCCGAGGCGATCTTGATGACGTAATATTGTTCGTCCAGGAGGTAGCCGTACTTGATGTGCACTTCGCCCTTTTCCAGCAGTAGCTCCCCCACCGGTGGCACCACGGCCCGACCGGCCGAATAGGCCGCGAATCCCGCTTCCATAGCCGGCAATAAATCCAGGTCCGGCAACACTTTTTCAATCTGATCGCGGGTGAAAACTTTCAAGGCACTACCTTGTGATTGAGGGGTTCACTTGGGTACACCGGCTTATCATTTCAAGACTGATTTCAGGCTCTCAAGGCCGATGTTGGCGCCGCAAATCACAATCACTACGTTCCCTTCCGTGAATTGCGCCTGCAATTTTCGGTAGGCCGCGATGGCTACCGCCGCCGCCCCTTCAATCAGCAGATGCCGGGCAGCCAGGTATTCCCGCAGTGCGACCCTGATCTCCTCCTCGGTAACGGTGACGTAGTCGTCCACCAGGGTGCTGCACAGTTCGAACGTGATGGCCCCGGCTTCGATACCGCCGGCGGTCCCGTCGGACAGGGTGGGCTTCGACGGCAGGTCCAGGATCCGGCCGGCCCGCACCGACTCGATCATCACCATGGAGTTTTCCGGTGAGCAACCGATTATCCGCACCCGGGGGTGTACCGACTTCAGGTAGCCGGCGATCCCCGAGATCAGCCCACCACCACCCAGCGAGACCAGCACGGCCTCGATCCGTTCCAGTTGGCGAGCCAGCTCCACGCCGGTGGTCCCCTGGCCCCCGATCACCTGGGGATCGTTATAGGGGGAGATGTAGGTCATCCCCTGCTCACCGGCGTAACCCCGGGCGTGAACTTCGGTCTCGGCGCAATCGCTGCCGTGGTAGCGGACCTCGGCCCCCAGCCGTTCGATGGCCTGCACTTTGGAGGGGTCGGCGTTTTCGGGCACGAAGATCAGGCCCGGTGCGTGCAACCGGGTCAGGCACCAGGCCACCGCCGCACCGTGGTTGCCGGTCGAGGCGGCCACCACCCCCCGCTCCCGTTGCTCCGGCGACAGCGCCAGCAGCTTGTTCAGCGCCCCCCGCACCTTGAATGAGCCGGTGGGTTGCAGGTTCTCCAGCTTGCAGTAAACCTGCGCTCCGCCCGGTGCGCCGAGGTAAGTAGATTGCTCCAGCGGCGTCGGTTCCAGGTGGGACCTGATCCGCCCCTCGGCCTGCCGCACTTCCCCAACCACATCCATGAGGCTAGCGCACCCGGCGTGGTTGCAGCGGGAATAATCGGCCCACCCGGTCAGCCTCCCAGCTCGGCGATCAGGTCGTGGACCCGGTCCAGCGCCGGCGTCAAGTAATCGTGGGGCAGCCCGAAACTGATCCGCAGGTGGTGATCGATACCGAAGTGGTCACCGGGTACCAGGAGGACACTTTTTTCCTCCCGCAAGCGCTCGGTAAGGGCCGTTGAATTGATGTCAAGCTGGTAGCGCACAAAAGCGATGGCCGCCGCTGCCGGGGGCGTCACGCTGAAGGTGCCCTCGTGCCGATCCATCCACTGTTGGAGCACCTGGTAGCCACGGCGGATGTAATCGCGAGCCCGCCCGGTCAACCGGGGCCGTACGGCGGGTGACAGTGCCAGGGCGCCCAGCCGGTTGGCGAGCATGGAGGCGCTGATGTTGACATATTCGTGCCGGGCCCAGATACTGTCCATCAGGTCCGGGGAGCAGGCCACCCAACCCAAACGCAATCCCGGTAACCCGTAAGCTTTGCTCATGCTGCCTACTGCGATCACCTTATCGTAGCGGCCGAAAAATGAGGGCGTTTCGGTGTCGGTGGTGCGTTCGGCCCCCCGGTAGACCTCGTCGGACAGGAGCCAGGCGCCCACCCGCTCGGCAGCAGCCACGATGGCTGACATCTCAGCCTCGGTCAGGATATAGCCGGTGGGATTATTCGGGTTACAGACGGCGATCAGCCGGGTGTCGGCGGTGACGGCGGCTTCCAGTTGCCCCAGGTCAGGCGCCCAGCCCCGGTCCTCCCGGAGATGGAAGGCCTTTACTGTCAGACCGTGGTTGCGGGCAATCCCCCAAATTTGCATGTAGTTGGGCAGCATGATCACGATCTCGTCACCGGGGGACAGCAAGGTGCGGATGGTGAGGTAGTTACCCTCGGCGGCGCCCACCGTGACCAGCACATTCTCCACCGACGCCCCCGGATACAGGGCGGCGATGTTTTCCCGTAACTCGGGGATTCCGTTGGCGTGAGGATAATTCAGGTCACCGGCCAGCAAACCCTCCAGCCGGGCGGGATCGTCGCCCAGCAGCTCGCTCAGCAGCAACGGATGCACCCCGCTCTCGGTAAGGTTGTAATCCACCGCCTGCTCGAACTTGGACATCATGCGTTCCATCAAAAACGGTTCAAAGGTGGACATGTGTGTTTCCTCCTGCGAGATATGGCCGCGATTATCCCGATAACAATTGGCGTTTGGGCCGACGGTCGATTGCAAAGCTAAGGCCTTAACCGGCGGAAAGCAGTATGGTATTGCGGCCGCAATACTCGTGGGCAATCCGAATTGGGGACTGTCCGCGAGGTTAAATTGGCCCTGGAATTAAGCACGTAAACCGGGTGCAATTGTAATCGGCCGGAAGACAATGGATCGACAATCACCGCGCATCGTCCGCCTCGTCTGGGGTCGGGTGGAAGTCGCCGGGGGACAGGTACTCAAGGACGCTATCCTCTATCCCGGCGGCTGCCAGGAGTGGGACTGGCGGGTGAGGGGTACCAATCATTCCCCAGGAATCCAACCGGCCGATGTTGAGATGCTGCTGGCTAAAGGTGCTGCTACGGTGGTGCTTTCGTTGGGCATGAACGGCCGGCTCCTGGTGGCCCCCGCAACGCGGCGGTTACTGGCTGACCGGGGTGTCGAGGCACACATGGCCCGGACCGAAGAGGCGATGAGCCTGTATAACCGGCTGCGGGAGGAAGGGCCGGTCGGCGCCCTGATACACTCCACTTGTTAGGAGCCGGTTGGCGGACGGACTATGGCCCGGGCTCGGTTTACCATCGCTCGGCCGGCTGCCCTCCTGGTGACCAATTATGACCCATACCCTCCAAGGACGACCTGATATTCCGCTTGCGGCGGTCCTGGAGTTCGTCCATCGGCAGTACGGCCTGGCGGGCGCACTATCTCCCCTACCGGCGTTTACAGGCCAGAACGTCCTGCTCGATTGCGGTGGGACCGGCCGGTACGTGGTGAAGATTGCCAGCCGGGACGAGGACCCGGCGGCGCTGGACCTCCAGAATGCCGCCCTGGAAATATTGGCGCGAGACTGGTCGGCCGCCGGCATTCCCTGGGTGATCAAGTCCACTGGGGGCGAATCCATCTGCACGATATTGGACGGCGACGGCCGGGCCTATGCGGCGCGAGTGCTCACTTACTTGCCCGGTACGCTATTGGCGGCGGTGGCTGAACGGTCGGAATCTACCCTGGAGCAGATAGGCCAGGCGCTGGGTGAGTTGGACTTGTGCCTGAGCAAGTTCGAGCATCCCGCCATGGACCGGGAGCACCGCTGGGACCCGCGCCAGGCCCAGTGGCTCACCGGGGCCACCCAGCTCATCCCGGACATTGGTCAACGGGGGATCGTGGAGCGGTTCCTGGTTCAGTATCGAGGACGGGTGGTCCCGATTGTGGACGATTTGCCCTTGAGCGTGATCCACAACGACGCCAATGAGGAGAACCTGCTGCTGGACCGGGACGGCGACGGCGATTGGCGGATGACCGGGCTGCTGGACTTCGGCGACATACTGCGCACCTATACGGTGAACGAGCTCGCGGTGGCCTGTGCGTATGCCATCCTGGGCAAGGACAAACCCCTGGCAGTGGCGGCCTCGATCACTGCCGGCTATCACCGGGCGCGCCCGCTTTCAGGCACCGAGATCAAGGTCCTGTTCCCCCTGATCTGTTTGCGTCTGTGCATCAGCGTCACCAAGTCCGCGATGGCCGTCAAGGAGGACCCGCAGAACGAGCACCGGCGCATCAGCGAGCAGGCCGCCTGGGAAATGCTGGCCCGGTTGGAGGAACTCGATTGGCTGGTGGTCGAAACCCGGTTACGCCAGGCCTGCGGACTGGAACCGCGATTCCGGGAGCGTCCCGCATTGTCTTCGGTTCAGCTGCTCGAGGAACGCCGCAAACTGTTAGGTTCCGGTCTGACGCTGGCCTACGAAACACCCCTCGAGATTGTGCGGGGCCGGGGACAATACCTGTTCACCCCCGATGGTCGGGCCTGGCTGGATGGCGTCAACAATGTATGCCACGTTGGTCACTCCCATCCCCGGGTGGTGGCGGCCTTATCACAGCAGGCGGCTCGAGTGAACTCCAACACACGTTACCTGCATCCTTTACGGGTGGCGTACGCCCGGCGCCTAACAGCCACATTCCCCGCTCCTTTACGGGTGTGCTACTTCGTGAATTCGGGAAGTGAGGCTAACGAATTAGCGGTGCGCCTGGCCCGGGCCTATACCGGACGGTGGGATGTGATGGTAATGGAAGACGGCTATCATGGTAACACCGGGATGCTGGTGAACATGAGTCCTTACAAATGCGAGGAGCGAGGGGGGCAGAGCCTGCCGGAGTGGGCCCATAAGGTGCCCAAGCCAGACCCCTATCGGGGAGTGTACCAGGGCTATAGCAAGGAGTCCGGGCGGGCTTACGCAGCACATGTTCGGGAGGTTTGTGAGCACCTGGCCGTTGAAGGACGGCCCCCGGCCCTGTTCATGTGCGAATCGATCCAGGGTTGCGGCGGACAGGTGGTCTTCCCTGAAGAATATCTACAGGAGGCTTTTCACCACGTACGGGCTGCCGGAGGCATCTGTATCGTGGACGAAGTACAGGTGGGACTGGGCCGGGTAGGCAGCCATATGTGGGCCTTTGAGACCCAGGGCGTGGTTCCCGATGTAGTCACCCTGGGTAAGCCTTTGGGTAATGGCCATCCTTTGGGGGCCGTGGTCACCACACGTGAAATTGCCCGGGCTTTTGATGATGGAATGGAATTTTTCAGCTCCTTTGGCGGGAACCCGGTCTCCATGGCCGTGGGGCTGGCTGTGCTGGATGTGATTGAAGCCGAAGGACTTAGGGCGCACGCCACTCGGGTTGGTGAATACCTGGCGCGGGGATTTCGAGACCTGGGAAAGCGCCGGCGGTTGATCGGGGACGTGCGGGGGTTGGGGCTATTCCTGGGTGTGGAACTGGTGCGGGACAGAGATACAATGGAACCGGCCACCCGGGCGACCTCCCGACTGATTGAACTGGTTAAGGCCGACGGTATCCTGTTGAGCGCCGAAGGCCCTCATCATAACGTACTCAAAATCAAACCGCCGTTACCGTTTACCGTGAATGACGCCGACCTGATGCTGGGGGCGGTGGAACGGGCGCTGGCAACAGATTTGCGGTGATGTATAATCCAGTATTGATTTGTGAATAGCTTCATAGGGAAGCTGGTACGACAAATCCTCGCATTAGCTTGGGAAATGCTGGCCCTACTGGACGGCATCGACTGGCGGGCGGCGGAAAATCTTTTAAAGCCTGCTTGAGGGAGAGAGCCACAAACCCGTTGCCGGATTCGTGCGACGAATAGGAGCCGGCTACGGGTGTGATAAAGGCTACTTCAGCAGCCCCGCAACCGCCTTTGCCCCGCCGATGGCGGGGTTGGCGGGGCAAGCATTCTACGGGGCAAAGGCATCTTGATGGAGTAGGCGTATCTGCCCATGCATTCAAGTGAGGTGGCGGCGAGTTTGGCTGAGTAGTGCCGGGATATATAAGAGCAGATCGTATCTACTCGAAAGAAATCTCACTCTGAGCGGCACCGCCCCTAAACTGCTCCAGGGCATCCAGTACCGTCTGCCTGGTGTCCATCACCAGTTCCGGAAATTCAAATCCCAGCATAGAACGGACATCGTTGTAGGCCTGCTTGACTATCGCGGTGGCCTTATCAGCGAATTGTTCCCGGTCACTGCCTTCCTGGTATCCCATCAGGGCAATGGTGAATATCCGGCTAGCGGTATTTTCCTTATTCCAGTATTCAGGGATCCCTTCAGCGGCAACGGCTTGATCCATACCCAGCTGGGGAGCGCCGGTAACATTGGATATGAGGAGGGTCAGCTGCTCCTGGATTACTTTTTTGGTCTCCAGGTAGGCATCCAAAAGGGTGCCTGGTTTGTCTGTTGACAGGCCCACTTGGCCGTGGAGGTTATAGACCTTAGTGCTGGCATATTGGACCTTGACGGCCAGGGCGGCTTTTTCGTCGGGGCTGTTGCTCTGGGCGGATTTTGCTTTCCTGGCGGACTCAATCTGCTTAAGTCTGACAGATACAACGTCGGGATGAAACTCGATCGCCATGGATCCTCCTCAGTCTATGTAATAGAACTGCCGGTAACTTAAGCTCCTTATCGGCTTTTTCCGCACGGGTATTAGAGCTAATCTTCTACTGCGAATAACATCGCGTTGCTCAATAACATACTCGACTGTTCTAAAACGAAAAGGCCCCTGCAATCATTACGGGGCCTATTCATTCTGGTGTGAGCTTCCCTACCGAACCAGCCCCACCACCGCCGCTGCCCC
>SDBV01012879.1_pt1 | contig 10679 bp, 11 predicted proteins | sample 2277081 | NCBI WGS metagenome assembly SDBV01 (sample SAMN10402039, study PRJNA504765) | marine sediment metagenome | isolation source: marine sediment core GS10_PC15, 223 cmbsf | place: Arctic Ocean: Southern Knipovich Ridge | collected 2010
GGGAATAGACCATTGTTCTTTTAATAGCAAGATTGATGTCCATGAGGCGGTAACGAAGGATGGCATAGGTAGAGATAAAACAATATATAGGGATAGTGAAATTTCCAAAAGGAGGGAAATTTACACCAAACATGGGAATTAATGTTGAAGCGCCACCTAAAAATCCCGTAAGAAAACCAACAATTAAGTAAAGAGTTTGAGTATGTTTGATACCTTTTGCCTTGGGGTAAAATCTTAATATTTCAAAAAAACTAAAACACACTATAAATAACCAAGAGGAAACAAGAAGTGTATAGAGCCAAGTAGCATCATTATAATAAACGTCATAAATAAACTGTGTTTTATCAAAAAGTACATTTGAAAAAAAACAGAAATAAAGAAAAAATACGCCCCATAGGTAAATAGTGATAAGGAATAACCTTCGTTGCAACTCGCAGAAAATAGATATCATATGATAAAAGAATACAGCAATAAATATCCCGCCTATTTGACCAAACCTCCAACCGTATAATGCTGTTGATTCCGTTGTGGCTATTCCTACTATAAAACACCCGAATCCCCAAATAGCTACGGAAATATTAAAAAAAGTTAAAATATAGTGGATTTTTGTTTTACTACGTAGAAACGAGATGAGAGCTAATAGTGTAGCAAAAATTCCACATGTTAAACCGCTTAAAGCAAATAGAGGCATTTTATTTTCTTTCTCTTTTTAAAATAATTTTGGCTGTATCCCTTCCTAAGTACACAACGCCAGGAATACCTTGAGCTAATGTTGTCCAATGACCTGTTATATATAAATTTTGAATAGATGTTTTTTTAGAAAACTCTGGAATTGCAAACTGGGAAGGCATACTGGCCCATCCGAAAGCTGCACCTTTATAATTTAAGGTCCATCTATAAAGAGTATATGGTGTAGCAGCATCTTTAAAGAGTATATGTTTTGATAATTCAGGAATTAAATATTCCACTTTCTTAATAAAAATGTCCCTTAATTCATCTTTATGCAAACGCCAGTAGTCTTTGCTATTAAAAGGCGCATTTGTAAAACATAAGATACTATTTTTATTTGGCATTATACGAGCCATAAACCATTCAATCTCTTTCATATTTCTGCTTTTACTTGTTTCATAAATTTTATCTAAGTCATAATTTGAAAGATACCATAAATTGGTTCCAACTTCGGATAGTGCTTTCAGATTTTTATCGATACCCAGATACAGAATAAAGAAGGAAACAGAGGGAATTAGATTATTCAATATATTTTTTTGTGAAACATCAATAAACTTCTCGTCTATTAAACTAAAGAATGTTTGCATAGCATCACAATTTGAAATCACATGTTTCGTTGGAACAAACTCATTATCACCCAGTACGATGCCTGTTGCTGTATTGTCCTTTACAATGATTTTCTTTACCTTTTTTAAGAGGTTTAAATTACCACCATATTCTTTAAATCTTACAGCCAAAGCATTGGGGAAATCTTGTATTTGGCTGCCAGGATAATATCCTCCATCAAAAATAAATTGTTTATAAAATTTAACAGCGGTAAACGCAGAGAGAAGTGAGGGGGGCAAGCCGAGATTTCCAAATGCCAAAAAAGAAAAAATAGACTTTAGTTTATTGTTCCTAATATAACTATCAAGTAATTCTTTCAAAGTCTTTTTTCTCAACTGAATATGCTGAGCACCATTTAAATTATTAATGAAGTAAAAAAGATCTGTAATATTCTTCGCTTCCTTAGGAAAATTATCTTGAAATTCATCTATTGTTTTTTTTAAGTCAGACCAGAAAGAAATTTTATAATCAGGTGCTATTATAGTATCTAGTGGATCAAATTTTTTAAATTCTAATTGTTGATATATATTAAGTTCTTGTAAAACCTGCCTAACTGCACCTCTTTTCCCTAAACCTCCTATGGAATGTGCACACGCATCAAAAGTAAATCCCCTTTTTTTGAACGATGTACAGTATCCACCCGGCTTAGCGTTTTTCTCTACAATCAAAACTTTCATCCCTGCCTTAGCTAAATAGCAACCGCAAACTAATCCGCTTATTCCTGCACCAATTATTACTGCATCATAGTCATATTGATTTGACATATTAATTTAACCTCTTAAATACCACTGCGGCATTATAACCGGCAAAGGCACAGCAGATTTTCATTGCGGTATTCACTGAGGTTTTTAATTTCTCTTTAACAAGCGATATGTTAAATTTAGGGTCTAAGTTCTGGCAATTCAGGGTAGGTAAAACTACCTCATTTTTTAGTGAAAGCAGAAGAATCGCTGCCTCTAACAATGCACTAGCCCCTAAATTATGGCCTATATACGGCTTAAAGGTGGTAATCAGGGGTTTTGGGGAATTTAAGCCAAATACGTCAGTTATTGCCCTTGCCTCGTAATAATCTATGGCTTGCGAGCCTACGCCATGAGGGACAAGCAATTCAATTTCATCCTTACTAATAGAACTTTGTTTAAGTGCTCTTAAAATTGCCTTCTGATAAGAATCACTCCCGATTTGAGGCGTGGTTACTTTCCAGCCTTCCAGGTAGAATCCGCCACCTAAGTACTCGGCATATATGTCAGCATTTCTTCTTTGAGCGTGCTCCAGGTCTTCTAAAACTATTCCTACACCTCCATCGCCAAAGACCAAGCCGTTGCTATCTTTACAAAACGGCCTGATTTTACCATCTCTGGAATAGAGACCAACATCCCTGAACCAGAGATATTTGTATATCTCTGTATCGTCTGAAGCAGCTACAATTACTGCAGAGCTTTGATTACATTTAATCATTTGTGCGGCTGCCTCCAGGGCGTATAGCCCTGAGGCACAGGCATTATTAATAAAGAGAGAGTAATTATGGATATTAAATGCCTTTGCCACATGAAACAGACTCATAAAAGTCTGTATATCATAACCGCTTTTCAGGCAGTCTCTGTATAACTTTTCATAAAACTGTTTTCGAGAAGAAGATGCCCCCCCCTTACTTTCTAAGGTATCGTACGATATCTGGCTCAGTTTTAACAGAAATGGCATAAGGCCCATATTTTCATGGGTTAAAACCATGCCTATATCATTATCTTCGGAGTCATATTTTATCCCGCTGTCTTCCAACGCCAAAGCAACTGCTGCAATAAGGTAATACAGGTCTATGGGTGGCTCTTCCTCTTTCCATTCCTTCATATATGTCAGAGCATTTTCATTTACATTGAATTTTGTAAAATCAAATTTTTCTATTTTATGGGCATAAAAATTTTCCCATATTTCCCCATTGAGTTTAACTTCCTTTAAGCCTACTCCCCCCCGTTTTTCCAGAATACCTTCCCAGAAAGCCTCTTTGCCAATTCCCGGTGAGGCCAAAGGGCCTATCCCTGTTATAACTACTCTCTTATCTCTTTCCATAAATATTAACGAAACTTCTTAATCACCAAACAGGAATTATTGCCGCCAAAGGCGAAACCATTGTTTAAGGCAATATCTACTCTTTTTCTTTTTGCCTTATTTGGAACACAGTCTATGTCACATTCTGGATCAGGAGTTTCAAAATTTATAGTTGGCGGAATGATATTATTTTTAACAGTAAGACAACAGGTTAATGCCTCAATTGCCGAAGCAGCGCCCATTGGATGGCCGAGCATTGATTTTATAGAGCTGACAGGTACTGTCGAAGAATTACCGTTAAAAACTCTTTTAATGGCTGCACACTCTGTTTTATCATTACCCTGAGTTCCTGTACCATGAGCACATATATAATCAACATCTTCTTCTGCAACATCTGCTTCTTTTAAAGCCTTACGTATAGCCTTCTCAATACCTTCTGCCTGAGAGGCGGTCATATGGACTGCATCACAGCTGAGGCCATAGCCTGCTATCTCTGCATAAATTGTTGCATCTCTTCTCAAAGCAGACTCTAATGATTCAAGGAAGAGAATGCCCGCTCCCTCGCCAACCATCATTCCCTTCCTGTTTTTATCAAAAGGCTGACACTTCTCAGGTGCCATTGCATAGATACGATGAAAACCGACAAATGCAAGTACAGAAAATGCATCAGCGCCTCCTGCTACAACATAATCTAAAGCTCCATTCCGCACTAAATCAACTCCATATCCTATTGCATAGTTACCTGCGGCGCAGGCTGTAGTAATAAGATAATTTGGTCCCTGGAATTTAAAATAAATAGCAAGATTAGTAGATATATTATTCGGAGACGACTGTAGTATTTTTGCCCTATCTATTTTATCGACTCCATTCTTAACCCAGGCATCAATGCTTTCCTCCAGCCGTTTTTCACCCATAGTTGTCCCTATAAAAACACCTGTTCTTTTTCTATTAATGTTTTTTAGCGGTAATCCGGCATCCTTTAAAGCCAGAGAAGCAGCAGCAATAGCAAACTGTGAGGTGCGACCAAGAAACTGAATTTTTCTCCTGGGAATAAATTCTTCAGCATTGAAATTCTTTACCTCTCCGGCATAGTGACATCTGAGTTCTTTAGTGTCAAAGGAAGTAACTTTACTTATACCGGATTTACCATTGATTATGGCTTTCCAGAATTCATCTTTACCTATTCCTACAGATGACACTACACCTAAGCCGGTGACTACAACCCTTCTCTTATTCATTTTTTTTAATCCCGAACACAAGATTTGCTTTAGCCACTATTTCATTGTTTACCTTTGCAATAACATCTGTTATGGCTGCATAATCTAGAAACTTTACTTTATTTGTTTCTATAATTAGTTTATCTCCCGGCAACACGGGAGCCAAAAACTCTGCCTTGACCTTGCCTAAATAATAATCAGGATGAGTTTTGACTATTTCCGGTTTGGAAATGGAATAAAGAATTATTGAAGCCTGCGCCATTGCTTCTATAATTAAGACGCCCGGCATAATAGGTTTACCGGGGAAATGACCCTGAAAAAAATATTCATCCCTCCTGGTTTTTTTTACTGCTACAACTTTTTGAGTACTGTCAATCTCAACTACCTCGTCAATAAACAGAAACGGCTCTCGATGGGGCAAAATAGACTCAATCTTTTCTTTATCCCAATTCATTTGCTAGTACCGTTAGAACTATTTACCCCCATAGTTTAATTTTACTTTGCAAAGCAAATATATATAATTTTAAGTCTTTAATCCTGGCACATCAAGTTGTAACGGCACTAGTGTTTTTTCAGGTTCTTGGTATATTCGATTATCTGCCTGAGATTCCTGATATTCGGGATATCCTTTTCCGGAACAATAACCCGATACTTCTTCTCAAAAGCAGCCACAATCTCAATTGCTTTTAATGAATCTACAGCTAAGTCTTTAAAAAAGTCTGCATCAAGATGAAGCTTTTCAACAGGAACCTCAATAATATCTGAAACTAATTTTTTTACCTCTTCTTCTAAATTATCGCCCATCCATTTCCCTCCTTAATTCCATTTAGATAAAATAAATGCTGCATTACTTCCCCCCGGGCCGAAATTGTTAATCAAGACATTTCTTATTCTGGCTATCCTCGACTTATTCGCCACATAATCCAAATCACAATCAGAGTCTGGATATTGATAGTTAATTGTCGGGGGAATAAAACTGTTATACATGCTGCCAATAGAAGCAGATATCTTAAAAAGCCCCCCAGCGCTAAAAGTCTCACCTATCATTGATTTAATAGAACTCACGGGTATATTGTAAGCATATCTGCCAAATACACTTTTTATTACCTGTGTCTCCAGTTTATCCTGCTCAGACACTGAATTCGCAGATGCGCTTATGTAGTCTATTTCATCAACACCTAATTCAGATCTTCTGATTGCCTCTTTTATACTGTTTTTCAAACCATTTGCCTCTGGGTCATATTTGCCCATTCTATAAGCGTCAAAAAAATTACCGAGACCATTAACCTCAGCATAAATATTTGCGTTTCTATGCCGTGCATATTCCTCATCTTCTATCATAATAACAGACGCACCTTCACTTAATATGATTCCATTTCTTCTTTTATCAAAAGGACAGGATAATTCTTCTCCTCTTATCCCGGCAGAAAACCCAAGCTTATAAAATCCTATATAATTTGCCAGAGAAAGACTCTCCACTCCTCCTACCAAAACTGCTTTACTTCTTCCCATCCTGATAAAATCTATAGCATATTTTAATGCATCGATGCTGGAGCTATATCCTGTTGAAATAGTTGTATTAAATCCCTGGATATTAAACCTTATTGAAACCTGGCTCGATGCAGCATTCATCACTATCCCTGGAAAGAGAGCAACATCTGTAAAAAGAGGCCCGTCTTTTATTACCTCTCTATTAAATTCAGCAAAATTCCACAGCGAAGACAAAGTAGTCCCTGTGCAGACACCAATATCATCTGTGTTTTTGTTATTAATGTTAAAGCCCGCATCATCTATTGCCAGTTTTGCAGCAGAACACAGTAATCTTGTAGTCCTGTCAAGGTTTCTCAAACCTTTGGATCCCAAAAAATATGATGGCTTAAAACCATAAATCTCACCAGCTAATTTACACTTAAATTCACTTGTATCAAACCGGCTAATGGGCTTAATGCCTGACTGCCCTTCTTTCAATGCCTGCCAGAATTGTTCTTTCCCGATGCCATTCGGCGCAATAACTCCAAGGCCTGTTATTACTATTCTTTTTTTCATTTTCTTAAACCATACTCATTCCACCATCTATGACAATAGTCTGCCCAGTAATATATCCCGCATCATCACTGGCTAAAAATTTTACTACTCCTGCCACTTCTTCTGGTCTGCCAAATCTGCTTAATGGTGTCTGTTTTATTATTTGGCCCTTATATTCCTCTTTCAAATCTCTGAGCATATCAGTTTCAATAAAACCGGGGGCAACCGCATTAACCCTGATATTATAAGACGCAACTTCTCTGGCAAGAGATTTCGTAAACCCGATTATTCCTGCTTTAGAGGCAGCATAATTGGTCTGTCGCGGCATGCCTGTAATACCGCTTACCGATGTAATATTTATAACAACGCCTCTCTTCTGTTTTATGAATGTTATAATCGCGCTTCTGGTAAGATTGAATGTTCCTTCTAAATTAGTATTGATAACGTCACGCCAATCATCGGGTTCCATAAGGGCAAGCGCTTTGTCTTTAATCACACCTGCATTATTAACTACAATGTCTATGCCGCCGAATAATCCCATAGTATCATCTGCCCACGATTTCACAGCATTATAGTCTCTAATATCAACCTGAAATGATTTAGCATTGACACCCAAAGACTTTAGTTCTTTTTCCAGATTACTTGCATCTTCGTTGTTTTTAAGAAAATTAAAACTTATATTCGCACCTTCGCCGGCTAATTTGACAGCAATAGCCCGACCTATCCCCCGAGTAGCACCGCTTATGATAACTACTTTATTTTTAAATGAACCTCTCATATTATTTATTCTTTAACGCCTCCAAGGACTGCAAGGAACTCCTTGCCTGTTCCATTAGGCGCTACTACTCCAAGACCTGTTATTACTACCCTTCGTTTTTTCATGTTATAGGCGGCACAGCAAAAGAACTATTAATGGGGCTAACTAATGGAAAAAAATAAGGAAGGAAGGATTTTGAAGGCTTTAGTAAATAGTCTCCAGGCAAAGGCTGAAACACTGAATTAATCAGTTCCAAACCAGCTCGTTTATAGAAACCCTTGTTCAAAAGCAATAGGCGCCTCCTCCCTTTTCAGTGTTAAATAGTTCCTTATCAAATTAACCACAATATTGTAATAATGTAAAAAAATCCTACATGTATCTCTATTTTTTAACAGATTTTCGAAAAAAAATCAAGTAAAATAAGGGTTTCACCCTTTCTCCTTAAGGTAATATCAACGATTTTCAAGTTAACAAATCAGAAAATAATGAAGATTGAATTCTCAGTTCGTAATCATTAAGCGAGTCTTCGGGAATCATTCTTTAGAGATATATAACTCCACCTTTCACTGAATGTTTATCAAATAATAAAATTCGCGTTGACAAAGAAAGGCATTTTAGATTATTATTTTAGTTCTCGTTACAAACAAAATTGACTGATGAAAACCTTTCTCGCTAAAAAAACAGATATTGTAAGGAAATGGCTTGTCGTAAATGCTGACGGCATGGTTCTTGGAAGACTTGCTTCCAGGGTAGCATCCATATTAAAAGGCAAGACCAAACCAATATACACCCCTAATATAGACACAGGGGATTTCGTCGTTATTGTCAACGCGGATAAGATACGCCTAACAGGCAACAAGCTTGAAAATAAACTATACTATCATCATTCGGGATATCCGGGTGGAATTAAAAAGAAATCCGCAAAAGACCTTATGAAACAAAAGCCTGAAAAAATAATTATCTCTGCTGTCCACGGTATGCTTCCAAAGAACAAACTTGGCAGGATCCAGTTAAAAAAACTAAAGGTTTACAGCGGACCAGACCACCCGCATAAGGCACAAAACCCTGAAGTTATTGAACTGAAATATCGGACAGTCAGTGAGAAGAAATCTGCCTAATCAAGTTTAATGAAATTACACCGGGAGGAATCTTGGAGACAACTGAAATAAAATACAGCGCTACCGGAAGAAGAAAGACATCTACTGCAAGGGTAGTATTAAAACAGGGCAAAGGCGAAATTAATATAAATAAAAAATCTCTTGACAAGTATTTCCCTTCTGAAACCATGAAGATGATTGTTAGACAGCCCCTTGACACAGTCGCAGTCACAGGTAAATATGATGTGCTGGTTAAGGTCAATGGCGGCGGCATTTCAGGACAGGCTGGCGCGATAAGACATGGCATTGCAAGGGCACTGGTACTGCTCAACTCTGACTTCAGGGGAAAACTTAAAAAAGAAGGGCTTCTGACAAGAGACCCCCGTGTTAAGGAAAGAAAGAAGTATGGCCAGAAAGGCGCCAGAAAACGCTTCCAGTTCTCAAAGAGATAATTCATAAAGCCGTAATGGGTAACGCGTAATGCGTAATCAGTACGACAAAAATCGAACTATTTCAATAAGCCTTTTTTATTCACTCATCACTCATCACTCATCACAGATTACGGTTTCTCTATGTTAAAGGTTGCTATAATAGGCGGAAGCGGTTACACTGGCGGCGAACTATTACGTCTGCTCGAACAACACCCGTACGTGAAGATAACCTCAGTTACTTCAGAGCGTTTCAAAAGCAAGCAAGTTTTAGAGCTGTTTCCTAACTTAAAGAACTGCCGTTTAAAGTTTGAACCATTAAAGATTAAAAACATAGTAAAAAAGGCAGACCTGTTCTTTGTCTGTCTACCTCATAAAACATCTCAGGGAATCATTGCCAATCTTTATAAAGCCGGCAAGAAAGTAATAGACCTTTCGGCTGACTACAGGTTGAAAAATGCGGCAGTATACAGGAAATGGTACGAGACAAGGCACATGTTTCCTGCACTTTTAAAAAATGCTGTTTATGGATTGCCGGAGCTTTACAGAAAGAAAATTAAAAACGCATCAATAGTGGCAAACCCGGGATGTTACCCGACAGGCGCAATATTGGGCCTCGCCCCTATAATGAAGAATGCCGCATTTGATTTTAACTCTATAATTGTGGATTCAAAATCAGGGGTGTCAGGGGCCGGAAGGAACCCTGCGCCTCCTTTTATGTTTTCTGAAGTGAATGAATCTGTCAAGGCATATGCTGTTGCCGCCCACCGGCACACACCGGAGATAGAGCAGGAACTGAGCTTTATATCAAAAAAAAACATCAAGGTAGTCTTCACACCACATCTCATCCCGGTGGACAGGGGCATTCTCAGCACCATTTACGTACGGCTAAAATCCGGTTCACAGTTCACGGCTTACAGCTCACAGTTGCAGAAGATATACCGGAATTTCTATGCCGGGGAGCCCTTTGTAAGGATACTGAAAGACGGTGCATACCCGGATACAAAGGCAGTTGAAGGAAGCAATTTCTGCGATGTATCTGTCTTTCTCGATAAACGTGTCCATAAGAGACATACGCTGATTATTATAAGCGCTATTGATAACCTCCTAAAGGGAGCGTCTGGGCAGGCTGTGCAAAATATGAATATTATGTATGGTTTTGCTGAAACATCAGGTTTAACTGCCTTGCCTAATTATCCCTAATGTTAATTTAGTCCAGACTCAGGCGGACATTTTGTAATGTATAATGATATTTCTCTGTGATTAATTTCGCTATTCAGGAAATGAAAAGAGCACTAAAAAAACCAGTCATCGTCCCCGGATTCAAGTTCTCGGGAATATCAGCCGGCATAAAGAAGACAAAAAAAAAGGACCTCGCCTTAATAGTCTCGGAATCAATGGCTGTAATTGCAGGTGTTTTTACCTCAAATAAAATCAAGGCCGCCCCGGTGCATCTCAATATTGCGCGCATCCGCAACAGCGGAAAGGGCCGGGCAGTCATTATAAACAGCGGAAATGCAAACGCATGCACAGGTCTGCAGGGACTAAAAGACGCAAAAGAGATGGCCATTAATACGGCCAAAGCGCTTGGCATAAAGGCCGAACTTGTTTATGTTTCTTCAACCGGCCTTATAGGAAGACCGCTTCCGATGCAGAAAATAAAAAAAGCAATACCTGCTGCCGTAAAAAAACTGTCTTCAGTAGGAATAAAAAACGCGGCATCCGCAATAATGACTACTGACACTTTTTTAAAGATATTCTCAAAAAAACTGAA
>SDBV01012881.1_pt1 | contig 10678 bp, 11 predicted proteins | sample 2277081 | NCBI WGS metagenome assembly SDBV01 (sample SAMN10402039, study PRJNA504765) | marine sediment metagenome | isolation source: marine sediment core GS10_PC15, 223 cmbsf | place: Arctic Ocean: Southern Knipovich Ridge | collected 2010
CAGATGAAGTGAGATATTTTGTGAAACACCCCGGTCCGGATACCCGATTCCATGAATGGGCTTTGGATATGAAAATAAAATGGATTGGGGTTGATTGCGGAAGCGCAGACCATCCTATGAATACCATTATAAGAGATTGGCATCCCAAATCTTTTGTCGAAGCTGAAAAAAAATTAAAGCAAAAGTACGGAAAAGGCTGGGACGAAATGTTTCCCACAGAAGAGTTTTATCAGGTTATGCATCTGAAACTCTTTCCAAAAGGACTTATCCATGCGGAAAACCTTGGAGGTGAGATTAATAAGGTAAGCAATAAGCGTGTTTGGATCGGTTTATTCCCACTAAAAGGTATCGAACTTGAATCTTCCATGTGCAGGATTATTGCTCTTGAACCACCGGCATAGCATTATTCCCGGAGGATCTATAAAAGGAGATGATTATGGCTATGGCCCATGAGTTTACATATTATAAACCCCACAATCCGAAAAAAGTCCTGGAGCTTTTAGCCCAATACAGGACGTCAGCCCGGATTTTAGCAGGCGGAACGGATCTGCTGAATAATATAAAAGAAAACGGGCTCTCTCCCGAAGCTATTATAGATATTAAAGGCATAACGGAATGGCAGAAAATTGAATTAACAGATAATGTACTACGAATCGGTGCCTTGGTTACTTTTAGTGATCTTATTAATTCATCCATTATCCGGGAACATTTTCCCCTTATTATAGAAAGTGCTAAAACCGTTGCTTCCGTAGGCATTCGAAACAGGGCTACTTTAATGGGTAATATTTGCAGTGCTGTTCCTTCCCTGGATTCAGGCCCTGCTCTTCTTGTTTATGAAGCAACTATAACGGCCCATGGGCAAAAAGGACAAAAAGAGATACCCATAGAGCAATGGTTTAAAGGACCTAAAAAAACAGCTCTGGGTAATGATGAAATTGCTATTGGCCTTTCTATTCCTCTGCTAAAGCAAAAGCATTTCGGCATTTACCTAAAATTAGGGCGTTACAAGGGAGAGGACCTGGCACAAGCCGGATTAGGCATTCTGTCTTTGGGAACAAACCAATACCGCGTGGCTTTCTGTGCCCTGGGGCCGGTACCTTCCCGTTCATTAAAGATCGAATCTTTGCTGAATAGAAATGAACTAACAGATGCCTTCATCAAAAATGTAACAGATAATATAGAAAAAGAAATTTCCCCCATTTCCGATATACGCGCTTCCAAAGAATATCGCATTCACATGGTAAAAGTGATGATGGAACGGGGATTAAAACTGGTACGGGCCAGACAAATGGGACAAAAAATCAATCAACATCAGATTCTGGGAGGTTGATATGCAAAAAATCGCATTTACCTTAAATAAAGAAAAAAGATCCATCTATATAGAACCCAATGAAATTCTTCTTGATGTATTAAGGGAAAAATTAGGTATAAAAAGCCCTAAATGCGGTTGTGAAAGAGGAGATTGTGGTACTTGTACCGTCCTTTTAAATGGAAAGAGTGTTCGCAGTTGTTTGATTTTTGCCATTGAAATAGAAGGACAGGAAATTACTACAGTGGAGGGCATATCAAAGAATGGTCTATCTAAACTTCAGGAAAAATTTGTTGAATTGAATTCCTTCCAATGCGGTTATTGCGCCCCTGGCATGGTTATTTCGGCCACAGAACTTTTAAAGAATAATCCGCATCCTTCGGAAGAAGAGATTAAAGAAGCATTGTCCGGGAATCTCTGCCGGTGTACAGGATACACACCGATCATTGATGCTGTTCTGCAGACATCTACGGAGGAAAAAAATGGCTAATCTTAAGTATGTAGGGAAACGGTTATCCCGGATAGACGGTTTGGAGAAAGTAAGCGGAGCTGCCCTATACACAGATGACATCGATTTTGGTCCAAATCTGCTTTATGCGGAGATTGTTGAAAGCAGTGAAGCCCATGCCATTATTAAAAACATTGACACGGCTGATGCGGAAAAGGTGGATGATGTCGTACAGGTATTTACCGGAAAAGATTTTCCTTATAAGTTTGGCCTTTATATGAAAGACCGTTTTATTTTTGCCCAGGATAAAGTACGTTTCGTGGGTGAACAGGTCGCCGCTGTTGTTGCCAGAACACCACAGGCAGCCAAAAAGGCTGCAGCTCTGGTTCGTATTGGATATAAACCACTTCCTAAGGTATTAGATCAAATGGAGGCCATAGGAGAAAAACCCCAACTCATTCATCCCGATCTGGTTAATTACTCCCATGTCCCCTGGTTTTTTCCTCAGGATAATACCAACATTGCCCATCTGCGAAAGGTAAGAAAAGGTAATACGGAACAGGCGTTTAAGAAAGCGCATTATGTGCTGGAAGACACCTATGATGTTCCACGGTATGCTCATTGTGCCCTGGAGACTCATTGTGCTATTGCTCATTATGATTATTCCGGCCGCTTAACCGTTTGGGCCAGTTCTCAGTCACCATTTACCCAGCGGAACCTTTTCGCGGAAGCCCTGTCCCCACTGGGATTAACCCACAGGGATGTTCGGGTTATCACACCTTATGTAGGCGGCGGATTTGGCGGAAAGGCCGGCGTGACTATGGAGATTCTCGCGGCAGCCATGGCAACAAAACTTATGGGGTATAAGATTAAAGTAAGATGGAACCGGAATCAGGAGTTCTACAACACTTACCAGCGGCTTGGCGTAAAAACCAAATTGAAAATTGGTGTAAAAAAAGATGGCACAATAACAGCCATAGATCATACTCTCTATTGGGATGCAGGAGCCTATGTGGAATATGGAGCCAATGTTGTTAATGCCGTAGGGCTTTCAGCTACAGGACCATATCGGATTCCGCATGTAAAGATAGATTCATACTGCATATACACAAACCTCCCTCCCGGAGGCCCTTATCGCGGATTCGGCTATTCTGAATTCTTATTCGGGATCGAATCCCATATTACACGTATTGCCCATCATCTGGGGATAGATCCGGTAGAAATTAGGAAAAGGAATGCTATTAAAGAAGGAGATACAACAGCGTATGGAGCAGGGATGAATCCAAATGGTTTATTAGAAGCCATAGAAAAGGTAGAAAAAGAACTTAAATGGAATGAGCCTATGCAATCTAATGATCCGACAAAAAAAATTGGAAAGGGATTTTCCCTGTTTTGGAAAGCACCTGCAATGCCACCCAATGCTTCGTCTACGGCATTCCTTAAATTCAACGAAGACGGCAGTATCAATATTCTTGCATCCGGTTCAGAGATGGGACAGGGGTATTTAACAGTAATGGCTCAGATTGCAGCTGAAATCTTAAGTATACCACCGGGAAAAATAAGGGTGGAAAATCCGGACACCGACAGGAATCCCTATGAATGGCAATCCGTAGCATCGCACGTAACCTGGTCTTGCGGAAATGCGGTACAAGCAGCCGCCCTTGATGCTAAAAATCAGATATTTGAATTAATCGAGCGAACCCATCATCTTTCAAAAGAAAGTTTGTATATTGAAAATGAAAAGGTAAAAAGCACCTCTAAACCTGATTTAAACCTTGCTTTGAAAGATTTTGTTATAAACGGTATCCAGGCAGAGGATGGTACTTTCAAAGGCGGCCCCATAACCGGAAAAGGGATGTTCATGCCGGAATTCTGTTCCACCATTTCCGATCCGGAAACCAGCCAGGGGGGACACCCTCATATCCACTATACCGTTGGTGCCGCAGGTATAATCATGGAAATTGATTCAGAAACCGGAAAATCTAAAGTGATAAAAGTTGTAGAGGCTATTGATGCCGGGAAAGCCATTAATCCGGATCTGGTAGACGGCCAGGTTATAGGCGGGCTGGTACAGGGTCTTGCTACGGTTTTGTATGAAGATATGCGCTTCGATGAAAACGGCAGAATGCTCAATTCTAACTTCACCGATTATAAAATTCCTACAACAATGGACGTACCGGAAGCTATAATCCCTATTATTGTTGAAGTCCCTCAGCCCGACGGACCTTTTGGTGCCCGCGGTATAGGAGAGCACCCAATGCTTCCGGCAGCGCCTATGGTTGCTAACGCTGTTGAAGATGCCCTGGGAATACGGATTAAGTCCATGCCTATAACCGCTGAAAAAATTGCCTTAACTTATCTTCATAAAAAGGATAATTCCCATGGATAAGCTGCTTAAAAATATCGTTACCTTTGATTTGACACGGATTTTGGCCGGTCCATTTTGCACAATGCTTCTCTCCGATTTGGGGGCTGAAATCATTAAAGGAAATTAAATGATAATAACAAGAATTTTTGCAGACAAAAATGGGGAATCACACTTTGATGAGATAAATATCCCTTTAAAGAACTGTGGGAATATTGGTTTGCTTTCAAAAAAACTTTCTGTAACCGGAATGCTTCTAAGAGAAAATCCCGGGGACTACAACTATGACTGGCATACTGCACCCAGGAAACAATACATTATTATGCTTGAAGGACTTTTGGAAGTTGAAGTAAGTGATGGTGAAAAACGAATTTTTAAACCTGGAAGTATATTATTTGTTGAAGATGTCACAGGTAAAGGACATAAATCCAGGGTCCCTGACGGAAATCCCAGAAAGTCCATTTTTTTACCTGTGGAATAACCTATTTTACTACCTTATATTCACTAAAAGAAGAATCCTTCCACCTAATATAAGTAGGAATAACTTCTACATGAAATGAGTTGTAGGCGATCCTATAGGTGTTATTTTGTTCTTTTTCTCTATTCTATAGTACTGATACGATTTTGGTGATTTTTCTTTTTCCATTAGGCTTTTGCAGTAAAATCCTTGACTAAGATTTTAAATTTTTCTATCATTCAAAATCTCAAATAGCTAAATTTGAAGATGCAGTAAAAAGCTTTAAAATATTACTTGCACCAGAAAATAAAATAGGAGAAAAAAATGGCAATTGATAAAATGGAACAATCACTAAGACCGCCGGAAGTTGAAATGAAACCTTATCCTGCTAAGATTATTACTCTTGCAAGTGGAGAAGAGATGATAGTCCGGGAAGTTAAACGTGAAGAAGTTGGAATTATTCTGGGAACAATTCAACCTTTAATTGGTGTTCAGAAAGATTTTTACGATATTGTTGCTGCCCGTATGTATGCAGAAGTACTTGGTTGGTATACGTATCGGGTTGCTAATGAATTTGTTATAACCGGTTCAATTGATGGTGAGATTGCCGGTATTGTTACAAGCCGTATCGTTGATAAAAAAGAAGGTGTAAGTCTGCATACAATGACAATAAAACGTGGACTTCGTGTTGGAGCACAGCTGTTTGCTGCAAAAATGGAGCATCATATTGATATTCTTGGTAACGATGAGGTTCATATTGTTGCTGAAAGTCCTATTGGTTTTAAAAGATGGATGATTGAGTATGCTCTGGAAGATCGTTCTGATCAATTTCCTAAGCTGCGTCACGAACTGGGTGGAGTACCGACTTTTACACTTACAAGGGAATTATGGAATAGGGTAAAAGCAGATAAGTGTACGGGAACAAGACCTGTACCGGCAGATAAATTAGCAAAAGCCGACAAACTTAGAATGCCTTTGGAATACCCTCAAATTCCAGGGTTTAAAAGGGGATAAAAATGAAAAAAGTTTCCATTGTAGGAATAGGTCATACGGTTTTCGGTAATCTGAGTGAGTTTGATCTGGTGGATGTTATGGGTTTTGCTTCAGGCAATGCTCTTGATGACGCAGGGATTAAAGAAAATAGAAAGATTATTGAACAGGTTTTTGTTGCTAATATGGGCGGAGGAATACTTAATCATCAGACAGGAATTGCCTCTTCTCTGGTCAGCCGGATGGATATGGAACCGGCGATGGCTGAATTGATAGAAAATGGGCCTGCCAGTGGGGCCAGTGCAGTTAAAATGGGATATATGGCAATTGCCAGTGGTCTTGTTGATGTTGTAATGGTAACAGGTGGCGAATTGATGAGAACCGTAACTGGTTGGGAAGGAACTGATTTTGTTGCATCTCTTCTTCATCCTGAAGCAGAATATAATTATGGTTTGACATTGCCGGCTTTTGGCGGGATGTTTACACGAATGTATATGGAGCGTTATGGATTGACTGAAAGAGATCTTGCGCTTGTTGCTGTTAAAGATCATCAGAATGGTGAAAAAAACAAAGTTGCCCATGTTCGTGTCCCCTGTACAGTTGAAGCAATACACGACAGTGAGAATGCTCATGTTATAAATAATTATATTGCAGAACCACTTCGAATGTATGGAATGTGTCCGGTTTCTGATGGTGCAGTTTCATTAATTCTTTGTGCAAATGATTCGCCTAAAATGAAACATTTCACTAAACAGGAATCAATTCTTATCAGTGGTATCGGTGCTGCAACCGATGCACATTGTATTCATAACAGAAAAGATCCACTGGTGCTTGATGCTGTTCGTCTTGCAGCAGAACGGGCTTATGCTATGTCTAATCTTAAACCGGAAGATATCTCCTTTGCAGAATTGCATGATGCTTTTGTTATTCTTGAGCTTGCAATTTCTGAAGAGATCGGGTTTTTCGAAAGAGGGAAATCAGCAGAGGCACTCCGTAAAGGGGTAACTGCAATTGATGGTGCTAAACCGATTAATACTTCAGGTGGACTTAAGGCAAAAGGGCATCCAGTTGGGGCAACTGGTGTTTCTCAGATTTATGAGCTTGTAAAACAACTTCGTGGTCAGGCTGAAGAGGGGCGACAGGTTAAAAATCCAAAACATGGGATGGCTGTTAACTTTGGTGGTTTCGGTAATAATGTTGTAGCAACGATCTGTTCGAGAGGTGATGTATGATAGATTTTAGTGCATATGGAGTAAAAACTCCGGAAGTTAACGCAGTAAAATGTCCATCTTGTGGAAAGCTGTTTTATCCAGCACCTATGCTCTGCAGTAAATGCAGTGAAAGAAGGGATCCTTCGGGAATCATTTTTCCTGATTGGGAAAAAGTCTCTCTCTCCGGTGAATGTAAACTTCTCACATGGACCAGGGTATATGCTCTTCCGGAAGGTTTTGAGATGCAATACCTGCTGTTTGGTATCGTTGAATTCCCTAATGGCCTAAGAGCCAGTGGACGTTTAAATGTGGACCAGCCCGAAACAGGTATAAAATTAAATGCAACCGTGGAGAATATGGATAACTCAAAAGGGAAAGAATATGATGGTTTTGTCTTTGTTAAATAAAAAACCTGTGCATTAATAGAATGTGATTGAAAGATCCCAGTCTATTGATGCACACTCCCTGATAATAAACCTGAAATTGATACAAGTTGGCAGTTAGAGACAAGAGAATAAATTATTATTATTCATTCTCTTTTAAAAGCTTAACAAGGTGTTTGAATTCCGGAGTATCCGCCCTTTCAAGAAGATAAAAGATTATAGTTTCTGCATTCATAATATGAGCCCCGGCTTCTTTCGCCAGTTCCAGGCCGTTTTCCCAGCGAAGAGTAGTTGAAGAAAGACATGCATCTTTAATTACAATTACCTCTTTTCTCATTTTTCGAAGATCAAGTACTGTTTGAAGTACACATATATGGGTTTCTAAACCACTAACTACAACAATATCCCTTTCATTCTTTGAAAAGTCAGCTTTGAATTCGTCATTTCGGCAGCAGCTAAATGTTATTTTATCTTTAAATGACTCGCCGCTCCATGCTTCGAGCACATTTTTTTCTGTAATACCAAGACCTTTTCTGTAGTGGTTTGTTCCAATCATAGGAATTCCCATTTGTGTAAACATTTGCACCATAAGCATTATATTTTTTTGAACAACTTGCTGATATTTTTTCTTGATTAGCGGAAAGAATTTTTCCTGATAATCAACAAGTACAAATAACATGTTTTCAGCTTTAATTTTATCCCAAATCATAGTTTCTCCTAAGTATTAACATAAAGATTATAACTGTAAAATGTTAGAGATAAAAGTGGAAATAATCAATTATATTTGTTGAAGGAGCTCTCAAATTTAGAAAAATGCCCAGGTGTTTCCGGAATATCTGTAAATAAATCAATTTCTTTTAATTAAATGGTGTAACTTAAGATTTCCGAATGAGAACTATTTCAATTTGTCAATATTAACCATTTTATGATTTAATAGCCTGTCGACAATAATTTTAGGATTTTCGGAATCTAATAAACTGTTCCTGTGTTCTTGCTTGAGAAAACCTTCACGAACCATATGATCTATAAACTGCAGGATATAATTATAATAATTATTGATGTTTAGTATCCCTATGGGCTTTATATGATAGCCTAATTGATACCATGTATAGATCTCGAAAAATTCCTCAATAGTTCCAATTCCTCCAGGCATGATAATAAATCCATCTGCAAGTTTGTACATCATGTCTTTTCTTTCGTGCATATTTTCAACAACATGCAGTTGTGTTAGCGTCGCAATTGGTACTCTATTGTATATATCTTTAGGGATTACTCCAATAACTTCACCTCCATTATCTAAAACAGTCTGCGAAATTTCTCCCATTAAACCGATATTGCCACCTCCATACACAAGGGTTACTTTTTTTTCTGCCAGATATCGGCCCAGAATTATAGCTTTTTCTTTATAGATTGAGTTAGTTCCAATGCTGGAACCACAAAAAACACAAATATTTTGCATGGTTGCCTCTTTTACTATGAGTATTTACTTTTGCATTATTCTAAAATTAGTTTATAGTTCCTCGAAGCTTGTTGTTTTTTATATTCATAATAGAAAATATTACAATATAAGTATACTTTCTATTATAAATATTTGATTTTCATACTTATTTAACTAAAACAACAAGCTTCGAGGAACTATTCTATTATTTCAAATACATTCAATTTTATAACCTTCTAATCATTATTTGTAAAGGGATTATTTATATGGGTTCAGTGTTTTTCCTCACAATTTTGTATAATACAACTAAATATGGTATAACAAAGAATAATATAAGATTTTTCTTATAAATAATCTTTTAATTTGAGTATTTGGGAGTAATAATTGAATTTAGAAAAATACTTTGAAACATTTAGAAAGAATATAATCGGAATAGACCAAAATATGCTATTAATAAATGGTGATTATGCTCCTATTGTTTATGCTGATTGGATTGCCAGTGGTCGTCTCTATAATCCTATCGAAGAATACTTACGGACAAAAATCGGACCCTTTGTAGCAAATACTCACACTGAAACTACATTTACCGGTACGGCCATGACACATGCTTATCATGAGGCAAGAGAGATAATCAAAAAACATGTAGGTGCGAATAAATCGGACAGCCTTTTTTTAACCGGATTTGGTATGACTGCTGCTGTAAATAAGCTCCAGAGAATTCTTGGTTTGCGTATTCCTGAAGGGTGTACAGCGAAGCGTAAAGATAACAAACCCTTAATTATAATTACACATATGGAGCATCATTCAAATCAAATATCATGGGAGGAATGTGCAGTAGATGTGGCTATTGTACCAAGGTCGGAAGAGAATGGATTGCCTGATTTGCAGGAATTACAAAAAATACTAGAAAAGAATAGGGACAGAACTCTTCTTATCGGTTCTTTTTCAGGATGCTCAAATGTGACCGGAATCATTACCCCTTATCACCAAATGGCTAAAATAATGCACCGCGCAGGAGGATATTGCTTTGTTGATTTTGCTGCCTCCGCTCCTTATCTGGATATAAATATGCATCCTGACGATCCTGATGAAAGCTTAGATGCAATTTTCTTTTCTCCACATAAGTTTTTAGGAGGCCCTGGATCCTCAGGAGTATTGGTGATGAATAATAAGTTATATCATAATGAAGTACCGGATAATCCTGGCGGAGGGACTGTAAAGTGGACAACACCATTCGGCAGTCATCGTTATTTTGATGAAATTGAGGTAAGAGAGGATGGCGGGACACCGGGATTTCTCCAGGCGTTCCGGGCTGCATTAGCAATAAAACTTAAAGAACAGATGGGACCCCGAAATATTTTAGAACGGGAAAAGGAGTTAAAAAACATATTAATAGATGAATTAAAAAAAGAACAGCATGTTTACCTCCTTGAACCACAAAACATGGAGCGGCTTGGAGTTATTTCAATTTATGCAACTTCTGTTCATCATAACCTCCTTGTAAAGCTATTAAACGATAGGTTTGGAATTCAAACCAGGGGAGGATGCAGCTGTGCAGGGACTTATGGACATATTCTATTTTCCATCAATCAAAGTACTTCCAAACATATTACTGACATGATAGATAATGGTGATCTTTCAGAAAAACCTGGGTGGGTGAGAATATCTCTTCATCCTACACTTACTAATAATGAAGTAAAATATATTGGCGAATCAATTCATAAAGTGATAGGAACTTATAAGGAATGGTCGAAGGATTATGATTTCCATCCAGAAACAGGAGAATTCACCATTAAAAGTGGATCTGATAGATTTTCTGCCTTTTTTGATGAATTTTAATCTTTACGCAAAGATATACTGATAAGCTCTTATACTATTATATTTTAGGAATTATTCATTTTGTATTTATGCTTAAAGAAAATACTTCTAATGGTGTTATTTAAGAACCATTTAAACAGCAATTATAAATATGGATTCTAATAAACTTTTTTTGTACAAAATTTAATTATTTTAAATGTTTAGACACAGATTAACAGGATTTAAAAGGATTTTTATATAATATTTGTATAAATTTTAT
>SDBV01012882.1_pt1 | contig 10678 bp, 11 predicted proteins | sample 2277081 | NCBI WGS metagenome assembly SDBV01 (sample SAMN10402039, study PRJNA504765) | marine sediment metagenome | isolation source: marine sediment core GS10_PC15, 223 cmbsf | place: Arctic Ocean: Southern Knipovich Ridge | collected 2010
ATCCTCACACAGAAAACTAAGCAAAAAAGGGACTGACGCAAGCGAAGCGAGTCTTCGAGCGCAGACGGGTCTGTCCCTTTTCTTGCGCCCCAGCCAGTACGATACCGATACCAAACCAAACCCATGTCCTTAGCAGCCCCGCACCGCCTTCGGCGCAGATTTATAAAACGACATTTTGCGACGGGAGGGCGCGTGTCCCCACGCGCCGGGACGTGTCGATAATTTCGGCGAGTGGGGACACTCGCCCTCCCGGTAAAACCAAACGCAACTCAAAACCAAATCCCATGCCCTTAGCAGTGACATTTGTTAGTTGTACCCTGCTTTCCTCAGCGCAGCTGGCCGGGTCGGAAAGCAGGGACAGACACGTCTCCGCTCGAAGACTCGCTACGCTTGCATCAGTCCCTGTTTTCCTTAAGGTGCCTGATTAAAGCAAGCCGGGCAGCTTTCCGCCACCTAGGAAACGCCTAAGAGTTCCCTGACGTAATCAGCGTTTTTCTTGAAGTCCGGTACGACGCCTTCCGTCACCTTCGTCTCGAGCACTACCCAGCCTTTGTAGTCTATGTCCGCGATGGCTTTGGCAACGGCGTCCATTTCTACTTCACCCTGGCCGAGGTATCCGCTCTTTTTGTCCTTGAAGTGAAACTGGCAAATCCTGTCGTCCAGATTGCGGATCTCGGTTGGCACGTCAAAACCGTTGCCGGTCGAATTGCCTATGTCGTAATAGACCTGAACGGAGTCGTGCTTGATCTTGTCCAGAATCATCATATTATCTTTTGCCGAAAGGGTGTTTTCGATTCCAAGGATCACGCCCGCTTTCTTGGCCCTGGGCGCGGCCTCTTTGAGACGGCCTACGACAATATCGATCTCTTTCTTTTTCAACACATCGCCTTCCCGAAGCGCGCCTTTACCGAAGAATGCCATCAGAATCACCTTTGCGCCAAAATCCTCGGTTGCGTCGATAGTCTGCTCAAGCCAAGCCGGCCCGCGCGGGTCTTCGGCCAACGGCGCCCTGTTAAAAAGCGACATTGCAGTCGAGGAAACGATAACGCCTGTCTCTTTAACCTTCTGCTTGCACTGTTTACGATATTCAGGATCGGCAATCTTTAGCGTATCAGCCGGAAGGCCCGCGGCAAGCTCGACGCCGTCAAGACCAATCTGCTTGCCAAGCTCAAACGAACTCGGGTCTTTCACCTTGAGCGACCAATCGCACGCAGACATGCGAATCTTGGAGGCCGCACCGGTCTTCCTCAGAGAGCTGGCCAGCAGTAAAGTTCCAGCAGTGCCATAAACCGAAGTCCTCAAAAAATCTCGTCGTGTAAACATCTACAGAATCCTCCTTTTTTGGTTACCATGATTTTAGCCCCGATGCGCACTAAAAACAAATACGAATCGAGGACCAATTACCACGGAGGCTCTGTGCGGGAGGGCGCGTGTCCTCACGCGCCTCGTTCTTCGTTCTTGATTCATCTGTATCGCGTTATTCCAATTTGTCGAACAGACTCATCTGAGTCGCGTCTTTTGCATGCGTATGCTTTTCGCCGGCTAAGGAGCAGCGTTCGTCACTGATATCGGGGTTCATGCATCCACACACGTGTGCTCGGAGTCCGTGTGCCTCGGCAATTCGCTTGGCTCGTTCAAACAAGCTTTTTCGTTTGCCGGCCGACATCGGCGTCTGGCCGTAACGTCCGCAGACCTGCAATGCTTCAGCATTGTCGTACGCCTCAAACAAGCGGCTTCGCATTTTATGAGGGAGTTCGCGCGCTAGTGAGCGCCGTATCGAGGGCCGCAGGTGCAATGCGTTGACAATGACATCGCTTATGCCGCAATCCACCGCAATCTCGCAGAGGCGCGACAATGTCCGGTCATCATCAGTGATGCCTGGTAATATGGGTGCAATGCGTAGTTTTACCTTTACCCCTGCTTCGGCGAGTGCTTTCGCCTGCGATGCACGCACGGAAACCGGCGCTGCATTGGGTTCGACAATCGCCCGAACTTTATCGTCGTGTGTTATCAAACCCATTTGGACATGTACACGCTCGGAATGCTTTAGCAGCAACGCCATGTGACGTTGTGGAATCCGCCCTTTTGTTGTGATGGCCACGCACGCGCCCTGGTCCAGAATGAACGCAAGCATCTGATGCGCCGCATCGAGAATCTCGGCCACGGGCTGAAACAGATCCGACGAAGGACAAAAATAAACCTTGTCCGGTTTCTTTCGCTTGCGTGGCCACTCCGCCTTCATTTTCTCCAATGTATTTGCGTAGAAACGCACTGTCCCTTCCGGTGGCGCTTGAGAATAGGACCTGGAATAACAATATACGCATCCGTGCGCGCATCCTGCGCTGACATTCACGCTGCAAACGTTTCGCAAACACGGCAGATCCGAGGGAGTGAGAACCGCGGATTTGCGGTGTGTATGTATCACGTCCATCTCATCAGTCCTTCTTTGCCGGATGTCTAATTTAATTGCTGAAACCAGCCTAACACACTACTGAATGCATGTCCAGTATTTTGATCTGATCTTCCTGAAGTGCGGTCTGAGCGGTCTCCTGACGGAGCCGATGGACAGTCTTGTCGTTTTGCGAAACAAGGGGGAATTACTTTACAAAACGTGTTTACTTTGTGGTGCGAATCTGGTGTCTTTTTTGAGGCTGTTTCGCGAAACGAATGGTGTTTGGTTTACATTCTATACAAATTTATATGAAAATCGATAGGTATTTGATTAACAATTATCTAGTTTACGCATAATGATTTATTAAGTTTTGATGATTGCTCAAAGAGCGGAAATGCGAAAACTGCGGAGAATCATGAAACTTTCGGAGTGTTCTAACAGGTTTATTGAGGTCTTGGGAGGGAGAAAGACGAATTCTTTTTGACGGTATAACAGGATTGTTGGTGGAATTCTACCATGAAGTTCTGCGTGGAATTGAAACGCGGAATTCAGGGGTCTTGGCTTAGCGGTGCGCAGTCCACATGACAAATAGTTCCTCGGCTAAACGCATTGAAGTAAAACAGACAAGTAATATGCCTGATTGTTTATGTGTTAACGAAAAACCAAATGCACGCATGAAAGGATCGTGTTGCCGCATATGATCACAATTAGTGATGAAGATTAGTCCGTAAATGAGAAATTTGACGTGAGTTTCCAGATTGTCTGGAAGCGGGCGACAAACATAATTAAGAAGCGCAACAAGCAATCCGACACCCGTTGCCAAAAACGCAATTCTTGCAATGAAGAGAGCAGATTTACGCTTGGATGAAACTTGCATGGCTCTAACGTCGCCATGAAACACCTCATGCATGAAAGCGGGCGCCATTACGGTCTCCTTAAAGTCGTAAGTATTCGTTAAACCCATGCATAAACACGAAAAACTAAGCAAAAAAGGGACTGTCCCCAGCGGAGCGAGTCTTCGAGTGTAGACGGGACTGTCCCTTTTCTTGCGGCCCTTGTTCAATACCGTCACGGGTTAAACGAATACTTACTTAAAGTCGTCCGTCGGTTCGGCGAACGTCCATGCCGGCGCGCTCTTCAATAGCATTTGGGTCGCTCTGCAGGGAGGGCTTATGGGGTTTGTTGAGAGCTGTAAAAACTAATAGAATTATTGTGGCAATGAGAAGGCCGAGGAGACTGCCGTTGTATGTAAACATCATGAAAGTCATCATGGGAAATAAGAATGTTAACATTAGTATGTCCTGCCAGGCATCAGGTTGTGCGAATCCGCCCCCTCTCATCATTATTGCCACTGGGCCCCAGAACCACATACCGAATAGCAGGGCTAGGGGGTAATTGAACTTAACATGAGGAAAATCGACGAGGGTGAATGGCCGTATAGCGGTTAGTGCAGCCGTAATGGGCATCAAGACGGCAAGCAATAACACCACGTTACTGCCCCCGCCCCCGGCAATTGAATGAACAATGATCCCCGGCGTCCAACAAAGAAATCCGCCAAAGGAAAACGCCAATACGGGCTCTGTCCATTCGTTTAGTATCTTCTTATACATATCGCGAAGCAATTGCCTTCTTTCGATTACTCGATTTGAAGCTGAGCGATAGACTCAACTAATTTATCAAAATTGGATACTGATAGCATGTCCTCATCTTTGACCACTACCTTCTTATGCGGCGTAACTGGGGTGGGCCATATTGTAAAATCTTGGTGCCTTAGTATTTTCAGGAACACGTGTTCCCTTGGAGACTCTTTTCGATAACCGGTCTTATTGCAGGGAATTGCCTTAAGTATGAAGATTGCTGAATCGGCATCGTCCCCTCCAGGTCCATATAGCCTCCCTGTCTTCTTGCTGGATACCACCAGCAGCTCAGAGACCTCCACTCCCTCCTTCCCAAGTGAATACACTTCCGTGAGTTGTATCAATCTAAAATTCAGGTATTCAAAAGAGGTTTGGTTTTCAACGTCGATTTCATAATAAAAGGACGGCTGACCAGAGCACCCAGCCAAGATCAGGGCAAAGGCCGGCAACAAGCCCAATTTCTTTTGCATTGCGTTTGTCTCCATTTAAGTACTAGATGTGGCTTCAAGTTTGGCGGTTGACCAAGGGCTTCTCATGGATAAACTCAGAACCTCCTCTCAATCCCAGTGAATCACTGCCTACGGTCTTAATCTAGATAAAAAGTAAAGAGAGTGACGCCATCCCCGATGATGCTCAGAACCTTGCCGTCTTCTGTCAAAATGACCGACCGAGTTTTCTCAAACAACACACCGACCATCAGACGCCCATGACTGCGCCACTTTAACAACATTTCTACAACGTAGATGTCAGTCTCCTCAATTACCCCACAAAGTTTTATAGTTGCCGTATATTCGAGGCTGCTGGACATCCAATCGTCAGGGGCGTCTTGTGGAATCTGTTTCCAGTCATTTACAAGTGCTTCGTAGTGTTCTACAGCCTCCGTTGTAATGCAGTATGGAATTAGGATTTCGCCTCTGTTTTCAGGAACCGCAAGGCCGCGAGAGTACCACCAGACATTGCCTCCAGGCATCTCACCCTGTTCATAAATGCTGGAGATGTCTTCTCTCGAAGGGTATACGGACTCCGCGACCCGAACCAGTTTTTTTTCCAGTGGTCCGTCTGACAGACGCGTGATCATGACTGTGTGGTTAGACTCGGGTGAAGAAATGTTCATACTCCGACATCCTAGCCCTGCTGAAATACACGCAAAACAGAGACAGACGATCAGGGGTACGTTTCTCATTGTTGTAAACCTCCATTTCCTTGGATGAACCTGCGGAAGAAAGGAATATCCGTTGGGCATTCCTAAGATTGGCGCGGTCAGTTCGCCCCAAAATATGGCGTGCGGCCATCGCCAGCGATACCCACAACCTTGCCGTCTCCCGTGATCAAGACCGCTCGATTTTTCTCAAAGTCCACACTCCCCAACAACCGACCATAACAGGACCACTGAAGCTTCATTTCCACAACGTAAACCTCAGTGTCCTCAATGTCGTCACAGCGCTTAACGGTTGCCACATAGTCAAGCTTACCGCACAGCCAAGCGCCGGGGCTGTCTTGCGGAATTTGTTTCCAAGCTTTGACAAGTGCTTCGTAGTAATTCACGGCCGCAGCTGTAATGCAGTACGGAATGAGGATCTCGTATCCGGTGTTTATAAGATCATCGCTACCACTCTTTTTCCATGAGAAATCAGCACTGTCACACGTATACCACCAGACATCCCCTTCGTCGGGCATATCACCTTTTTTTTCTTTCTCATAAACAGCAGAGAGGTCCTCTCTCGAGGGATAAACGGACTCCGCGATGCGTACGAGGTTTCTTTCGAATGATCCGTCAGGCGGCCGTATGATCTTGACTGTGTGTATAGGTTCGGGTGGTGTGATTCTGTATTCAAATTTGGATGCAGATGTTTCTTCGGCCTCAGATGGAACGCTCAGACTCCGGCATCCAACTCCTGCCAGAATGCACGCAAGGCCCAGGGCAACACTTATGGGTAGTCTTCTCATTATTGGAAACCCCTTTGCTTTTTGCTTGACAGTCTCCGTATCGTGAGTGGCGGAAATAAGTCTGCAATGGTCGTCATATGCATAGTTCCATTCCTTCCCTCTCAGTCCCAGTAAAACCTTGCATCCTTGGAGATAACCTTGTCTGTGGTAACATCGATCCAGATCTCACGGAGCTGATAGCTCCGGGCAATGGGAGAACGACTATAACACCAGTATTCAAGGTCCTTGGCATAAGTTACACGTGACCATTTGCCCAATAGTTTGCACATGTCATCATATGTGAAGATCAAATTCAAGGATTCTGGTTCAAGCGCTTCCTCTGGATCTCGAATTTCATAAACTCTCCTGTCGTCCATGCCAATAAGAAAATCGACCTTAATCTTATCGTAATGGTAGACCATTTTTGAACTCCCCTTGACATTCCTTATCGGTTTGCCGAGAGTGGCAATCACATCAGCTGAAGAGTCGCCAATTTTGATCGTATTGAAAGCACGTTCGCTGAACTTTGGCGCGTACTCTGTGTCCGTGCAGCCGTTGAGCATGCAAAGAGCAAGCATAATCCAAAGGCTTTGACGGTAGTGTGTGGTGAGCTTCCTCAGCAATGGCCATGGTTGTCGCCTGCCGGACGCTACGGCAGGAGTGTTTTGAGGCCAATCTGATGTATGTTTCTTCATCGAGCTTTTCCTCAAAGTCAGAGGGAAGCACTAGCTGGTCTTGTTGCTGCACATTCCGTGCCCGTATAATACAACATATATGAGGATTTGACAAGAAGGATTTCGTATGACGGGGGTTTGGTTGGCCGTTGAGTTGAATGTGGTTTGAGGAGTGAGGGTAATTGGTCTTGCGAGGTCGCGCCTGCTAAGGACATGGGGCTGTGAATTGATAGACGCGTTTGCTGTAACTGGTTGAGCTGCAGAGGGTAAGGACAGTAGATTGCTTCGTCGTTCCTCCTCGCAAAGACGAGTGGGGGGAGTGGCGGTTGTGGACTTCATGGACTTCATGGACTGTATGGACGACATGGACGTATTGCGTTGACGAGGTTTATGTCGTTTTATGAATCTGTGCCGAAGGAGGTGCGGGGCTGGCAAAGACGAGTTTTTGTGTAGTTCTACTGAAGGGCCACTGAAGGAGGTTTGGCGCTGGCAATAATTGAGTATTATGTCCCGAATGGCACTTACTTAAGCATTTGTCCCCAAATTACAGCAAATCGGTATCGGTATCGAAATCGGATTTAGGGGACACAATAGAATGGCACCAACTTAAGACGTAACACAAATAAATAGAACATGTTAGGGCTTGAGTTGGTGCCATTCGAGACACAATACTCATATCTTGATTTCGATAGCGATAGCGATACCGATTTCGATAGCGATTTAGGGGGACAAAAGACTTGTCCTTAAGTTAGTGCCATTCTATTATGTCCCCGGAATTCCCCGGAATAGACAATCTATTTCATCGTAACGGATTGCTTGCCTATGACCACTATCGGGTAATCTGTCAGGGGGATTCCTTTGATCGTTAGTTCTTTGCGCTGGGTGGAGGTTTCGGGTTTGTAAACTTGACCGGTCAGCAGATCCACTATGACGGGATCTTTGATCGAAACATCTTTGATGCGGATTTTCACTTTTGCGGGCTTTATGTACTCTTGCATGCGCCATGGGGTGTAGTAAACGACCGCGTCGCCGCCGGAACCTGTAAGGCCCAGGACCTGGATGGGGATTGGGGCCTTGGCCCCTGAATAGGGCTCGTCTTCGTCCCGGTTGAGGTTCTCTCCTTTGATGCCACGAAAACTGCCTTCGTCCTGGAACTCGAAGGCAGCCTCGACTGTCTTTGGCTGCATCAGCCGCTGATCGAAGACGCTGGTGATATGTTGCAGCGCTCGATAGCCGGGTTTTGGTTCCCAAGTGCCGTATTGTAACAGCCCCTTGGCGTTGACCCGGCCGCTTTCTGGCGGCTCACGCAGCAGGAAATAGACGTTCACGGGGATGTCCATCGAAAAGTCGGTGAGGAAGCGGCGCAAGAGCCACTTTGCCTGGATGTTCTCGCCCCACGGCCCGCGGCCTTTCCAGCCAGTTGTGTATTCTGAAGATGGATAGCCGCATTCGCCCTGCCATAGTTCGATTGGACGCTCTTCCTGGCTCAGCAGCGCGAGCATGTCGGCCACGGGGAACGATGCCGGGGTGTAGCCGCCCACGACCGGCTGTAGGAAGACGTGCTTGGACGCTTCGGGGAACTCGTTGTATGGATGATAGGTGATGGCATCGATATACGGCCCCACTCCGCCTTCCTGCAAGATCAGCCTGAGGCCCTCGACGTTCACTCGAGCAATGGAACCTGCCACGATCTTTGCTTTTGGATCGATTCTCTTGATGGTTTTGGATGCGGCCTTGACCACTTCGGCATAATTGGCGGTCATCTTCGGCTCGTTGTGAATTTCCCAATACTGGACTCTGTCGTGATAGCGCTCGACTACGGCACGGACGTACTCCAGCCAGCTGTTCAGCGCTTCCTGAGGCAAGGGCTCATCTTCCTTATCCAGGACGTCGAATGGCTCGGCGTTTATGGTAATGAAGATCTCGATCTTTCGTTCGCATAAGCCGTCCACGATCCTGTCCAAATCGCTCCACCGGTAATAGCCCTGCTCCTTAACGTCGCTATATTCGATGGGATAGCCCCTGGTCTCGACGCGAGCCCATTTCACTCCACTCTGCGCGATTCGTTCGATGAACATATCCATGTGCTCGGTGGGCAAGGCGTGTTTGTTGAACTGCAAGCCCCAGCGCGATGCCTCGATGTCCTCTGAGTTGCGAGGGGCGACATTTCCAATCTGCATCAGGTTTGCAAATCGCTCGATGCCGAGCAGCGGTTCTTCACCCGCCATCACAGAGTTGACGGCCCCAGCAATAAGGATTGCTATTACCAGCCTTAGAATAATCTGTCGTCCCATTTTGATTCCCCTTTTCTTGCCACGGATCTGACGTATATTGTTTTCGTTTAGCGTAGGTGCTGAACCTTTATGTGCGTCAACGGTAGTCTTTTCCGTTGAGGCTTCGAGCTACTGATGTGAGCCACTTTTCCAGGGATTTTTTCATTCTCTTTTGGCGTCTGGATTTTTCGTCCGCCACGTCGGTTTCCTCCTGCGAGTCGTTAGCAAGATTGTACAACTCAAACTTGATGCCGCCAGTTTTGTCTTGAATGCGATGCAGTTTCCAGGGCCAATCGAGCCAGGCTGCATGTCCCGGGAACGAGTCTTCTGGATGTTGCTTGATATTTTTACCTGCGTCCATTCGCAAGCGTTCCGGATCGCTGACTCGATTTCCGTTTTTCTGCGCCTCAAGAAGTTCAGCCATCCACGTCGCGCTCGGCGTGCTTATGCCTGGGGTCGGGTGGTCCCAAAACCCCATCGCCTTTGGACGGGCATCCATTTTGCCGTCAATGAGTGGAACAAGGTTGATTCCGTCTAGTGGTACTTTGCGGTCGATCTTTGCCCCTACGATTTTAACAAGTGTTGGAAATATATCCGATGTGTTGCACGGCACCTTGGTGACTCTTGGTTTTGGTATTCGTGCGGGCCATTCGAGCATTGCGGGAACGCGGAGTCCGCCTTCGTATATCGAACCTTTCTTTTTCCGGCCTCCGCTGGACTCCTCTCTGAGCCCACCGTTATCGCTGCAATACCAAAGGATAGTGTTGTCGTGGATATCTGGCGCGCGCAATGCTTTGCGAAGCTTTCCAAATGCGCGGTCCATACCGGTGATTTCGCCATAGAAATTCTGAGACTTTTCGTCCTCGTTCGCGTAGTGTGCGCGGTCTTCATCGACTGCAACGTGAGGATTGTGCGGAGAACCGAACCAGACCACTGCCAGGAAGGGTTGGGGCGAATCGGCATGCTTCTGGATGAACTCGATGGCCGCATCGACGGTCACGATTGAGCTTTCTCCCTTGAGCTGAACTGCGGTGCCCTCTCGACTGAGAATAGGATCGTTGTCGAAGAAATTGGGCGCCGAGAGCCATTCGTCGAAGCCGTTCGCGCCGGGATTAACCGGACTGCCCTCCAGCACCGAGCCAAGGTGCCATTTGCCGAAGTGGCCGGTTACGTATCCGGCGGCTTTGAGCGCTTCAGCGATGGTGGTTTCCTGAGGGCGAAGAGAGTGTCCCCATCTTAGGCATCCGAAACGGTTAGGGTGGCGTCCTGTCATGACGCTTCCGCGCGTAGGCGAGCATACCGGCGCGGCGGAATAGAAGTGGTCGAAACGTAAAGTTTCAGCGGCCATGGCGTCAAAGTTGGGCGTTTTGATTACGGGATGGCCGTTGTATGCCATGTCGCCCCATCCCTGATCGTCGGCCATGCACAGGACTATGTTTGGCTTTTCGGAGGCCGCAGCCCCGGAGGCCGGGTCATGTTTCATCGCGCTTAGCCACAGGCCCGCGCCAACTGTCGTCAGAAACTCACGTCGTCTTATTTGCATATTATTTCTCCAGTCTGTGCCGTGTTGCTTGGGGTAGACGGTAAGCGTACAAGCTGTTCGGGGGGCTTTTCAAATGGACGATGCGAGGGGGGTGTTCTTTTGGGAAGATCCCACCGACAAAAGTCTCTCAACCCGTCTTTGCGAGGAGGAACGACGAAGCAATCTACCAAGCCTAAGGTCTTGCGCCGCAGTAGATTGCCGCGGTCGCTTAGGCTCCCTCGCAATGACGAGAG
>SDBV01012884.1_pt1 | contig 10677 bp, 7 predicted proteins | sample 2277081 | NCBI WGS metagenome assembly SDBV01 (sample SAMN10402039, study PRJNA504765) | marine sediment metagenome | isolation source: marine sediment core GS10_PC15, 223 cmbsf | place: Arctic Ocean: Southern Knipovich Ridge | collected 2010
TTTCTTGATATTTTTGATCTTGCCATTTCTTTGAAATTACCTTACTCATTTTCTCTAAAGTTTCTTGATTTCTAGCAATCTCTTGGTTTACTTCAGCCATCTTTTTAAGCCATTCGGAATCCTTCGCTCTCTCTTGTCTTTCATTTATCTGTTTTTTCTGATATTCAAGATCCTTTTGCCATTTTTCTAATCCAATTTTACTTAAGTTTTCTTTTGCCATCTCACTTAATCGCCCTCCTCTCCCCCCTTCCTTTAAATTGTACCCTTTATCAGGATTCATTGAATCATATTGTTTTATGTAATCTGTTTCTTTTTTATCAAGTTCTTCTTGACTATAAGCGATATCCTCTTTTTTTAATTCAAAATTCTCTGCACCATGTTTAATAATAGCATTCTCAATATAACGACGATAATCTCCTCTTCTTTGTTTTGCATAAGCCTCTCGAACCTCTTCTTTCCAACGTTCCTCTATAGGGTTTTTATCCTCCCCCCAACGACTCACAACAGTTTGACCTAAGTAAATTTTTCCATTTTGAATATTAGTAGCTCGATAAATCTCACCAAAGGGAGCTTGTTCACTTTTAACCATATTTGAATTTTTTTTTCTTTTTAATTATGTTTCAAAACAAGTATTTAAACTTCAATTGTTAAAGAAAACGCCTTATGAATCATCAATCAATCAATTAAAGAAATTTTTGTTTAAATACATACACACATAAAAATAATAAAATAATAAAAAAATAGAGTTGAACTAAAATAGCAGAACCTCAAAATAATGAAAAAGAAACTCCAAAATATATGACTATAGACGAAATAATTAATCTATTGGTAGAAGTCAGAGTTGATTTAAAAATACTAAAGAAATCTGTTACTTCAGAAGATATAAAAGAACAATTAAAATGGGCAATTAACGGAATAGATATTGTTGGATGTGAGCTATCGCAAAATATCGCGAAAAAATTAAAGGAAAATTAAAATCTAAAATAACTTGAATAGTGAAGAATTTAGTTATCTTTAATCTTCTCAGTTAGACTTGAAATTAAAGGAGTTGAATTTAATTAGCGACAATCTTTAAAAAGATAAATCAAATTAATTCTAAACAATAAAATAAAAAAGAAAAATAAAAAAGATTTAATAAAATTACATCATTCCCGGCATACCACCCATACCTGGCATACCTTCCATACCACCCGGCGGCATACCACCCATACCACCCGGCGGCATACCTCCAGGCGGTCCAGCAGATTTAGCGCTAGCAATAACATCGTCAATTCTTAAAATCATTGAAGTTGCTTCTGTTGAACTTTTGATTGCTTGAACTTTAACTACGGTAGGTTCGACGACTCCTACAGCCATCATATCGTCAATGATTTTCTCAGAATCTAAATCTTGACCAGCAAATTTATGTCCTTGTTGATGAGCTGCTCTTAATTTCATTAAACTATCAATTTGGTCTAAGCCTGCATTTTCAGCCAAGGTTTTTGGGACTATATCAAGTGAATCAGCGAATATTTCGACTGCCAGTTGTTCACGTCCGCCAAGAGTGGAGGCAAATTTTCGTAATTGAATAGCAACTTCCATTTCTGGAGCGCCTCCTCCACCTACGATTTTCTGGTCTTCTACAACATCTCTTACAACGCAGAGTGCATCGTGAATAGCTCTTTCAACTTCATCAACAATAAGTTCAGTTCCGCCTCTTATAAGAATTACAACAGATTTAGGGTCTTTACATTCTTCGATGAAAATCCATGAATCATTCATAATTTTGCGTTCTTCAGCTAGTCCTGCCCATCCAAGTTTTTCTGGGGTGATATCATCAAGAATAGTAAAGATTGCTCCACCCGTGGCTTTTGCGAGTTTTTCGATATCGGATTTTTTAACTCGTCTTATAGTCATAATCCCTGCTTTGGAAAGGAAGTGTTGTGCCATATCATCAATCCCTTTTTGACAGATTAAAACATTTGCTCCAGAATTTTGAATTTTTTCAACCATCTTTCTTAGCATTCGTTCTTCTTCGTCTAGGAATTGTTGGATTTGTTCTGGACTTGTAATTTGAAGTTTTGCATCGAATTCAGTTTTCTCAATTTCAACAGCGCTTTGTAGGAGAAGAATTTTAGCATCTTTTACTGATTTTGGCATTCCAGGGCTTACAACCTCTTTATCCAGGATTATGCCTTTAATTAAACTGGTATCATCGATACTTTCGCCAGCTTTCTTCTGAATTTGGACTTTATCAATATCGGCAACCCAATTGCCATCAGCATCCTTTTCAGCAATAGCTTTTATTGCGTTCATACATAAATCGGCTAATTTTTCTTTGGATTCTGAAACAATTTTGGATGACATACAGGTCATTGCTGAATTTAGTAATCCTTTTTCATCCTCAATACCACTTTTAACAGACATTTCTTCAAGAATTTGAATAGCTTTGTCAGCTGCTTTTCGGAAACCTTCAGTAATGACTGTTGGATGTATCTTTTGTTCTATGAGTTTTTTTGCTCTTTTTAATAGTTCTCCTGCAAGAATTACCGATGTGGTTGTGCCATCCCCTACTTCTGAATCTTGTGTTTTAGCTACTTCAACCATCATTTTGGCAGCAGGATGTTGTACATCAATTTCTTTTAAGATTGTTGCTCCATCATTTGTAATTACTACGTCGCCAAATTGATCTACGAGCATTTTATCCATTCCACGGGGTCCGAGTGAAGTTCTGATGGCATCAGCGATAACAATTGCAGCAGCTATGTTGTTTGACATTGCATCTCTACCACGTGTTCTCTCTGTGCCTTCTCTCAGAAGAATGATCGGTTGGCCTCCCAATTGTGCACACATTATACTTTACACCTTATTATTTGAAAAGATTTTTTTTTTTTTAATATTAAAAATTTTTATTTATATAGATCTCTAAGTCATAAAATTAAAAAAGTTTACGAATTTTTCATATTTATTCTACAATAGGTTAGAAATAAGTGTTTATAAAATTAAATTATAATGCACTAAATAATTTCTAATCGTTTCTTATATTTTGTAAGTATGGGAAATCATTTAATGCGTAGTAAAATAATAACGATTTAGTTTTGAAGAATAAAAGTAATGAGTTATTTAGTAAGTTCTCTTCTCTTCGGGCGTAGATCCTTTCCATGGCATCTACGGCATTTTTTTGCATTTGGAGGATTGAGAGCGCCACACCTTCTACAGACTGATTTCTCTAGTAAATGGTATCTAGCGATTCTCCTCTTTACTGGGTCATCAATCGGCACTTTTTTTCAGTTTAAATTTTCTTTTTGTTCTCAAAAACATAACATAGAAATAATAAATGTAAGAATAATTTATAAAACACAGGATTTAAAATAAAATTTGTGTTTAAATCCTTTAAAAATATGATAAAATTAAAATTCTATAAATAATAGATCTACACATTAATTGCATTACATAAGTTTAGTTGATTTAATTTGCCTAGAGAGATTTTTGATGCAGATAAGTTTCTGGAGCTTTCTGAATTTGCGGTTCATTGCCGAGTTAAGCGTGTAAAAGAAAGAGTAAAATTGAAATTGAGAACAAAGAAAATCTTATACACCTATATAACTGATCCCGCAACTGCAGAAAGGTTATTAAGAAACATTAGTTGCGATATTATAGAGCTATAATATGTACTTCAGGAAGCTTGAAGCTAATTTCAATTTCCTCAAGGTATTGGAGCATGTTATAACAGATTTAAGCTATCATTATCGAAAAAGTAAATTATAAATTGTTTAAATTTTATTAATTTTAAAGTTGATTGTAAGTAATTTACTTAAAAACAATATTAGAATTTAAAAATTGAGATAATTTAGATATGATACATGCGCTATACCTTTTTCAAAGTCAATCAAAAGAATTACTATATTATAAAAATTTTCAGAGTGATGAGAAATTAGAAATGTTTAGTTCTTTTTTTTCAGCATTGCAATCATTTGTTTCAGAGCTAACAGAAAGTAGTACAGAATCGTTGAATACTATAGAATTGGGAGAATTTTTTGTATTGATCACGAGAGTTTCTGAAATCTCATCTGATTTAGTTATTATTGCTGATAAAGAAGATGTTAAGGAAGTCCAAAAAATGATCCATAATATTATTAAAACCTTATTGGATCATCAAGAATTATTTATTAATTGGGATCGTACACCAGAAAAACTTGAAATATTTGATTTAACAATAATACAATTAATTCTTTCTAATAGGAAATTATTGGGAGAATCATCTTTGACTACTGAACAGAGTAAAATTTTAAAGTCGATATGGGATCAGAAGGGCTCATTATCAGAGCAACTTAGAGAAGATTTATCGAAAGAAAGAGAAGAACTTAATTATCGGTATTTAGCTGAAGAAAATTATCTCAAAAAGTATACAATTTCTCAGAAATTAATTGAGATCTCTGAAAAACTTCACGATGACGAGAAATTCATCGAATACCAGACAGAATCAAAATCTCTCAAAGATGAAATAAAAGATCGTAAATTAAGGTTGCATTATTATTTAGATAAAGTGATTGAGTCATTAAGATTCTCTAGATACGCAGAAACATATTCTTATCTATATTCATTCTGCATAAAGCTAGTGAATTTTGCTGAATCTCATTTAGTCGAGAAATATAAGACACTTACAAAGGCATTACTTAATAGAAAGAAGGTTCCTAGGGATGAATTTAAGCAAGTTATTAAAGCTATTTCGAATATAGAAGCAGAAATCAATGAGCATCTTGCTTTAGATATATAAGGAGAATTCTTTATTGTTATTACTTTTTTAAAACGAATAATTAAGAATTGTTTTAATAAAATTAATTAACCATTTTTAATAGATATCAATTGCACTAACAATATCAATGCTTTATAATCGAATTATATTCTAATAGATATATTGAATCTGGTTTAAAACACATGAAGGTTCTTCCAGCAGATAAGACATGTATTAATTCTGGTTACTTATGCTCTAATTGCCAAATGAGACTTAATAGTGGGGAAATATCGGAATTTGAAATTGATTTAGCAAAGGATCTTATTAAATTAGAAGAAGAACAGGAGAGATTTGCTTTTCTTAAAGACATTTCATTTTATAAAGCAATTGATTATGAAGATATAGTAATTTTAGTAATTGGGAAAAGAGATAAATTAAAATTTACCCCCGATTTGATAACGTGGATTAAAGAAACATGTGAAATTGATGGCTTAATTTTAACTGAAAAAACTAATAAACCTCGACCTGTAGTGGAATCTTTAATATCACCTAGTAAGATAGTGTCCTTAAATGAAATCTTTTTAGCGACGGGTGATATTCAATTTAGAGTTATTCTACGAGAGGTTGATAAGGAAAATATTTTATTTACCAAAGATGAACTCGAGGAATTGATCTTTGAATTAACCGGAAATATTTGTAGGGTAGAATTTCAAAATTGAATTTTAAATTAGTAAGGTTTAATTAACTATTTTCTTATATTTAATAGATTTACTGTGAAAGAATACAAACAAGTTATTTTAATTAGGACAGATTTAAAAATGGGTACTGGGAAAAAATGTGCTCAATCATGTCATGCAAGTGTGTCTGCTTCAGACTTTGTTCGAGTGCATAACAAAGCCGTTTGGAAGAATTGGAAAAATTCGGGGCAGAAAAAAGTTGTACTTAAAATTAGAAACATGGAACATTTAAAAGTAGTAGTACTTAAGCTAGAATCACTCAAACTCCCTTATTTTATAATAAATGATGCGGGATTAACACAATTAGAGCCAGGCACAACAACAGCAGTTGGCATAGGACCTGTGTTATCAACCGAAGTTGATAAAATAACCGGAGATTTAAAATTATTATAATATTAATTCATAGGCTAAAAATTTGTCTGGACAAGGAATAGATACTTATTCTTTTAGCAGAAATGATGAGAGAGAAGTAGAAGAGTTTGTAGGAATTAAAGTTTTTGCAACAAGTAAGATTGAAGGAATTGGTGGAGAATATAAAAAAAAAATTAATGATTTTATCGTAAAAGAGATAAATAATAATGGTAAAACTCTTACCATAAAAGAAAATTATAAAAGTTATTCTTTTTCTGAAGAGTTAAAAGATAAATATACTACATTTAATTTGACAAAAGTTCACATGGATACATTTGAAGCTATAAGAAAAATTAGAAAAATTTTAAAAATTCCTTACGAATGGATTAATTACGCAGGTTTAAAAGACAAATTTTCCATTTCAGTTCAAAAAATTTCTATAAAAGGGAATTTTATTGAAAGGCTAAGGAAATTAAAGCTAAAAGATATATTTATTAGAAATATTCAACCTGCAAAGAAACCCGTTAGAGTAGGAAGCCATAGAGGTAATAATTTCACAATTTTTCTTCGTAATATAGAAAATACTAAAAACCTAAAAATAAGAATTGAGAATTACATCACATATTTGAATGATTATGGATTTCCAAATTATTTTGGGCTTCAAAGATTCGGGAATTACAGACCAAATTCCCATATTGTCGGGCGGTTTCTTTTAGAAGAAGACTACAAAAATGCCTTTAAAGAATTTGTCTTAACAACTTACTCAACTGAGTTACCTATATCCAAAACAGTGAGAAAGGAACTTAATATTAATGGAAATCTCAAAAAAGCATATAATGATTTCCCAAAAAGTTTGAATTATGAAAGAAATATGATACATCATTTGATTGAGAAGCCAGGCGATTATCACGGTAGTATAAATACATTACCTTCTGCTTTAAAACGGTTATTAATTAGTGCTTTTCAATCTTTTTTATTTAATAAAATGCTTTCATTAAGAGTAGAAAAAGGATTTCCCTTATTTAGACCCTTAGAAGGAGATGCTATTAGTATATTAGATGATTATAATGGAAATTTAACTCAAGTTAAACACATATATGGAAAATCTTATGATGTTTATTTGAAGAAGGCATCAGAATTAAACCGTGCTGCTGTAGTTATACCTATTATTGGTAATAATACAAATTTGGATGAATTTCCATTAATGAAATCATTAGTAGAGGAAATATTAAAACAAGAAAAAATAGATAGAAATATATTTAATAGTGAGCTTATAAAAGAACCAGAGTTTAAAGGTTCTATTAGAGCGATGATTGCTAAACCTACTATGCTAAGAATTTTAGAATTCAAGGATGATGATCTTTATCCTGGAAAGAAAAAAGTTAAACTTGAATTCTCACTTTTAAGAGGAAGTTATGCGACAATGTTAATTAGAGAATTAATTAAATAATTTTAATATCAAATGATTCTATAGTTTCAATTCCGAAAATATCGATTATTTTTACCGAAAGGTTAAACTTTCCCTGTTTTGTATAAAGATATGGAGTTGATTTTAAGGTTAGTTTCCGATTTTTTGGTGTTCTAAATGAAAACCAGAGATTTTTAAAAATATTATCTTTAAAATCAAAGTCTATAGCCCAAAAATCAATCCAGTCTGAAAAAGAAGTTATTTTTTCTTTAACTTTTTTCGAAATTATATTTATAAAAGGTACGCTGTAATTGAGTAATTCTACAATAATTTCTCTATTATGTTTTCTAATAGTTACATCTAACTTAGGAGTTTTAATTTGTTTCAATATTTCATTACTTTGAGTACCACTTGCGAGAAATTCGTTAGGAATTGACGGTAAGTCATATTTTTTTTCCAAAGTTATGATTTTAAATGGACGAGGACTCTTCTGGTATAATTCCTTCCAATTCATTATATCATTACTCTTACTAATATTAAGTATCCTTTTCCTTGACATATGAATAGCTTTTCTATTTAAATCGCATCCAATCCAACGTCTTTCAAGTTTTTCTGCCACCGCTAAGGTAGTTCCTGAACCACAGAAGAAATCTGCTATGAGATCATTCTTATTAGAAGATGCTAAAATGATTCTTTTTAAAAGACGTTCTGGTTTTTGTGTAGAAAAACCTTGATATTCTGAAGTATTCGCTCTGATATAAGGAATATCGTTCCAAACGTCTCTAGGAAAAACACCTTCGTGTTCTACATATACCTTCCGAGATAATTTCTTTCCATCATGGCTACCACCTCGGTAATAAAAAATGCCCTTATCATCTCTTTTTAATGCGTTTTTAACACGATTAGAATATTCCATATAAATTTTTGGATTATCGTTAAAAGTATATTTGTTTGATTTTGAATAAAACAAAAGCGTATCATAAGATCTTACAAAAAATCTTTTTGTTTTGGCTGAAGCAGCAGGATAAGCCCAAATTATTTCATTTCGAAAATTTTCATTTCCAAAGATTTCATCCAATATAACTCTTAAATAATGTGATACATGCCAATCTAAATGGATATAAATAGATCCTTCATTACTTAATAAATCTTTCATTAAAATTAATCTTTCATATATAAAACTCAAATAAGAACCGATTCCATCTTTCCATTTATCCTTATAGGCAATATTATCGATATATTTCCCGTTATCACCTATTTGAATTTTTAGATTAAATTCTCCACCTGTTCCAAATGGAGGATCTATGTAGATAAGAGATATTTTATTTTCAAATTCCTCTAATAACTTATTCATTACTTCCTTATTATCTCCCCAAACAAGTAAATTTTGCCAGTTATCTTCTGATTTAGGATCAAATTGGATAGAAGGGTAAATATCGAGAATATGGAAAGGTTTAACATTATAATTTTTTGAAGTAAATTCTTTGCTTTCCTTTTTCCCTTTCCAATTCAAAACTGGCATATATATTAGATAAGAAAGCAAAAATTTTATTGTTAATTCAATTTTAAAAAAAAATATTTAATAATTTTTCATGGATTTTTCATTAGTCCTTTTCTTCAATAATTATAACAAAAAAATGCTAGATTATTAATGATTTATAGCTAGTAAATAATTTTTCTTTTAGAATACTATGTTGATTAATAAAATTTAGAACATCTGTTTTAATATCAAAAGGATTAAATTCAAAAACAATATTTTTAGTATAACCTATACATCTAAAATTTAATGCATTTACATTACCAATCAACGATAATTGATGTTTTAATAAAATTGCATAAGTCATTAGTTGGGGAATATTTTTTAGAATTTTTGCTTTTGATTGCTTGAAATCTGCAATAATGATAGAATTATCTTGAATTAATAAAAGGTCTATATGTCCGACATAGAATTGATTAGAATTTGGGATTTCCATCCAAACGGGTATTTCTGTGGCTATTGCTTCTTTACAATTAAGAAGAGTGTGTTGTAATATCGGTTTATGATCAGGTTTTTTTCCTAATCTTTTTCTATGAAAGTTTTTAATGACTTCTGCTACATATTCACTTAAAGGATGCGTTTGATTATATTTTTTTAATTTATCTTTAAACTTACTTAATATATCTTTTGTATGAATAGGTTGATATTTACTCCCTCGGAAATTAAAATTCGATGCTCTTAGATTAGTTTTAGAGAGAAATATTTCTTGAGGGAAGCGATCATCCCAAATAGATAAAAAATAACTATATATTAACTTTCTTAATTTGAAATTCAAAAGATTTTGAATTCGCTTTTGATTCCACTGAAAACGATAAATTACTCCTTGATGGTTAAAATCTATTTGATTTAAATCTTCAATATTATTTATCCAAATTAATAGATCCGATTGATGACTAATTTGAATGTAGTTTTTTATAAAAAGCCTAATATTTCTAAAAACTTGAGGTTCACTTATAGTAGTCTGATTTTTCACTATACTGAGAATTGCTCCTAAGCTTGAGTTTCTATATATTCCTAATTTTTTCCCAAATTCTTTAGGTGTAAGATTTATTAAAAAATATAGATTTAGAAAAAATTCTGTCTCTAAATGATAATGCTTTTCAAGGTTTTTTTTTAAAAATCGGATAAAATCTTCTCTTTTATATTGCTGTTTTGAAAGATGACCTGTTATTTCTTTAATATGCGAAAGTAAATGATTATTACGACCTTTAGGATTATTTATTAAGTTAATATACCGTTTATATTTTTCAGCATCTCCAAAAATAATATTAAAAAAAGTAGGAGAAGCTAAAATTTCAAGTTCTGAGTCTGATTTAAATGTATAATATAATAATGATAAAGCCATATATTGTGGAAAAAGATAACGAATTTGAAGAGGTTTTTGTATTATTTTAAAACCTTTTTTGATAATTTTAGAGTAAAGCTTCATTGCATTATTAATTATTGTTTGACTTAAAGATTTGATATCTTGCTGCAATACAATAAAGTTATTATTTGTCAACCAATCTGACATCTCAATTGGAATATTGTTGTTATCATCTTCCCAATTCTCCAACATTGTAATAAATTGTTTAAGATATTGCTTTACCTTTTTTCTATAATTATCCTCATCAAATTTGAAAAATTTGTTAAAAAAAAATTTTAAAGTCTCTGTAAAAGAACTATTATGAATTTTCTCTTTAGTATGATTTGAATTTAAAAGTATAATAAAATGAATTTTATCTATATCAATATCTTTTTTATATTTCATATAAATATATAAGATAATTGCTGTATGAAGATTAGGACTAATTCTGCTAAAAGAATTTAAATACTCTTTCAGTTTATGTGGTTTTTGAATTGAATTTACTGAATCTAAAAAGATTTTTAATATCTCTTTTAATTCACTATTAAAATTTCTTTTAAAATCATAAAATTTAGGGAGAGATTT
>SDBV01012885.1_pt1 | contig 10676 bp, 6 predicted proteins | sample 2277081 | NCBI WGS metagenome assembly SDBV01 (sample SAMN10402039, study PRJNA504765) | marine sediment metagenome | isolation source: marine sediment core GS10_PC15, 223 cmbsf | place: Arctic Ocean: Southern Knipovich Ridge | collected 2010
TGGGTGATCCCAAAAAAGCCGATCTTTTCCCAGATGGTCTCAAGAATACACTCACAAGAGAAAATACCAAAGATTTTGGTTTTTGGAAAAATGGTCTCATCAAAAATCCTCGAGGTCAGGAGTTCTGAAGTTATTTCTGCACGAGCCCTAAAATAGGGAGGGGGGCGTGAACGCTTACGGAAAAAGTTATATATTATAAAAAATAGTAAAAAACTATGATCACCGTGAAAATCCGTGTTAAAGAGCTGAAGTAAAATAATATGTTATTTTCAGAAATTGTATACTCTAGCCCGAATGAATGGAGAAGACTTCTAGAAAAGGGAACCATTCCCCCTTTAGAAGATTCCAGACGTTTGCCGCCGTATTGCCTCAAACTTGAAAAAGGGCAGCTCTCTCTAGAAGAGGTTGATTACATTTCTAGAAGAGTGTTCCGTAAGGATCCGGGCCCTGCGACTCTCTCACAAATTGATGCTTTTTGCTCCCAATTGGGAGCACGCGACATAAAGGTTCAAAAATATTTAAGTGAACTTTCAAGAGAAGGCGAAGAGAATTTCAAAACTCTCGACACAGCGCGAAAGATATTAAATTTCGCTTCCCGTTCTATGGAAAAAGATCGACATGCAGATCGAGAAAACTCTAAAGAGGAACATGACGATGCTATCCAAGATTATCGGTCTTGTTTTAATAAAATTACCGCTCAAACTAAACAGCTGGAGTCTAGTCTTCGCGACGAACGTTGCCGCTTAAGAATATTTAAACAGGAGCTAGAACGTACTGTCGATTTCGCCTGGGACCATCGAATTCCTACAGTAATTCGTAAATTCGAAAGCAGTCGATATCCCATAATTCGAACACTTTGTCATATAGCAAAGCGGGTCTATCGATTCGTCGTAATCCTTCTATTCACAAAAAAATATGTGGAGCATAGAAGCAACAAAATAGTAATGCACAAAAGTAGTGTGCTATCTTTAAGAATATCTCAGAAGAAAATACAGATTCGCAGTCTAAAGCAACAATATAAAAACTCTCAAGTTCTGTCTGATGCAGTCGAAGTAGCAATGTACCATTTCGAAAAAGGAAAGAGCACCAGCAAGTACTCCCCAAAAAATATAAGTGCTGTCGTTCAACAAGTCGGAGAAAAAATCAGACGGATACATGAAGAAAACTCCAGAAACCAGGCTGAACTTCGGAAAGTTACCGGTTCCATGAAAAAGCTAAGCGTTCTCAAAGAACTAGCAAAAGAGAGACTTCAAACAAAGGAAAAAGAGGTCATCACTTACCTAGAACAAATGCATCTGCCGGGCCGCATTCTGGATGAAAAGAAAATTGAGATGATTCGAATCGATCCCTACTTACGGAAAAGGCCACCGGTGTTAGAAGCATATGCTAGGGCCTTAATCCGTCTTTGGGAGGGATTGACTCGGGAAAACTCCAGAGAAGCCTGTAAAACATTTATCAACAGTTTGCATGCCGTAAGAGAACTCCATGATCAAAAAGAACTCGATAAAAAAAGTGCCTCTCTCATAGCGATGATTCGCATTCAGATATTAGAGCGTTCCTTGCGTATGGTGATCTCTGTCAAAACACCCTTAAAGCTCCCCACAAAACACCAACTAGAGAGAGTCCACCTTAACTGGAATATGCCGAGTCCCCAAGCGAGTAGCATTCCGGAAGCACCTGAGCACGTAAATCTGTTAGAAATCAAAACGCTTTATGAATCCATCGAAAATAAGATTCCCCTTTTTATAGATGACGATACCGATGATGATGGAAAAGTCATACGAAAGATCCCCAAGGAGGTTTTCAAGAAACAAATCTTCAGTATCGTTGATAGTCTTGCCGGGGAATTTCTCATCAAAGATAGCTACTATCGTCCCATGCCTGCAGAGCTTCAAGTGAAAGTTTGTAATCTGCTAAAACATTTCGTTCTCTGGGTGGAAAATGAAAAGGAGAAAATCCGCAAAAAAGTAGACCCTATCCAGGAAAAGAAGCTCCAGGAAGAACTCGATACGGTTCTTATCCAAATTTTTACATGGCAGCTCGGCCTTGCATTTTTCCATTGCAATGATAGGATTGCCACGGAGCTCACACAAATTTATGAGGAACGAATCATCGGGATGTATCAGAACCAGAATCCGTATGAGCAAATTCGGACTCGGGTATTAATGGAGCGTCGCCAATTTCTTAAACAAACCATTATTGCATCTTTAGATCCCAGTTGCGATATGGCTTCTTCTCTGAGGTACTTCACCTCCATTTTTGAACCACTTCTTGGTCTTACCCATGACTCTTTGAGCCTGGCAGCAGGGAATAGTTTTTACGATCGATATGTCGACATAATGGCTATAATGAAAATTACAGAAAAAGTGGAAAAATACATAAAAAAATACCCAATGGAATTAATCCGAGAGATAACAACAACCATCAACGACCCTGATAAGAAAGACCCTTTATTTGCTTATGGGGTTCTCGCTCCGCTTTTTGAAGAGCGTTATGAAGGAAAGTGCGTAGAATCTCAACTCGTTGATGGAGAGACCTCCCATTGGAAAAAAGAAGCGACGGCACAGCTCCTTTTTGACGCTGGAGTACTGCACCCTTTTACTGATGAGCAGGTGAGTGTTTTAGGTCCGTTGAAAAATTTCCATGTTATCGTCGGAGTCTTAATAACAAAGTGGGCTCGTTTGTTCTTCGAAGGCTAGGAAAATCTAAGAGAGCTGTTGCAGAATTCACCCTACTCCCTAAATCTCGATGAATTGTTTTGCGATGGCGTGCGCTTCGTGACATTCTTCCGGTGTGGGTTGATATTCTGCGAATTTCACGCGGTCGGCGCTGACCAAAAAACCTGTGAGTATGGATTGTGTTTCCCGATCAAAACTGGAGTGGGAGGCCATTTGATGAAGAAATTCCGGTGTGGTTTGTGTTGAGATTTTGAGCTGGAACTTCTCTTCAATATATTTTCTGAGTGTGTTTGTGAGTTGAACGTAAAAGGTCTCGAACTCTTTCTCTTGGATGAGGTGTTGTTTTTCCAGAGATTCTAGGGACAAAAAGGCTTTATTTTTAGCGGTAAGTGCCCGCTTGAGACGTTCTTTTTCGAGGTTAGGTCCTTTCTTTGGCTGCATTCGTACGATTAGCAAAAGGATTGCTATCAGGCAGACTCCTGCTAGTTCCCCCCAAGGAAAAGTTTTCCAGCGAAAGATCAAAATATTCCGCCATCTCTCTTTGATGTTTCTTTCGTTGTTTTCGAAAAGTTGTTTTCGATTTTTCGGGCCCATTGATATAGGAAACTTTTTTGTTAGGGAAAGCAGTGGAGAAGCGAGGCCATGAAATCCCTCTTCTATAGGAGGAAGAGTGATCTCGATTTTAAAAATGTCGGAAATGATTTCGACAGGTTGATGTTGTTCCGGATCTTTAGGGGGGAAGGTAATATCATAAAGGCTAACAAATTGCAGTCCGGCGAGTTGTGGTTCGAGGATAAAAGTTATCTTCATTTTCCCTTCTGCAGAGGTATCAGCATTCTCTGAGGTAAGAGCAAATGGCGGCTCAGAGAGGCCTGCATATTTTAGAAGGTTGACACGTAACTTCTCTAGATCGACATTATGTGTGTCAGGATACGACAGAATGACATCGATGTGGAGGTTTTCTTCAATGGTAAGTGAAGATGTCGAAATGGTGATCTGAGCGGAAAATCCCCCTTCGGCTTTTTCTTGCCACGAGATATCCCCAAAGAGCAGTGCTGGTAAAAAGAAAACCGGAAAGATAGTCTTCCACATCAGTGTTTGATCTCCCGCAGCTTAAAGAACTTCTGCATAGGTTTCAGATAGGGTTCGTTTGTTCTGATGTCGATGAAACCTGCTCCCATCTTCTTCATTAGCCGTTCAAATTTGTGCAACCTGTCGCGTCCCTTTTTTTGAAACGTCTCGTGAACGTTGCGATCTGAGGAATCGACGATTGTTGTTTCTCCGCTTTCCAGGTCCCTCAAACTTACGAGATTCATCTTGGGGAAGTCTAGCTCATTCGGATCGGTGACAGCAATGGATATCAGATCATGCTTCTTTGCCATCAATGTAAGCTCATGCTTATGGAGGGGACAAAGAAAGTCCGAAACCAGAAAGCAGATAGCCATACGCCTTTGAATGCCACCGAGAAAGGAAAGGGCGCTCTCAAGATTCGTTCCTTTGCCTTGCGGCTCATAGGCGAGAAGCTCTCTAATCACTCGAAGAACATGGCGTATCCCTTTTTTTGGAGGGATATATTTCTCCACTTCATCGGAGAAGAGAATCAGGCCGATGTTATCGTTATTTTTTATTGCAGAAAAGGCAAGGACTGCGCTTATTTCCGCTATGAGGTCTCGCTTTAAGACATTATGGCTCCCGAACCGGGAGGAAGCGGAAACATCGACCAACAAAATCACTGTCAGCTCCCGCTCTTCACCAAAAACTTTTACATAAGGGTGATTCATCCGCGCCGTCACCTTCCAGTCTATGCTGCGAATATCATCTCCAGGCTGATATTCTCTGACTTCCTCAAACTCCATCCCCTGCCCTTTAAATGCGGAGTGCCACGCTCCTGCGAGAATGTCATCAGCAAGACGTGTGGTATGGATCTGTATTTTGCGGATTTTGTCAAAGGCTTCGCGTGAAATCCCAGGCATGATATTATGGTACGGGTATGGTATCAAAAATGCAGTCGATGATATCATCAGGAGTGATCTCCTCGGCTTCGGCTTCATACGTACGACGTATGCGGTGCCTAAGTATGTCGTGTCCCAGTTGTTTGATATCATGTGGAGTAACGAACGCTCTTCCAGAGAGAAAAGCATGCGCTTTCGCAGCTATGGTCATTCCGATACTTGCCCTCGGAGAAGCTCCATACATAACGAGATCTTCGATATCTACATTAAAGTCTTTTGGGCTTCGCGTGGCAAATATAATTTTTAGCAGGTAGTCCGTAACTTTTTCATCAATGTATACCTGATTGACGATCTTACGGGCTTCGAGAATCTCTTCAACATTGAGAATAGGTTGTACTTCAGGAATTTCCCCTAGCGTTGCCATTCTATTGATGATCTCTTTTTCCTCTTCCAAGCTGGGGTAGTCGATCTTAACCTTCATCATAAAACGGTCTGTTTGAGCTTCTGGAAGGGGATAGGTTCCCTCTTGTTCTATAGGATTCTGGGTAGCAAGCACCAAAAAGGGTTTCCCTGTGGAAAAGGTCTCCACTCCAATGGTTACCTGTTTCTCTTGCATTACCTCCAGAAGTGCTGATTGCACTTTGGCGGGAGCTCTGTTGATCTCATCGGCGAGGAGGATATTTGTAAAAATAGGACCTTTGCTTACGTGAAAGCCCCCTTCCTTGGGGTTGTAGATCGTTGTTCCTATCAGATCTGCCGGCAAGAGGTCTGGAGTAAATTGAATTCTCTTGAAGTCACACTGAATCACTTTTGCCAGTGAGTTGACAGCCATCGTTTTGGCTAGGCCTGGAAGTCCTTCTAGGAGGACGTGGCCATCGGCAAGAAGAGAAATAAACAATCGATCGATCAGCTTTGTTTGTCCAACAATGATTCTGCCGATCTCTTTTCCTGCAACAGTGAACTTCTCATTGGTCTTTTTTATCACATCCGTCAGCTCATCAATATCCACAGTCATATAGCCCCATATTACTCATCATGTATAATTTCACTTTAACGAGAAAAAAGAGAAAAAAAAAGGAAATAAACACAGAGGCACAGAGACACAGAGAAAAAAGAGAAGAAAAATGAGTTTTAATGTTTTTACTGTCTGATGTTTACGTATTATTCTCTCTTTATTCTCTGTGCCTCTGCGTTTCTGTGTTTCATTTACCTCTTAACAGGCTTTCTCTCAACAGGCAGATAGACTGTGAAGGTGGACCCTTTCCCCAATTCGGACTCGACGGTGATCTTTCCGAAGTGTTTGTCTATGATGGTTTGAACGATAGAGAGGCCTAAACCAGACCCACTTCTTTTTGTCGCTCTTGACGTGTCTACTCGGTAGAATCGAAGGAAGATCTTTTCCAGCTCCTCATTGGGGATACCAATTCCCTTGTCGGAAATAGACAATTTTATCCACTCTTTTTCCCGACTGAGCCGGATCGTAATCTCTGCCGGATGCAGTGAGTATTTTGCTGCGTTTTCGGAAAGATTTGTAAGAGCCAATTCTATGAAGTTTGGGTCTACGAGAAGGAAGAAATCCTCATCTTCTGGTTTGATTACCTCGATATGTGCATCGGGATAGGCATCACTTATCGTCACCCTTGCATTTTCTGCTAACGCACACAGATCACATTTCAGCAATCTTGATTCTGGAATGTGCTCGATATCGGTTAATGTAAGGAGGTCCTTGATGAGGGTATTCATCCTATGGGTGTTGCGAACAATTTTTCCGGTGATCTCTGTAAGAGTCTTCTGGGGGAGGTCAGGGTTGTCGTGCAGAGCCTCGGCAAAACCTTGGATAATGGTAATTGGTGTTTTCAGTTCATGAGAAGCGTTAGCGACGAAGTCCCTCCGCATTTCAATGATTTTGTAATGTTCTGTTTTGTCTTGAAGAACCAAGATGGCGCCCGTTCCATCCTTTTTCGGTGCAGCGACGAGGTCTAGAAAGATTTTTTTGCCTCGTTGTTTTAGCTCCAAAGTGTCTGTTAGGACCTTTTTCACACTTTGGCAATTTTCCAGGAGACTGTAACATTTTTCTTGCCGCAGGGTTGTTGCGGGCTGCTCAAGGATATCCTCTAATTTCAGTTTCAAAAACTTAAGGGCTGTAGTATTCGCGAAAATGACATTCATATGGTCATCAACGGCGATGACTCCTTCAACGAGAGACTCTAGGACAGCTTCCTTTTCATTTCTCTCAAGAGTTAGTGACGTGATGTGGTTTCGAATGCGTACAGATAGAGAATTCAAGGTATTTGCAAGTTGTCCGAATTCATCGGAGCGATTTTCCGGTTTAAGTTTTATTTCGGGAATGGCAGTTGTGAGTCCTTGTTGATAGGGTTTAACGGCGGTGATGATTTGTTGGATGGGTCGTGTTAGGTAGTTGATGATAAACCATGTCATAACGCTAAAGAGTAGAAGGATTGCTATCCCTGAACCGAGAAATCCAAACTCGAAGTCATCAGTCACTTCTTTGACATATTGCAAAGGAAAAGCGGTGCGAAGAACGTAGGTTTTTCCGTGAAAGTCAAAAGCTTTTGCAAAATAGGCAAATTCCTGGGTGAGTAATTGGGAGTATTCCTCGTGATATCCTCTGCCTACACGAAATGCCTCCAAAACTTCGGGATGGCTCACGATGAAGTCCTGAGTAAAACTCGTTCCTAAGAGTCTTTTTGTGTGGGAGTCATAGAGTAATCTCCTATCATTGGAAATGATACTAACGCGAAAGAAAATTAACGCTTTTTGCTCTTTTAATTTTTCTACAAGAGCATTGTCATCGGGAGTTTTATCCAGTTTTGCGATGAGCTCTGTCGCTCTATCTTCCATCGCTTTCTGGACGATATCCTGCACAGTACGTTGGGCAAAAGGAAACATTAGGGCAATAAAGACCAAGAAAACGAAGACATAGGTGACGAAGATTTTCTGTCTAAAACTAAACATATTTATTCACATATAAGCATTTTAATATAAAGCGATTATACCACATCCTAGTAATTGTTTTCAAGATTTTACTTGCTGTTTTAGCTTCCAATTTAAGCGTTCAGACCCTTACTTAATAACCGCGAAGATCGCGAAGGAAGCGAAGAAAACGCAAAGTTTTTTAGAATTTAGGTCAATTTTGGTCGCTTTTTTTTGGAGTTGAGTGGTTTTTTCTTGAAATTCTTCGCGTTTTCTTCGCTTCCTTCGCGATCTTCGCGGTTAACAGATAGAGGTGAACGGTTAGCTTCCAATAATCATCGGTTCTACAGAGCGATTTGTAAGGTTTTCATGCCCATCTTTCTGAATAACCACTGTATCCTCAAGGCGAACACCCCCTATGTTGGGAAGATAGATCCCCGGCTCGATGGTGATCACCATACCTTCTTGTAGGGGTATTTCATTGTGTGGGGGTTTATTTCGAAGGGTTGGAGACTCATGAATTTCCAATCCTACCCCATGACCCAAATTATGACCAAATTGGTCTCCGTATCCCTGTTGGATGATAGATTTTCTGGCTGCATCATCAAGGTCACCAATGCGGGTGTTTGGACGACATAATGCTAGCGCCGCTTGTTGTGCTTTTCGAACAATATCATAGATCTCCAGAATTTTTGAATTTGGTTCTCCAAAAAATACCACCCGCGTCATATCGGAATGGTAGTCCTCATAATTCACGCCAATATCAATCAAAACGGGATCCCCCTTTTTGAGAAGTTCCTTCCCAGCGCTATAATGTGGCATAGAGCTATTGGCCCCAAAGGCAATGATTGGATCGAAGCCAAGCTTTTTACCCCCTCGTCTTCTCCAAAAAATTTCAAGTTCTATCGCAACTTCTTCTTCGGTGATTCCCTCTTTCAGAAGTGTGCAGATGAAGTCGAATCCTTCAGAACCGAGTTTGGCGGCATCTCGCAGCAAGTCAATTTCCGAAGTATCTTTAATGCAGCGCAACTTTGCTACAGGATTGTCTAGAGGTCTAAGGTTGAGCTTTTGGGTCTCCTTTTGCAGTTTTAGAAAGTCGGCATAGGTGGTGTTACCGCTATCGAAGGCTAACTCTTTAACAAAATTGAGTTCCGATGAAGATAAGAGATTCGTCAGTGTAGCATTGTTCTCCGCAAGAAGAACGGGAAAGGGACTCGACTTTTTGCATTTCTCAATGTAGCGACTATCTACTATGAGATGGGAACCTTGTGTAGTGGCGAGCAGTGTGCCAGCAGACAGATGCAAACCTGTTAAGTAGTACAAATTGATAGGGTCCTCAACGATCAAGGCGTCGCAGGATTCCTCTTTAAGAAGATTTTGCAGTTTTTTTAGGCGTTCCTTATACATGTTCATTTCTCATCATTTTTGAAATTGTTTAGAAATATCTTTGTGGGTCATCTCAACAATCGTGGGCTTGCCATAAGGACATTGATGGGAAAACTTACATTTCATCAGTTGGTTGACAAGACTTTGCCCCTCTTCAATCGTCAGCTTCTTTTTCTGGGGAACAGCAGCACGACCGGCAGCGCGGGCGATGCGCTTTTCTTTTTCCTGTTTAGCAGCTCCATCGCTTTGATACTCTCTGAGGTCGTTAACAATTTCGGTGATCAACTGCTGAATATTCGCCTCTACCCACATTTGAGGGAGGGCATGAATAATGAAGCTGTTATTTCCGAAATCTTGAATGTTGACGCCCAACTGTTGCAAAACGGAGATATTTTCATTCAACACAGCTGCTTCGATAGGGGTCATCTCAAGAGTATACGGAATTAAGAGCTGCTGAACTTCCAGTTTGGAACTATTTTCACTTTGTTCGACTAGCTTCTCGTAAAGAACCCTAGAATGCGCCGCACGTTGATCCACAAGTTGCCAGCTGTCACATTCTGTGGAAAGAAGCAAGAAACCGGGGATTGTCGCAACCACACGGGAAGGACGGGGAGTTTCTTCCGTTTCAAATAATGGAACCGAGACTTCCACGTGGGGAGGTTCTTCGGCTTTTTTTGTGGGCGTTGGTGGTGAAGGTGGAGAAGTCCAATCGATGACAGGTTCGGGTTCGGAGGGAGGAGGAGGTGGTGGTGGTGGTGCTTCGACAGGAGAATCTATTGTGAAGCTTGGTGGTTCGGAAAATGCGTAGCTGGCGACAGTAGAGTGGATGCCTGCTTTTTGAAGAGCATCCTCAACGGAGTATAGGACCATTTCTCTGAGGGCTTGCCCTTGGCGCAACCGCACTTCCCGTTTTTGAGGGTGGACGTTGACGTCGACAAGAGAACCTGGAAGGGTTGCATACAGAACGAAGACGGGATGTCGATTTGTTGCTAAGGTTGTTCCGTAGGCTTCACGAACGGCATAGGAGATGAGTGGTGAAAACACCGCCCTTTGGTTGATAAACAGGTACTGCCCTGTGCGGTTGTGACGGGTGTACGCTGGAAGTCCTATGAAACCTGTAACTTTGAATTGATTGTGTTCTCGTTCCACCGGACAAGTTCCTGCAAAAAAATCAGAACCCAACACGCTGGAAATACGACCCCCCGCTAGCTCCTGGAGGGTAGACCCTTGTGATGTGTTTACCAGAAGAAGATTTTTTTGGTTGCTGATCAATTGGAATTTGATGCTTGGATGTGCTAACGCTTGAATGCTTACGACTTTGAGGATTTCACTCGCATCATAAGTGGGAGATTTTTGAAATTTCTTCCGCACCGGAACATTAAAAAATAACGATTTCACTTCGATGGTTGTCCCTGGAGATCTTGCAGCCGGCGAGCAGTTCACAATCCGCCCGCCGTCAACGATCACCAACGTTCCCTCTTCTTCGTTTTCCGTACAGGTCAGAAGGGTCAATTTGGAAATGGAACCGATAGAGGGGATCGCCTCTCCTCGGAATCCCATAGTCACAAGAGAGTGTATATCATCGATCTCGCTAATTTTCGAGGTTGCATGCCTTTCAAAGCATAACACCGCATCATCGCGGTTCATGCCATAGCCATTATCTGTGATCCGGATCAACTGCCGGCCGCCCCCTTTGATTTCGACACAGATCTCGGTTGCGTCGGCA
>SDBV01012886.1_pt1 | contig 10675 bp, 7 predicted proteins | sample 2277081 | NCBI WGS metagenome assembly SDBV01 (sample SAMN10402039, study PRJNA504765) | marine sediment metagenome | isolation source: marine sediment core GS10_PC15, 223 cmbsf | place: Arctic Ocean: Southern Knipovich Ridge | collected 2010
TCGGCCGGACGGCGCCGCCGTGCTGTGGCTTGACGTAGCCCGCAACCGGTTCCTCACCGCCGGATCCGCGGTATACACGCCAGTTCCCCAGTCGACTATCAGGTCGGTGCCCGCTATGTTCAACTCAAACGACAGTTGATCGTTGTGCCGGTGCGCGGTGGGGCCAACGCTCCTGCCGGGGACGCACCGAACCGCGAGCCAGATCGCTCCCCGGCGCATGACGCACGTTCCACCGTTTGGGTACCAGACAGACACGGGTTCGCCGGGTTCGCCGGTGGCAGAGCAACGCACGGGACCGTGCGCATCCTCTTCCGGTGCCTTCATCGGGAGGCCGGGAACGCCGAGCGCCGCGATCAGCCCGTCTAGAGCGTAGTCGGCGCTGTTCGCGGCCCATCGAGGGTCGCCAAACATGCGGGCGCCAACGGCCAGCAAGTGTCGGTGATCCCGAGGTTCCTCGCGCGGGTCTCCCCCGTCTTCCGTTCCACCCACCCAACTCAACTTGAGCAGGCGGCCGGAGTCTTGGTCGCCGAACTGGACCGCGAGCCCGTTAGGTTTAGTGATATCTGCAACGTAACCGAACATCCGCCGGAGTCGCAGCCGGTACCAATCCGGGAACACCGCTGTGGAGTCCAGATCGAACTCCTGGACGGCTATCGGTTTGAGACGAGGCCTAACCGTATGCTCTCGAGTGGAAGCGGATGCGATCGAGGCCCGTTGCCGAGGTGATAGGCGCATGGCGAGCAGGGTCCCGTGAGCGAACATTTCCGCCACCAGCCGATGATAGCCGGTCGAGAGTTCGTAGTTGACTCCATCCGGGAGTACCGTGCTGCGCATCTCACTCACGAGCTCCTGGAGGCAAAACGCCAGCCACCGCCCGCTCTCCGGGAATTCCGGGTAGGTAAACGCGATGTGCAGGAGCCCGACGATGTCTGCCAGGTAGTGGTTCGTCGTGTAGTCCGCCTGGTGTTCGAGGTTGTCCATGATGTGGGCCCCGTGCTGGTACAAGCTCTTTGCCACCAGCCAGCGGACCGCCGGCGGGACAGCGGGCGTCTCGCCGAGGACGGACAGCGCCCAGACCCAGTTGGCGGCCCGGATGCCCGTGTCCATGGCGGTCCGCCAGTTCACACCACGACGCGGGGGGTTCGCGGCAATCCAGTCGAGGAGCTGGAGCGCGATCTCACGGGCGGTGGCTTCTTCCGGCCCCCCGGATGCGGCGTCCAGCGCCAGCGTCACAAGGTGGTGCCCCCGCGAGAGTTCCCACGGTACCTTGATGTCGACGCCGCCGAGGTGACCGAACGGAACGTCCATGTACCAGGCGAGAGGACCCCACCGATAGCCCGACTTGAAATCGAGATGCCAGTCGATGGGCCTGTATTCGCCCTGCTCGAGGGTCGAACGCAGCCGGGCCAGCCCGGGGGAGGCATCCCCTACGTGTGAAGCTGCCTCGTCGAGGAGCTGGCCCATGCGAGCAACCTGCAGCTGTTCCGCCGCGCGGCCCGCCGCCATCTCGTAACGGTAGCCGAAAGCGCCCGCGGCCTCCGTGTGATAGTCGACGTGCGTCCACCCCGATCCAAGCAGGTCGAACCGGTGCTGCCGGAAGCGCGTCGCTACCTCGCTGAGCCCGGCCACCCCCGCGCGATTCCCGTCGTCGAGAGCCTCGCTGATCGACCGGCGCCCCAAGATGCTCGGCCAGCCGCCGGAGAGGCCCCCCGGGTCGCCGCCGTCAACCGTCCTGAGCAGCGCGTCGAACCGCGCGTCCGAGAGCGTGGTCGGTCGCCGTCGGTCAGCCCGCCGGCGTCGGCTGAGCCACATCTTGCGCAGTACGGTCTGAATCACGCGCCCGGGCAGACGCCGCGGCGGAGTCGCCCGCACCCGTTCAACGAGTGCCCTGAACGCCGGCATTCCTGTTCTCCACCCGATGGGGACCGTTTCGCGCCCGGTGTTGGCGCTACCGGTGGTGCCTTCGAATCCTGATCAGCGCTAGCGCGTGGTCTCGATGCCGCTGCCGACCAGTCTGGAAATGACGAACCTCAGCTTTCCGGATTTCGTGCGCGGTATCGTCTGGACGTATCGCAGGTCCAACCCGATCTGGTCACCCAACCGTGCGCGGAATTCCAGGAGCAACCGTCGTTCGTCGTCGGGACCGTAGCCACTGAGGGGTACGATCAGCACCTTCAGCCGGTCTCGAGCGTCCTGGACCAGCTGCGCTTCCCGGATGTTGACCATGTCTTTGAATACATGATCCAGCCGCCCCAGCATCGTCCCATCGGGCAGCGCTACGTAGTCCTCGTATCGGCCGTCGACGGACTCTACGATCCGCCCCGATCGCCCGCATTGGCAGCCCGGCTGATGCTCCCGCGCCACATCGCCCGTATCGTAGCGGATGAAGAAGAAGGCAGCGTTGGTCACACCCGTCCCGATGACGCGGCGCGCCTGCCCGTCCAGTGGCGCCAGCTCCGTCGTCGCGTAGTCCTCGTCGACATGGAGCCGTCCGTATTCGCACTCCGAGAAGTTGGCCACGCCCTCAGCCTGACCATAATGCTGCCGGACCTCAGCGCGGAATGCTCTGCGAATGGTCTCAACCTGGGAGGTGAGAACGTTTTCGGCAGCAAGAGTCACTATCCGTACGCTGTCACCGGGGTCAAGGTTCTGTTCGAGAATCAATGACGCGAGCAGCGCCAGAGTGGACGGATAGCCGTGGAGCCAAGGTACCCCGGTGGAGCGAAGGTGCTCGACATACGACCGGGTTGTCTCGGGGCGCAGATGGTAGTTGCTATAGATCCACTGGTTTTCCAGGTTGTTCTTGTTTCGGCGCCAGAACGGAGGTTTTCTCTGTCTGGCCGGAGTCAAGACCGAGCCCAAGAAGACCGCCGAGGGCGTCCCGAGTCGGATGCCAAAGCGGAGGCGGTACCTCCACCACGTCGCCCAGGTAGCATACGCGCTCTCGTGGCTCGTGGGGAATATCAACCCGCGACCGGTCGTCCCGCTCGTATGTGTCCTCAGTACCCCGCCCGAAACGGACGGATCCTCCAGATCTCTGTGGTGCTCGCGGATCACGTCTTTCGTCAGAACAGGCAACGATGCCAGGACCGCATCGGGATCGTCCCGCCCCGGGTTCACACCGCCCTCAATGAACAGCCTCCGGTAGTACGGTGAGCGCTGGCCCGCAAGTTCGAGGTACGCTCTTAGCTTCGCTCGGCGGTAGTGTTCGACGCGCTCTTGGCCCCAGCGCTCCCGTTCGAGGGTCTGCGAGAGGAACTCCGGGAACCGTCCGCCCAGCCGCCAATTCGCGCTCCTGGCGCCGATGCGGCTGACTGCCAGGTTCTGCGCCCAGATGGGTAGCAGCGCGTAGAGAGAAGAGCGGAGTGTCATTGCTGCTCGCAACTAGTCGGAGCACCCTGTTATCGAGTGGAGATGCCGTCAGCGGTTTGATGGGCTGGTTGAAGACCCCCCCCGCTCGTTTCCCTCCGTCCCATTCGCCGTCCACCGGTCAGACTGACGATCGCGGTGAAGATTCTGTTGACTCCAGCGCTCGCCGCCGGCTGGCGGAGGCGCGACTCTGGGCTAGCGCCTCCCTTATCATTATGCGCGGCTCGCAGGTACGCTGACGCGTCGTCGCGGCAAGGCCGGCTGATCAGGCCATCATGGCATGCTGTCGCCTCGGACGCCGGAGCGTCGGGGGGTGCCGTTCGCGATCGCACACTACTTGACCAGTGAAGGGACTCCCGCTGGTGTATGGGTGGCTCGAGTACCCACTGACCGGCGGCGCAAATCGTAGACTGACTTGCGTACGCCCCTAGCTTGCGCGGCGGGCGTTTGCTACGAGTTGCGACCTCGGGGCCGAGGGCGCCAGAGAGCAGACACGCTATCGAGGGTTGGCGGCTTGTGGACGCAACAGACAGGATCCTCGCCGGCGACAATCGTCCGCCATGGGTACAGCGAGCGTCGCGGCGCGGAGACGGCATCGATATTACATCGCCGTGCCCCGACAATGGGGCGGTTAGCGCAGGCACGGATCACCGCGATGACGATCAAGGAACGGACGCTCAGGCTCATTGTGGGCATCTTCGGCGTTGCCGGGGCACTGGCAGCCTGGCTCCCGGCCGGCGCCCGGGATCGGCTCGCACTCATGCTGTTCAAGTTGCGGCCGCGGAGGCCCCGCTCCGTGCGGCGGGCCTACGGACTTCCCATGTACGAGTTCGTGCGGTCGGTGTTTCTCACCGACCGGCGCGCGCCGCTCATGGTCGAGGCAAGCCTCCAGGGAGGGCGCCTGCGCCTCAGGGTCGATCTTCGCACGAAGTCCGGTCGGCACTATGCGTTTCACGGGGAGCACGAGCCTGAAGTCGTCGCCGTCATAGACCAGCTCTACGTGCCGGGCTCGGTCGCCCTTGACATCGGCGCCAATGTCGGGTTCTTCGCGGCACATCTCGGGCTTCTCGCCGACGGTACGAGGGGCCGCGTCCTGGCGTTCGAGCCCCTGGACTCAAACTACGAGTTGCTGACGGGCAACATCGCGCTCAACGGACTCACCGGCGCCGTGATGCCTTGCGCGGTGGGCCTTGCAGAGCGAGAAGGCACCGCCGCCTTCTACGTGAACCCCTTCAACGATGGGGGTGGCGGGCTCCGCAAGCCGGCATTCGGTGCGTCCGACGGGGACCGGCGATACACGGCGGCAGAGATCGAACAGATGGGATTCCGTGACCTCGAGGCAGAGGTGGTGGTGACCACGCTTGACCGCTGGCTAGACCGCGCGGACGTCCGCGAGTTCCTGGGCGATTCTCGAACCGTCTCGCTCGTGAAGTGCGACGTGGAGGGAGGAGAACTCGGAGTTCTGCGCGGGGCGAGCGAAGTTCTCGATGATCCGGCTCGGGGCGACCGCCCGGCGTGGATCGTCGAGGTGTCCGTGGAGATCCCGGAGGTGGTCAAGTTGTTTTCGGCTGCCGGGTACGGCGCGTTTCAGATTTCCGTGGGCGAACTGAGCCCGGTGGCCGCAGGCGCGGTGCCTGTGGTCGGGAACGTGCTGTTCATATCCGACACCGATGATCGGCTCACGGCGCTGGAGCGCGCGGGGCTCCTCGCCCCCGGCGCCCGGCGGCAGGCCCTCCGGTCCACCTCGTGATGCACGGGGCCGAGCAGGGTGAAGGCTCGGACGACGGTCTGACCTGCCCGGCCGCAGACCTCGTCGCGCGGGGCGCTTCCCTTGCGCATCCGCCTCCGACGCCCAGGCGGCGCGGCCGGCTCGCGCGCTCCATTGCCCGCGCCCTTCTACGCGGGGGCTCTCCCGACGTGCCTGATTCCCCCCACGCCGTGGTGGCCACGACGGGCGGCAACCTGGGCGGCGCGATCATTTCGCTGCCGCTGGTGTCCGCGCTCCGGCGGCGTTTTCCGAGGGCCCACCTGGCCGTCGTCAGCAACACCGGTGGCGGCCGGGACTTCATGCGGTTCGCCGGGGTCGGCGACAGCTACTGGACGATCCAGCCCGGCTCCCCCGGCAACTTGAGATGGCTGCGCGCTTACCTCTCGGCGCTGGTCGGGGTGGGCTTGAGGCGGCCCGCGCTGCTCGTTACCAACTTCGACTGCGGCATCGACCCCTACCTGGTGCCACTCTACGTGCGCGTCAGGGTCGGTCACACGGGGCGGACTCCGTCCGGCCACCCCGTGCCATGGGCCTCCAGCATCAACGTCCCGGTCCCCGTCACCGCTGACATGAACTGGCTGGAGACGTACCGGCTGCTCGCAGAGCGCGTCGGGGCGGAGTTCCCGGGGGCTCCTTCGGTCAAGGTTCCCGGATCGATGCGTGCGTGGGCCGGCGAGCGGCTCGCCGGGCTAGGTCTGGAGGACAGGGAAGACTGTGTCGCGGTCCAGGTCGGCGTCTGGCAGGCGCAGGCCTGGAAAGAGTGGCCGGTGGCGCATCTGGCCGAGGTGTGCCGGACGCTGTGGGACGAGCGCGGTTTGCGGCCCGTGCTGCTGGGAGATGCTGGCGGTTTCCCGGCTGCCGGGGAACTCCAGCGGCGGCTCTCCGGGGTTCCGGTGATCTCCCTGGTCGGCGCGACCAGCGTTGCCCAGGCTGCGGCCGTCACGGGGCGCTGCGCCGTCGCCGTTTGCAACGATAGCGGGCTGATGCACCTGAGCGCCGCCGTTGGGACCCCCACGGTCGCCGTCTACGGCATGACGAACCCGGCCAAGTCCTGGTGCTACGGGCCTCCCCACCGGTTCGTCCGCCGGACGGACTGCCTGCCCTGCTACGATCTGGACTCCAGAGTCCTCGAAGGTTGCCGGCACCGGAAGTGCCTGGCCACGCTCGCACCGGAGCGCGTCGTGCACGCCGTCGTGGAGACGCTTGATGGGCGATAGACTCCCGGCCTCCAGGAACGCCGGGGTCGCGTCCGGGGAGCTTTGATGGTCGATTTCGCTGCCCAGCTGGACGACCACCTCGAGGTCATCGAGCGCAGCCGAGCCCTCATCCCACAGATGGAGGAGATGGCCCGGCGGATCGCCGAGTGCCTCCGGGGCGGCGGGACCGTGCTCTGGATGGGGAACGGCGGCAGTGCCGCCGAAGCCCAGCACATCTCAACGGAACTGGTCGGGCGCTTCAGCCGGGAGCGAGCCGGCCTGGCATCGATCGCGCTGAACGCAGACGCCGCCGCGGTGACGGCGATCGCCAATGACTACGGGTACGATCAGGTGTTTGCGCGCCAGGTGGAGGCCCTGTGCAGGCCCGGTGACGTCGTCGTCGGCCTGTCCACCAGCGGCAACAGCGAGAACGTCATCAAGGCCCTCCGGGCGGCCAAGGAGCGCGGCGCCACGGCGATCGGAATGTCGGGCAGCGACGGGGGCCAGCTTCGAGCGGTCTCGGACCTGTGCCTCTGCGTCCCCTCCGACGACACGCAGCGCGTTCAGGAGACCCACCTCTTCATCGGCCACGTTGTGTGCGGCCGGGTGGAGAGCGACCTGTGTGGCGATGCACCCGATGCTTGAGTATTCGGGGCGGGTGCGCGAGAAGATCGCCCAGGGGTTCGGTGACGGACGCGTCCTGGTGGTCGGCGACCTCATGCTGGACCGCTATCTCTGGGGCGACGTGGAGCGGATCTCCCCTGAGGCGCCAGTCCCGGTCGTGCGTCTTGAACGGGAATCCGACGCTGCCGGTGGCGCTGCCAACGTCGCGCTCAACCTGGTTGGCCTGGGCCTCGACACGGCGCTCGTCGGAGTGGTGGGCGAGGACACCGCTGGCGCGCGCGTTCGGAACTTGGTACGGAGCGGCGGTATCGCGCCGGATGGCCTGATTACTGCTGCCGACCGCCCCACTACAATCAAGGACCGCGTGATGGGCGGCCGCCAGCAGATGCTTCGGATAGATCGCGAGGCGACCCATGACCTGTCGCCCGACGCTGAGGCGCGGTTGCTGGAGACAGCCCTCGGGCTGGTCAGCGCCGGTGTCTCGGTGGTCGTGCTTTCCGACTACGCGAAGGGCGCGCTGACACCGGCGGTCTGCCAGGCTCTCATCTCTGAGGCTCGACGTGTCGGTGTGCCGATCATTGTCGACCCCAAGGGCCTCGACTACACCAAGTACAGGGGCGCCACCGCATTGTCCCCGAACCGCAGCGAACTGGCGGCGGCGTGCCACGTGCCGCGTTCGGACCTGCCGGTCTTGCTGGAGGCCGGGCGCCGGATCAGGGGCGAACTGGACCTGGAGTTCCTTGTCGTCACCCTCGGTCCGGACGGCATGCAGCTCATCCGCAAGGATGAGGCTGTCTACATCCCGGCTCTCACCAGGGAAGTGTTCGACGTATCTGGCGCCGGCGATACCGTGATCGCCACGCTGGCGGCTGGCCTGTCGGCGAGGCTCTCCGCGGATGAGAGCCTCAAGGTGGCCGCCCTGGCCGCCAGCGTCGTTATCGGCCGCGTGGGGACCGCACCAATCGCAAGGGGAGACGTCTCAGCCGCGCTCGACCGACAGGACGCCGTGTCACCGCGGAGCGGCGTCTACCGACTCCCGGACCTGCAGGCCATTGTCCAGGAGTGGCGCGAGGCGGGAGCGCGCATCGTCTTCACCAACGGCTGCTTCGATCTGCTGCACGCCGGGCACATCACGGTCCTTGATAGCGCGCGCGCGGAAGGCGACCGGCTCGTGGTCGGCCTGAATTCGGACGCTTCGACGCGTCGACTCAAGGGCGAGCCCCGGCCGATCGTGCCACAGCAGGCGCGTGCCCGCGTCCTTGCCGCTCTGACTGCCGTCGACGCGGTGGTCATATTCGACCAGGACACGCCCCTCGATCTCGTCCAGGCGATACGACCCGACGTAATCGTCAAGGGGAACGACTACCCGGAGGAAGAGGTGATCGGGGCCGCAGAGGTGAAATCCTGGGGCGGTCGCGTCGTGCTCGTTCCCCTGGAAGAGGGTCACAGCACGTCGGAGTTGCTCCGCAGGTTCGGTAGCCGGTAGGGCGACCGGGTCCCGGGCTCAGGAGACCCCCCGTATTCTCGTTCTCGCGCGGACGTGCGTCCGCGCCGCGTGGGTGCCTATCCCGGCCCTGCCGGACGCGCGGCCGGTTGATCGTCCGCGGTGACGAGGACGCCGGCCTCCACCAGTTTCTCGGCCATCGGATGCAGCTCCCATGCCGGGATTCCGGTGATGTTCCCGATATCCACGAGGTCGTTGGAACCGTCTGCGTACGCGATCAGATCAAGTACCGAGCGGACGGAGCGCGTGGAGCTACTGGTGCCAAGGGTGGGGTACAGGCCTCGCCTGCTCAGGTTCGGCTCTCCGTAGCACGTGACCCTGTACTTCCGATTGTGTTCGATGAGCTGGATGCAGTCCTTCACGAGCTCATAACCCCCCTGTAGTCCCGCGGGCGTCACGAGGTCGAGGTTATCCAGCGAGGTGTGGTACTCCGGGTAGGTCCCATACTTGCTCCGGCACAGGGTTACGAGTGGGAGATCCACCCCGGGGCTGCCGTACTGGCGTTCATCGCTGCCGCGTTTCAGGAATGAGTACCTTGCGAACCCCGGACGCTTGAATGAAAGGGCGTGCAGAGCGATCTTGTCGGCAAGCGTGTTTTCGTAGCGAGAGGCCACATACGAGTAGGTGCGCTCGTCACCGATACAGCTCAGGTTGAACCCGGCAATCGTGTTCTTCCTCATCTCCTCGCGGTGCCTGCTCAGATACGTAATGGCGCCGATGGTCTCGGGGATGAAGATGATGCGATATGTGTACCGCCGCGGCGAGGTCGCAAGCCATCGTGAGATGAACGTTGCCACTACCGGGCCCGACAACTCGTCGTTCGCCATGGAAGGGTGACACACGTAAGTCGAGAGGAACACTTCCTGCTGGAGCTCGCCCGGAATGATGCACTCCGCGTACGTCAGGTGGCCGGGTCTCAGCTCGCTATCGATGAAGACCCGGTAGTTACCGTCCTTCAGGCCTACCCGCTTGTTGTGAGCGATGCAGAACCCCCACCGCTTCTCGTAATACGAGGTGACGTAGGGAATGGCGTCCGGGTAGTCCTCACGGCTGTGGAGGTGGTCTTGAAGCTCGGACAGTGGGAGCCAGCGGTCGACCGGGGTGGAATAGCCAATGACGTGGAGGTTGTTTCGCTTGAAATCGACCACCTTGTTGCCCTGTTCGTCAGCGATGAAGGCATCCCGGATGTTCCATTCCGGCGGCACGGTCCAGTCGAACGCCTTGGTTCCGGTGGGAACCTCATGAACGTCGAGCGGGGCCAGCTCGCCCAGGATGGAGAGGGTTTCACGGACCCCGTCGCCGGTGATACTCCTGCAGATCGGGAACAGCCGGGACAGCAACTCGTGCATCTCGCGCCCCGGCATCGGCGCAGGGTCAGAGGTTGCTGGTCCGCCGGATGAATCAGGCATTGGCGGAAGGCTGCCCCCTGGTGGCTTCGACCACAAACGCGGAGCACAGGAAGAAGCCCCTCCAGTTCGAGGGCTCGCGCTCCAACGAGATCGCTTCCCGGCGGAACTCATCGGGATCATCGGGTTCCAGGTAAGGCATCGCCGGGTGATAGTGGTACCAGAGAAGGCGGATGTCACAGAACCCGTGCCGCTCGAACAACGGGCCGACCTCGAAAGGATTGTGGAACCTGGAGAGGATGGCGTCGTAACCGGGCGCGTCTGTGCCCGTCAGTGTGTCACGTTTCGCGGGCACGTCCATACGCAGGCGCGCGTGCAGATCCTGCGACACCCGCTCCCTCATGGTCGGACTGACGTCGCGCAGGAGGTCATCGAGGATGAACTCGGCCGTGTACCGGTTGAGCGTGAACAACGAGAACAGTTTATTTCTGAACTCGACGAATATACTCCCGCGCGGCCGGATCAGGGACGCCATGTTGTCGAGCACCAGGTCGTCGTCACTCACGTTGGCATGACGCCCATCGCGATGAGGCCGTCGAACGTTTCCCCGGTCACCCTATCGGCATACGTGGCCGGGTCCTGAACATCCCCCCAGAAGATGCGCGCTGGGGCCATCCCGTTGTGCTGCATCGTCTGCCTGGACCTGCGGACCATCTCGTGCGAGATGTCGAATCCCCAGACATCGATACCCGCGGCGCCGAGCGTGACGAGCGGCGTCCCTTCCCCCACACCGACCTCGATGACCCGTCGAATGCCTTTGGAGGTGAAAGAATCTAGCAGGAGCTGGAGGCGGAAGTGGTTGGCCGGG
>SDBV01012887.1_pt1 | contig 10675 bp, 17 predicted proteins | sample 2277081 | NCBI WGS metagenome assembly SDBV01 (sample SAMN10402039, study PRJNA504765) | marine sediment metagenome | isolation source: marine sediment core GS10_PC15, 223 cmbsf | place: Arctic Ocean: Southern Knipovich Ridge | collected 2010
TTAACAAGAAAAGAAATTGGTTAAGGAAGCTGGCTTCAATTAACACCCTCAAATGGCTTAACTTTAGCGTTAATGCCTTCTTCAAAGATACCTACGAAGCTATGACCGGTCTCAGTGTGGATACGATAGACAAGATAAAGATGGCTGCCGAACTGCTACGCTCCCTCCGGCCCGATGTTGCCACCTGCGCTTCAATGATATTTGACACTGCCTTTCAGACTGAGATAGAGAGAGATCTCTTCGTTGATTTTTGGAAGGATACGGTCTCCACCATTTCGATAAACCCGGCGGCATACGCAGGATCTCCGCTAAAGAAGCCGTTGATCCCGGTGAAGACCGCCTGCCGCTCGATATTCGATGGGTTAACGGTATTATCTGATGGCAAAGTCATTACAGGCTGCTGTTTTGATGCCTCAGGAGTCCTGGTGATTGGCGATATTAACAAGGAGAAGCTATTAGATATCTGGCGTGGTGAGAAACTAAGAAAACTATGCGAATCTCATAATACTGGAAGGAGGGAGGAAATTGACCTCTGCAAACAGTGTAGTTTCGCCTGATATCGTTCTGGTTCAACCACCTAACCCAATGCTATCAGATCCGACGACTCGGTGGCCACTGGGCTTAGCCTACCTTGAGTCGGTGCTAACTGAGGCTGGTTATAAGGTGGCGGTAGCTGATTTACGGGATAGAAAGGTAGATATCTCCGTCATCCCGGAAGCACCGATAGTTGGCATCACGGCTACCACAGGCGAAATAGGCATGGCAAAGGAAATCGCTAGACAGGTGAAGGAAAGACGCCCGGAGACTTATACTATTATCGGTGGTGCTCATGCTACTTATTTACCCAATGATTGCTTGAGTGACTTCGACCTTGTTGTCGCTGGGGAAGCTGACCCTTATATGCTTGACCCCATAATGTTCATCGCAGACGTGAAGAGTGAAGATCTACATAAGCGCTGTCTCAACCCTCTTTACACAGAACCTCAGGAGGATTTGGACGAGCTTCCCTTCCCAACGCGCCATCCCTTCAGCTTCTCTGAAACCCTATTCGAGGGGGCAGGATATGGTAAGGGGCCCAAGGCCACATCAATCATCACCTCGCGGGGTTGTCCCTTCACCTGTGCCTTCTGTCAGTCCGAGCCCAGGCCTGTGCGCTTCCGCTCGGCCGAGAATGTGGCTGAGGAAACAAGGGAAATAAGGGATAAGTGGGACTGCTACCACTTCCGCTTTGAGGATGACAACTTCACCCTGGACCCGGAAAGAGTCTTCCTCCTGTGCGCCCTATTAGAGCCACTTAAAGTACACTGGAGGTGCCATACCCGCTCCGATATCTTCACTAGGGAGATGGCTCAAGCGATGAGGCTGGCTGGCTGTGACGAGATTGGCTTTGGCGTGGAGAGTGCTGACCAGCGTGTTTTGGATGTTGTTAACAAGAAAGAAACGCTTGAGCAGCACATCAGAGCTATAAAGATTGCCGAGGACACTGGAATCCGGACAAAAGCATTTTTCATGACCGGGCTCCCCAATGAGACCGACGAAATAGCAGATTTAACCAAGGACTTTTTGCAGAAAGCCCAGCCGAGCAAAATAATCCTATCCCGCTTCACACCCTACCCGGGTTGCGATGTCTGGGCTGACCCTGAGAAATACGGTGTGGCCTGGATTGACCCTGAATTCAGCCACTTCTGGAACTTCCCTCATACTACTACTATCACCTACCAAGATACCCCAGCCGAGGTACTCAACCATCGCTATGAACAACTGCACAGGCTTCTGTGGTCAAGAGATTGGAGGAAACAATGAATGCAGAAGAAGCCAGAAGACAGCGTGAGCAATTAGACCACTATCTCAAGTGGTTTTCAGAAGAAGGTGGAGTTGAGGGCCCAACTCACCTTGATACCTGGTTTAAGCCACACCAGCAATACCGGCTAAGGTGGCTTAAGAGACATTGTGTTGGAGCCGTGATGGAATTGGGAACCTGCTACGGTTATGTGTTAGCCTACTGCGGTGGGGAAATAGGCGTGGACTGGAATCCGCAGAGCATCGCACTGGCGAGAATACTCAACCCCATGAAGGAGTTCGTCGAGGCAGACATAAGAAAGCTCCCCTTCCCCAATGACCACATTGATACGATTATGGCCTGCGATGTGCTAGAACATATCCCTTGGGAAAATGTAGCGGAAGCCCTGAGAGAGGCGAGACGGGTAGCCAAACAGAAAGTGCTCATTACTGTACCTGATGCAGAGAGGAATATCCAAGATGCCACCTGCTTCAAACATCGCTGGCTGGCGACCTCAGAAAAGGTGGAGGCAATAGCTAGAGAGTTCCCCGACAACAAAGTGACGGTCGAGAGAAAGTATGGATTCATTCTAATGGAGGTGAAGCTAAATGTTTGAGAAGTACCACGTTATGTCCCTGCTTATGACCTTTACACCCGATACCGGGCTTGCTTTGCCCGGTACCGTGCCGCTGTTGCAGAAGCAGGAAGCCCTTGCGGGAGTGCTCAGGTGGAGGATATCTGATTGGGACACGGCTGAATATCAGAAAGTGGAACAGGCGGTCAACGCCATGACACAGAAGAGCCTGGGCAAGCGTCTGGAGGAGTATGCAATGATGCTGGCTGAGGCGATTGCCCAGGCAATACCCGATGGAGAGTTCCATTTGGAAATAAGCAGCTTCGGGATCGATTATAAACCCGAAAAGAAGGAGAGTTAAAATGAAGATACTTTTAATTAGCACCAGCATGTATAACCTTCCCCCTCCAGGCTACAGTGGCCTTGAAATGCTCGTTTACCAGTGGGCCTGTGAGTTCCAGAAGGCCGGACACCAAGTTACCGTTATCGCCCCAGGAGACAGCAAGCTCCCTGAAGGTATTGAGCTAATCAGTATTGGTCTCCGTGAACCAGAGGAAGCCGCCTACTTAAAGTACAAAGGCAGACTGGAAAGCGGCGAATTCGATGCGATTGATGACCAAACCTGGCTATGGTATTCAGTCCTCTCCCAGATGGAGAGCGATAAGCAGCTCCCCGTTATCCACTCGTGGCATACCGACCCCTACGGCTTGGGCGCGTCACCGCCGATACAGAAGCCCTGCATCCTCGCCTTCTCCGAGGCTCAGGCCAACGTCATACGCAGCCGCTGGAATGTGGCCTGCCAAGTTGTGCACCACGGCATTGACCTTGACTTTTACAAGCCTGACCCCAGTGTTGAGAGGGGCAACCGTTATCTTTTCCTGGCCCGCTATACTCCAGAAAAGGGATTTTTAGAGATTACTAATCTGATCAAGAAATGCAAGAGCAGCCTTGATGCCTTCGGTGACATGGAGATAGTGGTCAGCCAGGATTATGTTACCAAGTGCTTTAATGAAGCTGATGGAAGGCAGATAAGGGTCAACCCTGGAATAAGCCGTGAGGAATGTGTTAAGCAGTATCAAACACATAAGGCACTCATCACCTGGCCCAACTATCTGGAGGTATTCGGCTTGACAACGATAGAAGCAATGGCCTGTGGCTGCCCGGTGATAAGCAAGGATTCCGGGGCAGCCAGGGAACTGATAAAACAGGGGAAAACAGGCTTCGTGGTATCAACTCTAGAAGAGGCTGAGAACCTGATAAAGTCGGATGCGGTAAGCAAGCTCAAGACTGAGGATATAGTAAAGCAGGGGAGAAAGTTCAGCATCGAGAAATCGGCTAAACGCCACCTGCGCACCCTGCAAGATATGGCCTCAGGCATACTGTGGTAGTGACTTGACACCCTAAACCTGATTGACTACCATTAAAGTATGAACGGCATAGCTGATTTTTTGCCCATGTTTCCCTGGGAGGGTCCGCCTTTACCTCGATTTCTGGGTATAGTCTGGCCGCGACTACAAAGCGGGGGGAGCTCTCCCCTAAGCCTGCTGCAGCCCTTCGTGAGTAATGTTGAAACAAGCTATGAGAATGAGGAGCTTATCGAATGGGTTGATTGGCGGGGGCGAGAGCGGAAAGTCAGAGTTACCAGAAAGGCTAAGAGGCGATGACAGGAGAAAAGCTACCAGCAACCCGCCAGCAAGGTTTCGCTGCCCTCCGGCGCCTGATGCAGAAGCGGGGGGTCGAAGAGGAAATCGGACCACTGGAGCTCGATGTCTGGCACGGTATCCTGCTCGATGAAATCGCCGGTAGAATGGAAGAACTGACAGAGGTCATGATGACCATTGGCCGCCTCACTGCCCAGATGGAAGCCCAGATGGAGAGAAAACCCGTGGGCAGGATGAGACCTTTCCCCAAGACCATTATCGGCGATACCGTGGTGGTGTGGAATGTGGTTGATGATGTTGGCCAGAAATGCACCAGCGCAACCATCTATAACGATGGAGATGATGAAGTCTATGTCTGCTTGAACGATATCCGTGATGGTTACCAGGAGGTGAAGAAGAACGAGTCATTGCCGTTCGACTTCCATGGTAATCCACTGATTGAGCGCTTCTTTTTCAAGTCAATCGCCGGTGGCGAAGCGTCATTAAGAATACCACTGGAATACTAAGATGAGCATAATATTGGTTGGAGCACCAGGAGTGACAATATCAAGTGTAGATATTACAACCGAGCCGATCTATAAGTACACCGCAGGAGAGGCTCTTGTCGCTAAACAACCTGTCTGCCAGGGAGAAAGCGATGCTAAAGTCTACAAGGCAAAGGCAGACTCCTGGACAACCATGCCCTGTATCGGTATCACCAGAGCTGCTGCATCTTTGAATGAGACCGTCGAAGTCTACCAGGGTGGCAAGCTGACGGCTGTCAGCAGAGAGGCGGACTTCGGCCCTGACGATAAGATATTTGTCAGCCCGGATACTGCTGGCAAGGTGACAAAAACACCTCCCGAGAATACGGGAGAGCTAATCCAGAGTTTAGGCCGTGCGGTTAACGGCTCTGATATAACACTCGAAATTGACCACACGGTTCTAGAAATAGCCTAGGAGGTGTATCATGGCCATACTTGCGGTTACTTATGATACGAGTACAGGAAGATATTTAGTCCAAAAGGCTGGCTCTGCCCAGATAGCCGATGGGGCAATAATCTCAGGACTGCTTGCCTCTGGTATTATCGGCACTGTTCACCTGCGTGACTTGATGGTTACATCAGCCAAAGTAGCCGCTGCGCTGATTACCACCATGGAAGCCGGCGTTGCCGACGCGGGAGTTACCTCAGCCAAGATCGCTTCCGGAGCGGTGGGTACTGTTCACATGTGGCCGGGTGCGGTAGTCTCATCGATAATAGCCTCCGGCATCATCGGCGGTGTCCACATCTTTAGCGGCTCGATACCAGGGCTTGACCTGGAGAATGCGGCAATAATCTCGTCAAAGATAGCCTCCGGTATTATTGGGGGGGTTCACATATTTAGCGGTTCTATCCCCGGTGCGGACCTGGCCAACCAGGCGATTACCTCATCGAAGGTGGATGCTGGTGCCATTGGCGATACCCTGATGAAGAATGCTGGCATCCTCAGTGCTGCCATTGCCGCTGATGTAGTCGGCGGTGACAAGCTTTGGGAATTCGGTGTTCTCTCAGGGAAGTACGCCTCGGGCTCGATAACTGAACAGGCCTTTGTATCGGGTATTTCAATTGACATCAGTGAAATTTCCCAAGAGCCAACATACCGTGCGGGAGAGGTAATATCGGCTTATCAGGGGGTGCAGTTCACCCAGTCAGGCTTCTACGGATTAGCCAAGATTAATGACGTCGATACGATGCCGGCGATAGGCATAGCTATCGCCAATCTGGCCTCCGGTGCCTTGGGAATCTTCCAGCACACGGGAAGGATCACCAATCCAAACTGGGACTTCTCTGGCTATGGTGGTAAGTTAGTATTTTTAGGCAGCGGGCAGAATATCAGCGAAGTGAGTGTCACGCCGCCAGCCACCTCTGGGGAATGTGTCCAGAGGCTGGGCAAGGTTGTTGAGCCAAGGACAGTTTTCTTGAAATCTGAGCTGCAGTATGTTCAAGTTGCAGAGTAAGGTGCCTAAATGCCATTAAAGTATGTGCCTAAGGTATACCTGATATTCAAGCTGCCCGACACCACCACCCACCAGGGCGTCTTTCGCCAGAACCAGAGGCTGGGGGAGATAGTTAATGCTATCTCCCCTGGGGGAAAGACCTCTTTTGACCAGAGCAAGACCATAGGTGAACTAGGGCTTAAAAACGACACGGTAGTCAAGGTTAAGAGAAGACAGCAATGGCCGTTCGGAAGATAGCATGGCCATACTCGTAGTCACCTATGACAGTGCTACAGGCCGGTACCTCACCCAAAAATTGGGTTCTGCTCAGATAGGTGACGGGGCAATAACCTCAGGTCTGCTTGCCTCAGGGATTATCGGCACTGTTCACCTGCGTGACTTGAATGTTACCTCAGCTAAATTAGCCGCTGCACTTATCACTACCATAGAGGCTGGGGGAGTGGGTGATGCAGCCATTACCTCAGCCAAGATCGCCTCTGGAGCAGTTGGTACGGTCCACATGTGGCCGGGGGCAGTGGCCTCAGCGATAATAGCCTCCGGTGTCATTGGCGGGGTCCATATCTACTCGGGTTCTATCCCAGGCCTCGACTTAGAGAATGCGGCAATCACGTCATCGAAGATAGCCTCCGGAATCGTGGGCATACCGCACCTGCAGGCCTGGGCTTCGGGGAAAATACTGGTAGGACAAGGCCCTACTACCACCCCAGTAACTAAAGATAACATGGCAACCATTGAGTTCGTTATTGATGGGCTCGGTTCAGCAATTGCATCAGGCCCCCATGGGCACCTTGAGGTCACCTTTCCAGGCACAATCAACTCAGTAAGGCTACTTGCCGACGCATCAGGAATGATCGGGATAGACATCCGAAAGGGAACCTATGCCGGTTTTGAAGGGATAGCCGCCACTAACAGCATATGCAGTGGCCTCAGGCCGATCTTGAGCTCAGTAATGAAATATCAGGATACTGCACTTACCGGCTGGGACACTAAAATATTATCCGGCGATGTCCTTGTCTACGCAGTGGACAGAGGCATCAGCAGCATAACCAAGCTGACAGTTTCACTGGGGGTTTATAAATAATGGCTGCAATTCAGGGCACTTGCAACCATTGTGGCAAGTGCTGCCTGCCCCCGATTATGCTTGAAAATCCCTGCATTGAACTTGGTGAGGACAGATGTAAGTTCTATGTGGATAAACTCAATGACCAGAAGTATGGGCACTGTTTAATCTATGGCAGGGGCAATAAGCCCATCACCGTTGTCAGGGATAGGTTCAACAAAAAGATAACACCCGAGCAAATTGAGTGGTTCAACGATAACTGCCCGAACTATCCCACTATTTTTGACATGGAAAATGGTGCTCAGCTATTACCTGGGTGCAGCTTCAGTTTTGAGGCGGTGATAGATGCCTGATGTTACTTATTACTTCAATGCCTATCTTACGCCTGTCTGGACTAACCCTGACAATCTGATTGATGGGGATATTGGCACTTTTGCGAACTCAGCTGCTGAAAAGACTCCACAGACATTAACTGGCAATAACTGCCCTGGGACTGATTTAGGCACAATCACCAAGGTTGAGCTCCGTGCTTTTGCCAAAGGTGATGGCAATGACCGATTAGACATAACTCCTGTTTTTACTGGGGGGAATGGTGATACACACCAGACAGTTCCAGTTGTAGACCCAGGTGGCTGGGGAACTTATCAAAATATAACGGAAGATATGAACTCACCAGCCACGCCTTTCCTCCAGCAAACTGTGGGGGATACTCAAGCTGTTTTTTTTGGTGTCAACTGGGCGGCAATGACTTTCACTACAGGTGCATCTGCTAAACCGCTTGGGAGAATTGATCTATACGGTAAAAAGAATGGTTCGCCTGGCGATTTAACTATTAGCATCAGGGATACAGATGGCGAGGGTAAGCCTACTGGTGATGATTTAATTTCTTTCACAATTGCTGAAGCTGACATACCTACTTCTGCAGATTGGTTTGGGGTTAATGTTCCAAACTATGAATTAGAAGCCAGCAAAAAATATGCCATTGTTTGTAGAGTACCTAGTGGTTCTTCCGGCAACGATGTTTCCCTATATTATGATGCTCTCAACCCATATCCTGATGGACAGCGTGCATTCAGTTCAGATTCGGGAGACACTTGGACTCTCCGCGCAAACCATGATTTAAGGTTCAAACTCTCCGCACCTTGGCTATGGTCAGACATCCAGGACCTAGACTGCATAATAGATAATGTCGCAGTCTCCAAAGCCAATGTGATGTATGCCTCCAAGGTGGAGATTAGGGTTACTTACACCGAGGCACCAGTAGCTAGGGCATCCCGGTCCCATGGCTACATCATAGGCTAGCCTTGACAAATAAGGAACTGGGGTTAGAATAAGGTTATGAAGCTAGTTAAGGACTTTGGGGTAAGGGCATTACTAGCTACTATAGGCGGAGTCGGCTTCTACACTGCCTTACTGTTGGTTATGTTTAAGTATGACTTGGATCTGCCTACCTTATTAGCGTTGATCGCATTAGCCCAAGCACCCTGGATGCTTGCATTAGGCTTTTACTTTGGCACCAAGGCAAAGCAGTAAAGGCAGCTCACAACGAGCGAGGATTGAAGAATGGCACTAGGAGAAATAATCACGCTGGCAGGGGTTATTGTTGTAGCGATCGCACTAGTGTTGTCTTGGCGCCGTAATGGTAGCCGCCAGGCAGCCAGAGACCAGGAATACGAAGCGAGAAGAGTAAAGAGAGCTGCCTCCATAGAAAACAGAATAGGAAACGTGGAAAAAAAGCTAGATGACCCCCGCACCGGGCTTGGCTCTATCAAACAGGGCGTTGAGGACCAGAAGGTTCATTGTTCTGGGGTGGTTGCTGGTTTCGCCGAAAGACTTAAGAACCTTGAGGGGGGTTAAATTACTGGCAGTGTAGTCCCCCTACGCCTTTGGAACTCCAAGCTGCCCCTTGAGCTTAAATATCTCACCCTCATTGAGCGACCTCAAATCCTTCCCTTTAAGGTGCTCAACCGGCCACATCTCAGGAGCCAACTCATAGTGTCCTGAAACCCACGTGTCGCTGTAGAACCTCAGGTGTATTTGGTGGTCAATATCAGTTAGCTTACGGACAGTAAAAATCTGCTTTTTGTATGTCGAGCTCAAGAAATTAAACTGATAGCAGTCGTCAAGAAGCTTCTTGTATATCTCTCTTGGAGTGAACGGGTCAGGCAGCTCAAAGAGTTTATGCTTTTCCTCCATCTTGGTGTAGCCGCCAAAAAATATTCTCACGGCTCGGCTCCACTTTACTAGCCTAAAAAGTAGTCCTTTTCTCATAGTAGCTCCTCCTTCTTTTTCCTGCCTCTTTTTTTGCCCAATGCTTCTTTTCTCGCTTTAGCGCCACGCCGTCCCGATCCCACGAACACCCCATTCTTCCTTAGTAACTCCCCAAAGTCCTTTACCGACGGACAGTCCCTGCAGTACCCCACATTCTCAACATCTACATCCCAGCGATGAGGCGGGCAGTTATTCACCTTACTCACTGCTGCCCCCTGCTTTTCATAATTAGCTCGTAGGCTTTGTTGAGCCTCTTAAACTTCTCATCAGTGCCACCTTTATCTGGGTGGTAATACATCGACTTACGCCTGAAAACGTCTTTAATCAAGGCTATGGGGTCATCAGCGCTAACCCCAAGTATATCGTAGGCATCCATGAGCGATTCCCGCCTGGCTGCCTCACTGGTTGTTGTGGCTAGGTCCTTAGTGAAAGTGAGCCCCTGGTACTGGACGCCATGCTGCTCTGCAATTCGCAATCTCTCAAGCAATAGGAAGCACTGCCTCAAATTCTCAGCTCGGTTGGGGAAGCCATAACAGGCAACCTCTTGCCACTGGCCACCCCTCATATAGCGCACCTTGGCGCCTGGTTTTCGGATTATCCTCCCCGAACTCCTGTCTTCTTCCCAGAGAATTTCAAATTCAGAGGGATCAATATCCCAGAGCAAAAAGGTATGTCGGATCTCCCTCCTGGTTTTGTCTACGTCAACTACTCTGGCCATACTTCACCCCCTTTTTTATGGTTTTATTTTCCTTTTAAGCCAAAGTGAAATCACGCCGGCCACCACTAGAACGGCAATTGCTACGATTGTTACTATGTATTTCTCCACCTCTACCCCCTTTCCTCCGGGAGTTGGTATGGTAGACCCAGGGCAGCGTAAATCGATTCCTCAGTATCACCGGCGACTCTCTCGCCAGTACAATCGAAGAGACCAGCCCCCGACGCTGCCAGGCGCCAGCCCTTTTTCTTGGCCAGGGAACATAGACGGATATTATTCTCCTTGCTCCCGGTCCTAATAAGGAGGAGAGTCGCCCAGGTCTCAGCTGAAGCGTAATAGAGGTCAATCTGGGCGCCGTTGTAGTCGAAGCGCTTCAGCTTCTCACCACTCAGCTTGGGCTGGAAAGGGCGGGCCAGGGCGAACACTTCGTGCTCGAGATTCCACGGGTCAGAGGGGATAAGGACCATATCGATGTCATGGACGATTGCCTTTTGCCTCCGGATAGAGCCAGCGACCTCAATCTTCTGGCAGTAAGGGGAGAGCCGTTCAATTACTTCAGCTGCAATCTCTAGGCCCTTTGCTAGTTCCAAGCTTTCACCTCCTTTTTGGTTTCTTCTTCCATTCTTTTACCATCTC